>Ga0079305_1000144_pt1 | contig 172065 bp, 170 predicted proteins | sample LMS_cellobiose_e_FD_79183 | JGI IMG/M metagenome (GOLD analysis project Ga0079305, IMG submission 79183) | Rumen-fistulated moose microbial communities from Alaska, USA - LMS_cellobiose_enrichment | ecosystem: Host-associated > Mammals > Digestive system > Stomach > Rumen fluid ... | reverse complement strand
TTCCTCATTCGGGCACGAGATCTCCAAGAACTTCTGTTTAGGCCCTCTTTCTCCCATCTTGATCATCATAAACGATATGGGAGTATAAATATAAAATATCAACTAAAAAGTATCACATTACCATTTGCAAATGCATCCCATGATTCCACCATTGAGCTCACCATATTTATGCTGGTCTAAAGGTGGAAACTTTACAGCTAATAATTATCTCGGATAGGGTTCACTCCTCGTCTTCCTCGGGGTCTCCATCGAAGCAAATCTGCTTGTCCCCACTATTGGAGGGGTGGACGTAATCGGGGTGCGCCTCGGGCCTGTCGGAGGGGTATTCCTCGGAGAAGGTCCTCTTATAATCCTCGTCCGAAACGATTTTTCCCGACGGGAACTTGTATAGCGTCATTGTATCCGATTGAAAGAAAAGAATCAGAGGGCTTGACCCTCCTGAGATGTTTATCTTCAGAGCACTGTGGAAGCTACACACTCGATCTCCGCGATTCCCGGTATGGAGCGGAGGGATTCCTCGAGCTTGCTTCCAATCTCGGAGTCGGTGTCGTCGACGACGAAACCGGCCGTGATCTTCATGAGACCGAAAGCAACAGGGTTGATGCTGGTCTCTGTGATCTGAATGCCTGCGGGGATGAGCGTGGGCAATTTCTCGATGATAGCATTGAGGTCCACTTCAGTTCCCTCGGGCATGAGGTCATATCCTGCAACAATCTGTCCCATTTCAACACCTCATGGTCCGATGAATCCGCATTTCTTGCACTCGTAAGGGACGCTCTGGTCGCGGCACTGGTCGCACCTTCCGATCTCGTAGTCCCCGCACTTGGGGCACTTGAAGAAAGTGTTGCCGTGGCCGATGAGTCTCTTACCGCATGAAGAGCATATCTTGTCAGCTGCCATAATTGTGCGATATTATACCTTATATAAAAGAGGATGGGTGGTATTTTGATGCGGTTTAGTGAACTTTCTGTAACCAATTCAGGACCTGTTTTGATATAGGGCCGTGATGATTAATGGGTATGAGAGTGCACAGCGACTGTGTCCCATGCCTGATGAAGCGTATACTCTTCCAGTCCAGACTGGTGGAGGGCGCCGATGAGAAGTCCTCCGTGCAGGACGGTCTCAAGGCATTCGCTGACGGCTTCGATTACTGCCGCAAGTCGGTGGACATCGCCACCGAGGTGCACAGGGCATCCTATGACGTGCTCGGAAGGGACCCCTATCACGACCTCAAGGTGAGGGCGGATGAGATAGCAGGAAAATTCATGAATCTGGCACAGAGGTATGTGGACGATTCGGAGGATAAGCTGAGGGCATGCATCATGGTCGCGGTAATCGGCAATATCATGGATTTCGGGACGCCCGGGGCGATAGACACGCCCGAGCAGTTCGAGTCCGTGTTCGAAGACCTTCTCAGGCAGGGCCTGGGAAGGGACGATACCGATAGGATCAGGGAGACCCTCGACAGACCGGGCACGATCGTATACATGTTCGACAACTGCGGAGAGGCACAGCTGGATAAGCTGCTCCTCAGATACCTTCGTTCCCACGGGAAGAGGGTCGTCGGCATGGTGCGCGGGGAGCCCATCCTCAATGATGTCACATTGGAGGATGCCAAGCGCATCGGTCTCGACAAGGAGGTGGATCTGATGCTGACCACCGGAACATTCTACGTCGGGGTGGATTGGCGCAAGGTCCCCGATGACCTGATGAAGGAGATTGAGGGATGCGACATGATAATAGCCAAGGGCATGGGCAACTATGAGTCCCTGTCCGATGAGGAGCTTCCGGTTCCGATCGCCCATGTGCTGCGCACCAAATGCGTACCTGTGGCGCAATCCATGGGATTGGAGCTCAATCAGAATGTGGTCTACGTGAGGTGATGTTGGTGAAGGTCAGACAAGCGGTAGTCATGGTCGGCGGGAAGGGGACACGTCTCCGCCCGCTTACGGAGAATAAGCCTAAGCCTATGCTGTCGGTCGCTGACAGGCCATGCATTTGGTACCTCCTCAGGTCGATGGCACGTGCTGGTATTGAGGAAGTGATCCTGGCCTGCGGATACAAACCCGGTATGATGGAGATGCTCGGGGACGGAAACGATCTCGGCATCAGGATAATCTATTCGTATGAGGACGAGCCGCTGGGAACAGCCGGAGCAATCAAGAACGTCGAATCCAAGCTGGACGACGTATTCGTCGCGGCCAACGGCGATATCTTCGCGGATATCGACATCAAGAAGGAGGTGGAGGTGCATCTCAAGAGCGGGGCCCAGGTGACCATATCGCTGACAGCGGTAGATAACCCATGCGAGTTCGGAATAGCCAGGGTGGACGATTCCGGAAGGATCTTGGAGTTCAAGGAAAAACCGAAACCGGAGGAGGCGTTCTCCAATCTGATCAATGCTGGCGTGTACGTTCTCAACAAGTCCATACTGGACCGTGTACCTGAAGGGTTCTACGACCTGTCCAAGGATCTGATACCAATCATGATGTCAGAGGGGAAGCACATACACTCGTACATCCTGGACGGCATCTGGATGGATGTCGGTCGCCCCCATGAGTTGCTGGAGGCCAACCTGGCAGTCGCCGACAGGGAGTACAGGCTGAAGTCGTATCCCGATGCGGTGGAATGCTGCACCAGGGACGAGTTTTATCTCGGGCCGGGGGCGTCCATAGTAAATTCTACCGCGGTGAAGACCGCCATATCCAAAGGGTCCTCAGTCAAGGATTCCAATCTCAACCGCGTCCTGATCTTGAACGACTGCAGGGTCGACGGCGCCAAGATTATGAACTCCATCCTGGGGGACGGATGCATCGTCGAGAAGGGCGCGGAGATCTCCAACGCTGTTCTGGCGGACGGGACCGTGGTGAAGGCAGGCGAGAAGATAGGCGGAGAGAGGGAAGTCTGATTCACTTCTTCTTCGCTTCGATTATCTCTTTGTACAACTTGTCAAGGCTCTCTGCCGTGCTCTGTATCGAGTATTTCTCGGCGGTCTCACGGGCACCTTTCTTCAGAGATTCTATGTTTTCCAATCCCAGTTTTATCACTCTGGCACAATCTTCTTCGGTGGTCTCGAACAGATAACCGTTGTAGCCGTTCTTGATGACGTCCGTGAATGCGCGCCCGTTGGCGCAGAGCGCGGGGATCTCGCAGGCCATGGCCTCCAAAGCCGTCAGGCCCTGAGTCTCGAACTTGGATGCTGTTATGAAGATGTCAGCGCAGGAGTAGTAGGATATCAGCTCGTCATCCGGGACAAAACCGGCGAACACGACCCTGTCGGATACGCCCTCATCCACTGCCAGCCGTCTCCATTCCTTGTCCATCGGACCCTTGCCGCACACCAGGAGGACCACATCGTCGTCGAGGGACTTGATCGTCTTGATGATGAGATCCACCTTCTTCTCGAAGGACATCCTGCCGACGGTTATGAGGACCCTCTTCCCTTCGAGTCCGTGCCTCCTACGTATCTCCTCTCCCTTGCCGTCCTTTTTGAAACGGTCGACGTCCACGCCGACTGGGATGATTTCCATCCTCTTCGGCTTCACACCCATCTCGAGGAGCTCCCTGGCGATGGGCGGAGTCGGTACTACCAGTGCATTGGGCCTCTTCAGCTCATTGCGAAGGTAGATCTGGACAAGCTTGTTGAGTATGTTCGGCGGTATCTTCACCGGAGAGTACTGGTAGGCCACCTCGTTCACCATGGTGACGAACGTCTGGACCGTGGGGATCCCGGTATAATGGGATGTAACCAATCCTTTCAGGGTCATGACCGTGCATCCGTGCATGTGGATGATGTCCGGCTGTAGGTCCCTGATGATCTTCAGGTTGTTGTGCCTGAAGGAGGGGAGGTAATAGCCCTCGTAGGACTTGAACGGTTTCGATTTGACGTAGTAGATCCCCTATTCCCTGTCCTTCTCTCCCGGATCGGGAGCTATGATGAAGACCTCGTGCCCCATCCTCTCAAGGCACTGCCTCGTGGTGAGGACCTGGGTAGCTACCCCGTCGCGGGTTGGGAAGTAGCTATCGGTCACTATGGCGACCTTCATTCCTGTTCATCCCCTTTGCTCACGCCTATGCCGGACCTCTTCTTCCTTATCATGGCGACCACTGCGCTGGCGGCGATTATCGTTATGATGGCGACGAGCATCACGGTCCTGGAAGTGCCGCTGTCGAAGTATGATACGATAGACTGCCCCATGATCATTATGAGGCCGTATTTGAGCAGGTATCCGAGAATGAGCCACATTATGCATTTTCTGACATCCCATCTCTTCCTCATGGCGGCCATGAACGCACCTACGAACGGCACCATGGGCGCTATGCGGTTGATAAGCATGACCTTCTCGTCGCTAACTATCAGGAAATCCACGTACTTCTTCAGGGCCCTATCCACCCTCTTGGGGAGCCCTGTCCTCCTGACGATCCCGTACAGCAGGAACACGCCGACCATCTCACCGGAGAAGGCCGCCAGCAGGACCGCGCCGCCGAAATCCCAAGTCGGATATGCACCCATAGCCAGTATGAAGAAGAGCTCGGGCAGTGTGGGGACCAGCAAGGCATCTAGCAAGAAGATGAAGAAGATGCAGAGCAGGATGCCCTGGTCTCCTAGACCCGCAAAGATGTCGAACAGGAAGTCTCCCACACCCATTAGAATCGTTGCTTAATCAGGGTCATCCCATAAAAAGAGGATAGGCAGTCGGCCGGGGAAAGTACCCCTTTTAATCTACACAAATCGTATAATATTTTTTTATAAACATAGGACTTGTGGACGTAAAAAGAAGGGTAGACCTGCATTAGTCAGGCCTATGGGAAGATTCAAATGACAAACACACCAACCAGATTTCTGCCCGAGCATATCGCCGAGGCCCTTAAGACCGAGATACCCCCGCAGGAGAAGGCGCAGACCATATGCCTCTACAACTTCGAGGCATCGAACATCGCAGCGGATTCCGTCTCATCATACGTGTTCGCAAGGACGAACGTCCAGGTGCACACGATCGTTGACAGGATCGTCCCCGCTTGGGCTGACGAGACCGTCGATGTCGTCATAATGTCCTACCTTGGCAACAGCCCGGAGCTGGACGAGGTCTACGAGGGCGCCCGCGCCAGGGGATGCAGGATCCACTGTATAACATCGGGCGGGAAGCTCAGGGAGTTCTGCGAGAGGGATGGGGTCAATCTCATCCTGGTACCATCCGGGCTGAACAACTTCGAGGCCACAGGATATGAGATAGGTGTGCTCATCAAGCTTTACGAGGCCATGGGGATAGAAGGCATCCAGAAGACCATAGAGAAAGAGATCCCGGCGCTCATGAAATACAGGGACGAGATCTGGGGCTCCGATCAGGTCAAGAAGATAGCCGTTCAGGTCAGAGGAAAGATCCCGGTCATCTACTGCACGGGAGAGCTGCGTGCGGTGCACAAGAGATGGAAGATGCTGATCAACGAGGTCATCATGCATCTGGCATTCTCCGGGGAGTATCCGGAGTTCGACCACAACGAGCTGGTCAGTTGGGCCGACAAGGATTCCGATTCTACCGAGTTCGTCCTCATCATCTTCAAGATCAAGACAGGTTCCGACCTGCTGGACCACATCGTCGATACTTCGACCGGATTGCTGAAGGAGCAGAAGATCAAGCTGGTGACATTCGAGATCGAGGGCGATATACTGGAAAGGTGCATCCGCGGAGTGATTTTCGCAGACGCCGTCGCCAATTTCCTCAAGGAGGCGGAGATATGACCGAGCTATCCGCGATCGAGCAGCTCCATAACAGCATCGACAACATGGAGGCCGCCAACAACATCGACGTGAAGATCAGCGGTCTGAAGATCGACAGCATACTGATGTGCGCCATGGGCGGTTCCGCGATATCGGCCAACATCATCGCCGACTGCTGCTCCACATACGTCAACATCCCGATCAGCGTCAACCGCACCCCTCTCATCCCCGGATGGGTGGGACCTAAGACTCTGGCGATCGTATCGAGCTACTCTGGGAACACAGATGAGACGATAGAGATGTATCGCAGGGCGAAGGACCAGAAGGCCCCCTGCGTCATTCTCACATCAGGAGGCAAGCTGGAACAGATCGCAAAAGAGGACAACGTACCGGTCATCCTGCTGCCCAAGAATCTGCAGCCTAGGTTCTCCATCGGATACATGATAGGATACATCGCGGCCGTCATGAAGGCGGTCGGATTCCCGGAGTTCTCCGACAGGATCAACAAGGTGTATGATTCCCTCAGGAACTACAGGAACTACCTGGAGGCTCCCGGCTCAGTGGCATATCTGATGGCCGAGAAGTACAAGGACGTGGTCCCCGTGGTCTGCACGGAGAACAAGTTCAAGTCCGTTTCCCTGAGGTGGAAGGGACAGTTCAACGAGAATTCCAAGCTTATAGCGTTCAACGGTGCTCTGTCGGAGTTCAACTACTGCGAGGCCAACCCTTGGTCCAAGTACAAGGGGGACCGCCTGAGACTCATCGTGCTCGTAGGGGAGAACGACCTTGCGGACGGCGGAGCCGTCAAGAAGGAGGTCAAGAACATCGAGACGCTCAAGTTTCCGTTCGACCTTGTAGCGGTCAGCGGTTCATCCCACGAGGAGAGGGTGTTCCGTGCATTGATCCTCGGCGACTACATTTCAGTCTACATAGCGGAGATGAGGGGCATAGACGCGTCCGACGTCTCCGTCATCACGGAGCTCAAGAGAAGGATCCGCAGCGCCTGAGCTCGAACTCGAAGAAGGAAGATTATCATGAAGATGTTCGGAACCAACGGTATACGTGGAGTAGCGAATGAATATCTGAACTGTGAGCTGGCACTCAAGATAGGAAAGGCCATCGTCACCGTTCTCGGGCCCGGACCCATCGCCATCGCGATGGATACCCGCATATCATCCGACATGATCCGCTCCGCGGTATCCGCAGGTCTCATGTCCATGGGTTCGGACGTTCACAACCTGGGCATGGTACCCACCCCCGCTCTCCAATACTACGTCAAGACGCACAAGGAGGTCACGGGCGGCGTGATGATCACCGCTTCCCACAACCCGCCCGAGTTCAACGGGATCAAGTGCGTCTCGGCGGACGGTACCGAATGCAAGCCCGAGGAGGAGGCCGCCATCGAGGAGGCCTACGAGAGCGACATAGCTGTCAAGAATTGGAAGGACATCGGGCACGAGGTCCTGGTGGACGGAGCGGGCGAGGCGTACATCGACGCGGTAGTATCGAAGGTCGATGTCGAGCTCATAAAGAAGGCCAAACTCAAGGTATGCGTCGACTGTGCCAACGGTGCAGCCGTCAACACATCCCCGCTCCTCATGAGGAAGCTCGGTGTCGAAGCGGTAGTCATCAACGGGAAGCCGGACGGGATGTTCCCCGGACACTTCAGCGAGCCCGTGGAGGAGAATCTCTGGGAGCTCAAGGAGAGGGTCGTGAAGGAGAACGCCGATCTCGGTTTCGCCCACGACGGCGACGCGGACCGCTGCGTGTTCGTGTCCGAGAAAGGGAAGTACATGGCTGGCGACTTCAGTCTGGCCATCCTCTGCAAGTTGCAGCTGCAGAGCGGAAAGGGAAAGAAGCTGATAATCACGCCCGTATCCACATCATCAATGGTGCAGGAGGCCGTCGAGGATTGCGGCGGGGAGCTGACATATACAGCGGTCGGATCGCCGGTAGTCGCACGCAGGATGATTGCGGACGGTTCCCCCATCGGAGGGGAGGACAATGGAGGGATAATCTTCGCCGACCACCAGTACTGCCGTGACGGAGCGATGTCCGCGGCCAAGATGATCGAGGCCGTCGCCAGGTACGGAAGCCTCCAGGCACAGGTCGATGCGCTTCCCAAGTGCGTGACCATCAAGGCCGCCGCCCACTGCGACAACGACAAGAAGGAGGAGCTTGTGGAAAGGATGGCCACGAAGCACTCATCCGAGAGGATCGACAGGACCGATGGTCTCAAGATAATCTTCGACAACGGCTGGGTGCTTCTCCGTCCGTCCGGAACGGAGCCCAAGTTCAGGATCTATTCGGAATCGAAGGATGCGGCCGTCGCCAAAGCGAGGTCGGAACAGTTCGTCTCGGAAGTGGCCGAGATCCTAGGTCAGCTCTGAACAAAGCCACAAAGGGTTTCCAGGGCTTTCCCATAAAAGTTTATAATCGCGCGGACGTGCAAGGTCTAGCGAGTCCTGTACCGTCGCTGGGCGGTAGCGGGGCCGAATCATAATCAAAAGGTGCTCTTATGGAGAAAGCAAAGAAGATCTGGCTTGATGGAAAGATCGTGAACTGGGAGGACGCCAAGGTACACGTCCTGTGCCACGCACTCAACTACGGTACCGGGGTTTTTGAGGGTATCAGGGTCTACGAGACCCCCAAGGGACTCGCGGTGTTCAGGCTCAAGGACCACATCAAGAGACTCATGGACGGATGCAAGATTATGGGCATCGAGCCCAAGATCAACGGCAAGATCATGAGCGCCGAGGATGTGATCGAGGCACACAAGGAGATCATCAGGGAGAACCAGAAGCTTGATTTCATCACCGACTACATCAAGCCCACCGTCTTCCTCTCCGGAGAAGAGGTCGGACTCAACCCCACGAAGGTCCCTTCTTCCCTGTCCATCTGCTGTATCCACATGGGATCCTACCTCGGTGACGATGCGGCATCCGGAGCAAAGCTGATCACATCATCCTGGCACAGACCAGACAACCTCTGTTCGCCCGCGGGCGCAAAGGTCAACGGTACCTATGTCACATCCACCCTCGCCAAGAGGGAGGCGCTCCGTCAGGGAGCGGACGAGGCCGTCATGCTCAACTCCGTCGGACACGTCGCAGAGTGCACCGGTGAGAACATCTTCATCTACCGCAAGGGAGTCATCTACACCCCTTCCATCTCCGAGTGCATCCTCGAGGGAATCACAAGGGATTCCATCATCAAGGTCGCAAGGGACCTCGGATACACCGTGGTGGAGAAGGAGATCTCCAGATCAGAGCTCATCTCCGCAGACGAGGTCTGGATGACTGGAACGGCTGCCGAGATCGGACCGGTCACCATGATCGACGGAAGGGTCATCGGTGATGGAAAGGTCGGAAAGGTCGCCACTCAGATCCATAAGAAGTTCATCGAGATCACCACCGGAAAGGACGCAAAGTACGATGCGTGGCTCGACTACGTGAACTGAAACCCATTCACAGGCCCCTACGGGGGCCATCCAAGTGATCATCATGGCATCATGCACCGTCGTCATCCCCACATACAATGAGGAAGGCAATATCGCCAACATGGCGAGGACCCTCAGGGAGCTCTATCCGGATTTCAACGTCGTCTTCATGGACGACAATTCGAAGGACAGGTCCAAGGAGCTCATAGAGGCGATGGGGGACGAGAAGGTCCGTATTGTTGTCAGGGATCCGAACGACAGGGGGCTGTCAGCCAGTATATTCCAAGGCATAGCCGAATGCGGCACGGATTACTTCCTTGTCATGGACTGCGATTTCCAGCACCCCCCCAGCGTCCTCAAGGAGATGTATGCCAAGCTCGAAGGCGAGGCGGATATGGTCATAGGCATAAGGCAGGACAGGTTCGCCCTGGGATTCCTTCGCTGGCTCGGATCCTGGGCATTCACGGTATTGGCCAACCTATATCTTCTATGGCACCGCAGGACAAGGTCAAAGGACTGCATGAGCGGTCTCTTCGGCGGCAGGACGGACATAATCGCACCTGTCATCAGGGAGAACTACGATTCGATGGAAAGGCAGGGTTGGAAGGCATTGCTGGACATCCTGAAGTTCGGTCCTAACGGATTGAGGATCGCCAACGTGAGGTACGAGTTCGGTAAGAGGGCCGAAGGCGAATCCAAGATGAATCCCAAGATAGTCATGCACACCTTCAATCAGCTCGGATTCTGGGGGAGGCTGTTCAACAGGCTATACGGAGCCGTCAAAAAGGCGTGAGCACGATCATGCCTGAGCTTCTTCTTTCTTCTTGAAGATGTAATATTTGCTGAAGACCCAGTTCAGCGCAACCTCGATCACGGTGACGATGATCTTAGCAACGAGTCCCTCTGTGCCGAGCACTGTCATTCCCAATCCGAACATGACCAGGACGGGGAAGATTATCCATGACAGGACACCTGTGAAGATCCTCGCTCCGAAGAACATCCCCAGTTCCTTGATGACCTCGACCTTCTCGAGCGACTTGCTCTCGAAGACGAACCATTTGTTCACAACGAAGGCGAAGACCACTGCGCAGAACCAGGATGCGATGTTGCTCGCGTTGATCTCCAGACCCACCCAAACGAAGAGGGTGTAGGTAAGCCACGAAACGAGTGTGGTAAGCCCGCCGAAGAATAGGTAGAGAACGGCCTCCCTGTGTTCATCAATCGTAGTCTTTACGAAGCCCATCGTGGGCAGATTCCGCTCTCACCGTTATTAATCTTTTCAGCGCGACCAAAGCGACCAACAGCAGGGCCATGCTGTCAAGGAAGCCCACCGCCGTACTCCAGACGTCGAATCCTGGCATATTCAGGAATCCGTCGAAGTAATCGAACATGTTGTAGAAGGCGGTCCAGTCCTGAAGCGACAGGATGTCCGTGTAGACGGCCATGGATACGAAATCCATCACCAGCGGCGACAGCATATGTATGGACGATAACAGGAACACGATAGCCATGGGGATCCTGAATCTGCCGTCCACGCAGATGGCCGTGATTACCAGGAACGGGAACAAGAGGAGCTGGTACTGGGGTGCGCCGGGGATGAGGAACAGTATCGCCATCATGTAGAACGAGTAGATCAGCAGAGCCCTTTCCGCATTCTTATGCTCCTTCTTGATGAAGAAGTATCCCAGCACCATGGCCATGATGACGGCCAGGATATATGCGACCGGTGTCCCGAGCCTTACAAGGTCCGCACAGTACAGCGCATCGGAGCTGGTCCTTGCGATTATGAACGACATGCTGTCCATGAGGGTGCCCTGCATGACCATGGGGGCCATCAGGATGCCTGTGAACACCACGGCGCCGAGCAGCGCCTTGAGAACCCTGATCTTCCATTCCTCCCTGTGCTTGACTATGATGTAGGCGATGAAGATGAAGATCAGGAATGCCGGGAAGAGCTTGAGCAGGACAGCTGTAGCGAACAATGAGCCAGCTAGGAATTCCTTCCCTCTCATCAGCATGCAGATGCACAGCAGGGTCATCAATGCGGATATGGAATCGAACATTCCCCCTATGGATCCGACTACGATTACGAAGGAACAGAGGAACCATGCGGCGAAGCAGATCTTCGCCTTCCTCAAATCATAGGTCTCGCGGACGATCCAGAATATCAGATATGCGCAGGTCAGGTCGACCAGGGCCATCATCGCCGTGACGGCGGTATTGAACGGGATCGATGTGACGAATGCGGTATGCGGGGATATCGTGGCGACATCCTCCACGAACAGAAGATCAGTGAATCTCTCTCCGAGCATGTCGACGCCGAACAGTTCGTAGAATCTGGAGAATATCCCGAGGATGTAACCCCAAACGGGTGTGTAGTAGTATCCCGCGGTCTGGTAGAGCCCGTTACCGGCCTCGAAGTTGGAGATGGTCAGGGCCCAGTGGTAGACGTCGTAGTTGTAGGTGATGAGCGTCCCCACGGCCATCCTTACGACCAATCCGATGAGGATGACCGCAAGTACCCCTTTACAGAGGAATCTGCTGTCATCGAAGAACATTAGATCACCTCGTGCAGTTCGCCGTAGACGGGGAAGTATCCGCCGAGGTAGATGTAGACGCGATCGCCCACTTTGGCTGTGCCAGTGACCTTTCCGTTCACTGTCCCGTGGATCACATCCACGATCTTGGTGGTCGGTGATAGGCCGGAGGCGATCACCTGTGTGAGATCTATGCGCTGGAAGTTGGAGTAGTCCCCTCCCACTATGCAGATGAATCCCTCCCCGTATTGGATCAGGGATATGCTGCTCCTGTCCTCGTCGTAGAATCCGAAATGTCCGTGAACGGTCTCCGGCGAGAGTCCGTAGATCACGGGGGAATAGGTGGTCTGGTTGTTCTGGAAGCTGAATGCTGAACAGGAATCTCCCGGGTATTCCTCGTACGCCATGAAGATGTCGGGATCCACGCAGTCGCTGCCAAGGAACAGTTCGGTTCCTGCCGAACCGATCGTCCTCAGCTCGCTGCCGTCAGAGCAGTACTCCCCGATCACGTTCCCTACCCAATAGAGCCTTCCGCCGGAACCGAGCCATTTGAATATCGGGGACTCCGGAGTGCCGTCGTAGACGGTCGAAGGGAGCGAACCCGATAGGATCGCCAAAGCGTGTCCTTTTCCCGGTGAAAGAGTAAGTGCCAGCAAATCTTCGGCATCCGCCACGGATGTGTTCTTTACACCCCTCATCCTGAGGGTATCGTCCATCTGTTGGACGTAGTATTCCTGGTCGAGGGCCCTTCCGCCGACGGCCACGACCACGTCGTTGATGCACGACGCGTAACCGGGGTCGTAATAGACGGTGACGTCGTCCGGGGAATCCGCGGATCCGTTCATGACCACCAAGTCGTATACGTGCGCCCCGGCGGATGTTATCTCATAAGAGATGACGCCGTCTGTCTTGACGACGCTCGAGTGATAATCGTCCGAACTCGCCGTGAACACGACGTACTCCCCAGCCACGACTATCGCCAGGAGGATCACGGCGATCAGCACGGGCAGGTCTTTGCGGACATCCATAGTATCATATCCTGTTCTGGAATCTCTCTACGGTGTCCATTAGGAACCTTTCGTAGTTGTCTATATGGTTGGACCAGTCGTAGTATTCCGCCTGTTTCCTGGCCTTTTCGCCGATCTCTTTCCTGAGGTCGTCGTTGTCGAGCAGCTTGTTGATGGCATCGGCAAGACCCTTGGGATCCCTGGGGTTGACCAGCAGACCCCCGTCGCCGACGGTCTCCGGGAGTCCGTTGACCTTCGTCGCGATGATGGGCCTCTTCTGCGCCATCAGCTCCACGGCCACCATTCCGAAGGCCTCGAACAGCGATGGCATGACCAACATCTTGCAGGTCCCCATGAGTTCCTCCTTTCTCTCCTCGGACACATATCCTAGCATCTCCACTTTATCTTCGAGGCGGAGTCTGCTTATCTGCCTGCGGAGGTGCTTCTCCTCCGGCCCTTTGCCGCATATGTACAGCTTGCAGTCCACATCCTTCATGGCCTCGAGTAGGTATTCGAGCCCCTTGACCTTGACGAGGCGTCCTAACGACAGGATGAAGTCCCCTTCGTCCCTTTCGACGTACGGCTTCACATGTCCGCATGTGGGGACGGTGAACAGCTTCTCCTCCGGTGCTCCGCGCCTGATGAGGTCGTTGCGGATGTCATCGCTGACGGTGACGATCCTATCATACCTTAGCATCTTCTTCCAGAACGAGTTGTCGTTGAAGGCGGATGCCATCCCCATGAGCCCGGATCCCTCGTGCCACGTGTTGTGAACAGTGTGGATCTTCACGCCCTTGTACCTGTCGAGGGCGTTGTTGTAGGACGGGGCCCATCTGTAGTTGTAGTTGACTATATCCCCGTCCAGGGATTCCAGCGTCTCCTGGACTCCGTACGAGCGGATGAACGGGGGATTGTAGACGTTGATCAGCTTGGATTTCAGACGGATGATCCTGTATCCCTCCGGAGTGACCTCCTCCTCGGGGGTGTCCGGGAGCCTTCCGGTGAGCACGATGACCTCATGCCCCTTCTGGGCAAGCAGGGTAGAGGTCTGATGCATGCGGTTCTCTATCCCTCCCTTGTAAGGGTAGAAGAACGGATTCACGTCGATTATCCTGATGTTGTCACCTTCGTTAGTTCACAGCATCTCAGCGTCGCTGTGTTCCCGAGTAGGCCCTTCCCCGTTATAATGATTCATTATCCGTCGTTGAGGAATAGTAGCGGGAGAACAGATGCATCCCGTATCCCAGGACGATACCTGCGACCGCACCGATCACGCACTCGAGGACGATGTCATCGATCCCGGAGTGGAACGCCTGTACGATCACGGTGACGATGGAGCCGGCCGTGAGACCGAGGATAGTCATGTAGGTCGACTTCCTGTGCTTGGTCATGCAAATGTCGACGAACTTGGAGAAGAGAAGGACTCCGGCCACGGCTCCCAGTGCTAGAGGCACCAGGACCGAGATATTCATCGAGCTAACTCCCTCTATAACCAGCGGGAAGAGGCCAAGTGCCAGCAGTATGGTGGAACCGCTTATTCCGGGTGATATGGCGCATACGGCGTAGATGATTCCCGCGAGGAACATTATCGCGATCCCGGGGGAGGTCTCCTCGATCTGAAGGACGAATCCCATCGCGAGGACAGCCATCATGAAACCGAATCCCAAGATGAAAGCCAGAATGTTGTGGGCCGTCGGCTTGTTATCATCGGCGCTCTGGGAATAGATATCGGGTATCTGCATCATTATGAGCGTCGCGAAGAAGAACATCAAGGGGACCTCATACATGTCTATCAGAAAATCCAACCCCTCGGCGCAGATCACGAGACCCACAGCCATTCCGACAGCTACCGTGAGTACGAATCTGATGTCCTTGACGAGAGCATGGGTGATGCTGGAGATGTCGTGGATGAGCCTCTCGTATATTCCGAAGACGACAGCTATCGTGGCACCGCTGGCTCCAGGGAGCACCATGAATATTCCCATGATCACTCCGACTATCGCGTTCTTCAGACTCTCTGCGGCCTTCATGGACCGAGGATAGGCGGAGCGCCCTATAAATGATGATGCTCAGAGCTACGGAAGTATCCTGCACATAGGTCTCTTTATATAGAATAAAAAATTACGCATGTTGCTCTTACAGAGCCGATGAATAATGATGGCGTCTTTGTACGCCGGAAAGAGGTAATTGAAATGTCTGTATTTGTTAAATTCGAGACTCCCAAGGAGCTCTCCGACAAAGCATACGCCCTCGCTGAAGCAGCCAGGGATGGTGGAAAGATCAAGAAGGGAACCAACGAGGTCACAAAGGCCGTCGAGCGCGGAACCGCAGCCATGGTCATCATGGCCGTCGATGTCGAGCCCCCAGAGATTTTGGCACACATGCCCGCTCTCTGCGACGAGAGGAACGTTCCCTACGTGTATGTTCCCAGCAAGGTAGAGCTCGGAGCCGCTATCGGACTCAACAAGCCCGCAGCATCCGTTGCAATCATGGATGTCGGAAAGGGAAAGGCACTTTGTGATGAGATCGCTCAGGCAACCGCAGCCCTCAAGAACTGAGGTGAGCTGAATGGTCGACACTGACAGCATCCCTTCTGAAGTCGTTGAGATCATCGGAAGGACCGGAATGACCGGCGAGGCGACTCAGGTCAAGGTCCGTGTTCTTGATGGACGCGACAAGGGAAGGATCATTACAAGGAACATCATGGGTCCTGTCAGAATGGGTGACATCCTCATGCTGAGGGAGACATCCAGAGAAGCCAGGAAACTGGGTATGAGGTGATTTCAATGGTAGACACATCTAGGAGATGTTCTTTCTGCGGAGCACCCATCGAGCCCGGAACCGGTAAGATGTACGTGAAGAAGGACGGAACGATCCTGTTCTTCGACGCGAACAAGTGCTACAAGAACATGATTCAGCTCAAGAGGGTCGCTCGTACAACCGAGTGGACCGAGAAGGCCGCCACAGAGAAGGCAGCCAGGCTCAAGGCCGCTGAGAAGAAGGAGTGAGTTCCATGGCTATGGAGCAGACCTACCTTATGGTCAAGCCCGACGGAGTCCAGCGTGGACTCTGCGGTGAGATCCTCTCACGCTTCGAGAAGAAAGGACTCAAGATCGTGGGCCTCAAGTTCATGGTCATCCCCAAGGCAGTCGCCGAGCAGCACTACGGCGAGCACAAGGACAAGCCTTTCTTCCCCTCGCTGATCAACTACATCACCTCCGGGCCCGTCATGGCGATGGTCCTCGAGGGTGAGGACGCAGTCCAGATCTGCAGGAACATGATGGGCAAGACCAAACCTATCGAGTCCGCCCCCGGAACCATTCGCGGCGACTACGCCATGGTCACAGGCTGCAACATCATCCACGGATCAGACTCCGTCGAGTCCGCGAAGAGGGAGATCTCCATCTTCTTCAGGCCCGAGGAGCTTGTCGCTTACGACAGGACCGCGGACAAGTGGATCTACGAGTGAGCGCTCAGTAGCATTGTAAACTTCAACACACAGGGTTCGGACCGGCTTCGGTTCGGACCCATACATTCTCTATTCTGTATTGATTGCCAGATGTTCTGATTATTGAATTTACTTTCAAATCTAAAGTAAAAATATTTTACTTTCAAATCTAAAGTAAAAATAAATATGCGAACCGGGTACACCTTAGCATGAAGGAATTCGTCGGCCGTACGAAGGAATTGGACCAATTGGAGCGCATATGGTCCGAAGACCGCTACAAGACCTGTGCGATATACGGTCGCAGGCGTATCGGGAAGACGAGCCTGTTCAACAAATTCATCGAAGGCAAGCGCAGCATCGTTCTGGACCTCACGATGGGTACGGAGAAGGAGAACGTGCAGAGGATAGGCAGGATACTGCAGAGGGAGTCCGATTCGTTCCTGGTCACCGAGACGCTGTACGATGTGTTCCAGGTCCTGAAAACCTTTTGTTCCGAGGAAAGGACGGTTGTGGTGATCGACGAGATGCCCTACCTTACCGCGAACAACAGGGAGGCAGCATCAGAGATCCAGCATTTCGTGGATTGGTTGGTCGATAACACCGATTCGATGATCATTGTGTGCGGCTCCTCGATCTCCCTGATGATGGAGAATCTGAAGGACAGGAAGGGGCCGCTGTTCGGCAGATTCCATCACATGATCGATCTGGGTCCTTTGACTTTGGAGGAGACCAGAGGCTTCCATCCGAGCATGTCCGATGTGGATATCCTCAGCACCTACCTCACATTGGGAGGGGTCCCGATGTTCCATGCAGGGGCAGGCGACCGCAGTTATAGCGACCTGGTGGAGGAATACCTGTTCGATCCTTCCGGGATATTCTACAACGATTCGGTCGGGATCGTCATCAACGAGATGAGGAGCCTCTCCACAGAGTCGATGTCGGTGCTCGAGGCGATAGCGGCCGGTAGCTGTCGGTTCGGCGAGATCTCATCCCGTACAGGGCTATCCGATCTGACCCTGACAAAATGTCTGAAAGGTCTTTCGGGAATGCGTCTGATAGGAGAGCTGCACCCCATGGCCGGTGCACCGAAGCATCCTCATTACATCATAACCGATGCCCCCACAGCGTTCTTCTTCACGGTCATCAGGAGCAACGAAGGCCTCATCGGATCGGAATGCGGAAGATACGAGGCCGCTTCCCAGCAGATCTCATCGTTCCTGGGAAGACAGTTCGAGGTCTTCTGCAGGGATGTGTTCCCTTCCAAATACCCATGCACCGAGATAGGGTCCTGGTGGGGAGCGGTCCCGGTCAGAGACGAAGACGGCAGGATAATCCGCGACGGAAACGGGAAAGCGATGACGGAGGATGCAGACATCGATCTGGTCGCTACACTTCGCAGAGGGAACAACCGTGTCGACCTCTTCGCCGAATGCAAATTCACCAGACGCAAGGCGTCCTTCACGGTGCTCAATAATCTTGAGAAGAGGGTGGATTCGCTCAAAGGCGGACATAATCCGCGGCTTGCTATAGTATCGGTGTACGGCTTCGAGGAGGATCTGAGGGAATATGCGGAGGACAAAGGCATAATCCTGATAGGTCTGGATAATCTGATCGGCAAGACTCCATATCCTGATATCGATTAAATCACACATAGAAAGCTTAATTATCTATGGTCCTTTGCCCAGGTTAACTGTACTTTTATAAAGTGTCAGTCGGATTTGGAACGTATGGATTGTGGTGGCTATGGCGATAAGACAACCGGTTGTGAGCGTTCTTGGTCACGTGGATCACGGTAAGACCAAACTTTTGGACAGGATAAGGGGAACCTCGGTGCAGGCCCGTGAGGCAGGCGCCATAACACAGCACATCGGTGCTACGGAGGTCCCTATCGAACACATCTACAAGGTGTGCAGCAAGCTCATCGGACAGAAGAAGTTCGATGTGCCCGGTCTTCTTTTCATCGACACACCCGGTCACCATTCCTTCATCACATTACGCGCAAGAGGAGGTTCTCTTGCGGACATCGCCGTTCTGGTCATCGACATAAGAGAGGGTCTGATGCCCCAGACCATAGAATCCATCAGGATCCTGAGGCAGTACAAGACCCCGTTCGTCATAGCTCTCAACAAGGTCGATACCATCGAGGGATGGATATCGGAAGAGGGGCGTCCTTTCATTATCAGCGAGAAACAGCAGCAGGCCCACACCATCCAGGTGTTCAACGACAAGCTGTACACAGTGATCGCACAGCTCTCCGACGAGGGCATCTACGCCGACAGGTATGACAGGATCGACAATTTCACGAAGAACGTTGCGCTCGTTCCCATATCCGCCAAGGAAGGGGAGGGAGTGCCTGACCTTCTGCTCGTCCTCATCGGTCTGGCACAGAGGTTCCTGGAGTCGAGGTTGGAGAAGGGAGAGGGCCCCGGAAAGGGAACGATCCTGGAGATCAAGGAGGAGAAGGGGCTCGGTAAGACCCTCGACATGATCCTCTATTCCGGTACGATCAAGAAAGGGGACATGGTCGCGCTCGGTACCAGGGGAGCACCGGTGGTCACCAAGGTGAAGGCCATCCTCAAACCCAAGCCGCTCGATGAGATCCGCGATCCGAGGGACAGGTTCGATTCAGTCCCCGTGCTCCATGCCGCGGCAGGGGTCAAGATATCATGTCAGAACGTGGAAGGCGTCATCGCCGGCGCCCCCATGCTGGTGGTGAAGAACGAGAAGGATCCCGCTATCAAGACGCTCCAGGAGGAATCCACCGTTAAGATAGAGACGACCGAGAACGGGATCTCGATCAAGGCTGACGCCGTGGGGTCATTGGAGGCTCTGGCGTTCGAGGCCAAGGCCAACAACATCCCCATCCGCAAGTACGGAGTCGGGGAGATAACACGCAGGGACATAGTGGAGGCCGCCTACGGCGACAAGAAGAACTGTGTCCTCCTGGGATTCAATTCCACATTATCGAAGGATGCGGAGGCCGAGCTGGCACTGCATCCGGAACTCAAGGTCATAACCAATCAGATCGTCTACAAGCTCATCGAGGATTACACGGAGTGGGTGGACGAGTCCAAGAGGCAGTCCGAGGGCGACAAGAGGGCCGAGTTCTCGTTCCCGGCCAAGTTCAAGATACTGCCTAACTGTATCTTCCGCGCCAGCAAGCCCGCCATCGTCGGAGTGAGGGTATTGGCCGGAAGGATCAGGCCCGGGGAGAACCTCATCGGTCCCGACGGGAGGGACTGCGGAAGGATCAAATCCATCCACACCGGGGAGGAGACCCTTAAGGAGGCCAAGCAGGGAGAGGAGGTCGCTGTCGGAATCGACGGAGTGACCGCCGGCAGGCAGATCAACGAGGAGGACATCATCTATGTGGACCTCATCGGATCCGCCATCAAGCCGCTGAAGGAGATGGATCTCACCGAGGACGAGAAGATGGCCCTTGAGGAGACCATCGCGATAAAACGTAAGGACGAGCCCTTCTGGGGAATGTGATTTTTAAAGGATGACAGGCCCGGTTGCCCGGGCCTATCCATTCATTTCAGGTGTTTGGCGGCTTCCTCTACGGTAGCTCCTCTCAGAACGATATCTGACACCGCTGTCATCATTCCGCGCACATCCTTGTGCTGGAAGATGTTCCTTCCCATGGAGACTCCGTGTCCTCCGGCCTCGAGGGAATCGTGGACTATGTTCAACACGTCCATGTCCGAGTTCATCTTCGGTCCTCCGGCGATGACCACCGGTACAACTGTCCCTTTGACCACATCCCTGAATGTGTCGATGTCTCCCGTGTAGCTGCACTTCACGATGTCCGCGCCCAGTTCGGTCGCCACCCTTGCGGCGTGAGCGATGGCCTCAGGGTCGTAGGAATCCTTGATCTTCGGTCCGCGGGGGTATGCCATGACGATGAGGGGCATCCCCCACTGGCGGCACTGCCTGGAGACCATTCCGAGATCGGAGAGCATCTGGGGCTCGCATTCCGCTCCCACGTTGATGTGCATGGAGACCGCATCCGCTCCCATGGAGAGCGCCTCCTCCACGGTGGCTACCAGGACCTTGTTGTTGGAATTGACACCGATGTCCGTGGATGCGGAGAGGTGCAGGATGAGTCCGACATCGTGACCGGATGTCCTATGACCCAGAGGGACGATCCCTTTGTGCATGAGGACAGCCGTTGCACCGCCTTCGACGACGTCGTTGACGGTAGTCTTCATGTCAGTCAGACCCGCAATGGGTCCGACGCTGATGCCGTGGTCCATCGGTACAATGACCGCATTTCCGCTCGCTCTGTCCATTATCCTTTCGATCCTGATGCTCTTTCCGAACATTTCAATCACCATGCTACGTGTTAGCACGGCACACTATAGAGAAGCAGTATTTATAGTTCTCCCAAAGATAATTGGCATTGCCAATCAGATTTGTCACAAAAGGATTCATGGAACCCTTCCTCATGTATCGACATGTTACAAGAAACAAATCCGTCCTGGCCGCAATCGAGTCGGTTGAATCCCTGTTTTGGATACCTTTATAAATAATCCCTTATTACACTCGCGTACAGGTGTTCAAATGGCAGAATTCAAAGCTGTTGTTAATGACAAGAAAACCGGGAAGTCCTACAATGTTACTGTCTCCGGTCACCACGCGAACTCTCTGATTGGTATCACTATCGGAGAGACAGTCGACGGAGTCTTCTTTGGTCTCCCCGAGTACAAGATCAAGATCACCGGCGGATCCGACTCCAACGGTACTCCCATGAGGAAGGACCTTCCCGGGAACAAGAGGCTCAAGCTCCTGCTCTCCGACGGAAAGGGATTCCATGAGAGGTACGACGGAGAGAGGAAGAGGACCGCAATCCGCGGTAACGCCATCTCCGCAGAGATCGTACAGATCAACGCCGCCATCGAAGAGTACGGACCCAAGTCCATCGAGGAGTGCCTCAACCCTGAGACACCCGCGGAGAACTGATGAAAGTCCCAAAGCAGCCCGAGATCAACATCGGGATGATCGGTCACGTCGACCACGGTAAGACAACCCTTACCAAAGCTCTCTCCGGAGAGTGGACGGACCGTCACTCCGAGGAGTTGAAGAGAGGAATCTCCATCCGTCTCGGGTACGCAGATGTAGCATTCTACAAATGTCCTGAGTGCCAGGGTGCTGCAGCCTACGGAACCGCGAAGAAGTGTAAGAACTGCGGGACCGAGGCGGAGTACCTCAGGGCGGTGTCGTTCGTCGACGCTCCCGGGCACGAGACCCTGATGGCGACCATGCTATCGGGAGCCGCCCTCATGGACGGGGCCCTGCTGTTGGTCGCTGCCAACGAGAAGTGCCCCCAGCCCCAGACGAAGGAGCATCTGATGGCCCTGTCGATCATCGGCATCGACAAGATCATCATCGTGCAGAACAAGATCGATATCGTCACGAGGGAGCAGGCCATCGAGAACTACAAGCAGATCAAGGAATTCGTTAAGGGAACCATCGCAGAGAACGCACCTATCATCCCCATCTCCGCCAACCGCGGTGTCAACATCGATATGCTCATAGAGGCGATCGAGGAGCACATCGTCGCGAAGATCAAGAGGGATGCGAAGGCCTCTCCGCTGATGCATGTCGCACGTTCGTTCGACATCAACTCGCCCGGAACGAAGCCGGAGGACCTGAAGGGAGGTGTCCTGGGAGGAACCCTCATCCAGGGAACCCTGAAGGTCGGAGACGAGATTGAGATATCCCCCGGAAGGAAGACGGAGGTAGCGGGCAAGCCCGTATACGAGAGGATAACCGCAAAGGTCACATCCCTCGAGGCAGGAGGACGCTCTGTGAAGTCGGTCGTCCCCGGAGGACTCATCGCCATCGGAACAGGATTGGACGCGTCCATCACCAAGTCGGACGGACTCACGGGAAGGGTCATCGGAGTACCCGATCAGCTCCCGGCAGTCGTACACGACTTCAAGATGAAGACCACACTCCTGGACCGTGTCGTCGGTTCATCTGCCGAGCTCTCGGTCGAGGACATCAAGAGCAACGAACCCCTTATGCTCAGCGTCGGTACCGCCACAACGGTCGGTGTCGTCAAGAGTGCCAGGAACGGATCAGCCGAGGTCGTTCTCAAGATCCCGGTGTGCATCCTGCCCGGCCAGAGGGTCGCTATCTCAAGAAGGATCTCCAACAAGTGGAGATTGATCGGTTACGGTATCGTAGATCAGTGAGATCATGCAGACTGTCGTGCTCGACACAAACGCCTTACTCATGCCTTTTGAGATCAAGATGAACCTGGACCTCGCCCTCAGGGATCTCCTCGGCGAGGTCAGGATTGTCGTCCCCGGACCGTTGGTCGGGGAATTGAAGCATATGGATCACAGGTACGCCAAGGCAGCGATAGCCCTTGCGCGCAAATACGAGATCATCCCGACGGAATACACCGGTGACAACGCGGTCGTGGAATTGGCCGCGAAGACCGGGGGTTACGTCCTGACCAACGACAAGGAGCTCAGAAGGAGGCTCAGGAAGGAGGACGTCCCGATAATAATGCTGAGATCGGGGTCCCATCTTGTCGTGGATACGTATCTCGGAGAAGAGTGAAACTTACTGTGCCAGAATTCAACTTCCCATTGATCTTGCAAGAGCAATCAATCCAGGCCAAGCTGTTTCCCTGCATCGGTGACGTATCTTGTCTCGGAACCGTCGAAGCAGATATCTAAAAGATAATCCGCATCAGCGGCCTCTTCAGGCGTCAGTTTATCGAAGACACCTATTATGACTAGGTCGCTTCCGAACATGTCTCTCATCATCTGCGCCTCCTTCAGAGAACCTGTGGTGACGGCCGCCTTATGGATGCCGTTGTCGTATGCCACGCATACGCCCTCCACATTGTCGACCTGTGCGGTATCCGGATCCAGGACATTGTCCGCACCTACCGCATCGATGGTATCCTGATCGATACTGGCACTGTCTGTCCCGATGATCCTGTCCCCGACCCTCTCCATGACGGAGGGGTCGGAGATTATCGATGTCCCGCAACCGTCGAGGCACACTACGGCGACCTCGACGATCCTCTCTTTCAGCGCATTGCCGATGATACGCGGGACATCGTTCATGTCGTTCACTCGATCACGTCGATCTTCTCGATCCTGACATCGGTGAGGGGCCTGTCGCCTCTGTCCGTGTCCACCTTGCTGATTTTATCGGCGACCTCCATCCCTTCGAGGACGGTACCGAACACCGGGTGTGCGGAAGGGGTCCTGGGGTCCTCCTTGTCGAGGTAGGTGTTGTCGACGACGTTGATGAAGAACTGGCTGCCCCCGGAGTGAGGCCTTCCGGTGTTGGCCATTGAGATCGTCCCCCTTATGTTGGAGTGTCCCTTGCCGAACTCGTCCTCGATGGTGTATCCGGGTCCGCCCATTCCAGTTCCCTGCGGGTCTCCTCCCTGGATCATGAATCCCTCGATGACCCTGTGGAAGATCGTACCGTCGTAGAATCCCTCTTTGGCGAGCTTGACGAAGTTGCCTGTGGTTATGGGCATGTCCTCGTGCATTTTGATCTTGATGTCACCCATGGTGGTGTGCATGATTACTGTGGTCATGGGCCATGGATTGGGCTGTGCGATAAAAACATTAACCGACCACTGTTGCGTCCGGCCTCATCCTTTTATCCGAGCACCTCAGTAGTTCGCACGGTGCTAATTTGAAAGTAATGCTGATCAACGGAAGCCCTCACGAGAAGGGATGCACATACACATCGCTGAACGAGGTCGCAAAGGTCCTGGAGGAGAACGGGTTAGAGGCTGAGATCCACTGGATCGGAAAGGGCGACATAGTCGGATGCAGGGCATGTGCATCGTGCAGGAAAATCGGCAGATGCGTCATAGACGATGACGTGAATGCCGTAGGTGCCAGGGTGGACGAGTTTGACGGATTCGTATTCGGATCCCCGGTGTACTACGCCGGGCCTGCCGGACAGCTCTGCTCATGGATGGACCGTTTCTTCTACTCCTACGGAGGAAAGATGCAGCTCAAGGTGGGGGCCAATGTCGTCAACGCCCGCAGGGGCGGGAACACAGCGACCTTCGAGAGGCTCAACCAGTATCTTCTGATGAATCATATGATCGTTCCCGGATCCAGATATTGGAACATGACGCACGGTACGAAGCCAGAGGAGGTCGAGCAGGATATCGAGGGGATGCAGACCGTCAGGGAGCTCGGGCGTAACATTGCATGGATCCTGAGATGCGTCGAGGCCGGGAAGAAGGCCGGAGTGCCAATACCTGAAAGGGAAGAGCGCCAGATGACCAATTTCATCAGGTGATCACATGACAGGGAACGGGGGAAGGCATGTATTCTACGCCATCGGGATGACACGCGTGGTCATCGAGGACGGGAAGGTAACGGAGGTTGGGAAGCCCGAGATCAGGTTCTGTCCTCTGTTCAAGAAACTGGTCGGCATGGAGGACATCTCCCCCGAGAAGATACGCGAGAACATGGAGTTCCGCATAAGGGATTTCGGATTCTGCACGGAGAACAGGGTGGTCCGTGCCAAGGACTATGTCACATTCGGAGTGTCGGAGATCCTCAGTACGGCGATCGAGAACGGAGAGCTTGATGCCGCGGTCATCGCCGCTGACGGATGCGGTACCGCCGTGATAACAGAGCCGGCATTGCTGCAGGGGCTCTGCGGCAGGATATCGGGACTGGCGGAGACTTCCCCCCTCGAGGTGGTATTGGATGCCGTCGGAAGGGACAATGTATTGGATCCGGAGACCGTCCCTCTAGATATGGTCAAAGGCGCTCAGCTTGCGGATTCCAAGGGATTCAACAGATTCGCGGTGACGGTCGTGGATCCAGAGAATGCGAAGATCCTCAGGGAAAGATACGGGGACAGGGCGCTCATCGTTGCGGTGCACAGCAGCCATACCACACATGAAGGCGCAAGGATGCTGTTCGATTACTGCGATATGATAACGGCCTGTGCATCGATGAGCATCCGCAGGGAGGCGGAGAGAAGGGACGTCCTTGTCGCCGGAAACAAGATACAGATATACGGCGTGACCGACAGGGGAAAGGCATTGGTATTGGACAAACTCGTATCCATCGGGAGGGAGCCTTACAAGGGGGAGCCAAAGGATGAGCCCAGGCCTCTCATCGAGATGGAGTGATACCATGGATAGTACGCTAATAATCAGCGACAGCTGTATTGGCTGCGGACAGTGTGTGAAGGTATGCATCCGTGGGCATCTGCAGGTCGGGGACGATAAGAAGGTGCACGAGATCGACTCCCCATACTACTGTTTCAGGTGTGGCCATTGCCTTTCGGTATGTCCTAAAGGCGCGATAATCATGAGGTCGCATCAGGAGCCACAGGGCAGGATAGACAATGTGCCAGTATCTTCAGATTCCTTACAAATGCTGTTCATGCAAAGGCGCAGTTGCAGATGGTTCGACAGGAAGTGCACGAAGGAGGAGATAGGAAAACTCTTGGAGGCTGTACGCTACGCTCCGACCGCCGAGAACTCCCAGGCGGTCCAATACGCTGTGGTGGACGAGAGGTTCGAAGAGTTCATGGTACTCCTGGCTTCGATACTCGAACCACACAGGGACGAGCATCCAAGGCTCGGACAGTTCGTCGATTATGTCAAGGATGGACAGAAGGGAGCCAACAATCCGTTCACATGGGAGGGGAGACAGATCGTCATCGCATTCGCCAGGTTCCCCATCGATGCCATCATCCCGATGGAGCAGCTGGATCTCATGGCCTGTTCCATGGGGTTGGGAGGATTCCATTCCAGGTGGATGCTACAGGCATCCGAGGACGATCCAGAGAGATTCATGTCGTTCTTTCCTGGAATAGAAGGCGAGCTGAAGGCGTACGCGGTGTATGTCATCGGTCACCCACGCATTAGGTTCAGGACCACTGTTCCAAGGGACGAGCGCAGGATCCTATGGATGTGAACCTATAGGTTGTTTTTATCCTATGACGGAAATATCGTTTCAAAGGTGTTAACATGGGGGACAGAGAAGTTATCCTTGAAGCGATGAAGAAGGCAGGCGAGCCGGTAGGCGCCGGAAAGGTCGCTGAGCTCACGGGACTGGACAGGAAGGTAGTCGACAAGGTCTTCGCCGAGATGAAGAAGGACGGGACCATAGTGTCGCCTGTCAGGTGCAAATGGGAACCTGCCAAGAAGTGAAACTTATCATCTCTTGATGCTACAGGGCCCGCATCGCGGGCCCCTAAGCATCACTCTATATCCAGAAGACTGGAGAAATTCGTCATATCCAGGATGGATCTGACCTCTTTGTTCACATTGATCAGTTTGATCCCTGATTTGTCCTCCATCAGCTCATCCGCGTTGAGGATGCTCCTCAGACCTGCCGATGCTATGTACGAGACCTCTCCCATGTCGAATACAAGGGAATCCGCGCCCGCGGCCTCTCTTTCCACGACCTCGTCGAGTTCGGGCGCTGTAACGTAATCGATATTCCCTTTCGGCATGATGGTAGCCACACCGTTCTCCTTCTTCACGTCTATTATCATTCTCATATCTCCTTCTCAATGGTCAGGATGTTGCGGTCTTTGTCACGCTTGTAGGTGACATCGTCGCATATCTTTTTGACTATCATTATTCCCAATCCGCCCTTCCTGCGGTTCTTGAAGTTGTCCACAGGGTCCGGGTCCATATGCTCAAGCGGGTTGAACGGTTCTCCGGTATCTGTGAACTGTATCCTTACGGTGCCGTCGATGACGTCCATGGTTATGCGGACATCTCCTTTGTTATCCCCGTACGCATACATGTCGATGTTCGCGAAGATCTCCGAGCATGTGGTCTGCATCTCGCTTACTATCCTTGCGCTGCATCCGTTCTCGGATAGTACCTGCTGAAGGCGGGCCATCATCCTCGCATATCCCTCGTTGTCGGCAGGGACGGTGATGCCTTCGTCGTATGACCTGTCGTATCTATGGGTGTACTCCAGCGCCAACATGGTGATGTCATCGCTCTGCTCATGGTTGCCAACGAATTGTGCCAGATCATCCTTTATCAGATTCACCGCTCCTTCCACGTCCAGGCCGGTCCCTGAATCCAAGGCGACCTTGAGGCGGTCCTCCCCGTACATGCTTCCGTCATCGGAGACCGCTTCGGTCACACCATCGGTGTACAGGAATAGCCTGTCGCCCACATCGAGTTTCATGTATTGTTCGTTGTATCTGATCTTCTTCTTCCTTCCGAACACGAAATCGGGCTTGCATTCCACGAACGTGTATTCCCCGCCCAGTCTGGCGAACGGAGGGTTATGGCCGGCATCGATGTACTCCAGATCCCCTGTCCTGAGATCCAATATGCCTATCCATACGGTGACGAAGTACTTCATCGAGTTGTTGGAGGCCAGTTCCCTGTTGGCCTTCTCCATTGCCTTGGCAAGGCTAGTCCCTTTGTGGACATTGGACCTTATCAGCGTCACCGCCGTGGCCATGAACATGGCCGCTGGAAGGCCTTTGCCGGAGACATCCGCGATCACAACGGCCAGACGTTCGTCGTCGACCTTGAAGCAATCATAGAAATCGCCTCCTACGTACTTCGCTGCGGAGAACGACGATGCTATGTCGCAGTATTCACGGCAGGGGAAGTCGGTGATCAGTAGCCCTTCCTGTATCCCTTTGGCGTTCTGGGCGTCCCTCTCGAAGGCGGTCTTCTCCCTCTTGAGATCGACCTGACGTTTCAGCTCGTTGAGCCCGCCTATGGTGGCGAACGACGATACCAGCGAGATGAGCACGAATATCGTCGCTTCGACGAGATAATATGCCCAAGTGAGTTTGATCACAGTATCGATGTACGTCTGCCCATAGTACATCCCGATGAAGATGGGCCTGATGTCGTTGTTGATCAGGAGTCCTGCGAACATCAGGATCAGACCTATGACGGTGATGGCCGTGGTCATCTTCGGACGGAAGTACAGGGAGCAGGTCACGAGCGGGAGGCACATCAGGTTCATCAGGGAATAGTCGACTCCAGCGACAAGAATGAACACGCTGACCATCATCAGGCCGATCAGTATGTATTTGGTGCACCATCTGGATCTGAACACAAGGTAGAACGCCAGCCCGCAGGCCAGACAGGCCGTTGCGATGATGATGTTCTCGTCGTAGCAGTCCAGATTACGGGTGTTGGCCTCCCCTGACACGAACCAAAGGATGTATGTCGCCAGAAGCGCGGTCGTCACTATAGCGGCTATCTTATCGCCGCGACGGGCGTTCTCGCTCATTTCGCCCACGAGGGCCTCGGCATCCTTTATGGAGGGCAGCGACTTCATTTGAAGAACCTCATGGTCTTCAGCGCCTTAAAGGCCTTATCGATGTAGTCCTCGGATATTATCGGCCACGAGAACCCGAGCCTGTAGAGCGCTTTGATGGTGTAGGTGTCGTCGGTGGCGACGAACCTCCTGGTCTCCCCGTCATTGCCCAGGTAGCTGATGAGTCCGGAGACGTATTCCTGCTTGGTCTCATCCTTCAGGGCCTCCATGAATCTCATCTGGAAGACCTTCTGGGACACCACCTCGACAGGCATGTCGTTGTCCCTCATGACCTTCAGGACGTTGGCCATGTGGACCTTGTGGCAGTTGCTGACGTGGAACACAGTGAACTGCTCTGGAGTGCCGGCCAGTATTACTGCGGCCTTGGCCACCATATCGATTGGTGAGAATTCCACCTCGGTGTCCATATCGGTGACCGGGAAGAATCCCAGCTTCACGTAGGACTTCATCTGCTTCATGAAAGCATTGGTGTTGAAGTTGATCTGGAACTCTCCGTCGCTGTCACGGCTCATCAGGTTACCGACACGGATGATCTTGGCCTTGAGGCCTTTGGGGATCTCCTCGATCATCACCTTCTCGGCCATGAACTTGGAGTTGGAGTACTTGTTGTCTAGGTTCTGACCTATGTCCAACTCGTTCTCCTTCAGTTTCCTGTCCTCGGGTATGCTGCCGTTGACCGATTCTCCGGCCACGCTCTCGGTGGATATCTGGACGAGGGTCGCATCGAACGCCTTGGCGACCTTGATCAGGTTCTCCACGCCTCCGACGTTGACCTTTGCTATCGAATCGTCCACCGCGAAGTGCTTGACTATCGCGGCGCAGTTGATGATCGTATCGAACTTGCAGCCTTCGAGTTTGGACGACAGGTCGGGATCGGTGATGTCGCTGTCAACGACGGTCACGTTCTTCAGCACATCCTCCCCGTCCATTCCTCCGAAGTAGTACATGAAGACGGTCTTCAGCCTCTCCTCGGAGGTCTGTCCCTTTCCGCTCCTTATCAGGCAGATGACCTCCTTGGCGTTCCTCCTCAGGAGCTCATGGAGGACATGGGATCCGAGATATCCGGTGGCGCCCGTGAGCAGGACCCTTCTGGGGCTGTGGGAGCTGATGGAATCCAGGCTCTCCTCCACGTTGGCGGACAGCGGGGTCACGTCCACGACCTCCCTGTGTTCGGCCTGGCCTTCTGCGGGTTTAAGGGTCTGTATGAATTTGGCCAGACCCTCCGGGGTCGGGTTGTCGAAGATGTTCTTGTACACGACCGGGAACCCGGCGTTCATGCAGTTGAGCACCAGTTTGGATGCGGAGATGGACGTTCCTCCGATCTCGAAGAAGTTGTCGTCCGCGTAGACCTTGCTGAGACCCAGCACGTTGGTGAAGATGTCGCACAGCTGCTTCTCCAGCGGATCGGCGGATTCGCGTCCCGCCCTCTGGGGCTCGGCCGAAGGTTCGGGCAGCTTGCGCTTGTCCACCTTGCCGTTGATGGTCATCGGGATGGCATCCAGCTGGATGAAGTGCGCCGGCACCATGTACGGGGGTTTGGATTTCCTTATGAAGTCTGAGAGGGCGTTGTAGTCCACCGCGGAATCCGATACGACGTATGCGGTGATGGACTTTCCTCCCGCGGGGTCGTCGAAGGCCTTGACGGTGGCATCCTTGATGCCCTCGTACTCGCGTATGATGCCCTCAACCTCGCTCAGCTCGATCCTGAACCCACGGACCTTGACCATTCCGTCGCGGCGTCCGATATAATCGATGTTCCCGTCAGGGAGCAGGCGAACAACATCCCCGGTCTTGTACAGGCGGGTGTATCCGGGACCGTCGCTGAAGGGGCTGGGGACCACCGTCGCGGCGGTCTTCTCGGGATTGTTGAGGTATTCTCTGAACACCTGCGGTCCGCTGATGCAGAGCTCTCCGCACGAACCAACGGGCACGATCCTCTCGCTCTTGTCCACGACATAGAGCTTCACATTGGTGTTGGGGATTCCGATCGGCAGAAGCTGGCTGTTGTCCTTTACCTTGAACGTCGTGACATCCACGGTACACTCCGTGGGACCGTAGATGTTGTAGAAGTCGACCCAATCCGGAGGATTGAGTGGTACCAGCGCCTCGCCTCCGGTCATGAACGCCTTCAGGGATTTGCACTGGGTGAACTCCATGAACATCCTTCCCATCTGGGTTGTCATGAATCCGTGGGTCATTCCGTTGCTTATGAAGTACTTGTCGATCTCTGCCAGATCCTTCCTCATCTCCTCCGGAATGATGTACAGGGTGGCACCGCTGCACATCGAGGAATGGATATCCATCATGCACGCGTCGAAACCGAAGCTGGCGTAGCATGCGTATCTCGAAGTGTTATCGAGGCCTACTTCGGGGATCATCCAATTGAGGAACGATGCCAGGTTCCTGTGCTCCAGGACGCATCCTTTCGGGGTACCGGTGGTCCCGGAGGTGTACAGGATGATCATAGCATCCTCGGGCTTCGGGGCCAGGGCCTTCACGTCGGGAGCATCGCCCTTGCAGAGATCCTCCAATTCATCTATGAACAGGACATCGCCGGTGTATCCGGGCACGAGGTCCCTCAGCTCCCTGTCGGCTATGAGCAGCTTGACGTCGGAGTCCTGCATCATGAAGATCAGGCGCTCCTCGGGATATGTGGGGTCCAGAGGTTGGTATGCCGCTCCGGACTTGATGATTCCCTCCGCTGCGACGACCATGTAGATGGATCTGGGTACAAGAACGGCCACATACTGGTCCGTTCCGATGCCCTTGGAGTGGATGTAGGCAGCTATATGGTCAGAGACCCTGTCAAGCTCCCTGTAGGTCATGCTCTGGTCCTTGCATACGACCGCTATGCTGTCAGGATGCTCCGTGGCATTCCTCCTGAAGTGGTCTACCACGGTCAGACTCCTGTCGAACTCCGACTCGGTGTCGTTCATTTTCTTGACGACATCCATGGTCCTCTCGTCCGTGAGGCAGACTTCGGACAGGGTGGAGCAGGTCATGAACTCCCAGATGGCGTTATCGAAAGATTTCGTGAAGAACTCGATGAAATCGGGGGTGAATCTGGTTCCGTCGTACTCCACTCCGTACTCATAGGTATCGCCGAATTTCCTCATCTGGAACAGTATGGGCTCCTTCTCTCCCGACAGATGCACATCCTGCATCTCCGACGGTTTTCCGCAGAAGGAGTCGAAGTTGAAGGTGTCACCTTGGTAGACGAACAGGACGTCCGGTCTGACCTCCAGCTCGCGGCTGATCTCCGCGAAGGAGTAGATGTCGTTCGCCATGCTGTCCATCAACTGCTTTCCGGTATCCTCGGCGAGCTTGAGCGGGGATACGGATTCGTCCTGTATGTTGCACAGCACGGGCAGGGTCTTCACAAGCATCGACATCATGTAAGCGGTCCTGGAATCGTTCCTTCCGTTGTAGACCGTGGTGTATATGGAATGGCTACTGCCGTTGTACTTCGCAAGGTTGAATCCGAAGGCCGCACAGACCAGCGCATTTGCGGTGATGCCGGCCCTCCTGCAGTACTCATCCACCTTTGCCGCTACACCGTCGGCACCTTTCATCCTCAGCAGTCCCGAGGTCCCGGGCACGGGGTGATACACATCGCCTTTGGGCAGGAAGTCCCTGTCGAACCCTGCGAGCAGGTCATCGTAGTACTTCTTGGACCTCTCGAGGGCCTCGGTCTCCCTTATCTCGGCCTCCTTCAAGGACTCCTCGAATCCGCTGAAACTCTCCGGTTCCAGCTCCTCTCCGTTATAGGCTCTGGAGATGGAATCCAGGAAGATGTTCATCGAAGTTCCGTCGCAGATTATGTGGTGCATGTCCGCGAACAGGTAGTCGTTGTCGGAGTGGACTATCTTGATGCGGATCAGCCTGGAGTCCAGGAGGGTGAAGGGCTGGACGAGGTCCTGCTTCTTCGTCTCGAAGTCGTCGAGACTGATCTCCTCTATGTCATCGGCCGTGAACGGTTTCAGGCCCTTCCTCCTGAGACGGATGTCCCCGGAAGGGTCCATGAATATCTCCGTGAGTATGAACGGATGGGCGTTTACCGCTTTGACCACGGCATCCTTGAGCCTGGCGGAGTCCAACGACCTGTCGTACTTCAGGATCATGGGGATGTTGTATACAGTGCTGCCGGGTTTGGCCATGCACTCCACGAATATCCCCTCCTGGGACTTGGTCATCGGGTAGTCGTCCCGGACCTCGTAGGTCTTGGACGGGGCCGAGCCCTCGATGTATTTCTCCAGTCTCTCCACGGTGCTGTTGTCCTTGATGTCCTTGGACTGGAACGGTATGCCGAACTCCTCCGAGAGGAGGACGTTCAGACGCACGCTGCCTATGGACGTGAGGCCTGCCTGGAAGAAGTCGGTCTCGATACCGAATGCATCCGTACCTATGACTTCGGAGACGACCTTGAATATGCGTTTCTGGACGTCTGTCTTCGGTTTGGTGACGGTACCGAAGTCCATGGTGGGGACGGGTAGCTTGCGCTTGTCCACCTTGCTGTTGACCGTCAGCGGTATCTCGTCGACCTGCATGGTGATTGCAGGTACCATGTAAGGCGGCTTCGTCTCGAGGATGAAGTCGTTGAGGGCCTTGATGTCGATCCTTTCGTCGGATACCACGTATGCAGCCACGAACTTCCCTCCGGCAGGGGCGTCGAAGGCCTGAACGGTGGCATCCTTTATCCCTTTGAAGTCGCGGATCACCCTCTCTATCTCGGTGAGTTCGATCCTGAATCCGCGTACCTTGACCATTCCGTCGCGGCGGCCTATGAAGTCGATGTTGCCGTCGGGGAGCATGCGCACGACGTCCCCGGTCCTGTACATCCTGTCGTAGTCGGGTCCTTCAGAATAGGGGTTAGCGACCAATGTGGCCGCCGTCTTCTCCGGATTGTTCAGATATTCCCTGAACACCTGCGGTCCGCTGATGCACAGCTCTCCGCATGCCCCTGTGGGGACCATCCTCCTCTCCTCGTCCAGGACATACAGCCTGGTATTGTCACTGGGCTTTCCGATCGGGAGGAGCGGGTTATCGTCTATCACATGGTACGACGTCACGCAGACGGTACACTCGGTGGGGCCATAGAGGTTCAGCAGTCTGATGTTCTCGGGAGGCATCAGGGGGACGAGGGTCTCCCCTCCCGTGGTGAATGTCCTGAGGGTCTTGCTCTTGGTGCTCTGCATGAACATCCTTCCCATCTGGGTGGTCATGAATCCCTGGGTGATGCCGTTATCGATGTAGAACCTGTCAAGCTGCTCGAGGTCCTTCCTCATCTCGTCGGGGATGACGTAGAGCGATGCCCCGGTGCATATGGATATGTAGATGTCCATCATGCACGCATCGAATCCGAAGCTGGCATATGTGGCGATATGCGAATCCGAGGTGATCCCCACCAACCTCTGATACCATGCCAGGAACGCCGTCAGGTTGCCGTGCTCCAGCACGCATCCCTTGGGCTTGCCGGTGGTACCGGAGGTGTACAGGATGATTATCGCGTCCTTCGGCTTGGGCGCCAGAGATTTCACGTCGGGGGCCTCTCCCTTGAAGCTCTCCTCGAACTCGTCAGTGAACAGGACCTCGCCCTTGTACGCCGGTACGAGGTCTATGAGGGAGCGGTCTGCTATCAGCAGCTCCACTCCCGAATCCTCCATCATGAACTGCAGACGCTCTCTGGGGTAGGTGGGGTCAAGAGGCTGGTACGCTGCTCCGGATTTCAGAACACCGAGGGCAGCCTTGACCATCGTGTCGGATCTGGGCACAAGGACGGCCACGAAACGATCCCTTCCGATTCCTTTGGAGTGAACGTAGGATGCGATATGGTCGGTGAGCCTGTCGAGCTCCGAATACGTCGTGGTCCTGCCGTTGAAGGACACGGCGATATGGTCGGGATACTCCGACGCCATTCTCCTGAACATGTCCACGGCGGTGAGGCTCCTATCGTATTCGCGATCGGTGGAGTTGGTACTCTTCACTAGCGCGATGTCCTCCTCGCCGGTCAGCTCGATGTCCATCAGGGTCTGCGCCTCCAGGAACTGGAACGCGCATCTCTCGAACGAATGGATGTAGCTCTCCATCAGTTCCTTGGTGTACATGGATGCGTCGTAGAGCACGTCGATGAGGAACCTGTCCTTCATCGGGTAGATCTGTATCGTGAGCGGGTTCTGTATGTCGGGAATCTCCAGCTCGTCCTCCAGGACCTTCTCGCTGTCCAGGATCCCCTGGTACGCCATCATTATGTCCGACGTCACACCCATCTTCGACGCGATCTCGGAGAATGGGAACAGATCGTTCTTCATCGAGCCGATGAGCTGCTCGGACGTCCTCTTGACCACGGCCTCGGGGCTCTCGGCCGAATCGAACATGAACACCACCGGGAGGGTCTTGACCATCATGCCGACCAGGCGGTTGGTCTTGGCGCCCTTCCTGCCGTTGTAGACGGTGGCATGGCAGGATTCCCTGCCGAACGTGAATCTGGACATGGTGTAACCCATGACCGATTGGAAGTACGCGTTCTCGGTGGCCCCGATCCTGTCAGTGTATGCCCTGACCTTGCTGGGATCCAGATCCATCCTGAATCTCAGATGTCCCTTCGTCGGCGCATTTCCGTAGTTGTCCCTCTGGATCATGGTGACGCCGTCGGTATCGGACAGCAGGTCGGAGTAGTATTTCTCGGCCTGGGTGTATTCCGGGGACGACATCCTCTCGGCCTCCTCGTCCGCGAGGTCGAACACCGTGTAGGGCTCGGGCACCAGCTTCCTGCCTTCCAGGACCTCGTTGAAATCCTGCATGAGGATCAGGCTCGATGTTCCGTCGAACATGATGTGGCTGAAGTCCATCAGGATCTCGACGGCGTCCCCTGCGTCGAACACCACTATCCTGTAGAGTGACTTCGACAGATCCAGCGGTCTCACGAAACTTTTCTTGTAGGAATCCAGCTCCTCCCTGCTGCCGGACATCCTCTCTATAGCCACCTCTGCATCGGGGTGGGGGACCATGCAGGCCTCTCCCTTCTCGTCGGTGCCTATGGTGCATTTGAGCCCGGGGTGCGCGTTGATGACGGATGTTATCATCTGGCACAGGTCCTTTCCTTCAAGTTCGGCCTTGGCGAAGGCTCTGCGAAGTGGGATGTTGTACATGGTGGATTCCGGGTTGGTGTAGCACAGGGTGTAGATCCCCAGCTGCGTCTTGGTGAGGGGGTATTTGTCCCTGATGACCTTCTGTGAGACGGGGCCCTTGGATGCGTTCGTAACGAGCTGGGCGATGATCTCGTCCGAGATGGATGCGATGGAGCATCCTCCCAGCATCGATGTGACGTCCAGGTCCACACCGAATCTTCCCATGACCTCGGAGGTGAACTTGATGGCCGTCAGCGAGCTCAGGCCGCAGTAGACCAGATTCTCGTCGTAGCGGAAGTCGGTCCTTCCGGTGAGGTCCTTGAGGATCTCCCTTATCCCCTTTGTGACCATGTTGTCCTCGAAGTTCGAGGGTCCAGCGGTGACCGCGGATCCGCTGCCGGCCTTGGTCGGGTCGGGCAGGGCCTTCCTGTCCACCTTCCCGCTGTAGTTCAGCGGCATGGCGTCCATCCTCATCAGATACGCCGGCACCATGTAGTGCGGGAGCTTGGTTTTCAGATAGTCGCGGATGCCGTCATCCGTAACGTTCTTGTCCGCCACGTAGTATGCGCAGAGGAACGTCTGGTCGTCAGATCCCTTGAAATCCTTGACGACGGACTTGTAGACCCCCGGCATCGTCAGCATCACCGCCGCGATCTCCCCGGGCTCCACGCGCTGTCCGTTGATATTGACCATCCAGTCGTTGCGCTCCATGAACACTATGTTCCCGTCCGGGAGGCGGTGTCCGATATCCCCTGTGCGGAACATTATGTCGAATCCGTCCTTCTCCTTGAATGGGTTGGGGACGTAGGATTTGGCGGTGACCTCGGGCAGATTCTTGTAACCGGTCGAGAGGTATCCGGTCAGGCAGATCTCCCCTTCGTCGGCCTCGTTGCCGTTCTCGTCGAGAATGTAAGCGTTGATGTCCCAAAGGGGCTTGCCCAGAGGGGTCTTGTCGTACGGTTTGTCGAGCAGGAAGCACATGGCCATTCCGCAGGTCTCGGACAGACCGTAGCAGTTGTAGATGTTGAAATCGTCGGACCAGACCCTGACGGCCCTCTCCCCTCCGATGAACACATGGCGGAGGGTCTTCTTCTTCTGGCGGAAGTAGGGGAGCATGGCGGGCGCCATGAATGCCATCGTTATGTCGTGGTCCGCCAGGAAGTCAGCGAACTTGTTGAGGTTCACCCTGGCCTCTTGGGGCAGGATGTAGTCCGGGCATCCCTTCTCCAATAGGCGGATCACCATGGAGACCCCGACGACGAACGTGAAAGCGGCGGCATTGGCGTACTTGTCATCATCCTGGCAATCCATCATGGCCTCCGACCTCCGGGTGAAGGCATGTATGGACCAGTGATTGTGAACGACCCCTTTCGGTTTCCCTGTGGAACCGGAGGTGTAGACGATGAACGCCAGGTCATCCATCGAGATGTTCGCGCGTTCGCCCTTGAACGATTCGTTGCCGACCGATGCGAGATCGTCGGTGCCGATGCGCAACTTCGCACCGCTGTCCTCGGCGATGAAGATCTTCCTGTCCTCGGGGTACGAATCGTCCGAAGGGACGAAGGCGGCACCCAGGGTCCAGGATCCCAATATGAATCCCAGATATTCCTTGCAGCGCGGCAGCTCTATGGTGATGACGTCGCCCTTGACGACTCCTTTCTTCCTCAGATACTCGGCGACCCTCTTGGAGTAGTCGTACAGCTCTCTGAATGTGAACGACCCCTCTTCCGACCATACGGCGATCTTGTTCGGGTGGGCATCGATGCTTTCCAGAATCCTCTCAAAAACGTTGGACATCGTTCTCACGTTCTTCCATTTTTGGATGTAATCGCCATACCGACTAAAATAGTTCACGCGCGCGATGGCTGGAAGGTAAGGCAGATTTGACCATTTTTATACACAGCCGCAGAGAGCACATCTCTGTTTTCTCCCTCCTTCCGCCCCCGGATCCCGGCCAGCAATCCTTATAAATCCCATCTGGCCGAGAGGGCCTTTCTGGAGGGATAGTTTTTTCAATAGTAGGCCTGTACCCGATTCCAATGAATACGAATACCAACCAGTATTTCATGGACCGCCAGGATATCTTCGAGTCTGCAGCCAGAAGCTATCCGCGCAAGTTTCCTATATCGCTTGTGAAGGCCAAAGGGTCTTGGGTGGAAGATGTCGAAGGGAATCAATACCTAGATTTCCTCAACGGTGCTGGAACCCTTGCCCTGGGCCATAATGACGACGAGGTCAACCAGGCAATGGTGGATCTGATTCAGTCCGGAGCCCCGCTCCATACGCTGGATCTCATGACTCCCACGAAGGAGAAATTCGTAGATTCTATACTGTCCATACTACCGCCGGAGCTCGCCGTGAAGGCGAAGATCCAGTTCTGTTCGCCATCCGGAACGGACGCCACGGATGCCGCCATCAAGCTGTGCAAGACAGCCACCGGAAGGGGCACCGTCATCGCGTTCTCTGGAGGATACCATGGCATGGGCCATGGGCCCATGGCGCTCACGGGAAACTGCAACGCCAAGAACAAGGTGCAGAACATCATGCCCGGAGTCCAGTTCATGCCTTACCCCTACTCATACCGCTGCCCCATGGGCCTGGGCGGAGAGGAGGGCACCAAGGCCTGCATAGCATATCTCGAACGCTTCCTCAAGGATCCCGAGAGCGGATTGACCAAGCCCGCAGCGGTCATCCTCGAGCCCATCCAGGGAGAGGGCGGTGTGGTTCCGGCGCCTCCGGAGTTCCTCCAGGCGGTCCGCAGGATCACCAAGGAATTGGAGATCCCCATGATCGTGGACGAGATCCAGTGCGGCATGGGACGTTCCGGCAAGATATTCGCATTCGAGCACGCGGGGATAGTCCCCGACGTGATCCTCATCTCCAAGGCCATCGGAGGCGGCCAGCCCATGGCCGTCGTCGTATACGACAAGGCACTGGACGTCTGGACCATGGGAGCGCACGCCGGTACGTTCCGTGGCAACCAGATCGCCATGGCCGCAGGTACCGTAGTGATGAAGAGGATCAGCGATCCGGCGTTCCTAGCAGAGGTCACCCGCAAAGGGAACTACATGAAGGAGCGCCTCCTTAAGCTGAAGGAAGAGGTCTCCATCATCGGGGACGTCCGCGGTACCGGCCTCATGCTCGGTATCGAGTTCATCAACCCCAAGGGACCCAAGGACGTCATGGGACATCCGGAGCCCAGCGGAGAGATCGCTATACAGGTACAGAAGGGCTGCTTCGCCAATCATCTCATCATGGAGAAGGGAGGGCGCAACGGCTCGGTCATGAGATGCCTCTGCGCACTGAATATCCCGGACGACGATCTGAAACTCGCCCTCGACATCTTCGAGAGGGTGGTCAAAGGGGTCGATTCCAATGTCACCAGGGAATGATCCCCTGCTCCTCACGGACACCAAGGATGTCCAGGAGAGATTCTCCCGGATGATAAGAGAGACCCTCGAATCGGTCTTCAGATCCTATTCTGACGACAGCGCATTCTCGGGCATAGGCCCGTACGACCTCAGGGAGAGGATCGGCGCATTGGGATTCCTCCCCGAGGAGGGGAAGGGATTCGAGAAGGTCCTGGAGGAGACGGAGAGGGAGATCCTCCCGCACATGCTCCGCACCTGGTCGACCAAGTACATGCCCCATCTCCATTCCCCGGTCCTCACGGAGACCATCTGCTCCGAGCTCATTATCGCATGCTTCAACGACAGTCTGGACAGCTGGGACCAGGGCCCGGCCGCCACGGAGCTGGAGGAGAGCATGGTCCATGGGATCATAAGGCTCTTCGGATTCCCAGAGGACACGTCCGACGGATGCTTCACATCCGGGGGCTCCCAGTCTAACATATCCGCGATAATCGCGGCTCGCGACTGGTATTGCAGGGAGAGGTTCGGATGGGACGTCAAGATGGACGGTCTCCCTCCGGAGTACTCCAAGCTGCGCATATACACGTCGGAGATATCGCACTTCTCTATGGATAAGGCCAGCCATATCCTGGGCATGGGATACCAGGCGGTCCGCAAGATTCCGGTGGATTCCAGATGCAGGATCGACGTCTCCGCATTCGAGAGGATGCTGGAGGAGGATGTCGCCGCAGGGCTCTACCCGTTCTGCGCGGTGGCCACTTTCGGCAGCACCGACTTCGGATCCATAGACGATGCAGCAGGCATGAGGGAGCTATGCGACCGCTACAACATGCATCTGCACGCGGATGCCGCGTACGGCTCCGGGCTCATCATGAGCCGGAAGTACAGGGACAGGATATCCGCGATATCGCTGTGCGATTCCATCACCATAGATTTCCACAAGATGTTCCTGATGCCCATCTCCTGCTCGGTCATATTAATGAGGGACGGGGAGAGGCTGAAGTGCTTCGAGCTGCATGCCGATTACCTCAACCGCGAGGAGGACGAGGAGGACGGATACATCAACCTCGTAGGCAAGTCGATGCAGACCACCCGCCGCTTCGACGCGCTGAAGGTGTTCATGGCATTCCAGACAAGAGGGGTGAACGGATACGGCAGGATCATCGATACGGCGGTCGGCAACGCGGAGTACTTCTTCGGGAGGATATCTTCCGATTCCGCGTTCATCGCCCCGGTAGAGCCCGAACTGTCGTCCGTGGTCTTCGCCCTGAACAGCGGTGACGAAGTGAACAAGAAGGTCAGACGTCAGCTTCTGAGCGAGGGGACTGTGATAGGGCAGACGGTGAAGGACGGCAAGGTCATGCTGAAGTTCACTCTTCTGAACCCTAATCTGGAGCCTGCTCAGATTGACAGGATAATCGCTAGAATCAAGGAGCTTGGAGAGCATTTCGCCTGACAGCTGTACCAATGATGTGCCTTGTTCAATTGATGATCTGGCACATTGCATTTTTAATCTTATTTGGAATGCGACGATGTACTGTCGGAAAGGATCGTCAGGACGTCAAGGTAGAGAAGATCGATTGGACCGTGGTGCTCCTGTCAGGGATCGCTGTGACGGTGACAGCCAGTATCATAGCGATGGTGTTCGGAAAGGGCTATTTCTTATCAGCAAGATGAGTAGCGGCAAATTACCTATGCATGCAGGGACAGTGGATGCTCACCTGAACATATCTGCGCATCTGTCGAGCTCATCGCATATCCTGATCCCCTGAGGACATGCCTTCTCGCACCTTCCGCATCTGATGCATTCGCTGGCGTGCTCCTTCCCCTGTCCTTTGACCAGCCACTCCAGTTGGCCTTTCGAGTATTCGGTCATACCGAATTGGATGACCTGGTTGGCGGCCTCGAATGTGCCCGGGATGCCTATGTTCTTGGGGCAGACCTCGTAGCAGTACTTGCACGATGTGCAGGGTATGATTGGGTAGGATGCCAATGTGCCAGCAGCCTCATCGATCACATCCCTCTGCTCCTGGGTCAGAGACCTGAATCCTTTCATGAAGGACAGGTTGTCCTTCATCTGATCCACGTTCGACATGCCCGAGAGGACAGTCAGGACACCCTCCTTGTCGGCGGCGAATCTGATCGCCCACGAGGCGCAGCTGCTGTCGGGATCCGATGTCCTGAATATCTCCTCGACTTTGGCCGGAGGTTTGGCCAGCAACCCGCCTTTGACAGGTTCCATGACGATTATCGGCTTTCCGTATTTCCTGGCGATCTCGTAGCATCTCTTGGATTGGATAGAATCGCTCTCCCAATCGGCATAGTTGATCTGAAGCTGTACGAACTCCATCTCCGGATGCGCCTTGAGTATCTCTTCCAATCTGTCCGCCTTGTCGTGGAACGAGAACCCGACATGCCTCACCTTGCCCTGCCTTTTCAATTCCTGGGCGTATTCCCAAATGCCCCATTCGTCGAACGGCTCCACCCTTTTGTTCCCGAGGTTGTGGAGAAGGTAGAAGTCGACATAGTCCGTTCCCAGGCGTTCGAGTGATGTCTCGAACTGGGCGAGGGCATCCTCCTTGGTCTTGACCCTCCAGGCGGCGTTCTTGGTGGCGAGGTAGAAACTTTCGCGCGGATACCTCTCTATCAGAGCCTTCCTGGTGGCCTCCTCGCTCCCCGGGTAGGCCCATGCAGTATCGAAATAGTTAAATCCCGCTCCCATGAACAGGTCTACCATCTCCTTGGTCTGCTCCACATCGATTGCGTCCCCGTTCTTGGGCAAGCGCATCAACCCGAACCCGAGTTTCCCGATATTCTCGTCAACGGTCATGATTCCACTGGATTGGAATCCTGATACGCCTTAATTACAGTTTGTCGCGGCACGATATCTTTTTGTTGTATCCGATTGATAGTCCGATATGGAAAAGAGAGAGTTAGGGGAATACAGCCTTTCAGCGCTCCGCATCCTGATCGGATGGATCATGCTGTGGCCGTTCTTCGACAAACTATTGGGACTGGGATTCGAGACGCCCAGCGGCGGCGCCCTCATCAACGGGGTCTCGCCGTCATCGTATGTGTTGTACGTCACGGACGGGATATTCAAAGGGTTATACGAGGCCCTCGCCGGGAACGGGATAGCGGATGCCCTCATGATGCTGGGTCTTCTTGTCCTTGGAGTGACATTGATTCTGGGTATAGCTTCCAAGCTCACCACCGTGGCCACCTCGCTGTTCATGTTCATCATGTACACGCTGCATGTGCCTCCCCAGGACAATCCGATAATAGACTACCGTATCCTGCTCATCGTCGCACTGGTCGCGATATACGGTCTGGGTGGTTACGAGCGTCTGTCGGTATACGACAGGTGGAAGAACTCCGCTCTGGTGAAGAGGTTCCCGATCCTGGAGTGACCAGGCGAATGATGGGTGTATCCTTCCCCATGGGCGCACGCAGGGCGGCCCGTACGCCGCCACGGCACTGGCCGTGGTGCTGGTCCTGTTCGGATCGTTCCTGGCCCTCAACGACGATGGCAGGGAGGAAGGGGGCTTCGAAGCGTCGCTCGTGGGCGAAGCGGAATTCTCCAACATTCTGCTGGATATCAAGAAGGCGGATATCGAATCGTATGGGGCGGAGCCGGGCGATAAGCTCATTCTGCAGTTCCCTGAGGGCCGGTTCGTAGGCTACTACACGAAGACGCACAGCGGAATAGCACTCTTCGACATCTTCATATCGTCCTATGAGGACAAGGACGACGTCGAGATCGGCATATTCTGCGGCGACATCCAAGAGATGCTCGGCGAATACGGATACGGTAAGACGTTCACGATCATCCCCACCGGTGAGAAGTCGGAATACTACAACAAGATCCCGCACTACATCGCAGGATATTCTGACGATCCGGAGGACTTCGATTCCATACAGACCTACGCCAATTATCGCGAGGTCACTCAAGGGAACTTCAAAGATGACAGGCTGTACCGCTCCGCATCCCCGTTCCAGCATAAAGGTGTGCGCTACATATACTGCGACCAGTACCTCAGAGAGGTGGGAGTGGACCACATATTCTCCATAAGCCTGGATATGGACAGGATCGGATCGTACAGGTACGACGGGCCCTACGCGTTCGAGCTCTATGACGAAGGGAGGGTGACCGCCAAGTATCTGAGTACCGCCATCCCGTTCCATGAGGACGAGGTGCTGTTCGTGATGAACACCATTGCGGATCTGGATGGAAGCATAGGTTTCTCATGCTCACACGGAAAGGACCGTACCGGGATCTACTGTGCGATGCTCGAGGCGTTGGCGGGAGCATCATATAAGGAGGTACGCGAGGACTATATGCTGTCGATGTGCAACTATTACGGCATCATCCCGAATAGCGAGGAATACGATGCGGTGGCATCCATGGTCCTTGACCGCATGTTCTACCTGTTCGGCAATCCGTCCGCGATCGAGGATGTTACGGCCATAGATTGGGATGAGGTCGACATAGAAGGGTACGACGCAGAGGAGATCGTATCCGGATATCTGCTTCACATCGGAATGACCCAGGAGATGCTGGATCAACTCGTGGCGAGCATCACCGGATGATCGGACGTCTTCCATCTGTTTATTCGGATCATCATGATCCTTTGCTGCAGATCGATGGACTTTATGAGCCTGATTTCCAATCACAATTAGTCTATTTTTTCTACATGATATGTATACGAGGATGCGATGTTGATACTGTTCATCGGGATAGCCGCTCTGTTCCTGGGCTACTACTTCTACAGCAGGGTCTTGGAGAAAGCTATCCGCCCGCTCAGGGATACCACCCCTGCAGTCACCAAGTATGACGGCATAGACTACATCCCGATGAACAAATCGAAGAGCCTGATGATCCAGCTCCTGAACATCGCCGGTACCGGACCTATTTTCGGTGCCCTCATGGGTGCGAAATGGGGGCCCATAGTATTCCTTTGGATCATCTTCGGAACGATACTCGGTGGCGCCGTGCATGATTATGTCAGCGGCATGATGTCGATGCGCAACGGAGGGTCGTCCGTGACCGGATTGATCACGAAATATCTGGGAAGATGGACAAGATATCCAATGTTGATACTCATCGTCTTCCTCATGATCATGGTCTCGGCAACATTCGCGAGAAGTGCCAGCGATCTATTGATGGATATCACCGGACTGCCTGTGGTCTTTTGGATGGTTGTAATCCTGATATACTTCATGGCCTCCACCATCCTGCCCATCGATAAGCTGATAGGTAAGATATATCCCTTCTTCGGAATACTGTTGATCGCCATGGCCGTGTTGATCATAGCAGGGCTGTGGATCAGTGGATACCCGTTCCCCGAGATAACCTTGGATAATCTCCACCCCACCGGGGACCAGTTCTATCCAGACATGTTCATAGTCGTGGCGTGCGGGGCCATCTCCGGGTTCCATGCCACACAATCCCCGATGATGGCCAGATGCGCCAAGGACGAGAGGGACGGACGTCTGATCTTCTACGGTGCCATGGCCATCGAGTCGGCCATCGCACTGATCTGGGCCCTTGCCGGTCTGACATTCTACGGGGGTACCGGCAGGCTGATGGATGCCCTCAATCTCGGAGGGGCCGCAACTGTGGTGTATGATATATCGATGAGCATAGCCGGACCGATCGGAGGAATATTGGCCATCATCGGAGTCATAGTCTGCCCCATAACGACGGGGGATACTGCTCTGAGATCCGCAAGGCTCATGATACAGGATGACACCAAGACGCATTCCCGCAGCTTGAGGTCCTCCTTCATCCTGACATGCATCCTGTCCGTATTCGTGATCGGTCTCTGCCTGCTCGATTTCAGCATGCTGTGGCAGTACTTCTCGTGGCTCAACCAGACGTTGGCCTGCATCGTGCTCTGGACATGTACCGTGTTCCTGCTGAAGATTTCGGTCAGCAAGTTCTACTCGCTGCTTACCGCTCTTCCGGCCCTGTTCATGACCATGACAGTCACATCGTATATCCTGCACGCAGGACAGGGTCTGGGTCTGGATTACACGCTGTCCTTGGCTATCGCCGCATTCATAACGGTGGTGGCGGCCGTGATGTACGTCAGGGAGTTCGTCTCCGTCGTTTCGGGCACGGAAGAGTGATCCGAAGGCATCCGCCGTTTCATCCAATTATTACTTTTGTTCGGTTAGCGTTAATATCCATTAATGCCGTCCATGCATCATGAAACCATCTAGCGCTATAACCACACTGATATTGGTGGCTGTGGTCGTTGTGATCTGCGTATGGGCCACATACGCCAACAACGGCGGGAACAACCCCGAGCCGCCATACTCGGATGACATCACAGGCGAGTGGAACGTCGTAAGGACCGAGACGGGAAGCTTCAGCGGAGACAGCACCGTCTACACCACCAGTGCCGAAACGGGAATCGCTACCATCAAGAAGGTAGAAGACGGATTCTACAGCTTCACCTTCATGGGGGAGACGACGACCTTCGTGAGGGGCGACAATGTGCTTCTGGGAACTGGGTCCCACAACTCGGTTCATACCATTATCAGCATCAAAGGGGACACCCTGAACCTCATCTACACCACCGAGGCCGACCCTGTCGATGTGAACGTCATCAGATTCGACCGCACCGTACCCAACGATACCAATCTACCCGACCAGACCGAGTCCGGGCTCCCGGACGTGGACGAATCCATGAAGGCATACAGGGTCCTCAGGTATACGGCCGAAAAGGGTGTCGAGGATCACACCTACGCAGGGAACACCATGACGGTGGTCGGCAAGGCCGGACCCTTCACCTACACCGAGGAGAAATATGTGGAGGACGGACAGGAATACGTTCTCAAGTATGTGTGCGTCAACATACGCGACAATATCTACATCGCGGCCGGCATGTACGAAACCCTGTACACGCTGGGAATGATGTACGTCCAGAACGGGAACGTCTACAACACCACATTTAGTGGCTCCGGTACGAAGGAGATATGGATGACCGCTTTCGGGGACAAGTCAAAGGAGGAACCCGTGCTTGACCTCAAAGGCAGGCACTATGCAGGAACCGAGACGACGTACATAACATCAGGCGGCACAGCCAAGAAGGTCGAGTCCGACGTCACCATGAAGGTCTCCGAACAGATAGACCGCGACGTTATCATCAACACCGAGACGGACGGGGGGCCGGCGATATGGTGCGGCAACATCTCCAAGAGCGGCTCCGAATACTTGCTGAACGTACAGTCCTACGCTTTGTTCGAGGGCGAGATCTATTCCGGCTATTACATCTGTCTTTTGTCGAAGGACCTGAAGACCTTGAAGGTCTTCGGATGCCTCTGCGGCGAGAACGGATCCGGAGCGGTCTTCAAACAGGTGCTCTCGCTTCAATGAAAACTTGAAACCGGCTCTTTCACGGGCCGGGAAACCCCTTCTCTTAACGTAACACACAATAAGCTCCATAGACGTGAATTCGGTACTTTCGAGCATTGATTTTCCGGGCCCTAATCAACATATTACTTTTTGGCTCGGTGTAAAAACGTAGTGCTGGAACAATGGTCTTTGTGATTTTTGAGAGCAGTGGCGATATACGTCACCGAGATATCGTACATATCGGTGATGTCGTTCGGCAGGAAACATTACGACACATTGCGATCGGGATTACACGAATCCGACCATAAGATCTGTTGAGAGGAGCCTGTCCATAGAATTCAGAGTGTTAGACACCCATCATCCTATATGTTTGAGGACCTTCGCCGGAACTCCTCCGACAACAGTGTTCGCTGGTACATCTCTGTTTACCAATGCTCCCGCAGCTATCGCGGCATTGTCGCCGACCGTCACTCCGCGTAGTATTGTGGCGTGGGAACCCACCCATACATTACTTCCAAGCTTTATTGGGGAGACATAGTTGTCGTGTCTGTGATCGGGTTCGAGACCGTGGTCTATCGTTGCGAACACCACTTGATGTCCGATGAAACACCCGTCCCCTATGATTATCCCACCCTGATCCTGAAAGCAGCAACCGGAATTGATGAAAACTCCTTTGCCGATTGTGATGTTCTTTCCGAAGTCAGCATAGATGGGCGGAAATAGGCAGAAGTCGTCCGGGACATCCTTTCCAATGAGTTCCGACATCATATCGCGCAATTCTTCCTCCTCATGGAATCCCGTATTGATCTTGGCCGTGATCATCTGTGCTTTCCGAGCATATTTTCTCAATACGCTCTGTCCGTTTTCGCTCCCAGTGGTCTTCCCTGCATTCAGATCCGCAAGTAGCCTCTCAAGTTCAGGATCGCTGCCCCAACCGTTCATGATGAGTGCATGGTTCCGTGCAGGTTAACTTCTTTTCCAATCAATTATTATAGAATTGCAGACAGTATTCGATCCGTGGACAGGACGGTCGTCATAGTTATAGTCGCTGCGATAATCTTCTTTGCGGCGGGCATCGTAATTTTGAATTCTCAGAACAACGGATCGGATACGAGCGAGGATATCCCTGTGGATCCGGAGGTGGAGCATATGATACTGGTAATGATGGTTGACGGAAGGAAGGTGGATGTGAGTTGGGAGGATAATCCGTCGGTAGACGCCATAAAGATGCTGGCCAAGGATACTTTGGTCGTTGAGATGCACAGATACGGCGGTTTCGAACAGACAGGGAGCATGACGGATCCCATCGTCAGGAACGACAACTATATCGATGTCCGTTCGGGGGATATCGTTCTGTATAACGGCATCCAGATATGTCTCTATTTCGATGATAATGCATTCAGTTTCACCAGGCTTGGGAAGATCACAGGATTATCCGATTCTGAGATAAGGGACATCCTCGACAGGCCGAACGTTACCGCTGTATTCTCGCTCGAATGATGTTCCATCCATACTCTCTTCCCGCACGTTTGTTGATTGCGCTCTCGCAATTAACGGTCAATGTAATGATTGTCCAGATAACATAAAGACGGGTCGGACAAAGTATCGAGCACATTTGACTGCATCATAGGTATGAATGTAAAATCGTTCGATACAGGACATCGATTTTGATGGAAGAAGTGGCGGGCCTGAAGGGATTAGATTGCAAACATGTCCAGCATAGGCTATCGATAAGTCCATCGGTACCATTTTTTTCTCGGATAGGATGCCCGTAGGCCCTCCGCGGAAACATATTCGATATCGAATCCATCGGTCCCGGTGCATCTGCGCTCGATGCGGACCGGGAATCTACGTCTTGCCGAGTGGGTACATCGGGGATAATCCGTGATCAATCATTCTGGCCATTCCTTCAGCCAATCCAGTATGGGGACTATCCTGATACCGTCGATATCATCCAGAATGAATCTGTCGTAGGTTATGACCGTCTTCGGATAATTGTCGGACAGGGCCCTGAGCGGCCTGAGCTCCCTCTCTCTGGTGGCCTCGTCGCCGATGTTCATGCAGACCTGGAAGTACGATGGTTTCTCCAAAGGGTTCACCATGAAATCAACCTCGTATTTGCCGACCGCGCAAACGCATGCATTGCCATATCTGTAGATGAGCTCGTTGTAGACTATATTCTCCAGGATCCCGTCGATATCATCTTCCCTGAATGTGCTCAGGTGGTTCCTGATCCCAAGGTCCTGGGCATAGAACTTGTCCTGGGTGGTAAGGTATTCCAGGATCTTGATGTCCATGCGTTTCGAACGGAGTGCGATGAACGCCTCCTCTATGTATTCAAGGTATTCTTCGATGGCGTTATGACTGAGTCTGATCCCGCTGCCCGTGATGACATTCGACGCCTTCCTAGAAGATGTCCTGTCCCCGATATTGCGCATCAGGAATCTGATCAGGTTGCTCAATCCTGCCGGGTTCCTTATCTGATGTCTCTCGATGACGTCCTTCACATACACCGTATTGTAAATGCCGGAGATCATCTCGGAAACGATCCTCAGGGGTTGCCTGTCCATGGAAAGGGCGATGGCGGGGAGTCCGCCATAACGGATGTAGTCCTTGAACAATTCTTCCTCGGACCTTTGAGCATCCTTCCTGAATCCGATGTATTCGGAGAAGACCAGAGGGGCGACTGGGATCTCTATCGCTCTTCCCGAAAGCTTCGTGGATAGTTCCGAGGACAGCATTTTCGAGTTGGAACCGGTTATATATATGTCGGCACCGGCATTGTAGAACGATCTGATCGACGATTCCCATCCGTCCACGTTCTGGATCTCGTCGAAGAACAGGTATTTTCCCTTGCCGACATCCATGTGGGATTCCACCATGTCGGTCAGCCCCCTATGGTCCTTGGGAACGTCCTCACCATCGTCCTCCAGATTCAGGTAGAAAACGCTATTCGGATCGACGCCTGAATCGATGAGTTCCGATCTGAAAAGATCCATGACAGTGGATTTGCCCGATCTGCGCATCCCTGTGATCACCTTTATGAACGGGGAATTCTTGGAAGCACGTAGCTGACTCTGATAATGTTCACGCGGATAGATTGGCCAATCCTGTTCTTCCATGACAGCATCTATCCTTTACAGATAGATAAATATATTGAAATTTGTAATTTATAAACTCCAAAAATTATTATTCATATAATTTTGTACTATATGTATTACACATGCTATGTTATAATGACAATCTGCAGGAGTCGATTGCAGAAGTTCTGGACCGAGAAGGCGGATGGTCAGAAAGTTTGAGCGCTTTTGGAATCGAACCTATCACACGGTTCGATTCCAAAAATTATCCACAGAGACGCCGAGGGCGTCGAAACTCCGAAACAACAGAATTTTTTTGAGAAGATCTGGATGAACAAGTGGCGGGCCTGAAGGGATATGAAACCTGCCCGTTCCAGATACCTTCTTGAAAAAGTCTATCAAGCCCGATTTTGGCTTGAATAGGACGTTTCGAGTCCCTGGCGAAAACTTATTTGACATCGATTCCAAAATCACTCGAACCCTTAGAGGGACGTCCGAAGATCACCCTTTCTGATGTCCTCAGGTACATCCCTGTCATCAAGCGCCGTGCGAAGGAGTCCGGCTGTTGGCCCTTCGACACTGATGAATTAATAATCAAGCTGCTCAAAGGGGAAATGTCATTGGACGATCCTCTCCTTCAGGCGATACTTCTTGATTGGATTGAGAGTGAGGACTATAACAAATTTCTTAATCTCGAGACAGGCGAGTTCATATACGCCAAATCCGCCAAGAGGGGCAATGTGGTTTATGCGACGAGGAAGACCAAGAAGAGGGATGCCCTGAAGAATGCCATAGAGGGCAAGGTCTTCGATTACCCTGTCAAGGGATTCCGCAACAGGAGGATGACGAGGCTACTGCTATGTACGGTCAACTTCGATAGATCCCTGTTCACCTGCGAGGAGGCCTGGGCGGCTCTACGTTCCACCCCCATCGAAGGCCTCGACTACACATACAACGTCATAAACAAATTGAACGCCAACATCAGCAAGATTTTCGGCAAGCATGGTACGCTGACCTCGAAAGAGGCACAGTCATCAGGCTATCCGGCACCGCATCTGATCTTCATCCTCGATGAACCCGTCATGGTGCAGCGTCATGTGGGGAGGGACGGGAAGGTCTCCTGGAGGATCTGCGACCAGAGGATACTGGACAGGATCGGCAAAGGGCCCCTTATGAGGAAGCTCAGCAAGACGGATTATCGCAAGGCCATCCAGATGAACCCTGTGTGGAAGCACGGTTTCATCGATTTCGAGGGAATAGTCTCCGAGGAAGGGTCCAGATCAGGAAGGGATGCGATAACGTATCCGTTCAAGTATCTGGTCAAGTGCCTCACGCAGGACGGTTCCCATTCTATCAGGGATATACCGGACATCAATTCCGTGAAGGACAAGGACATGCGCACCATGCTCTTCACGCATCTCGGTAACAAATGCTTCAGGACCAGGGATGTGTCGTTCGGCAAGGGTTTCAAGGACCGTATCGGCATGCTCCCGGAGGAGAAGCCCGACGAACCCAGCCAATGGAAGCGCATCAGGACCCTGACGGGCTACGAATACGATTTCATCAAGGCCGTCGAAGAACAGAGGGCGATCATCAAGCTTAGGTGCACCATCAGGTAGCAGAACGGTGCCCCCGCACGACAGGAGGTCGCATGAGCGGGTATCCGTTCTCGGACGGCATCGACGATTACGTCGGATCATTGAATGCGACGGAAGCATCCAAGGATTCCGCCAGACGTCGCCTCGGCAATATCGGGAGGGTGTTCCATCAGCTGAAGACGGAGCACAAGATCCCCTCGGACAACCCTTCCAGGATATCCGTGGACGGTGTCAGGGCATTCATCGAAAGACGCAGATCCGATGGAGTGTCGGCCAGCACTGTCAGGAGGGACCTCCAGTATCTCGACGGTTATCTAGCCTTCCACGACAACGATGCAGCGGAGATAATCCTCACGGAGGAGTCGGATCGTTCCAAGGATTCATCGAAAGCGGCATTGGACAGGATCCTCAGGATCATCTCTGGACCCGACAAGCTTCCCAACGACCTGCTCAGAGCCTTCTCTTTCGTGATACTAGTCATAGTCCTCGGTACGACCCCCGACCGTATCCGCAGGTCTGTTCTGATCCACGGTCTGGCCAGCCAGAGCATCATGGATTACAATCTGGAATTCATAGGCGCCGACAACACATTGTGCAACATCAAGCTGGATTTCAGGAGATTGCCTATAATCGAGAGATACATCAAGGATCTGGTCTACAGGAATCAGCTGACAACTAGAACACCTATGTTCCCTTCCAAGGATCCTCTTTTCAGATTCATAGGTCCAGATGATATGCACAGGTTCAAACAGATAGTCCAGAAACATATCGGTATAGAATTCGATTATCGCATCTGTTAGCGTCTGTTCAGGGAGAGGGAGTCATCCGACGATCCGGAGTACCATGAACAATCTCTGGGGAACCATGTGCCCGACATCCACTACTCCTATCCTAAGAAAGGGGTACTCGGAAGGATCAGGGACATCTTTTGATTCCCGTTCGCACACGGTTAGTATCATCTTAATCGGTAGCTGCGCCCAGCGCACCCTGCTCGACGGCCCTTGGGCCGAGAGCGGGGGCGCGGGCCAGCCGTAGTGGGATTTTCGATGAATATGAAGAACGGAGGGTCGGGCGCCGTAGGCCCTGCCGAGGCGCCGGCCCGACCCGGGACGAATCACGCGAGCGAAGCGAAGCGGGATTCGGACCACGACTTGATAGGGATAACCTGAGTTAAAACTGAACGAAAAATAGCGTAAGCATAGAATTAGTGGAGTGAAGTGAGACGAAGGTTATCAAAATCGTTAGATTTTCGAATATGAGATCGCCACCTGTCCTAAAACTTCTTTATATATTGTATATGATTGAGTATATTGTATATATACAATTAAATACCAAGTAATCCTCTTTGTTCTCGATATGGAACTGATCATCAGCACATCCTCGGGAAAGCCCATCTACGAGCAGCTCAAGGAGCAGATCAAGGACAAGATCATTAGCGGTGAGCTTGAACCGGGCTATGCGCTCCCCAGCATGCGCGATCTGGCGAAGGATCTGAAGATCAGTCTCATAACGACGAAACGCGCATACCAGGATCTCGAATCGGAAGGGTTCATCGTCACCGCAGTGGGAAAGGGGAGCTTCGTCTCATCTAATGATATCGGTCTCCTCTCAGAGTACAAGCTGAAAGAGATGGAAGAGAATCTCAGGAACGCCGTGAAGCAGGCTAAGCTCTGCAAGGTAGGTTTTGAGGAGATGAGCGAGATCCTCGAGATGATATACAGGGAGGAGAAGCAATGAATCAAGGCATTTCCGTAAAGTACCTGAACAAATCGTTCGGCGGTCCCGGTATCAAGAACATCTGTGCGGAGATGCCGAGAGGATATATCACTGCCATCATCGGGAACAACGGCGCCGGGAAGACCACTCTGCTGAAATGCATAACAGGCTCATACATACCCGATTCGGGTGTGGTGGAATTCGGGATTCCGAAGCGGTACGGCCGCATCGGTGTTGTCTTCGACGAATGCCCGTACCCTCCGGCGATGAGGATAGATGCGCTGTCGAAGACCTTGTCGAAGATATTCGACGATTGGGATGCATCCAGATTCGATTCGTTGTGCGCTGAATACAGGATTCCCAAGTCGTCCAAGGTCGGGGCCCTCTCACGCGGTGCGAGGATGAAGCTGCAGTTCGCGGTGATGCTGTCGCATGCCACGGATTATCTGATCCTCGATGAGCCCACTTCGGGTCTGGACCCGGATGCGAGGGACGGGTTCCTGGATGTTCTCAGGGATTACGTATCCGATGAGGAGCACACCGTCGTAATCTCCTCGCACATGACCTCTGATCTCGAGAAGATAGCCGACCAGATAATCCTCATGATTGATGGTAGGATTGTATTTTGCAAGGATAGGATCTCTCTTATGGAGGAGTATGGGCTGGTGAGGAATGCGGATCCGAACGACCTGCCGGAAGAGCATGTCGTCGGTATCGTCGAGAACGACTTCGGTTCCACCGCTCTGGTGAAGGACAGAGCGAAGCTGTCCGATGAGCGTCCGGATCTTTTGATCGATGATGCCTCGTTGGAGGATATCGTGATCTACCATATGAGAGGAAACGGAAGATGAACCAATCCTTGATCGCTCTGCGCATTAACAATGCATCACTGGTCTGTGGGATCATTGCGGCAGTATCAGTGATAGCTGGATTGTTCATAATCGATTCCCCCAGGTTCGTCATGCTGGCAGTATCCATCCCGCTGATGGCGTCAATGATTGTGATTACGATGGGGAATGGACGGTCGATGTCCCGTAAGTGGAACAGCTTTGTCATATCTTCAGGTGTCGTCAGGAGAGACGTGATTTCCTCTCTGTTCGTCCCTCCGATAATCGTGTATCTGATCATCGCATCGATCACGATGGCTGGATCGCTGTTATTATCAGGAGATGTCGGAAGTACGATGCTGAACTGTGCTCCGGTGGCATGCATCATCGTTTCCATCGCAACGGTATTCGGCATAATGTCATTCGCATTGTCAGGCTCATCCTTGTTCTCTGACATCCTTGGAGTCGCAGTACCGATACTGATGATCATGATCGGATACTGTTACTACGAATACGAACCTGCATTTGATCCTCTCAGTATCGTCATGTTTGCCATCGTCGCTTTGATCACGATAGTTCTGGGATGGAGGATGTCGGTCAATGGCTTCAGGAGGCTGGACCTGTGAACCGCTTCTTCAGGGTGTGGGCATCATCGCTCAACGTCAGGACTGTCATCGGATTGCTGGCGATGGCAGCGATCGTCCTGGCAGCATTCTTCATGACAGAGAATCCGCTAGTCATAGGCCTGGCTGCCATGGCGTTCGCCGTCGGGATAGTGGTCTACAACAGGAGCAGGAATTCGGGTATCGAAGGTTCGCTGATATCGGATCCCAACCTGACTGAGAACAGGTACCTGTCCTTCCAGATCTCATGCGGGATGAGCAGGGATGAGTATGTGGATTCATATTTGGCAGCATCCTTGTTCATACTTCCGCCCATCTTTGCGATCCTCTTTGTCATGTTCTACACGCATATCGGAGAGATCGGCACCGCACTATGCTGTGCATGGGAGATGACGGCCATGGTCCTATTGCTCATAATGATGGTCGTGCACCACAACATCAGGGTATTGTCCGGACACGATGATGCGGTGAGATTCATTCTCATGCTGCTCCTGTTCATCGCATTGTTCTTCGGCATACTGGTGGTGCAGATCACGTTGTGGGGCGCTCCGTATTGGGGCACTATAATCCTGACCATACTGGCATGCGCAGGTGCCATTTACTTCCGTATGAGAGCGATCGAATGTATGAGAAAGGCTGATATTTGATGGTGATGAGATGAATTCGAATGTGATATTCCAGATATCCACGATTGTGCTGGCCCTGATATTGGCTGCCGTGATCATAGTGGTTTACGTGATACCGGATGACAACAGCTATGTGGAACCGAATGTGAACGAGGGTCTGATCGAGGTCGATGAGTTCGACCTTGTGGACAAGTACTCGGGCTCGTCCGCCAAGGGGAAGATTCTGGTCATCAATGATGGCGAGTTCAAAGTGAAGCTCTTCGCCGAGATGGAGATAACCGAGGAGGATTTCGGAGGATTCGGAGTCATCGTCCTCGACGGGGCCGTGGTGGATCACTTCTATTGCGAGTTCAACGGGGACATCGCGGAGACATCAGGCAGCGAAGGCTATTCGTGGTTCTATTACAGCGAGAACATTCCCGACGGCCGTGGCAGGACGGTCATCGACGTTGACAGTTCGGGCTATCCGGACCAGACCGGGAAACATAAGGCTGGTTCCGGAACTTTGATCGTGGATTTCAAGATGGATCCCAAGAAGGATATCAATAACATCGACACGGTGGAATTCATCGTAGGGGTCGGCAGCAGGGTTACCGAGGAAGGCTATCAAGTAATACATCCAGCTAATCAAAGGTTCTTTTTGCCCACGGTCGACGAGAACAAGGAAGAGAAAGGCGATCAATTCAGACATGACGATATCGTCAACAAGATAAGGGTCGGTGACGACATCGATCCCGTCACAGTCCAATTCGAAGGGAACGATCTCTCTTTCGATCTCTCCCCGGAACTGGTCGTCAGCGATGACGGTTCATTCACCTTCACACCCAATCTAGTGATACCCGCGGACCAGGGTAAGTTCAGGTCGTTGACCCTAAGCTTCTATCCCGCGCCGTACGACCATATGAAAGTGATATCCGCTACCTATACGGACTTCGAATCATTGGATCCCAAGGCGTACGCCTACGGCTCACAGTACTACCTCACCAAAGGCGCCGCGATAGAGTCCGACGAGATGGTCTTCACCGATTCTCGCACGTTCATCCTCGACGAGGATTACGACAAGGGATACATGGGAGTCTTCGTAAGATTGGATATGTCTCAGGGAGGGTATGTGAACACGTTCTCGTTGCTCTATCAGCTGGAGTTGAGCAGGTCCGGGATATTCTACGATGTGACCGATTGCCGTCTCAGCGGCCATGAGGAAACCAATCCCACCGACAGCGAAATGGTCGATTTCAAACTTACCGTAGAGTCCGGAGACGTCGTCGTCATTACAGGCGATTTCACCAAGATCAGCAGGTTGACCGACATGGGTGTCGAGTACGACCCGGAGTCGGTGGCGACGGCGGTATGGTACGACAGGGAAACAGGCGGGTTCTACAGCAAGGTGTTCTACGACCGTCAGGACTTCCAACACGAACTCGATGTTTGGGCGATATCAATAATGAGTTAATGACTGATCGAGTTTCAAACATCATGGTTCGAACGGATTGTCTGCAGCATCCTGCTTGACCATCTCGTTGAGCTCATCGAGAGACATGTCATCAAAAACCTGTCTTCTCCAGAGGGTATAATCCGGACAACTGGCCCTTACCGAGTTGATGAACTGCTCCGCATTGACATGACCTAGTTTCTCGACCAGGCATTTCATTCCGATCATCATGATCTCATCAGATGTGTAGACTTGTGTGTCAGCTTCCATGACTCATACCTCCGTTATATATGCCATATCGGTCGGAGTAATTATCTTTATCCTTTCATCTTTGAATTTGAGCATCCTATCGTCCGTGGTGATCAGATAATCGCATCCTGCCGATATCGCACATGCGATGTGGGTCGCATCGGCAGATTTGATGCCGGTGTCCATTATCTCCGTAATCAATGGCTGGAGGGAATCGAGTTTGTCGATTCCGACGTAAATCTTGTGGTATTTCTTCATGAAATCCAGATTGTAATCCTTGGCCATCGCGTTAGGTCCTCTTTTGTTCTCAGAGTATAGGATATAGGAAATCACAAGATCGAGCTTGCCGTTAGCTATGGCACGCTGTATGGCCATCTTGGCATTGGCCTCGTTGACTATCCTTACCTGTGAAGGCTCATCGAAGGGACGGTTGTAGCAGCAGTTGTCGAGATAGATCAGCATGTCATCCACCTGCTGAGTCTCATTCATACATCTCTGTAGTGCGCTCGTATTTCTCAGCTAGGGAATCCTGCATCTCCCTTTCGGCCATCTCGCGCTCGTCCGGGTTAGGCATCATACTGATCTCGATCCTGCGCTTGCGAGCCCATTCGTCGATCTCCTCCTCAGCGCCTTTGATGCCTTTGCCCATCATAGGCAGCACTTTTCTTATGATTATTTCCCCGTCCTCAAGATAGAACATCACATGGTCCTTCTCTTCTACATCGAGTATCTCTGCTACTTCTTTGATCAGAGTCAATCTCTTCGCTGCATCCAGTTTTACGGAACCTAAGAACACCATAATTACCAATTCCCCCAATTTTGGTGGAAGAATTTAAATAATTCTACCCATTATTACCAATTATCCCAAATTTGGGAATAATGGAGGAACAAAAAATGACCTACATGGACGAATGGGAGTACAATCTGTGGCTTTCCATTCACAGAAACAACCCCGAAGAGCTACTATCGAACGACAAAACCGCTTCCGAGGAGGTGGGCAATGGCAGCGTCCAGCAGACGCAGTCAGGATGCTCGAAAATCGGACTAAAGGAGATTTGAACATGGGAAGATATCCATTCATAGAATGCGTTAACGAATACCTGCCCTCGGAAGAAGGGCATTTGGAGCCCGCTACCATGCAGACCCTGGAGAGGCGTCTCAGGCAGATAGGGAGGATCTTCCATGAGTTGAAGGAGTCGGGAAAGGTCTCGACGGACAACCCCAGGAAGATAACCGCCGCGGATGTGGACGTCTTCGTCGGTTACAGGAAGAAGAACGGTGTCAAGGCCTCGACCGTCAACAAGGACCTCAGCAACCTGATGAAGTTCTTTGTCTTCTTTGACAACGATGCCGTCCTGAAGTTCAAGCACAAGTACCCTGCGCATTATCCGAAGAGGTACAAGAAGCGCAAGCCCTCGATGGAGGAGGAGAAGGTGCAGGCGATCCTAGACAGGGCGATGAAGATCAACTCCGGGAATTGGGAGCTCATGGAGGCCTACGGCCTTGTATCTTTAGCCATCTGCACCGGTTTCAGACCCAAGGAGCTCCGCATGCTGACGATAGATAACGTCAACATAACCGCAACGGGAATCGAGATCTTCGCAGAGCATGTCAAGGGCGAGAACCTCTATGGCGTCCAGCGCTGGGTGTCGGTGCATCCAGACGGCGTCCCGGTTATGATGAAGTACTTGGATGCGAGGAAGCTCAGGCTGGAAAGGGCCGGCAAGAGGGAGGACGCTCTTTTCCCTCCGCTCAAGCATGATGGCGGCTATCTCTCATATGGAAGGATTCGCACCTTGAAGACTTTCGTCGAGGAGGACCTCGATATGAAGTTCGAACTGAGGAAGTGCAGGCGCACCTTCGGCCAGAGGGCGCTCGACGAGGGGCAGGCGATCCATGATGTCTCGTTGGTCATGGGGCACGCTTCTGTTGCTACCACTCAGGGCGAGTATGCGGACAAGGATCTGCACGTCGCATCCCGCGATATGCAGAAGTATTGGGACGAGAAGGAGGCCTCCGAGTGAGCCTTTTGCACTCGAACCCTATCATAGGTTCGAGTGCGATATCACTCGACATGGAGCGCCGAGGGTATAGAAACCCCGAAACAATAGAATTTTCTGAGAAAATCTGGGTAGACAAGTGGCGGGCCTGAAGGGATTCGAACCCTTGGCACCTCGATTAAGAGTCGAGTGCTCCACCTAGCTGAGCTACAGGCCCACTGAGTGAATCCACGTTAGTGACTTCTTATAGATAAAGCTGTCTGTCACGGATTATGATTTGACCAACATGATGGTCCCATCGTACCATGCTTCTGGAAGATATCTGGGCGGTAATCTCAGGGACCAATGTCGATCCCAGTACTATCGCGGCCCCTATCCATCCTATCGGCCCGAGATCCTCATGAAGTATCACGACGCTGAGAAGAATTCCGAGGATGGGCTCGATGTATCCGAATATAGCTGCGCTGGGTGCATCCAGATATGCCAGCGATCCGAAGTACAGGGTGAACGCTATGGCTGTCTGAACTATTCCGAGCAGTACCACCAGAATGATATCGGAGGTACCGAAGACCAAGGATCCGAAGTCCACCGTGGCAGTACAATAGATCGATATCAGAACAGCGGCAATCGCGAGTTGGACCAGAGTCCTGTCGTAAGAGCCGATGCTCTCCAGCTTCTTGTTTAATATGACTATGGCAGTGTAGAACAAAGCGGCCATCACACCACAGAAGATCCCGTACCAGTTCCCCTCGATGGAACCATTCTGTACGATCCCGGAAACCAGCACGAGTCCGAACAGTGCCAGAAGTGCGCACCATAGTTTGGAGAGCGTAAGACTCTGCTTAAGGAAGATCGGCGTCGCCAGGATCACCAACGAGGAGTCATGTAGTTGCAGACTATGGCCACGGAGATTTCAATGGATTTGTATGCCTCGAAAAGGAACAACCAGTTGAGTCCGAGGCATACCCCGGAGCAGATCAGTGTGTACATGTTCCTGTGGATATCGTTCCTTGAGATGCGGGAGCCGGCGATGTAGATGATGACCAGAAGGAACAGGGATCCGAAGACCCCTCTTCCAAGGACGATTATGCTGGAGGGAAGGTCGATGAAGTACGTGGTGACCCCGATCGTACCGAATATGGACATCGCCAGTATCATCATGAACTTGGCGTTGGACGCGCTGACGATATCCTTCATGGGTGCCGTGAAGTGCATCGTCTAAAAAGAGTATCGCATATCTGACCGAAAGCTCAACAAACCCTTATTTGGTTAGAGTTGGATTCGTATCCCGGATGGATGGAACCATCATATCTCGAAAGGAGAATTCGATATGGCAGCAGAGAAAGAGGAGAAGAACACAGGAGCATATTTCGTATCGCCCCATCCTGACGGAGGATGGCAGGTCAAGAGGGCGAACGCGATGAAGGCACTGAAGCGTTTCGACACCAAGGCCGAGGCGGAGAAGTACGCCAAGCAGGTCGCCAAGAATCAGGATTCCAACGTCGTCCGTCAGAAGAAGGACGGAAAGATACAGAAGAAACACTGATCCTCGAGATATGTGCCAACACACCCGGGGATACGGTATCATCATCCATCCCCGGGATTCTTTTCCCCTCCACTTCTTCCGGGCTTTCACACAGTCATTCGGGAACGTTTATATCATCCCCTCAGGATAACCTAGTGATGACAAAGATCAAGGTTAGGGATTTGATGACGACGGAGGTTCTGACTCTTCGTCCAGAGGATACGATCGAGAAGGCAGCCAAGAAACTTGCATTGGAGAACGTCTCAGGAGCCCCTATCGTTGATGACAGGAACCATCTTCTGGGTTTCGTCAGTGAGAACGACATCCTCACCACCATCATGAGGTACCAGGACAGGCTGGACAAGGAAGGTGTCTCCGGTACTCTCATGGAGCATGCCATGGATACGGTCCTCGACCCCGACGACAAGCTCGGACAGGCCATGGAGCAGATATCTGACACTCCTATGTCATCGATAATGGTCCGTTCTGTGATGACCACGACCCCCGACGCACCTGTCATAGAGGTGCTCAGGATCATGCTCAAGCTGGGCATCAACCGCATCCCGGTCCTCGAGAAAGGGATCCTGGTAGGTATCGTCTCCAGAGGCGACATAATCTTCGCGCTCTACAAGAGAAAGGTCTGAGACATGGAAGTCCATGTTCTCGCCAGTGGCAGCGACGGTAATTGCACCGTGATAGAGAACGACGGCGAGGCCATAATGGTCGACGCCGGCATCAGTTGCAAGCGCATAATGTCGCTCATGGAGCGCCAGGGCGTTGACAAGGATATGCTGAAGGCCATCCTCATCACCCATGAGCATTCTGACCACGTATCGGGTGCAGGGGCTACCGCAAGGAAGCTTGACATCCCGATAGTGGCGAACATGGCGACCTTCGATGCCTCCAATCTCGGTAACGTGCAGCATTGGGTGTACAAATCCAATTCCTGCATAGACATCGGGCAGTTCCATGTGACGCCGCTCCCGACATCCCATAATGCTGTCGAGCCGAATTGCTATTTCACCCAAGTGGACGACAAGAAGGTTCTTGTCGCCACAGACACTGGGAAGCTCTCCTTCCAGATCGAACATGCATTGGCCATAGCCGATGTGGCGGTGATCGAGGCGAACTACGATCAGAAGATGCTGGTGAATGGACCGTATCCCGAATCGCTCAAATCGCTTATCGGGAGCGACCATGGGCACATGAACAACGTGGATACAGCCATGGCAATCAGGCGCACCATAGAGGAGAACGAGCACAGAAAGATATTCCTGGCACATCTCAGCAAGACCAACAATACACCGGATGTCGCAAGACAATCGGTCTCCGACGTATCCGGCATCAAAAGGATAAATATAGACTGTCTGGAGTTCCCCGGGGACACACGCACGATCAAAGTGAGGGAGTGACCTCTACCGCCTTCTCCGATTTTATCAGTATGACGGCCATGGATGTAGGGAGGGTAACGATGTCCTCCTTGTGCAGATTGTAATCCCTGTCGGGTCCCGAGAACGGCGGGAGGTCCTCCAATACGCGCAGGACCATCGTATCAGATTCCGGTTCCGCGGGCTTCTCCGCCGGAGGATCCTCAGCGACGACAGGTTCCGGAACTGGCTCATCGAAAGGCTCGTCATAGATCGGTTCTTCATCGAATACCTCCTCCCCATCGGGGATAGGAGGGAACTCGTCCTCGACACCGCTGGCCATCGCATCTTCCGGAGCAGGCATCGGTTCCGGCTCCTTGACCGGTATCTCCGGCGCAGGCGTGTGGATGGGCTCATCGATAAGACTGTTGACAGTCTTCTTGCCGCGGTATCTGTCCACGGTCGACAGCAGGTTCCTCGAACGGCTGACGACCATGTCGTAATAGTCGCGTTCCTCGACGGTGAGCGAACCCAGCTCCTCTATGTTCCCGTCCGCAGACAGAACGGCCTTATTGCATATCTTCCGTGCCCTGAAGTTCAATATCTGCTTTATCAGGGTCTCGGCCTTCTTCCGCTTCTGGTTGGCACCTTCCGCCATTATGGAATCCGGGTCCTTGGAGATCTCCCTCTCGTAGTCCTGGCGCAGCCTGATGAGAAGGTCGGCCATAGCTCTGTACAGGTCCTGCCTGACGGGCATGAGAGCTTTGCCGTTCTTCTCCTCCCTGAATATTTGGGAGAGTTCCTCGTAGGTCATAGGCTGAAGGACAGGACTCATCGAATCTCTATATCCTACGGATGTAATTAAGCGTTCGGAGGATTCGATTTCATGATGTTGACCGACGTTTCCAGGGACAAGGGAGACCGTTTGGAGATAGACATACTGGTCTCACCCCGTTCCAACAGATCCGGATTGGAAGGGTTCGACGAGTGGAGGAAGAGATTGATCCTCAGGGTGAAGTCCCCTCCTTTGGACGGAAGGGCGAACAAGGAGGTGGAGTCCTTCTTCAAGGACATCACCGGTTGCAAATCCACCGTCACATCAGGAATGACAAGCCATCAGAAGACGGTCACTATCATCGGCGATCCCGCGAAGATACTGGAATCCATAGAGGGGTCCGCAGATGGATGACCGGGAGCGTCTCGAAGGGGCCGAGCAGGCGTTGGAAAGATTGTCGGAACTGTCGAAGGACCACGTCCTCCTGGTGGAGGGGAACAAGGATGTCGTGGCTCTGAAGAATCTCGGTATCGAAGGGGACATCTTCTGCGTCCAGAGCGGCGGCGGCCCGGTCACGGCGGCCGAATATGTATGGAGGTCGGGAAAACAGGCCGTGATCCTCACCGATTGGGACCGCAGGGGCGGAAGCCTAGCCCGCGGTCTGAGGGAGAACCTGACGTCCCTGGGCGTGGGCTACGACGACACGGTACGCTCGGATCTGGCATTCTACACCCGCATCTACTCCAAGGACATCGAATCCCTGGATTCCGTACTATTTTCTCTTAGACGGAAATTCTGATTGTAGCCGTTCGGAATGTATTTTATAATATCCGTTCGATTTTTCGTCGTTATCATGAGCGATGGAATCAATTGTAGTGCAGTAACAAACACTGTTAAGGAGGAGGAGGGGGGGGGGACCCGTAACTCCAATTTAGAGATTCTTCGCATATTGAGCATGATTTTGATCATTCTGCACCATATCTGTCAAAATACCTATCTGCAGTACCCAGACGACCCTACAATTACCATTCTGGTCAGTATGATAGGTCGCAGCGGTATTGGCAAGATCGGAGTCATTGTATTCGTTCTCATAACCGGGTATTTCATGGCAACACAAACGATAACTTTGAAAAGAGTTTTGAAGTTGTTGGCTGAAGTATGGTTTTATTCATTTGCCGTTACTTTATTTGCAATAATAGTTTTGAATCAACAGATTACAACGGGACTAATCCAAACTACATTGTTCCCCATAATAACCCACAGATGGTGGTTTATGACGGGGTATGTATTTCTGATTATTCTGTCACCATTTATCAATAAAGGCTTAAAGCAATTATCTGCCAGGGAACACTTTGTTCTGTGTATCTTCCTCATATTGGTTACATATGGTTTGCGCTCTATTGGTGACTCATTCTATCTGAGCGAATATGCTACTTTCATTGTAATTTACATAATTGCAGCATTCATTCGTCTGCATCCGCAGGAGATTTTCATGAATTTTAGGAATGACGTGATTGTGCTAATAGTAAGTTCATGTTCATTCCTTCTTCTTACAGCGTTGAATGTTTTTGTTAACTATTACGGTTCTATGGGATGGGGCGTTATTTCAAAAATTGCTATTGTGGCTATTATGGCCGTAGGATTAGTCATATGCCTCAGTAAAAAGGGAAAGATGATGACAGATGCTTTACTTGTACTGTCTTTAGTTTTGCTTATACTTCCTCATTTTTTGTATCTGGGCTATAGAGATTACACTTATTTGTTTAGTTTGAATAATACCTTGGTTGGTATAGATCTCGCGGTAGCATTATCTCTCTTTTTGGTATTTTTGAATATGAAACCAATCTACAATCGTAAGATAAACTGGCTTACGTCTTCAATACTAGCAGTTTATCTGATTCACGGCACAGTATTCGGAAGTTGGTTGCACTGGTTGAATTCTTCGAGTTATTTCTTCTCAGGATTCTATCCATTTTACATCTTGGGGGTTTCAATAATTACATTGTTTGGTTGCATCTTCATAGATAAATGCCGTGACTATCTGATATTCCGCCCATTATCGAAGCCTTTTGGTAAGGTATACGACAGGATTGAAGAAAAGGTAATCGTTATTTGGAATAAACTGGAAACTGGGTTCAGATGAGAAGTCGAAGTTAAACTATCTTCTGCCTCGATGTTCTTTATTATCGCACGCCCATACAGTCGGAGATGAGTGGAGCATTCATAGTCTTCGAAGGCGCCGACGGCGCAGGCAAGTCATCGGTGTGCAGAAAGGTGGCCGAGGAACTCAGGTCGAAGGGGAAGGACGTGGTCCTCACCGCGGAGCCCACTCACGAGGGGATAGGGGCGTTCATCCGCAGCGGGGATGCAGGAACGATCTCCCAGAGGACGGAGGCGCTGCTGTTCGTTGCGGACCGTAACGATCATACGGAGAGGATAATGAAGGATGTCGGGGAAGGGAAGATCGTTCTGTGCGACAGGTACTTCGCATCCACCGTGGCATACCAATCGGCAAAACTCGACGGAGACTCCTCGGACAGAGACTGGCTCATCGGTATCAACAGGGAATTCACCGACAAGGCGGATGTGACGATCCTCCTGGACATCGACCCGAAGGTCGGCATGGGAAGGGTGGGCACACGCGGGGAGGAGATCAGCAAATTCGAGAGGATGGATTTCCAGAACCATGTCCGTTCCAACTATCTCCGCCTGGCGGACGAGTTCGGTTTCAAGGTGGTTGACGCATCGCTTTCTCAGGAAGAGGTATATGAGGAAGTTATGCGCATATTAGGGAAGGTGATAAGATGACACACCCTGCTGACGAGATATTCTGCGAGAAGAGCGATTCGCTCATGGGAAAGGTAATCGTGATGGGAATAACCGGCAGCATCGCGGCCGTAGAGTGCTTCGCGACCATCAGGGAGCTGATCAGGCGCGGTGCGGACGTGATCCCGGTCATGACCAAGGAGGCTCAGAAGGTAGTAACTCCCGACTCCTTGTACTTCGCATCCGGTAACCAGCCTGTCACGGACCTCACGGGACTTGCGGAGCATGTCACGCTTATGGGCGACAGGGAGTCCGCGGACCTCCTGCTTATATGCCCGGCCACGGCCAACACGATATCCAAGATCGCCAACGGCATAGACGATACGACGGTCACATCGATGGCGACAGTCGCAATAGGGGAAGGCATCCCGATAGCCATAGCACCTGCCATGCACCAGGCGATGTTCGACAACCCGGCAGTGAACGAGAACCTGAAGAAACTGAAGTCATGGGGGATCCATTTCATCGGCCCCCGTCTGGACGGTGTCAGGGCGAAGGTCGCATCCACCGAGGAGATCGTCAACAGCGTCGAGAGGCTGGTGGGAGACGATTATCTCGCCGGGAAGAAGGTTCTCATCATCGGAGGGCGCAGCGAGGAACCCATCGATTCCATGAGGGTCATCACCAACCGTTCGTCCGGGCTCATGGCGGTCAAGGTCGCCGAGGCGGCATTCCGCAGAGGTGCGGACGTGGACCTTTGGATGGGCGCGTGCAGCGTACAGCTCCCGGGATACATCGAAGTGAAAAGATTCAACAGCGTGGCCGAGCTCACAGGCCTCCTGGATTACATCGACCACGACATAGTCATAGTTCCGGCGGCATTGTCGGATTTCAAGCCCGAGGAAGTGGATTACGGCAAGATCACAAGCTCCTCCGGATTCGACCTGGGTCTGATCCCGGTGCAGAAGGTACTGCCGCTGATCAGGAAGAGATGCGATACGGTCATAGGGTTCAAGGCGGAATCGGGATTGAGCAAGGAGCAGCTGATCCAGAAGGCTCGCGAACGTCTCGAGGAGTACGATCTGGAGGCTGTCGTTGCCAACGACACCATCTCCGCCGGGAAGTCCGATTCCGACGTCATATTGGTGATGAAGGATTCGGAGATCGAGATCTCGGGCACCAAGGCTCACAACTCCGAGGTCATCCTTGACACCCTGTTTGGTGACATATGAGGCCATCGGTATTCGTCCCGGGGCACATTTCCTGCATCTTCCGTCCGTACAGGGCGCAGTCCGTAGAGGAGACGGGCTCCCGCGGTCTGGGAATAAGGCTCGGCCTGGGCTGTCACGGGACCGCCCGGAAGAGGGATGACGGAAAGATTGTCATTCGTATCAACGGGGAGGAGTCGGAAGCGTCGCTTACCCGCTACGCTTTGGAGTCCATGAGGCTCGATTCGGGGATCGAAGTCGACCTGAAGCACGATCTCCCTTTGCAACAGGGGTTTGGAGCAAGCGCATCTGGCACGTATGCTGCTACACTCTGTGCCGCAGACCTATTCGGGAAGGACAGGTCCGAAGCGCTGTCGGCCACGCATAGAGCGGAATGCAATATGGGCGGAGGGTTGGGGGACCTTTTGGCTATAGAGTCACCATACCCCGTGCCCGTCAGGGTCCACGAGGGAATACCCGGTCTGACGGGCGTTACCTCGGATTCCGGTCTGTCGTTCGACAGGCTGACCCTCATCGTATTCAAGAAACCTCTGAGCACCAAATCCGTTCTCGGGAACCCCGAGACGATGGATAGGATAATCCGCGCAGGCGATTCGGCAATGGTCGAATTCGATAAAGACCGTTCCATCGAGGGTCTGTTCAGGGTGTCCAATTCATTCTCCATAGAGATCGGGCTTGAATCCGAAGAGGTCTCTTTGGGAATGGAGGAGTTGGAGGAAGAGGGATACAACTCGGGCATGTGCATGCTCGGGAACAGCATCTTCTCCGACGTCCCCAAGGATGTCGCGGAACAGATGTTCCAAGGTGCCAGAGTAATAGAATGTTCATCATTCTCAGGTAGGATCGAGGTCACTCGTACAGGGTGAATAGGACGTCGTCCTCCTCCACGTCGAACAGCCCGATCCTGGCCGCACCGTCCAACCATGCATGTGAATAATTGACCGCAGCGAACGCCCTGACGAAGTCATCGTCCCTGCGATAGTCGACCGCAGTCTTGAACAGGTCCTCAGAGGTCTCCATGAATCTTATAGCAAGCTTCCTATCGAATGATCTTACAGGGGAAGCAATTCTCGCCTTCTTCCTTGCGCGGGTGGTGATGTCAAGGTATTTGGCCATCTTCTCATCGGCGATCTTGGAACCTTCTTCGTCATTCGCCGTAGAGATTCTCTCGAACAGCTTCATTCCGGGTTCAGCATCGAACAGCCCCAGTTCCGTGAAGCATCCGATCCACGCATGGGCATAGTTGATCGCCGCGAAGGCCGTGACAAGGTCCCCTTCCTTCAGGAAATTATTGGCATCGGTACGATAGCAATCCACCATCTCCAGGCCGCTGTAAGCGAGCGGACCCAATAGGGTCTCCTTCCTGGGTACCACATTCAGCTCCTTCCGGATCTCATCGAAAGAATCCAGACACGACCTCATGACCTCTTCGGTGACGGTATCGTTCCTGACCATGGCAGTCTATCCCTCCGGGCAGTTATATTATTTCGCCCGACCCAAAGGCTGGTCGCATGCGCCCGATTAGGATATTAAGGGGTAGCGGTTACAGAAGGAACATGATAGTAATCGGCGGATCTACATCCGAGACCCTGGCGAAGGAGATCGCAGAGAAACTCGGCTGCAGATACATTCAGGCAGGCACCAAGAAGTTCCCCGACGGGGAGGTTTACACAAGGGTCGAAAGCGAGGAGTTCAATGATGATGTGGTCATCGTGCAGAACACGTTCCCGGACGACAAGCTGGTGGAGATGTTCCTCCTCCAGGATATCGTCGCCGGCCTCAAGGCCAAGAAGGTCACTCTGGTCATCCCCTATTTCGGATATGCCAGACAGGATAGGCTCTTCAACCCCGGAGAACCCGCATCGGCCATTCTGATGTGCAAGCTCCTGGATTCCCTAGCCTGCGACCACGTCATCACCATCGACATACACAAGGAGGCCGTCCTCGACGCGTTCAAGTGCAAGCACACAGACCTCAAGGCGGCACCCGTCATCGCCGATTTCTTCAAGGACAAGGGGATCGACCTCGTCCTGTCACCCGATATCGGAGCGGCCAACCGCGCCAAGGATGTCGGGGAGAGGATGGGCAAGCCGTATGACCACCTCAACAAGACACGTCTCTCGGGAACAGAGGTCAAGATCGCACCCGCCCACATGGACTGCAAGGACAAGAGCATCCTCATCGTGGACGACATGATCTCTACCGGAGGCACCATCATGACCGCCGCACAGGCACTCAGGGATGCCGGCGCCAAGAGCGTATCCGTCGCCTGCACCCACGGCGTGTTCGTGAACAACGCCGTCGAGAAACTGACACACAGCGCACTGGACAAGGTACTCTGCTGCAACACCCTGGAGAACACCCAGTCCCAGATTTCGGTCGCAGACCTCGTCGCAGACGCCATCAGGAAGGGATGAGGATGTCCAACAAGGAAGACAATTTCGCAGAGTGGTATCTCGACATCGTCGAGAAGGCCGGACTCTCTGACAAGAGGTACCCGATCAAGGGGATGAATGTCTGGACGCCCTATGGCTGGAGGATCATGAGGCAGATAGACTCCTACATCCGTGAGGAGTTCGACGCCACGGACCACGACGAGGTATGCTTCCCCCTGCTCATCCCGGAGAGCCAGTTCGCCAAGGAGAAGGAGCACATCAAAGGATTCGACAGCGAGGTTTACTGGGTCACCCACGCCGGATTGGACGAGCTCGACGAGAGGCTCGTCGTCAGGCCCACGTCGGAGACCGCCATGTATCCTATGTTCGCCCTGTGGATAAGATCTCATCAGGACCTTCCCCTCAAGACATACCAGATCGTCAACACATTCCGTTACGAGACCAAGCAGACCAGGCCCTTCATCAGGGTCCGCGAGATCCACTTCTTCGAGTCGCACACCTGCCACACCGATTACGACGACGCCCAGAAGCAGATCGATGAGGATATCGAGATACTTGCCAGGATCGCCAAGAAGATCTGTCTGCCCTACACCCTGCTGGTACGTACCGACTGGGACAAGTTCCCCGGAGCGTACTACACAGTGGGTATCGACACGTCTATGCCCAACGGAAGGACCCTGCAGATGGGTTCCATCCACCACTACAAGACCAACTTCTCCGAGCCCTACGAGATCACATACGAGGACAAGGACGGAGAGCACAAGTTCGTCCACCAGACCACATACGGAATGTCCGAGAGGCTCGTAGGAGCGCTCATCGGAGTCCACGGGGACGACCAGGGCCTCATAATGCCTCCTGGAATAGCCCCATTCCAGATTGTCCTGATCCCCATATTCAAGAAGGACAACCAGGAAGTCGTCCTGGAGGCTGCCAAGGAGATCTGCACCATCCTCGACAAGGCCGGATTCAGGGTTAAGTTCGATGACCGCGACGACCGTCCCGGCGCGAAGTACTACGAGTGGGAGATGAAAGGAGTCCCCCTCAGGCTCGAGCTCGGAGGCCGCGACATCGAGAACAAGGTCGTATCCTTCTTCAGGAGAGACAGTGCCGAGAAGGGAACCATCGCCATCGAGAATCTGGTCCCTGGCGTCCAGATGCTCCTGGACGATATCTCGGATTGCATGTTCAACAAGGCCAACGAGATCCAGAAGCAGCGTACCCAGGACATCGATTCCCTGGACAACATCCCCGAGGACAAAATCCTCAGGTTCGGATGGTGCGGCTGCGACGATTGCGGACACAAATTCGAGGACACGACCGGATTCAAGATTCTTGGAAGGCCCTACAGCAAAGAGGAGTTCAAGGGCAAGTGCATAATGTGCGGGAAGGATGTGGACACCCCCGCATACGCCGCCCACACGATGTGATCGCATGGTATTCCAAGAGGGAGAGACCGTCTATCTGGAGGACGCCTCCGGGAAAAGGATCTGGATAAAGGTCGCCTACGGCATGATGAAGGTCCAGGCACTCGGTGCCATAGATGGCACCAGGTTCAAGGACCTGGAAGAGGGCGACAGGGTCACGATAGTCGGAAGGGACTATGTGGTTTTCAGACCCGGGGTCCTGGAGCTCATGGAATCCCTGGACAGGGGTGCGCAGATCATCTCCGCCAAGGACGCGGCTACCATCCTGATGCACTGCGACATCAAGGCCGGGGACAAGGTCATAGAGGTGGGTGCTGGCTCAGGCGGACTGACAACGGCCCTACTGCATGCCGTGGCGCCTACCGGACAGGTCATAACCCTCGAGTTCAAGGAGGAGAACGCGCTGCGTGCCAAGAAGAACGTTTCAAGGGTCGGACTGGACAAGTACTGGTCCTATCAGATAGGCGATGCCAGGGACGCACAGTTCGACATCCCTTGGAAGGCCGACGCCCTCACCATGGACATGCCCGACCCCTGGCTCGCATTGGACAATCTGGAGAGGTTCCTCCGTCCCGGAGGCAGGCTCTGCGGATACGTTCCCAATATGAATCAGGCCGAATCTATCGTCAACGCCCTGCGCGATCACGGATATTCCAACGTATATGCGCTGGAGAACATCCAGCGCGGTCTGGAGGTCCACCCGGGAGGCGTTAGGCCGTCATTCGAGATGCTCGGTCACACAGGGTACCTCATCTTTGCCAGGAAGACGTCCCAATGATATTCAGCCATTTCAGGAGGATCGACTGGATACTGCTGGCGACCACCATCGCGCTGGTCTACGTCCAGGTATGGATGGAGCTGGAGATCCCAGGCTACATGAGTAAGATCACCGACATCATGACATCCGGAGGTACGGGACAGGACGTCCTTAACGAAGGTGTATGGATGTTGGCCTATGCTTTCGGCAGCCTGATCCTGTCGTTCGTCACAGTCCTTTTCGCCGCCTATATCGGTACGAACCTCGGCAAGACCCTCCGCAAGCGTCAGTTTGAACAGGTCGAGAGATATTCTGATGCCGACATCAACAGATTCTCGATCTACAGTCTGATCACCCGTTCGACCAATGACGTCACGCAGGTGCAGATGCTATTCATCATCGGTCTTATGGTCATGGTCAGGGCTCCGATCATGGCCGTCATGGCCCTGATGAAGATAACCACGAAGAACATCGGATGGATGGAGATCACTGTATTCTGTGTCCTGGCTATGGTCATTTGCATCGCTGTGATCCTATGGTTCACCTTCCCGCGTTTCAAGAAGATACAGTGGATGAACGACGACGTCAACCGCATCACCAAGGAGAGTCTCGCAGGGATACGCGTCGTGCATGCATACAATGCAGAGGGCTATCAGGAATCAAAGTTCAAGGAAGCCAACAAGACCCTTACGGACACACATCTCCTGGTCACTCGTGCGATGGCGTTCCTCCAACCAGTGATAGGCACGGTCATGACCGCGCTTTCTCTGGGGATCTACTGGATGGGAGCGATAATCATCAACAACGGTGCGGACACCGCCCAGAGGCTGGAGGATTTCTCGGACATGATCGTGTTCTCGTCATACGCCATGCAGCTGATCGCGGCGTTCATGATGCTCATCCTGATATTCATGGTGCTACCGCGTGCGATGGTCGCATCCAAGCGTATCGCTGAGGTCATCGCAGTCAAGCCTTCGATAACGGACGGGAACGTCACAGAGTCGTCTCCGGATAACGAGGGGAAGATATCATTCAGGAACGTCAGCTTCAGATATCCTGGCGCTTCCCAGGATTCGCTGGTAGACATATCGTTCGATGTGGACAAGGGCGAGACACTGGCCATAATCGGTTCTACGGGATCCGGCAAGACCACTCTGGTCAAGATGATCCCGCGTTTCTTCGACGCAGAGAGCGGGCAGGTGCTGGTCGACGGCATAGATGTTAAGGATTACAAGCTGGAGACACTGCACAGGAAGATCGGATATGTCCCCCAGAAGGCCATAATGTTCAACGGCACCATAGCTTCCAACGTCAACTACGGAGATACGGAACCCGAGCGTACGGAGGATGACGTGAAGAAGGCACTGGACATCGCCCAGGGTACTGATTTCGTGGAGAAGCTGGAGGATAAGTATCAGAGCAAAGTGGCCGAGGGAGGCACGAACCTGTCCGGAGGACAGAAGCAACGTGTCTCCATCGCACGTGCCGTATGCAAAAGGCCGGAGTTCTACATCTTCGACGATTCGTTCTCTGCGCTGGATTACAAGACTGACCGTGCCCTCCGCTCGGAACTTAAGAAGGAGACCTCTGGCGTCACTACGATAATAGTCGCACAGAGGATAGGAACGATAATGGAAGCGGACAAGATCATAGTGCTCGACGAAGGCCGTATAGTCGGTATGGGAAAGCACCGTGACCTTCTAAGGGATTGCGAAGTGTACATGCAGATTGCTAGATCCCAGCTGTCAGAGGAGGAGTTGGCAAGATGAGCTCCAAAGAACAGCATAACAGGGGGCCGAAGGCAACGATGGGCCTGCCCAACGAGAAACCTCAGAATTTCAAGAAGGCCTGGGGCAGACTGTTCAGATACATGGGGCGCTACAGATACGCCTTCTATGTCGCAGTGGCGCTGGTCGTTATAAGCACGGCCATCACCCTGTTCTCGCCGCTTCTGCTCAGCGACATCACCAACATAATCAAGGATGGACTGTTCATAGGCGACATAGATCTCGCAAAGATTACAGATCTGGCACTGTTGATTGCCATCCTCATCGCATCGAGTGCTGTCATCTCCATAGTCCAGGGTTGGATAATGGCAACGATATCGCAGAGGACCGCCGGCAACCTTCGTGACGACATATCCGCCAAGATCGACCGCGTCCCTCTGAGCTATTTCGACAACGCCAAGTCCGGGGACCTGATGAGCCGTGTCACCAACGATGCGGATTCTCTCGGACAGGATACGAACCGCAGCGTCAGCACAATGCTCGTGGCCATCGCCCAGTTCCTCGGGTCATTGATAATGATGATGATCACCAACCTGACCATGGCAGGGGTCGCAGTGGTATCTACTGCGATAGGCTTCGTCATGATGATGGTGATCATGTCCAGGTCTCAGAAGTACTTCATCGCCCAGCAGAACTATCTCGGTGCGATGAACGGCCATGTGGCCGAGACGTACAACAACCACAGCATCGTGACATCCTACAACGGGGACAAGAGGGCCAGGGCAGAGTTCGATTCCATCAACGACAACCTTCAGCGCAGCGGTTTCATGGCGATGTTCATGTCCGGTACGATGATGCCTCTAATGGCATTCATCGGCAACTTCGGATATGTCCTCGTATGTGTAGTCGGGGCGATCATGGTCCTCGACGGTTCCGCCACAGTCGGCACGATCGTTGCTTTCATGATCTATATCAGGTTCTTCACCAACCCCCTGCAGCAGATGTCGCAGGGGCTCACCGTCATGCAGTCCGTCGCAGCCGCGGCCGAGAGGATATTCGCCTTCCTGGACGAGACCGAGTTCGAAGACGAATCCCATAAGACCCAGTCCATTGTATCTAAGGGCCATGTCGAGTTCAGGGATGTCCACTTCAGTTACATACCAGGTAAAGAGGTCATACATGGATTCTCAGCCGAGATCAAGCCCGGACAGAAGGTGGCCATAGTAGGTCCCACCGGAGCCGGAAAGACAACCATCGTCAACCTCCTGATGAGGTTCTATGAGGTGGACAGCGGAGACATCCTGATCGACGGTGTATCGACAAAGGATCTCACGAGAGAGAACGTGCACGAGCAGTTCTGCATGGTCCTCCAGGATACCTGGTTGTTCGAGGGGACGATCAGAGAGAACCTGGTCTATAGCAGGGACAACGTCTCCGACGAGAGGCTTGAGGAGGTCTGCAAGGCGGTAGGGATCCATCACTTCATCGAATCCCTCCCCAACGGATACGACACCGTTCTCACGGACAACGACACGCTTTCAGCAGGACAGAAGCAGCAGCTTACCATCGCCCGTGCGATGCTGGACACGTCACCCATGGTGATCCTTGACGAGGCAACAAGCTCCGTGGATACCAGGACCGAGCTCATCATTCAGGAGGCGATGGATACCATGGCGGTCAACAGGACGGCATTCGTCATCGCCCACAGGCTTTCTACGATCAAGAATTCGGATCTCATCCTGGTGATGAGGAACGGTAGCATAATCGAGCAGGGCACGCACGAGGAACTCTTGAAGAAGGGAGGCTTCTATCAGGACTTGTACGACAGTCAGTTCGAGGAGACGGAAATGGACTGAACGGGACCATATCGCCTCGAATCCGCCTTTATATGAGATATAACGCGTGTTATGGGGGAAGAATGCTTTTTATAATAGTATATGTTGCACCCGAATTACAAGCTTGAAAGCTATCCATAAGGGCCTGTAGCTCAGCTAGGTAGAGTACCTGACTTTTAATCAGGCTGTCAAGGGTTCGAATCCCTTCAGGCCCGCCAATGGACTTCATGAGAGATCGACGGCAGATCAAGTATGAGGAAAGGCACATACTTTTCTCGAATCAAACGTCTTCGCCAGATGACCGGTCTGGAAAAAAAGTAGGTGAAAACTTGGCAACAGAAAGCATCTCGTTTAACGTGCTCAAACACTGTTTGGTGCCTGAGCACCACCTCTTGTCCGCGGAAGAGGCACAGGCGGTTCTCGATAGAAAGGGAATCAAACTGGAGCAGCTCCCCAAGATAAGAAAAAGCGACCCCGGGGTCAAAGTGCTGGAAAGCATTTACGGTCCCATCGAGGAGGGCCGCGTCATAAAGATCGTAAGGAAGAGCAAGACCGCCCAGGAATTTGTGGCGTACAGGCTCGTAACGAGGGGATGAAGATGAGGGATCTAGTACAGCTATATTTCTCGGAGCACAACATCGTCAACCACCACCTCTCGTCCTTCAATGATTTCCTCGCTACCGAAGACAATCCCAACAGCAGGATGCAGAGGATTGTCGACGACACCAGGGTCCCTACCGATGACGCCGTCCGCGGAATCATCAAGCTCGACCCCGAGCGCACCGGAGGAAGGAACCTCGAGATCCGCATCGGAAGGAAGAGAGACGAGGACGGACACATCGACGTCAGCGCAAGACCCACAATCCGTGTCGGCGAGCCCTATGTGAAGGAGGCCAACGGATGCGAGCACTGGACCACTCCCATGGAGGCCAGGCTCAGAAAGTTCAACTACGCTTCCCGTGTCGAGGTATTCTTCGAGATCCTCGAGGACGGAAAGGAGATCGATTCACCCGAGGGATCGGGCTGGCTCTGGGTCGGGGACCTCCCCGTCATGGTCAAGTCCAAGGGATGCAGTCTCAACAGGGAGAATCTCGAGCACCACCTCGACCGCCAGCTCTCCAACGCTGAGTACGAGGTCGAGCTCATCAAGGAGAAGGAGGACCCGAGGGAACCCGGAGGATACTTCATCGTCGGAGGAACCGAGAGGGTCCTGATAACACTCGAGGACTTGGCACCCAACAGGGTAATGGTCGAGAAGAGCGAGAAATACGGCGCGGCAGTCGAAGTTGCCAAGGTCTTCTCACAGAAGGACGGTTACCGCGCGCTCACACTTGTCGAGAGGAAGAAGGACGGAATGCTCTCAGTGTCCGTCCCTGCAGTATCCGGAACCATCCCCCTCATCGCACTGATGAAGGCATTGACGATGGAGCAGGATCAGCAGATCTACGACACAATCGTGTCCGACGAGCTTATGGCCAACACAGTTTACGCTAACATCGAGGCGTCGTACGACAAGAAGACGTACGCACCCAACGGATTCCACACAACAGAGGATGCGATCCTGTTCCTCGAGAGGAACTTCGCTGCCGGTCAGGCGAAGGAATACAGGACAAAGAAGGTCGAGTCCATCCTTGACCGTTCGCTTCTCCCCCACCTCGGGGACACGGTCAACGACAGGCTGAAGAAGGCCATCTTCCTGGGACGTGTGGCACGTTCGGTTCTTGAGCTTTCCCTCGACAAGAGGAAGGAGGATGACAAGGACCACTACGCCAACAAGAGGCTCAAGCTCTCCGGAGACCTCATGGAGGATCTCTTCAGGACAAGCTTCAGCAGCCTCATGAAGGATCTCAAGTACCAGCTCGAGAGAAGCTGGGGAAGGAAGAGGAACGACAGGTTCGATATCAACACGATCCGTTCCTCGATCAGGACAGAGCTCCTGACACACAAGCTCATCCACGCCCTCGCAACCGGAAACTGGGTCGGAGGACGTGCAGGAGTATCGCAGCTTCTCGACAGGACATCCAACCTGTCCGCTATGTCGCACCTCAGGAGGGTCACATCATCACTCACAAGGAGCCAGCCTCACTTCGAGGCCCGTGACCTCCACCCCACACAGTGGGGAAGACTGTGCCCTTCGGAGACCCCCGAAGGACAGAACTGCGGTCTGGTGAAGAACGCCGCACTGATCATCGAGATCTCGGAAGGGATCCCGGATATGGACATCACATGGATGCTCAGGGAGCTGGCCGTCAAGACGGTCAAGTCCTCCAACGAGACCCGTATCTTCGTTAACGGAGACCTTGTGGGAGTCCACGAGGACGCCAGGAAGCTGGTCAACGAGATCAGGGAGCGCAGGAGATGCGGACTGATCTCCGGAGAGATCAACGTCCGCTACGACGAGGATACCGACGAGGTCATCATCAACTGTGACGAAGGACGTCTCAGAAGGCCTCTCCTCATAGTCAAGAACGGAAGACTGGCACTCACAAGGAAGCACATCGAGGGAATCCGCGAGGACAAGATCAAATGGAACGACCTGTTCCGCGAGGGAATCATCGAGTGGATCGATGCCGAGGAAGAGGAGGACGCGCTCGTCCTCGTCGACCCCTACGACGTTCCCGAGAGATGCCCCTGTTGCGGACACGCGCTCTCGCCCACCGATGCCGATTGGATGAATCCCGGCAAGGACGAGGATGCTGTCCTGAAGTGCAAGTGGTGCGACAACGAGTTCAGTGTTGCATCCAAGCTCGACCCCAAGTACACCCACATGGAGGTCGACCCGATGATTATCATCGGAGTCGGATGCGGTATCGTTCCGTACCCCGAGCACAATTCGGCACCCCGTATCACCATGGGTGCGGCAATGGGTAAGCAGGCACTGGGAATCGCATGTTCCAACTACAGGATCAGGCCCGACACAAGGGGTCACCTGATGCACTACCCCCAGATCCCCATGGTCCAGACACAGACCATGAATTTCATGCACTACGAGCACAGGCCCGCGGGACAGAACTTCTGCATCGCGGTCCTCTCCTACCACGGATACAACATCGAGGATGCGCTCGTCATGAACAAGAGCTCCGTGCAGAGAGGTCTCGGAAGGTCCACCTTCCTCAGGTCCTACTCCGCCGAGGAGCACCGCTATCCCGGAGGAACTGAGGATGCGTTCGAGATCCCCCAGCCCGATGTGACAGGCGCACGTGAAGAGGACAAGTACTCCATGCTCGGAGAGGACGGTCTCATCCTGCCCGGATCCCAGGTCGGAAGCTCGGACGTCCTTGTGGGAAAGACATCCCCGCCCAGGTTCAACGAGGAGGACACGGACTTCCTCACTCCTCAGAAGAGGAGGGAGACATCCATCACAGTCAGGCACGGAGAGAGCGGATATGTTGATTCAGTCATGATCACCGAGGACCTCGACGGACGCAAGCTCGTCCGTGTCAAGGTCAGGGACCAGAGGGTCCCCGAGCTCGGAGACAAGTTCTGTTCCAGGTTCGGACAGAAGGGAGTCGTCGGAAGGCTCGTCGACCAGTGCGACATGCCTTTCACCGCCGACGGAGTCACACCCGATCTCGTCGTCAACCCCCACGGAATCCCTTCCCGTATGACCATCGGACACGTCCTCGAGATGATCGCAGGTAAGGTCGGATCGATGGAGGGACGCTTCATCGACGGTACCGCATTCTCCGGTGAGAACGAGGAGGCCATCCGTGACGGTCTCGTCAGGAACGGCTTCAAGAACACCGGAAAGGAGATCATGTACGACGGAAGGACCGGAAAGATGATCCAGGCCGAGGTCTATACAGGAGTCATCTTCTACGAGAAGCTGCACCACATGGTCAGCGGAAAGATGCACGTCAGGTCCAGAGGACCCGTGCAGATCCTGACAAGGCAGCCTACCGAGGGACGTTCCAGGCAGGGAGGTCTCAGGTTCGGAGAGATGGAGCGTGACTGTCTGATCGGTCACGGAGTATCCATGGTCATCAAGGACCGTCTGCTCGACGAGTCCGACGGAACACAGCAGTGGATCTGTGGAAACCCCACTTGCGGACACATCGCAATCATGGACCGCCACGGATCCCTGTACTGTCCCGTATGTAAGAACAACACAAACATCTACCAGGTTCAGACATCGTACGCATTCAAGCTGCTGATGGATGAGCTTCTGTCCCTTGGTGTAGCCATGAGACTTCAGCTGGAGGATTTGAAATGACATACGGAATCACGAAGAGGATCGGATCGATCAAGTTCTCCTGTCTCTCCCCCGAGGAGATCAGGAAGATGTCCGCCATCAAGGTCATCACACCCGATACCTACAACGACGAGGGATATCCCTATCCCGGAGGACTCATGGACCCCCACATGGGTGTCATCGAGCCCGGAATCCGCTGTAAGACCTGCGGATGCAAGGTCGACGAGTGTCCCGGACACTTCGGACACATCGAGCTCGCGCTCCCTGTGATCCATGTCGGATTCATCAAGGACATCAAGATGCTGCTTGAGTCCACATGTTGCAAGTGCGGAAAGCTGATGCTCTCCCCCGAGCAGATCAAGGACCGCATGGACAGCATGGAGAAGATGGAGGAGCTCGGAGGAGGAACCATCGAGAAGAAGCTCTTCACGAAGGACACCGCCAAGGATGCATCCGGAAAAGCGGTCTGCCCCTACTGCGGCGAGACCCAGATCAAGATCAAGCTCGACAAGCCCACGACATTCAGGGAGATCGAGGACAACCACAAGCTCACACCCAAGGAGGTCCGCGAGAGGCTCGAGAGGATCCCCGACGAGGACCTAAGGGCACTGGGCATCGACCCCGAGACCTGCAGGCCCGAGTGGATGGTTCTCACCGTCCTCGCAGTGCCTCCCGTGTCCGTCAGGCCTTCGATCACACTCGAGGCCGGAGACAAGTCCGAGGATGACCTGACCCACAAGCTGGTCGACGTCCTCAGGATCAACCAGAGGCTCAGAGAGAACCGTGACCAGGGAGCACCCCAGCTGATCGTCGAGGATCTGTGGGAGCTTCTCCAGTACCACGTAACTACATACTTCGACAACCAGACATCAGGTATCCCGCCCGCGAGGCATAGGTCCGGACGTCCCCTCAAGACCCTCGAGCAGAGGCTGAAAGGAAAGGAGGGTCGTTTCAGATCCAACCTATCCGGAAAGCGTGTCAACTTCTCTGCCCGTACCGTCATCTCGCCCGATCCACTCCTGTCAATCAACGATGTCGGCGTACCCACATTCGCCGCGAGGGAGCTCACCGTTCCCCTCCGCGTGAACCAGTACAACATCGAGAAGGTCAGGGAGATCGTCAGGCGCGGACCCATGGCCGACAAGCTGGACTTCCCCTACGTTCCCGGAGCGAACTACGTCATCCGTACGGACGGAAGGAAGATCAGGGTCACCGAGAGGAACGCCGAGGAGGTAGCAGAGGGACTCGACATAGGATACACGGTCGAGAGACAGCTCATCGACGGCGATGTCGTTCTGTTCAACAGGCAGCCCTCGCTGCACAGGATGTCCATGATGGCCCACCGCGTCAAGGTCATGGAGGGAAAGACATTCAGATTCAACCTGTGCGTATGTCCTCCCTACAACGCCGACTTCGACGGAGACGAGATGAACCTGCACGTCCTGCAGTCAGATGAGGCCCGTGCCGAGGCACGCATCATCATGCAGGTCCAGGAGAACATCCTGTCCCCCAGGTACGGAGGACCCATCATCGGTGCCATCCACGACCACATCACAGGAGCGTATTTCCTTACGCACAACAACCCCCGCTTCACCGCGGAGGAGGCTGCGAACATCATGTTCAAGCTCGACGATGTCGAGATGCCCGAGCCTTTCGTGGACGAGAAGACCGGAGAGAAATTCTGGACCGGAAGGCAGCTCTTTTCCACCATCCTCCCGAAGGACTTCAACACTAGCTTCAGGGCGAACATCTGCAACTGTACCAACCAGGCGGAATGCAAGAAGGGCAACTGCCCCAACGACGGTTACGTCATCATCCGCAACGGTGAGCTCATCTGCGGAACCATCGATGTCAAAGCGATTGGAAACAGCAAGGGAAAGATCCTTGACCGTATCGCTCGCGACTACGGTTCCGCAAGGGCCGCACAGTTCATCAACCAGGTCACAAGGCTGGCCCTCGGTGCTCTGATGAACCACGGATTCAGTACGGGAATCAGCGACGAGGATATCCCCAAGGAGGCCTCGCTGCAGATCGCCAACAATACTCAGGACTGTATCGACAAGGTGACGGAGCTGGTCGACTCGTATCGCTCCGGAACTCTTCAGCAGATGCCCGGACGCTCGCTCAGGGAGACACTGGAGGTCAGCGTCATGCAGGTCCTCGGTCAGGCCCGTGACGATGCAGGAACCATTGCAGGAAAGTACCTCGGAATGGACAACCCCGCAGTCATCATGGCGAAAGCCGGTGCCCGCGGATCCATGCTCAACCTGTCCCAGATGGCAGGTTGCGTCGGTCAGCAGGCCGTTCGTGGAGAGAGGTTGGCAAGAGGATACTGGGACAGGACCCTTTCGCACTTCGAGAAGGGCGACCTCGGCGCATACGCTAGGGGATTCTGCTCTAACTCGTACAAGTCGGGACTCACTCCCACAGAGTTCTTCTTCCACGCTATGGGAGGAAGAGAGGGACTGGTCGATACCGCGGTCCGTACATCCAGGTCAGGATACATGCAGAGGAGGCTCGTCTCCGCTCTGGAGGACCTCAAGCTGACATCCGACGGAACCGTCAGGAACACCGTGGGAACCGTCGTCCAGTTCAAGTACGGAGAGGACGGGGTCGATCCCGCCAAGACCGTCAGAGGTAAGGCCATCGATCTCGATGACCTGTTCTTCGAGGTCTTCGGCGATGATGCGGAACAGTTCATCCAGGACAACGAGAAGGATGTTGGAGGAGACTACGGATCCCTCGAGAAGGACGAGATGGAATACATCGAGGAAGAGGGAGACAGCGAGGACAACGACGACTTCGACATGGATTACGACGGAGGAGGTGAGTGATAATGGCAAGAAAGGATACCATCAACGCACTCCTGAAAAGGAACATCAGCGAAGAGACGGCCAATCTCCTGTTGACAAAGTACAGCACTCTGGGAGACATCTCCCACGCGCCCGAGGCCGACCTCGTGGAGCTCGGACTCACCGAGGACGAGGCCAAGAACGTGCTGTCCAAGGTCGTCAGCACAAAGAGTTCGTCGTCATCGTCATCCAAGTCGACCAAGAAGAAGGTCGAGGACGAGGCCAAGTCCAGCCCCATGGAGGAGGTCACGAACTTCTACACCTACAACGACACGGAGAAGAGGCTCCAGGCCATCATGGAGAAGGAGAACGTGCAGCTCCCGATGAAGATCATCGTCGACATCGCGGCACGCATCGAGGGACACGATATCCCCGACGACAAGTGCAAGGAGCTCATCACGAGAGCCTACGACATGTACCAGAGGCACAGGATGGATCAGAACGAGTCCGCCGGAGTAATGGCGGCCCACTCCATCGGAGAGCCCGGTACCCAGATGAACATGCGTACCTTCCACTACGCCGGAGTCGCTAACATCAACGTTACCCAGGGTCTGCCCCGTCTGATCGAGATCGTGGATGCAAGGCGCATCCCCAGCACTCCTTCGATGGACATTCCTCTGGAAGGCATCGCAGCCCAGGACGAGAACGTCGCGCGTCTCGTCGCCTCGAACATCGAGGTCACATCGATCCTGGATGTCGCGAACATCGATACGGATATCACCAACATGACGCTCATCGTCAGGCCCGACGTCCGCAAGATGGAGGAGAGGCATCTCGACATCGATGAGCTGGTAGAGAAACTGAACAAAGTGAAGGCAGTCCGCGGAATGGTGAAGAAGTCGGATTACGACATCATCATCCAGTCGGACGAGCAGTCATTCAAGAAACTGCAGGCCATGTACGACGCCGTCAAGACCGCTAAGATCAAGGGAATCGACGGAATCACCAGAGCCGTCCTGTCCAAGACAGAGGGGTACTGGAAGATCGTCACGGAAGGCAGTAACCTGAAAGAGGTCCTCGGAATCGAGGGTGTGGATGCTACGAACGTCATGACGAACAGCATCCTTGAGGTAGCGGACGTCCTCGGAATCGAGGCGGCCAGGAACTCGATCATCCACGAGGCCATGGGAACTCTGGGAGAGGCAGGTCTTGATGTCGACATCCGTCACATCATGCTTGTCGCCGATCTCATGACCAATGACGGTTATGTGAAGGCAATCGGAAGGCACGGAGTGTCCGGAAAGAAGTCCTCGGTATTGGCCAGGGCTGCTTTCGAGATCACCGCCGCGCACCTTCTGCACGCAGCTATGGTGGGAGAGGTCGACCACCTTGAGGGAGTAACCGAGAACATCATAGTTGGACAGCCGGTCACCTTAGGTACCGGTGCTGTAAACCTTATTTACACACCCAAGAAAAAGGGGGATAAGAAATGAGCGAAGTAGACATAAGCAGAGCTTTGAAATCCGCAATCACCACAGGAAAGGTGCAGTTCGGATTGGATCAGACTATGAAAGCAGTGAAGGACGGAAAGGCCCAGATGATCGTTCTTGCAAGGAACTGTCCCTGCAAGGAACTGAAGGATGCGAACGTTAAGGTTCACATCTACGACGGAAACAACATGGAGCTCGGTGCTCTGTGCGGAAAACCTTTCTCGGTCTCTGCCCTTGCAATCATTGACAAAGGTAGCTCCAACATCTTAACGCTGTGAGGAACATGTCCGCAGATATCGTACTTACCGAGGATACGCTCAGGTATATCGCGCTCTTCGAGCAGATCACCAAGGCAAACGCCATCGACTGTATGGACACTGAGGACAAGCTCGTGTTCGTCGTTGAGAAAGGACAGGGAAATGTCGCTGTCGGAAAGAAAGGAGAGCATGTGATCAAGCTCAAGGACAAGACCGGAAAGAACATCCAGGTCGTCGAGTACTCTGATGATCCGGAGCAGTTCGTGAAGAACGTGTTCCACATATACGGTCCCCAGAAGGTCGTTATCGAGCAACGCGGAAACATAACCCACGCAACAATCACAGTGGATCCCAAGCTCAAGGGCCGCGCCATCGGCAAGGCCGGAAAGAATCTGCGCATCGCCAGGGATATCGTGAACAGACATCACGAGATCCAGAGCATCAGCGTGGACTGACGGTCCCCCTTACGATCTGCCGATCAACGGTTGGGAATCAAGGAAACCATTTCACAAATCGGTCTCCGGGCCCGTTCGGAAGGACGGGTCCGCTGGCCGTATGTCTTTTCAGCCTTACGGCATACCAATGGTCATAATCTTTCGATAATCTCTGTTAACTGGGGTCAGTTGAGGGGGGTCCTCTCCACCTCGAGGCCGTCCGACGTCGGATATTGTTCAGATATGTAGCACTTGAAACCGAGCTCATCGGCGATGTCCTCGAGCACCCAAGGGGCAACCTCCACCTTGTTCTCCAAGACCAAAAATAGGGAGTCTGGAACATCTAATTCCCTAAGCTTCTCCACTACCTTATCGAGGTCATCGGAGTATACGTATCCCCTTACCAAAGTACCGTCATCGGTGACCGCCTGATAGTCGGTGCATATGTGCTCCGCACGGCGGATCAACCTCCTTCTGAGCTGCACTCCGTCTTTGAAGGCGGATGCGCAGAAGTGTATGTTGGCCTTCTTGTTCCTCTTCATGACGGCAATGGCCGTCTCGAACGAGCCCTTCACGGCGGATGAGATGTCGTCCTTGACCTCGTATCCGTATTCGGCCATCATATCCCAGTTGCTCTCGGAGAACTCCAACTCGTTCAGGTTGATGAATCCGATCCCAATAGAAGTAGCATAGGATATCATCGCGGACAGCTCGTCCTCCTTGCCAGGGATGGCGGGGACCTCGATGCCGACGTCCATGCCAGTGGATTCCATAATCTCCTTGAGCTTCGTATCCTGCATATGGTCCCACATGGATACCATGGGGTGGAAGCGAATCTCGTCAAGGCCGGCCTCTTCGAGCTTCGAGACCTTCTCAGGGTCGATAGTGGCCGTATACAGATGGATGTGGTGATCCTTTCCGAATCTGGATTTCAGGAGTTCGATCATGTGGACGGTGCGGTCCAGGTCCAGAAGCGGATCCCCGCCTGTTATCCCGGTGCCGGTGGCGTCCATCGATTCTGCCTCTCCGATTATCTCCTCGTCGGTGCCGACCCTGGCCTCGTTGGCGTAGATGACGTCAAGACCCTTCTTCTCCAGGGAGACGGGACAGTAGTAACAGTTCCATTTGCATTGGCCTGTGACCAGAAGTACCATCTTGGAACCGTTGATGCAATGTTCGCAGCCTGCGGCGACATGCCCGTTGCATGCGCTCCCACACTCCATCTTTTTGAGCATGGCAGAGCGTACTGCGCGATGGTTTATAACTGCTGTCGGGGATAGTGTGGTCATGAAAATGGATAGCAGGCTCGTATTGGCCCTGGATGAGACGAACGGGGAGAAGGCCCTCAAGGTGGCCGAGTCCGTTAGCGATTACATCGATGCGATCAAGATCAACTGGCCGCTGGTCCTCTCCGAAGGCCCTCAGATGATCACCAGGCTGTCCGAATTGACGGATGTCATATGCGATTTCAAGGTCGCCGACATCCCGAACACCGTCAAGCTGATCGTGGAGAACGCGGTGTCCAGAGGAGCATCCGCAGTCATCGTCCACGCTTTCACCGGGGATGATTCCCTGAAAGCAGCGGTCGAAGCCGCAGGCGATGCAGAGATATTCGCGGTAACCGAGATGAGCCACCCGGGAGGCAAGATGTTCACCGCTAAACACGCAGAGGAGATGGCCAGATTGGGAGTGGAATGCGGGGTCAAGGGATTCATAGCCCCCGCCACCCGTCCCGAGAGGATCGCTGACATAAGGAAGATCATCGGCGATCTGAAGATACTGTCACCCGGTGTAGGTGCACAAGGAGGAAAGGCATCCGACGCTATCAACGCTGGAGCGACATACGCTATAGTCGGCCGTGCGATATACGGTTCCGATGATCCCCGTGCCGCAGCGAAGGGGTTCGCTGACGATATACGCTCTGTCCTCTGACCCTGGTCGCGCGCATTATTATAAAATACCGGAATAAAGGTTTTAATATGTAACCGAGTATCAACGCCATTCATAAGACGGAGACTTATAGAATGCGCAAATTCGGAAAAGAGTCAACCGCCCCTGCTGAAGGGGTAGACCGCACAGGCGGTATAGGGTGGTTGCAGAACCACAGTGCTCTGGCCGTTATAATCATCGCAGTTCTCGCCCTGGTGCTGAGGACCGTGTTCGTTTACGGCGTTTCCGCGGATGGCAACTTCGCGTTGTCCGGCGGTACAACAGCACAATATCATCTGCACGTTGTCGAAAGCATACTTAACGGAAGCTTCATCATGGGTTATGATGCAGCCATCAATTACCCTATCGGTGGACTCAATACCAACCCGCCGATCTACGACTTCCTCGCAGCAGCGATTGGTTCGTTCTCATCCGCATCATTCGGACTCGCCGTTCTCGCACCGATCTTCGGAGCTCTCACGGTGTTCCCCGTCTATCTCATCGGAAAGGAGATCAAGGACGATACGATCGGAGTCATCGCGGCACTGATCTACGCCCTCATGGCGTTGCCTATCAACTCATCGGTCTTCTCCAATGGGAACGAGTTCGCTTTCACAGCATTCCTCTTCGCCATCTTCACGCTGGCCCTGATCAGGGTGGTCAGGAAGGTCAACAATGATGAATTGGCGATCAAGGAGACGGTCATCACAGGAATCATCCTGGGAATCATCGCATTGTCCTGGAACGGATTCCGTCTGTTATTCGTCATGCTAATCCTGACGATGGTCATACAGATCGTCCTCGACCGTTTCAACAGCAAGGATTTCAAGGTACCTCTCTTCACCTACTCCATCATCCTCTTGATCGGATTGGTGCTCGGAGCGGTCTATTACATCCCTGCAGGCCTTTGGGATGCGGTTTTCTCCGGACCTGTTCTCATCACCGCCATCGCCGTCGGATTCGGATTCATTTTCAAGGTGTTGGAGTCCAAGCCCTGGATCTTCGTGATCCCCGGACTCGTCCTGGCATTCGTGATCATCACGCTCGTGCTGTTCTTCGCCGCACCCGACCTCTGCACCGCACTCCTCGTTGGCAACACAGTGTTCGTCAACGAGATCGTGGTCAAGATGGCCTCCTTCGGAGTAACCATCTCCGCCATGTCCTCGTACTACGGATGGCTCCTCATGTGGATGCCCATCTCCCTCGGTCTCTACGAGCTGTACAAGTACGCAATGGTGGAGCGCACACACACCAAGCTCGCATACACCATGTGGCTCATAATCCCTTGGCTGTTCGCATGGGGATCCCACGGAGCCGCTGTCGTTGCAGGCTGCGTGTTCGCAGTATCATCATCAATAGTAATCGTCACAATCATCAGAAAGGCAGACCTCAAGGCATACTGGACCAGCATGAGGAACGCCGGCTTCCCCGGATTCCTCAGGAAGATGATCAAGCCCCTGCCCTTCCTCTCCGTCATCATCGCGACATTCCTCGTCATTGTGCCTGGACTCGTATACGCAGTCGATGCGGGCATCTCCTCTAACGAGGACTACGGTTACTTCTCTTACGGAAACACAACATTCACAGTCGAGACGGGAGACTCTTACCCCTTCTCATACATCTATGACGACCTCAAGGAATCAGGAGACTACTCCAAGGCGATCGAGTCCTGGATCGAGTACTCCAATGACCTGGCCGCCATCGGCGCGCTGTCAGTCAACAGCTATAACGCTGAAGGCGCCTCGGCCGTCGCCCATACCCTGCTATCCGAAGGAAGCGCAGGAGCGACAGCCGCACAGATCGTCCGCCTGATGTACGCCAACCCCGAAGTGAACTTCGGATCCGCATTCGGTTCCCACACAGACGTCTGCGACGCAGTCGCAGGATACATCGGCAACCCTCAGAGCGCAGTCGACAAGGTCCTTGCTGACACCTCCGTCTACGGAAACATTAACTCTGATGTCACCAAGGAGAACGCGATATACTTCGTCAGCATCAAGGAGATTACCGAGAACATGAGCACCGTTGAGATCATGAAGGCCTACGAGTCCTCGATGACACTCACCGGAGATTCGATCGGATACTACATCATCGATGGTTCCATGCTGCCTCTCGTCTACGGAGACGGAGACACCCTGTCCACCATTGCGAGTTTCGCAGGATACTCCACCGACAGTTACGGTGCACCGACCCAGTTCTACACCTTGGTAACATACTATTCGAACTACTATCCCGCGATGGCGACCGATGCTCTCTACGACACATTCCTGTGGAAGGCACTCATCGGCCCCTCGGCCACCGACCTTGGCAACACCAACTCGTTCTCCCTGCTCATCGATCTCTCGACAAGCAACGGAAAAGTCAAGGCAATGCCCGGAAGCGGACTCGCAGGATACCAGATCGCAAGCTGGTACCTCAAGTACAACGAATCCAGCAACGCAACAACATCCGACGACGGATGGAAGTACATGACCTACGAAGAAGCGATGGACCTCCAGAGCAAGAACGGAGGATCAGTCAACTATCTGTCATCCATCATCCTCTACGAGTATGTCGGAACCGGAGCCAACACCATCACGAAGAAGATCGTTAACGCTGACGGAGAGCCCATGGCGGGAATCACCGTCGAGGTCACCAGCTACAACAGCGCCTACGGTGCCAACACGATCTACTCCGAGACAACATCCGGAAATGACGGAACCTTCATCGCACAGGTCCCCTCCACAAGCTACGCACTCCACTTCAAGAGCGGAACAGTGAAGCTCGACGCGGAGATCTTGACGGAGACGGTCACCATCGCAGACGCATCGTTCCTCAGCAAAGTCTACATGGGCGACACAGTGGACGAGGACTGCGATTACATGTACATCCTGACGAAAGACGGAAAAGATGTATTCATACAGACCGAAGCAGGCATCATCTCCTCGGAGAACGCACGCGACTCCAAAGGAAACGAGGCCAGGATCATGCCTGGAACATACACATACAAGATTCTCGACAACACGTCCACCTCGGTCGGAAGCGGATCGGTCACACTGTATCCCGGATTCAACAGCGGACTCATGGTGTCACCCACCGTACACAAGTTGACAGTGGATGTCCTGGATTACTTCGGCAACGATGTCAGCTCAGGAACAGTCGTAGCGACCAACTCAAGCACTGGAGATGTATTCTCCGCAGCCATCAGCAAGGGAGAGGCGATCCTCTACCTGCCCAACGCTTCATACACCATCGGACTTACCGACGGATACGTGACCCTGAACACTTCATCGGTCACAATGTCCCAGGACAGGACCGTTTCGGTCACCGCATACAGCGCGGTCACCCTGAATATCAACCAGAAAGTAGCGGTCACTGCATACGGCGGAGACTACAGCGGAGTGACGGTCGATCAGAAGATCAGCCTGCCCACCTCCATCGGAGCTACCGCATACGGATACACCCTGTACGGACTCGATTCAACATCTGTATACTACGGAGTGTACACACAGGGAAGCACCGTGACCCTCACAAAGGCAGTTGCCAACAAGGTCTCAGGATCCATCGGAGCCTCAGGAATGGTCAACTTCATCATGGGTGACGCGGTCTTCACAGCCGTCTCCGGACCCACCGGACAGTTCGATATCATGCTGCCCGCAGGCAACTACACCGTCTGGGCATACACCAGCGATAACAAGGTCTACATCGGATCGGAGACCATCTCCGCAGATGTGACCCTCGAAAAGTACGATATGGTCAGCGGAAGGGAGATCTCAGTCACTTACAAGTACGCGAGTTCAACCTCCAAGGGAGAAATCGGACTTCCCTTCGCAACGGCCAAACTCGGATTCACATACGAGTCTGCCAAATACACCGTTCCCGGAATCACCGGCAGCGACGGAAGCGTATCGTTCGTCGTCCCCAAAGAGGCGACATCCGCATCTGTCAGCATCAACGGAGGAAGCATCAACAACAACTGCTTCAACAGCAGCTCGCTGACAGCTACCATCGAAGACGGATCCGAAAATGTCAAGCAGAACGTCCTCATCGGATCAGACAGTGTGGTCAAGCAGAACGTCTCTGCAGGGTACAAGATGACCTTAAAGCCCTACGAGAGCGAGACTGTCATCGACTTCAACGGATCCGCTCAGCTTGCCCCCGGTTCCTACACCGCGGAGATCAACGCGACCACCGGCCACTACTTCAAGGGAGTGGTGTACGTCTACCCCGGACAGACCTCATTCAGCGGTCTGAACGTCATCGACGTCTACGGTGTCGAGATCGTGAAGAGGGACATCGACGAGATGACCATCACCGGTGACAAGACACACAACAACTACAACGGTGGAGACATCTACTACTTCGAGTACGACTGTCCCTACTACATCTCAACAACCGCTTCAAGCACAGGCTACATCGGGTACGGATACCTGTATGTCGCAAAGGGAACAACCGCACCCGCAAAGCTCGACGTATCGACCCAGGCATTGGTAAAGATCATCGAGGGATACGTTGGTACTTCCGGAAACGGAACAGTCACAGCCTCCTACGGAGACGTCGTCGTCACCGCAGAGGTCGACAGCGGAGCATTCACCATGAGGCTCCCGAGCGACGTGAAGGATGTCAACTTCTACGCCGAGGTCACAAGGACCATCGACGGAACCGACTACGGATACAGCGGAATGGTCGACGTGGCCGACATCTCGAGCGGCGTCGTCAACATTCCCGTTGCCTCCACCAACGGCATCGTCGAATACACCGACGACCTCGAGGTGTGCATCAACCATGTCAAGTTCGAGCTCGGAATCGCAAGCGTGAACCTGACGATCTTCAACAACACCGACACCGCCAAGGCATACGTCGTGACGGCAGGCCCCGCATGGACTCTTGACGAGAGCAAGCAGGTCATGGTCGCCGCCAACAGCACCTCAGATGTCGTCGTCACCGGAACATACGAGTACATGGGAACCGGAATCGGATCCATGGGAATGTCAGTGACCGTCAAGGACTTCAACGGAACCAACAGCGTGACCACGAAGATCATCGACGGCAACAACACCTCCGGCGATTCCAACATAGTCATGAAGGTCGCATCGGAGTCTGACAACAAGGACAAGCTGTCCGGATCGGAGTACATGTATGCTCTGACCTTCGACAATAACGGTCCCGCTGACAAGGTCAAGATCGATGTTACCGTGGAAAGCGGATACAGCATCATGCTCATGTCCGAGGCCGGAGAGATCATCGGACCCTCTGGATCGGAGTTCGTGGTGCCCGCACAGTCGTCCACCATCGTCTACGCCAAGGTCATGTCATTGACCGGAGAGATGACGACAGCACCCGGAATCACCGTCAAGTCAACTGCCGATAACGGAGACAGGAGCCTCTCGCCCTCGAGCATATCTGTCGAGGTCGATTCGATGACCGTCTCCGGAGACACCGCAGTCGATCACAAGACAGGAATCCCAATGGGAGTCTGGTTCATCTTCGGAGTCTGTATCCTTCTGCTCATCCTCATTGTCTGGATGGGCTCCAAGAGGGGGGTGTTCGCACGCAAGTGAATAAAGCAGCATTCGGAATAATGGCCTTCCTGGTAGTGGCAGCATTCTGCTTCGTACCGGCAGGCCTTGATGCGGCCGGAGAGATCACCCACGACGGAACCAACGTCTACAAGGTCTCAACGACCGAGACATTCGAGATCAAGTACACGCTCGACGAGGGCGACGAGGACAAGGCCATCACATACTCGGCCAAGGTCATCAACAAGACTGGCGACACCATGTCCAGTGCCGTCACCCCTTCCTCAGGTTCACTGGGAAGTGGTGAGGCCGAGGAACTGGATGTCAAGGTACCCAGCACCGCAGGCGAGTATAGGCTCGTTGTCGAGTTCTTCCTCGACGATGTCAAGGACAGCCAGCAGGAATATGTCTTCAACGCGGTCAACCCGATCGTGCTCACCGTCAACCTGAAAGCGGACGACGTCACCCTCAACCTCGAGGAGTTCGGAGTCTACTTCTACGTGGACGGAGAGAAGCAGGAGGACAGCTTCAAGACCATCTCGCTCTCTGCCAACGGAACCGGTTCCGTCTCCTACGACTGGATCGCGAACCCTGACAAGAGCGTGTCCCACAGCTTCTACGTGAAGGCTGTCGGAGGATCCGGAATGATCCAGGGTCTCGACGAGGTCCACGTGTTCTACGCGGCCGATGACGACTACTCGCTCATCATAGTGGTAGCGTTCGTCCTGTTGGTCCTCCTGGTCTTCTACGCAGTGAGGATCTACCGCAAGCCCGTCAAGAACTTCGGAAAGCCCAAGTCCAGACGCTGAAACCTTAACAATCAAGGGAGGGAGACCTCCCTCCCCGTGCACGTTACGGGGGTCTTTCTTTAACAGAATCCTCAAAGGGAATCATAGAATGTTTTGCGGAGTTTCCGAGTGAAATCCTCTTCGGCTCTCCTCTCTTCGAAGAATGATTGGTCCGCCTGTTCGAACGACAGCCAATCATAGTTCACATCGACCAAAGTGAGCGCATCCGCTCTGGCCACACCGAAGTTGATCTCCTCCAGGTCGTCAAGGGCCCTATGCACATCGTCAAGGTCGTGTATGCCCTTGGAGACGGATTCTATCGCCGCGACGATCCTGCGGATCATGTTCCAAAGGAAGAACTTGGCCTCGAATTCGATGACCATGATGTCTCCGTGCGTGTCGATATCGATCCTGTCCACGCATGCAACGGTCGGCTTGTTGTCGGGTTTGCAGAATCTTGCGAAATCATGCTCTCCGAGGAAGAGATCCGCGCATTCAAGCGCAAGATCGATGTCCATGTCCTTGTACGGGAGAGTATAGCTATAGACGCGGCTGGTCGCATAGCGAACGTTGAAGTCTTCCGGTACTTCGCAGACGGATCTGAAGAATATGTCGCCTCCCACCGCGTTGAGCGCTCTCAGGAGGGTCTGGTTGTGGGTGAACACGGAATTGAAGCAGATGGCATTGCCAAGCGCATTGACGCCCTTGTCTGTGCGGCTCGAGAATTTGAGATCGAGCTCACCAGGAGTGAGCTTCGACACGAGCACCAGTTTGTCCAGCACCTCTGCCTCGACGGTCCTTCCCGAAGGCTGAATCTGGGATCCGTTGAAGCCCTCGCCCATGTAGGCTATCTTCACCAGTACTCTCTTCATGCTGAGCGGAGTTCCTTCATGTGGTCGACCCTCTTCTGCACGAGAGCCCTTGTGCCGATGTCGTGACGGAGGAATATGGCATCGCATTTGATGAACTGCAGTGCCTTTTCGCAATTCTGCTCAGCCTCCTCGATATCCTTTCCTATACCCACAACGCCTATGGACCTAGACGTTCCGGTGACCAGCTTTCCATCCTTCTGGTCGACGTTGGCGTAGTAGACGACCGCTCCGGATTTCTTCACCCCCTCCTCGTCCACGGTGATCTCATGGCCGGATTCGGATTTCACCCCGTATCCTTTCGGGACGATGTATTTGCAGACGGTGGCCTTGTCGAAGAACCTCACATCATCCGACAGCGTTCCTGTGGCCATCTGGTAGCATATGTCCTGGAAGCTGGATTCCAGGGCGGTGAGCACGTTCATCGCCTCCGGGTCCCCGAACCTTGCGTTGAACTCGATGATCTTGGGTCCGTTCACAGTGAGCATGAACTGTCCGTAGATGGGTCCGCGGTAGGGACATCCCTCCTTCGCCATGGCATCGATCACGGATTGTATGATATCTATCGCGGCCTGCCTCTCGGAAGCCGTTATGAAGGGCAGGAGATGGTCGCAGTCGCTGTAGGAGCCCATTCCGCCGGTGTTCGGCCCTACATCGCCCTCGTAGGCCCTTTTATGGTCCTGCACCAGGGGCATGGGGACGATCTTCTTCCCGTCAACGAACGCCATCTGAGTGAATTCCTCTCCTACGGCCTTCTCCTCGAGAATGACGCCGGCGCCGCCGATGTTGTCCTGGAAGATCTCGTTGATGTATTCCATGGTCTCCTGCATGTTGTGGAGATGTTCTCCCTGAACTTTGACACCCTTACCACCGGTGAGTCCCACGGGTTTGACGACGATCTCGTGGTCGATGGTCTTCAGATACGCCTCCGCATCCTTCGCGTTGTCGAAATGGGCGAATCCGAGGTTCCCTTTGATCTTGTACTTGTCCACGAGTTCCCTCATGAACGTCTTGGACGTCTCGATCCTCGCCGCGGCCTTGGTCGGTGCGGCGCATTTCACCCCGATGCTCTCCAAGGCATCGACGATGCCGACCTCCAGAGGAGCCTCTGGTCCGATGTAGGCGATCTCCACACCATTCTCCTTGGCGAATGCACATACCTTCTCCAGGTCCTTCTCGCTGCATAGCAGGTGTTTCTTCGATCTCGCTATGATCCCGGGGTTGGCGTTCTTCATCACCGAGTAGATCTCGGCCCCCGATCTGTACAGGGCCTCGACCGCTGCGTGCTCCCTTCCTCCTCCGCCTACTGCCAATACCTTCATGATGATGCCTCACAGTCCCAGTGCTTCCAGGATCTCGTCGAGACCCTCGTCCTTCCTGACGCTGCACTTGTAGATGTTCTTCAGTCCGCCGGTAAGCTTGTTGTAGTCTCCGGCGATGACCTCCGGGTCGACACCGACCGCATCGCAGATATCCATCTTGTTCAGGATAGCGATGTCGGAATGCAGGAAGATATCGTGGTGCTTTCTGACCATGTCGTCCCCTTCGGTCGTTGAGATGACGACGACCCTGTAATCGGTCCCCAGGGGGAAGTCCGCAGGGCAAACAAGATTCCCCACGTTCTCTATGAATACCACATCGAAGTCATCCAGATCGATCTTCTCCAGGGAGTGTTCGACAAGATGCGCATCGAGGTGGCATTCCTTTTGCGTGTTGCAGTTGAATGCCTTGAGACCAGATTCCTCGAACCTGGTGTAATCGTCCGCACCCGTCACGTCCCCGGCGATGGCACATACGCGGACACCTTTGGCCCTCAGTTTCTCGGCCAGCTTGATGATCAACGCTGTTTTTCCAGCACCTATGGAGCCCATGAAGTCAACAGACTTTATGCCGTGTCTCTTGAGCAGTTTGTAGTTCTCGTGGGCCAATTTGCTGTTCTCCTTCAGAACATCGATCTCCATTCCTGGCTGGACTATGTGCATGGGTGCGAATATGGGCACGCGATAATAAAGATATACTCGGGCGTCCGCACAGGATCCTCGGCGAATGGCGGTAAGATTTTTAGAATCGTTAACGATTATGCCCCATGGATTCCAAGTATCTTCTGTCAATCGCGGCGGTGGCCGTGGTGGCCATACTTCTGTGCACTTACGCCTTCGCTCCCCACCAGGACCAGAAGGACGATAACACCGAACTCATAGGGATAATCGGCGCCATGGAGGTGGAGGTAGAGAAGATCAGAGAGGCCATGGATGTCCAGGAGAAGCGTACAATATCCGGGATGGATTACTACATTGGTACCCTAGACAATCAGAGAGTAGTGCTGACACAGTGCGGAATGGGCAAGGTCAATGCCGGTATCTGCGCGCAGGCGATGATAACATGCCTTGGCGTGACCGTGGTCATCAATACCGGGGCCTCCGGATCGCTGGACAATTCCCAGAACATAGGGGATTTCGTAGTATCATCCGAGGTCATCCAGCATGATTTCGACGCTACCCCCTTGGGATTCGTAAAGGGAGAGGTCCCGTATACCGGGAAGTACGCGTTCGAGGCCGACAAGACGATGATCGAGAAGGCGAAGAGGGCAATAGAGGTTTGCATCCCTGAGGTCAAATGTACCGTGGGAAGGATATGCACTGGCGACCAGTTCATCAGCACCAATGAGCAGAAGGACAGGATCATCTCCGATTACGGAGGATTATGCTGCGAGATGGAAGGTGGAGCGGTCGGATACGTATGCTACGTCAACAAAGTGCCGTTCGTGATCATCAGGGCGATATCGGATAAGGCCGACGGATCGGATATGATGGATTATCCCGAGTTCGAAAGGTTGGCCTCATACCGCTGTGCGAAGATCGTCAACTACATGCTGACCAACTGGGAAGCGTTAACGTCCGAAGACGTTTGAGGCGTGTGCGCACGCGTAATGCTTTTTACGGGGCCACGGATACCGTTACCCGAACAGCATGTATTCCGATTCGCTATCAAAGAGATTGGAGTCCCTCGGAGCTGTCGAGGGATCGAAGTTATCCGTCACCAAGGACGGCAGGAACTCAGTGGGTACTCTGATGCCCCATCACGAGTTCAGCGCGCCCGACGTCCTCATCATCAAGGTCAAGAGCGGTTACAACGTCGGCATCAGGATCACCCCGGAGACCCAGATCGAGGTCCTAGAGAAGCCGGTCGAGAGGGTTAGGAAGGATGTCCCCGTTGAATTCCAGAAAGGGCTCCCGAAAATCGTTCTCATCGGTACCGGAGGAACGATCGCATCCTACGTCGACTACAGGACCGGAGCGGTCCATCCCGCATTATCCACATCCGATATGGTCAATGCGGTTCCCGAGATAAGGGAGATCGCAAACGTCGATGCGACGGTTCTCTTCTCGATATTCTCGGAGAACATGGATGTGGATCATTGGCAGGAACTCGCCAAAGAGGTCAAGAGGCAGATCGATGCCGGTGCGGACGGCATAATCATCCCTCACGGGACCGATACCATGGGATATACCGCGGCCGCACTCTCATTCATGCTCGGCGACGTTCCCAAACCTGTCGTGCTCGTAGGTGCCCAGAGGTCATCCGATCGCCCCTCATCGGACGCATCAAGCAATCTCATGGCGTGTGCCAGGTTCTGTGTCAACGGAAAGAAGTCCGGTGTTTATGTCATCATGCACGACACATCCGGCGATGACTCGTTCGCAGTCCACATCGGCTCCAGGGTCAGGAAGATGCATACATCCAGACGCGATGCGTTCCATTCCATCAACGTAGCGCCTGTAGCGCACATCGACAAGGACGGGAAGATCGAGATGGGCATCGAGGGACACGATGTCAGGTCGGGAGAGGTCACGGTCAAAGCGGACATGGAGAAGTCATGCGTGCTGCTCCAGTACTATCCGGGAATGGACCCCAAGCTGTTCGAGGACATCATCATGAAGTCCAAAGGGGTCGTCATCGCCGGATCGGGATTGGGTCACGTGAATTCAAATATGGTCCCCTTGCTCAAGAGGGCATGCGACAACGGAACGGTCATCGTAATGACCTCCCAGTGTCTCAACGGAAGGACCAATCTAAACGTATACAACACCGGAAGGGACATGCTCTCTGCCGGAGTCATAACGGTCTGGGATATGCTTCCCGAGACCGCCTACGTCAAACTGATGTGGGTCCTGGCCAACACATCCTCTGTGGATGAGGCCAAGGAGATGATGAAGACGCCTCTCGCAGGCGAGATGTCTGACAGGAGGACCATCGATGTCTGAGGATTATGAGATGATGTGCGGTATCGAGATCCACCAGCAGCTCGATACGAAGAAACTTTTCTGCTCATGCGACAGCGTGCTGCACGAGGAGGGGATGGGAGCCATTTACAGGAGACAGAGGCCCACGACATCCGAGATGGGTGAGATCGACAGGGCCGCCCTGATGCAGTTCCAGAAGCACCTGGGATACAGGTACCAGTGCTGCCAGGGATCGTCCTGTCTCGTGGAATTGGACGAGGAGCCCCCGCACGAGTGCAACCCGGACGCGATGGATATCGCATTGACATTCTCCGAGATGCTCGGAGCGAACATAATCGACGAGATCCACTACATGAGGAAGATCGTCGTCGACGGTTCAGACACATCAGGATTCCAGAGGACCGCCCTCATCGCCACCGACGGACACGTCGATGTCGGTGACAGGAAGATCTCCATCCTCTCAGTCTGCCTCGAGGAGGATGCCAGCCGTAAGGTGGAGGCGAATACCAGCGAGGTGTTGTGGAGGACCGACCGTCTCGGTATCCCTCTCATCGAGGTCGCTACCGGACCGGACATGAGAACGCCAGAAGAGGTCATGGAGGTCGCATTCAGGCTCGGTACCCTTCTCAGGGCCACGAGAAGGGTCAAGAGAGGTCTGGGTACCATCCGTCAGGATCTCAACATCTCCATCCCCGGAGGAGCCCGCATAGAGCTCAAGGGAGTCGGAGACCTGAAGCTGATCCCCGATTACGTCAGGAATGAGGTCACCAGGCAGAAGATGCTCATCCGTGTCAAGGATTTACTGGCACAGAGAGGTACGAAGGCCGTTTCATTCGAGCCCGTCGATGTCACTGATATCTTCAGGACATGCGAGTCGAAGGTCATCAAAGGCGCTCTCGACGACAAGGGAAAGGTGATCGCGGTCAGGCTGCCGGGATTCGCAGGTGTCATGAACGGTGACAACAAGACGCTCAGGCTCGGTTCGGAGATGGCTGGTTATGCGAGGACGAAGGGGGTCAAGGGGATCTTCCATTCGGATGAGCTCCCCAACTACGGTATCGAGCAGAAATACGTCGATGATCTGAGACAGTTCCTCGGAATGACCGGCGAGTTCGATGCATTCGTCATCTGCGCCGCGAAGGAGAAGAAGGCCACGGAGGCCCTTGAGGTAGCTGTCGGAAGGGCAAACCAGGGGCTCATAGGTGTACCGGAGGAGACCAGGGATCCGCTTCCTGACGGTACAACGAAGTACTCCAGGCCCTTGCCCGGAGCCGCAAGGATGTATCCCGAGACCGATGTCCCGCCCATAACTATCATGCAGGACCGCCTCGACAGGATCAAGGCGAACATGCCCGAGTTCCCCGAGCAGATACAGGAGCGCCTGGTGAAGGATTACGGTATAAACGCACAGCAGGCCAGGCAGCTTGTCAGGGAATCATACGACGAGAGTTTCGAGAAGATCGTCTCTCAGTACAGGGATTACGCCCCCGTCGCCGCAACGGTATTCCTCAACGTCTACAGCGAGATGGAGCACGATGGAATCGATACAACGGCACTTACCGATGACGATCTCCTCCGTGTATTCGGGATGCTCAAGCAGAACCGCTTTGCGAAGGAGGCCCTACCCAATCTCCTGAGGGAGATGGCCAACGGCATCGATGCTGAAGCGGCCATCAAGAAGCTCGGATTGGAGGCTGTCGACTCGGACGAGGCCAGGAAAATCATAGAGCAGATCGTCAACGAGCGTGCAGACTTCGTGAAGGAGAAAGGCATGGCGGCAATCGGAGGCCTCATGGGTCCCGTCATGGGTGCTCTGAGAGGAAAGATCGACGGCAAGCAGGCCAACGAGCTTCTGACCGAAGCCATCAAGAAGATCCTTTGAAACGCATTCCCCCGGAGGACCGGGGATTCTTCCTCCCGTTTTAAAACCTTAGAAAGCCGTGGAGGCATCATATACCGAGTTCTAATCCTTCTCCGCATCTGCCGGAGGTTTCAGTGTGGGAGAAAATGATAGTCTAGATGAAATAAGAAACAACAAGCTTGACAGTGCATTCAAAGAGGTCATGTCATTGGCGGACATCCTGTCCAACACATTGGAGCCGTTAGTGACCGAACTCAAGGGAATGGAACCCGAGGAGATCAGGAAGTGTCTCCCTCTCGAGAAAGACGGAGACAGGATTGTAAAGTTGGAGCAGGAGATCCATACCCCGGATGGCAACGCTATAAGATTGAATGTTCTCTTCGAATTGAAAACGCCCGGTAATAAACCGATCAGAATAGAGGTGAATCTCGAGGGGCAATCCAAGAGGAGACAAAGCTATCCGCTCCTGAACCGCGCCGTATATTACAATGCATCATTGATACATGATCAGAAGGGGAAGTATTTTCAGGGCGACCATTACGAGAAAATGAACAAGGTGTATAGCATTTGGTTCATTCTGTCGCCGCGTAGAAACGAGATGAACACCATAATCAGACATCATATGGTTCCAGAGAACATCACGGGGAGCGCATCTTCGGAGTGTCACAGATGCGATATGATGGAGATAATCGAAGTGAATATCGGTGAGACCGTCGACCAGAACAACAAGTTACTGGGGATTCTGAACACGCTTTTCTCCAAGACATTGGATGCCGATGAGCGCATCAAGATTTAGAATGAAAACTATAAAATCGGCTTATCGGAATATTTGGTGAGAGGAGTGAGGGATCTTTCCATGGTAACCTACGATCCGACGATGGATGAGGAAATCCTGATGGATTATATCGACGATCGCATAGATGAGATGATAGATGCGGGAAAACTGTTCACTTCTGAGCAGATGCAGCAACAGGTACAGCAGATGCAGCAGCAGATGCAGCAACACCGTGATGAAATCATCGACGTCATAGTCGGAATGGTCGTTAAGTTGGTGGATGGAGGTTGGTCCTATGAGCGCGCGATAGAAGAGTCCGTACCGGATGAATATAGGGCCGAGGTAAGAGCCAAGATATCTGAGCGTTTTTCATGATTCGACTCTTGTGCGCCCAACCGCCACCAGCGCCGCTAGGATTAACAGCATTCCGATCACAGAGTCTACCGTCACGCCCTCCTTGTAGACAAGGAACCCGACAACCGTCGCGGCTACTATCTCCACATACGTTATCGTCGAGGCTTTCCCCGCTTCGATCCTCTTCAACGAGGAGTTGAACAACACGAACGGCAGAAGGGTCACGAATATCCCGGACCCCAAGACCATCCATAGGATGGTCCTATCGACTATCATCAGGGACACGGCACCAGGGAGGTCGCAGAAGGGGGCAAGGCCCACACAGCAGATGAGGGATGTGTAGAACAGGACCGTAGGCACCGAACAGCCTTTCGAATATGCGACCTTGGATCCGACGGTGTATATGGCGAAGCACAATCCCGAGAATGCTCCGAGAAGCACACCCAGTACATCCATCTCGCCTGGAGCGGTGAGCACCCCTGTGCATAACACACAGCCTATGAAAGCCCCTACGACCGACAGGATCTTCATTCTTGTCAGTTTCTCGTTGAGGGCCGGGACCGACAGCAGTATCACAATGAAAGGGGAGGTGTACTGCAACACTGCGGCCAGTGAAAGTGAAATCATGCTCATCGATGCGAAGTAGCATACCGAGTTCAGGATGGTTCCCACGACTCCCATCAGGAGGAATATCCAAATGTTGCCGGGGTCGGATCTGAGCATACCGCGGTCCTTAACGAGGATGTATGCCAAAAGGAACAAGGTGACGATGATGTAACGCAGGCAGGTCATCTGCATCGGTGACATGCCCATCTCATCAAGACCGCGGACGAACAGACCCAGGAGACCCCATATTATCCCAGCGGAGAGTGCAGCAAGGACTCCAATGTGTTCGGACGTGCGATCCATATCTCTTCCACGGGAAGAATCTATATCATGCTTTTGGGCGAATCTCCAGGACCGCCAACTTCTCGAAGAAGAGCTTCACTTCCCCTAAGGTCCTTGTCTCATACTGGTCCAGAAGATCCCATAAGGCCTGGGTGTCCATCAGGGACGATATTACCACAATTATCCTGCCGTTGTCGGCAAGGTGCTCCGGCGATTTATTTAATAGTTTTGGAAGCGGACCCAGGCCGTCAGGGCCGCCCGACCAGGATTTGGCCAATAGGCCGTCCTCGTCAACCGGGAGATAGGGTAGATTGAAGACAATGGTATCGAACATCCCATCCACATCGGAATAGACGTCCGATTCCCTTACATCGATGTCCTCTCCGTTGAGTTCCGCATTCCTTGCGGTGAGCTTCACAGCCTCGGGATTGATGTCGACTGATGTGACATCGCACCCATATCTGGCACAGTGAATCGAAACAACTCCGGACCCGCAACCTACCTCGAGTACCCTCTCCTCTTTCATCACATCAAGGGAGTTGATCAGCAATATGCTGTCGTCGGAAGGAGGGTACACATCGGGATGTGTCTCGATGTGTATGTCGGGATCGTATTCCATGAGAGCGCCGATTATGTACTGACTTATCTTCGTTGCCGGAAGAGGTCAGAGTTTGGAGAACTGTTTGACGACCTCTGAGAATTCCCTGATAGTCTTCTCGGCGTCCCCATGCTCTATGCCGTCCTTGACACAGTGGTGGATGTGTCCTTCGAGGATTATCTGGCCAACGCTGTGGACGGCGCTTTTGATCGCATTGATCTGGACCATGACATCCTCACAAGGCACGTCTTCGTCGATCATCCTGTCGACTGCTGCCACTTGGCCGGCGATCTTCTTTAGGCGCCTGTGGAGGTTTTCCGAATCCATGCACTCCTTCATGATTGCTCCTAATAATTGGCATCAGATAAAATGAATTCTTATTGGATGCGTTTGGCTACAACTTCCCCCTGTGCCTTAGGGGCGGATACCAGGACCTCGTTGGCTATGGCCTCTGCCTTATCATCCTCGCATTCGATCACGAATTTTCCGGTCACCATCAGGGCCGCACCCAACACACCGGGCTGTTTCTGGATGTGCGCCTCGAGCTTATCGGCACATTCTTGGCATGTGAGTCCTGAGACGAAGAATACCATCCTCATGCTATGTTGAAGTGAGCATGCGTATAAGTCGTTGGCGTCCCATCCGTTATATCTGCGGATATGTTTATACAACCCATGATCCAACTGGATATCCTGGTGGTCGGGGACCTCGAGCGCGATGAGGACGGTAACATCCTCAAGGCCGACAGCACATCGGTTCTGATCCGTGCCCCAGGCCACAACATAGTCGTGGATCCAAGTACCGAGTACATGAGGCCGTTCCTCAAGACGTCATTCAAGCAGATAGGCATCCTGCCGAAGGATGTGGACATGGTCGTCCTCACCCATTCCCACGACGATCACACCGGGAACCTGGATCTGTTCCCGAAGGCGAAGCTGTTCATCCACAGCGGTTCCGATAAGGAGTTCAAAGGGGCCAAGGTCATCGACGGCGATGAATACACGCTATGCGACGGTGTGACGATGGTGCACACTCCCGGTCACTGTCCCGAGGAGACGTCCGTGTTCGTGGAGGCTGAGCGTAGATACGTCATCGCCGGAGACACCGTCCCGTTGGAGGACAATTACCGTAAGAACATCCCTCCCAGACTGAACTGCGACCCCGAGGCCGCTCTGCAAAGTATTAAGAAGATAAGGGACTACGCAGATGTCGTCATACCGGGACACGGTTTCCCGTTCATGGCGGACCAGTGATCGATATGTTGAAGAGAGAGATGCCGGGCACGATTTATTTCGATTGTCCTGACTGTGATGACGAGACCGAGCACCAGATCCTCAAAGGGAAGATGGGCAAAGCCTCCATCGAAGGCACGTTCAGATGCACAGTGTGCAACCGCGTCTCCTCGATGACGATCAAGATCCCGGAGCTCCTGGAGGTGCCCGTGGTGTTCAGCGACGGGGATGTCTCCGAGACGACAAGGACCACCATCGAGAGCAACGATATCATCCAGGAGGAGGACGAGTTCTTCCTGGATGACGGAAGGAGGGTATGCGTCACGCATATCGACACCCTGGACGGAAAGCTTGTGAAGAAGACCCTGGCGACCAATGTCAGAAAACTCTGGGTGAAGCAGTTCGACATACTGAGCATAAAGGTGTCAGTCAACGATGACGACAGGACCTATTCTCTGAGGGTAGAGGCGGAGCCGGACGACGAGTTCGTTGTCGGCACGCAGCTGTCTTTCGAGGACTTCGATTGCCTCATACACGCCATAAAGACGAAGCATAGCCTCGTGAAGAAGGGCGTTGCCGAGGCAAGGGACATAACCAGGATCTATGGTAAGATCAGGAAGAAGAGATACGAGGTCCTGGACCTTGAAGAGGACGACGAGGAATTCGATGATTTCGACTTCGATGACGACGAATGACCGTCTTGCTATACCCAGAGCATCTTTTTCAGGTGCTCATTTTAAGTATATGTATCTCTGTTTTAACCAATGGGGATGCAAATGCACATACAGCATGCTTGCTTTAACGCAGAGGGGCGCGTATTCAGATGATAACATCGGAGTCTATGGAATATCCAGAACTCTCGGTATATGACGTACTGAGGGCCACGGCCAAGGATAAACCGAAGAACGCCGCGTACGAATACCTCGGTCACAGAGAGAATTACCGTTCGTTCCTTTCGCAGGTGGACGACCTGTCGCTCCGTTTCAGGAAGATGGGTGTGTGCTTCGGCGACAAGGTCATAATCTGTCTGCCGAACTGCCCGCAGGCATTGGTATCATTCTATGCGCTCAGCAGGCTGGGCGCCATATCGGTCATGGTGCACCCGCTCTCGTCCAAGAACGAGATTGAGTTCTACATCAACGATTCGAAGGCCAAGATGGCCATCACACTGGGTAAGTTCGTCGATAATTTCCCGAAGATAGGGGAGATCCAGGGATTCCAGACGATAATCGTCACATCCCCTGTGGATATGATGCCTAAGGTCAGCGGTAAGATCGCACAGGCCATATACAAGGACGCAAGGATGCCAAAAGGAAGTCTCGGCTTCGGAATGGTCCGCTGGAACAAGATCATGAGCGACAATGTGCAGTATGTGACGAACGACATGCCGCAGGTATCCGTGGACGATCCCGCTGCCATCCTGTACACGGGAGGTACCACTGGGAAGAACAAAGGCGCGGTCCATTCCAGCAGGTCGTTCAATGCCACGGCCTACGGTATGATAGAGCTGTCCGGCGTACTCGGTGAGGGCACGACCATGCTGGCTGAGATGCCAATGTTCCACGGTTTCGGCCTCTGCACATGCGTGCATCTTCCGGTCTGCATCGGACTGAGGATCATCCTTGTACCTACATTCACCATGGATTCGCTCTGCAAGCTCATAGTCAGGGAGAGGATCAATTACATCGCCGGGGTGCCGACGATGTTCGAGAAGATGCTGGACAACCCCACTCTCAAGAAGGCCAACCTGTCCTTCCTCAAAGGGATATTCTGCGGAGGGGACAGCATGTCCGTGGAATCCAAGGCCCGCGTGGACAGATTCCTGGCACAACACGGCTGCAAGACCAGTATACGCATAGGATACGGATGCACGGAGTGCCTCACGGCCACGGCCATTACTCCCAAGCATGAGGAGCGTCCGGGCAGCGTGGGTGTGCCGATCCCGGGATTCACATACATGATCACCGCCATCGACGGTCTCGAAGAGGTACCCGACGGAGAGGTCGGCGAGATATGCATCTCCGGGCCATCGCTGATGTACGAGTATTACAACAACGATCTCGAGACCCAGGCCGTCCTGAAGATCCACAAGGACGGCAGGATATGGCTCCACACAGGAGACGTCGGAGAGATCAACGACGGATTCATCTACTTCAGGAACAGGATCAAGCGCATCATAGTCACATCCGGATACAACGTGTTCCCAACCCAGATAGAGGAGATCCTCAGCAGGCATCCCCTGGTGGACGCATCCTGCGTCATCGGCGTGCCTGATGTTCTCAGGGGAACCACGGTCAAGGCGGTCATCGTTCTGAAATCCGGAGTGGAAAGGTCGCAGGAGACCCTCAATTCGATCTCCTCGTTCGTCATCGACAACATCTGTTCCTACGCCAAGCCGAGGATATACGATTTCGTGGACGCGCTCCCGAAGACGAAGCTGGGAAAGGTAGATTACAGGAAATTGGAGAACGAAAGCAAATCCTTTGAGGAAAGCGTTCAGACTATCTCTTGATCAATGAGGTGGCAGATAATCCGTTAGGACAGGAAATCTGTATGAATCATCTGAACCGTATCTGTAGGTTCAGCTTAACGTAGTATCTGTCATCTTCACCTTTGTAAATCTCGGAAAAATCATAACGAGAGGTTGAGGGAGTATCCAATTTCGTGTTCTTGAACAGATAATCCTCAAAATCGTTGCGATTATACACGTGATAACATAGGACTTCCCCGTCCTCTTTTACAATAATGTACCCGCCGTTTGCATCTTCCTTGCCGTCCCAATCCGTGGCAGGTTTCATTCCAAGAGCGACAGAGGCCAAGAATTTCTTGATTTTATACTGATAGATTTGACGTTTGTCTGCATCTTTGTATTTCAGAGGGTTGGTCCTGTTAAGTTCATTGACCTGATCTTCTACTTTGCTGATTCCTTTGATATAATGAAGCTTTAACATTTCTGCTACAATTTTAGGCATATTGGAATCAATCATGGTCAGATTGCCCTCGAATATTTCATTTTCAGCACCAACATAGTCAAACGAAACGCCAGTTTCTTCTATAGCAGAGTAAACTTCGGAGAGCCTTGTTATTACTCTGTCATTTTTTTCATAGTTCTTTTCACCCTCTTCTGTCAGGTATGGTGTGATTTCCCCATTGAGAACAAACAACATATTGGTGGTTTTACCGGCATTAAGTAGGGTGGATGCATGACCTAATTTGGACTTGATACTGAATCCTAAAATTGGATCCATATTGGTACGGAAATCATGAATTTGAATAGTAATGTCCGACTTGTCGGATGACGGGGCTTTCATTTTTAAACATCTGATTTTTGTCATGAATTCTTGGGTGCGAGGGGAGGAAAAAGAACGCCCATTGGAATTCTTTATGACATCTAGAAGATAGTCTGCCTCTTCAACAAAGGAAGATCTGTCTATAGTCAGCAGAGTCTTGTCTCCCGATTTGATTTCTGCGGTTCTTCCATCTTTTGATATCACATAATCAAGAGGCTCTTCCTCTTCCTTCCGAATAACCTTAATAATGTCATAGTAAAGGTCATCTTTTTTGTTTGTATTTCCATCAGCACCGTATAGGCGACCGTCAGCGATGATACGAAGGAAAGCATAGATCTCGGACCATTCACCTTTATTTCCAGTTAATTCAGTCATGATTGTTCTTCCCTTGCATATTCATCTACTTTTTTGGTCATCAAAACAGGCGTTTCTATGGATTCTCCGTTGAGTACAGCTCTTATGTTTGAAGCTATAGCTTCAATCACAGGGACCGAAACACTGTTTCCTAATTGTTTGTATGAATGTACGTCTGCCAATGGTAACTCAAAGGAGTCTGGGAAACCTTGAAGTCTGGCCCATTCGCGGGGAGTCATCTTTCTAACTCCTTCACGGTTGACATTTCCTTTGATATGCGTTACAGGGGTGAAATCTGTTATCCTGTTGTCGATTATGAGATTGCGTTCTTTTCCCATGCCTCCGCAGACAATCGTTCCTGCAACTTCATCCCATCCGCGTATGACATATCCAAAACCGTTACCTTTGGATTCGTGTCTAGCTTTGTGTTTCCTCAGAGATTCCATATAAACGTCGCTGAGATAATATTTGGTGGACACGGGATCAGTTTCAACGATGTCACGGATTCTTTTGGTCTGATCTGTCGCAACCGGGAAACCGAATCCCGAGCTGTCTATGTCTTTTCTGAACGCAACAATATAGATGCGTTCCCTGTTCTGCGGAACTCCAAAGTCTTTACTGTTGAGTACTTGGGAATAGACGTTGTATCCCAACTCTTCCAGAGTTTCTGTAATTACTCTGAATGTATTTCCTCTGTCATGTATGGTCAAGCCCTTAACGTTCTCACAAAAAATGACTTTAGGCTTATGATATGCACAGATACGTGCCACATCAAAGAACAAAGTGCCTCTGCAACGACCTTTGTAGTCATCGCGGAATCCCTGCTTTTTACCAGCTATTGAGAATGCCTGACAAGGGAATCCAGCAAGGCAAATATCGAAAGGAGGTATGTCTTCTTCCTTTACCAGAGTGATGTCGCCTGTTATTTTGAAATCGTCGTGGAAATTAGTTTCATAGGTCTTCTGGGCATACTCATCCCATTCACAGACAAACTCGGTACTAATCAAATCACCGAATGCTCTGTCGAATCCCATACGGATCCCGCCGATTCCTGCGAACAAATCTATCGATTTGTATTTGCCATTCATCTGTTTCTGACCTCTTTTTCGATTATATCGGCGCATTGAGATAGATTTTTCTGGATTTCTTTTCCCCAGAATCTCAGTACAACCCAACCCTGATCATTCAGTATGCGGTTCACTTCAATATCTCTTTGCATATTACGTTCTATCTTCTTTATCCAAAAGTCACGGTTTGATTTGATTTCTTTCTTTTTATTATCCCAATCATACCCATGCCAGAATTCTGAATCACAGAATACGGCAACTCTCGGGCCTCTGAACACTATGTCAGGCTTACCTTCTATGGATTTATCATTTTTCCGGTAATGAAGACCCCTTGACCATAGTTCCTTACGTAATTCAACCTCTATTTTGGTATCCTTGTTACGGATGCGAGACATGTTGTAATGAATCTGTTCGGGAGTCTTCATAAGAATGTTATCATGTTAGAATATTTCTATTGAGCGAAGTACAATCCCCAAGAAAAGAGGTATTGTCCCACTTTGTAGTTAGAATATTCATTTCAAAGGGCGGTGTCCTCTTCCACAAGTATGTGATCCAGGACATCAGCCAGGTTATCGGACACAACGGTGTATGTGGCAGCTTCGCTGGTGTAAGGGTCGGTGGGATTGAAAGCAATGGACATCCCTGAGTTCTTGAACATGGGTATGTCCGTGAACGAGTTCCCTATCGATACCGTTCTCTCGGGCGTGGTGTTGAACTTCTTGATGAAGTCACGCACGTTGATGCCCTTGTCCCTGAGGTCCACGATAAGCTTCCCTTCCCCTGTGAGCGTGCCGTCAGGGTAGGTGCAGATCTCGTCTGCCGCATAACCGTCGAAGCCGAACTCCTCTGCGATCATCTTAGCAGCCTTGTCTATCCCGCCGCTGACGATGACGGATGCTATCCCGTTCTCCCTCAGACATGCGATCGTCTCCTGGATGCCGCCGATCAGAGGCATATCCTGGAAAAGCTTGGAGATCTCGTCTATGGTCACATCGGGCTTCTTGTTGGTCCAGAGGGCTATATCCCTCCTCATGAACTCCGATTCGTCAATCTCTCCGTTGATGTAGGCCTGATAGGTGGGCTCGTTGTCAACCCCGAAACATTGATGGACCCAGCACCAGGAGCTTCTGAGCTTTGTGAGGACGCCGTCCATATCGAAGCATACCAGATCATATTTCATCATAGCAGCACCGTGTTTGTCCTGGAATGATGGACTCCGTTTATTCATTTTGTGGAGGGTCATGCTCGTCCTGAACGCCATCCCTCTGCTTCTTGAACTCGATGAGCTTTGGTTTGGCCCTGTAGCTGTAGATCATGAAAGCGAATATCAGGCCGAACATTGCGACGGATATGACGGTGCTGTAGATCAGCATGCTCTGCATGTCGATGGATTCGGAGTTGTGCAGATAGGCTATGGCACCATTCGCCACTATCGATAGGATCACGAATGCTATGACGATGTATGTGATTAGTTTGTCCTTCTGTATCGGGTCCATGTGAGCACCAATGGATAATAAATCCAACAGGTAATCCGTGTCGTTCCTATAAAGATTGGGGCCCGACCCTTACCAGTCATCGGGGACCTTCCGATCCAAATCGTCGAGAAGCCTTTCATTGAACCCAAGACATCTGGCACATATTACAGGAATATTATTTGACGACTTCCTTGCATCTCCCGGTATGATCTCTCTGACGCTCATACCGTCGTACATGAATATAGGGAGGACGATGATCCTGCCAGCACCTTTCTCCTTCAGGGATGCCAATGATTCCGATATCGGGACATCGCTGTATCTGAGCGAGTTGCATTCAACGATAGGATATCCATGCTCAGAAAGGTATCCGACATGTTTCATGGCCGTATCGGCGGCCATCTTGAGCCTCGATCCCCTGTGCAACAGGAGTATGCCGTCAGTCCCCTCTGCGCCCGCCTCCGATAGGCGGTCCATCAGGGTTTCGGAAAGCGCATCCGATCTTCCGAATGTCGTGGAGAAACGTATGGCGATGTGCGTTCCGGTGATGTATGTATAGGAGCAGCTGTTGTCCGGCATACCGATCCCTTTGGGCATGACCCATGTAGAGAGGCCCCCCTCGGATATCAGGAGCGGGAGTACGATCATCGTGTTGTTCACACCGGGGACACGGATCTCCCTGAGAACCTCTTCGACGCTGGGAGAGCCCTCATGATATGCGACCCTGACGTTCTTGTGCCCTCTTTCCCTGAGACCTTCCGCATACCTTTCCGCGACCGGCTCCGTCTCAGGCGCGCGCCTGTGAGCCAGCACGATGACTCCGGTGTTCATGCCCTCCGTATGCGGGGCCAATGATAATAGGGTATCCATAGGTCCGGTCGCTGTCATTATATGGATATCAGCCATAGGGAGGGATATGATCACGATCATCGGTACCGGCCATGTCTTCAACCTTGCCGAACCTGTGTCCTTCATAGTGAAGAACACGTGGCCCGATGCCGTGCTCATAGAATTGGACAAGGCCCGCTACCAGGCCATGATGGACGACTACAACGGTGTGAAGCCCAAGGAAGGCCAGAAGATGTCCGCCATCTATGCAAACACCGCGAAGTATCAGCAGAAGATGTCCGAACAGAGCGGAAGCAAACTGGGAGGCGAGTTCCTCGCTGCTGTCAACACGGGCAAACTGGTCAACGCCGCCATAATCCCGATAGACACCGATGCCATGCGTGTGATGAACGAGATGTGGGACGAGATGTCCGCCGGAGAGAGGATGCGCTACAGGCTTTCCAGCTTCAGGGACTCCTTCGGAGGGATACACAAGGTGAAGTCCACCCACAGGAAGTTCGCTGACAACGAGACGGATTACGTCGAGAGCATGCGCAAGAGGTACCCCACTCTGGTAAGGAAGCTGATCGACGAGAGGAACGTCTACATGGCACAGCAGATCAACGAATACTCCAAGCAATACAGCAACATGGTCGTCGTAGTGGGTGATGCCCACGTTGAGGGGATATGCGGGCTGCTAGACGATGGGCAAATCCGTAAAATAAGATTGAACGACATCATGGATAGTGACAAGATGAAGAGGATCCGTCAGATGATTTGGGATGGGAGAGATACACTTGAAGGTTAAGCTATTGGCATATACACAGAACGCGGACAGGATTTGCGCAGCTGCAGGTAACTCTTGTTACTCGGAGAGGTCCTCCATGGAGATCGTCGAGGACATAGATGCGGAGAAGGTGCTATCTAGGATCGTAGGGATGGGGCACCATTCCGTCATCGAGCATGCGGTGTTCACATTCTCGGTCGAGGGGGCTTCACGCGCGCTCACCCATCAATTGGTAAGGCACAGGATTGCCTCATACTCCCAACAGAGTCAGAGGTATGTTTCCATGGACAAGGCGACCTATGTCACGCCCCATACCGTGGAGGAGAACGGGAAGGCGGAGGAGATCTATGATTCGGTCATGGATACCATCTGGGATGCCTACAAGAAGCTGGAGGAGCTGGGAATCCCGGCGGAGGATGCTAGATATCTCCTTCCCAACGGATGTACCACCAACATCACCATGACAATGAATGCCCGCGAGCTCCTTCACTTCTTCTCGCTCAGGTGTTGCAACCGTGCGCAATGGGAGATCAGAGAGATGGCTGACCAGATGCTCAGGGTATGCAAGGAGGTCTCGCCCATAATCTTCAAGAACGCCGGACCGCCATGCGTCAGAGGTCCATGTCCAGAAGGGAAGAAGACCTGCGGCCACCCTAGGACCGATCTATGAGCGAGATATATCTCGCCGGAGGATGCTTTTGGGGAGTGGAGCGGGCAATGTCCCTGCTCAAAGGCGTGACATCCACGCTCTGCGGATACGCCAACGGCGATCCCCACCTGAAGCCCGATTATCTGCTGGTATGCTCGGGACGCTACGGATATGCGGAGACAGTGAAGGTGGAATACGATCCGGACACAGTAGGTCTGGATAAGGTGCTCCTTGCATTCTTCATGATCATAGACCCCACCAAGCTCAACCGTCAGGGGAACGATGTAGGGGTGCAGTATCGCACCGGCATCTACTGGACCGATGAAAAGACGGGAGAAAGGGTCAAGGACATCGTCTCCAGGGTATCAGAGGGGTTTGATGAGTTCTACACCGAGGTTATGCCTTTGCAAAACTTCACCCCGGCGGAGGAGAATCACCAGAAGTATCTGGAGAGGAACCCGTTCGGGTATTGTCACATATCAAGCGCTGTGATGGAAGAGATCGGAAAGATGTAAGGGAGGGGACAAGCCCCTTGTTTGGAGTTCTCATAGCGGGATCAAGCCTGCATAATCCGCTGGAAGGTAGCCAGAGGCCATTGCGACGGCCGCTTCCGCTTCCTCCTCTTCGCCCGCCGGTGCACCTATGGTCATAAACCATACAACCAGCAGGATGGCGATGATTGCCACAGCGATCGCGAATTTCAGCAATGCCATTGAGTCTTTGTCCATATTTTACCTGTCTTGTGATAACGATTTCACTATTAAAAATATTGGTAATCCTAAATTATTTTTGCTTTGGTAAAAAAATTAACAGGGCCAAGGCGACACAAAGAATATGATATACAGGTACTGGTTAAAGGCACAACGAAGGTCCCCATCATTTCTGTTGCCTTCTAGCGGACCAACAGCATAGGATTAAATAGGGTATCGGCTTAATCGGGTTCATTCGGTGATCTATATGGGAAGAATCAGACCCACATACATCAAGAGAGTCTCCATCGAGTTGCTCAACAAGTATCCTCAGGCTTTCACCAAGGATTTCGAGGGCAACAAGGAGATGGTCGCGACCCTCACAGATGTCTCCTCGGTGACAATGAGGAACAGGATCGCAGGTTACATCACCCGCTACCTGTCGCACCCTGAGGCATGAAAACCTCTTAACCTTACCTAAGGTACCGCAGATTTTGCCCGCGTGGGGTAGCTTGGATATCCTGTGAGATTGCGGATCTTTTGACCCGGGTTCGAATCCCGGCGCGGGCACCATTCATTTGGTGTTTCAATCGCAACGGATCTCATTGCGATTTCTGCGCGTTCCTCTTGTATGTATAGTCGGAGATGCTGAATATAGTGAACAGTATCACTCCGATGAACGCAATCCAGATTCCAATGCCGACCCCGGTGAACGACTGGTCGGTGGTGACGGCGGCGATATGGAGATAGTTGATTGTCGTGATGACGATTCCCAGACCGCCCAGGATTATGTTCCACATGGCGGACTTGGGATCCGCTGTGGGTTTCACGGCAGATAAAGCGACTAAGGTACCCAATCCGAAAATGATGTAATCTAGAATGCCAACGCAGCCAGGGAATTCGTTCCCGGCAATGATCGTTCCGATGAGCGCTAAAAGTTCTCCAATGGCCGCGATCAGCGCCACGAGGTTGAGCTTCCTTCTGATGTCGTCCATGGGAGGATAATGGAATCCGTAGTATATTATCGGAATCACTCTGAATCTTCAGAGGGCCAGACTACTTTGACGATCTCGCTCTCTCCCGGGGGCAGGATCCTGGAGATCTCCTCCTCGGGAACGTTGAAGCGTTTCGCCATGTCTCCCGAGATGCGGTTCTTGTTCTTCCCCGGGCGGATGACGTAGTACTTCTCGCAGTCCTTGAAACAGGACGCGGGCCCGCACATGACTTTCCTGGCACCTTGGAATGTTATCTCTCCTACCACGAGTTCCAGAGGAAGGTGGTACTCGTAGTTCCTCTTTCCACGTATGATGAACGCACCGCGCGGAACGAATTCTCCTGGATTCGGGGTCTTGCTGACCTGGTCGGGATAGACCCAATACGCGCTTCCCTCAGTCACGGCACCAACCCATCCCTTGGACTGGGCGGTGGCGAACTGGCAGGCCTCTCTGAGCTCCTGCTGGGAAGCTGAAGCCCCGTCTTTGATGATGGTGGAAGGTGCCCCATGTATGTCCGTGTGGGCGTACAGGTCCTTTTCCTTAAGGTGCTTCTTGACCACCCCGTCGTTGGTATGGGCATCCCTTCCTGCGATGACCAGCTTCCCTTCGGAAGTGAAGAACCATTTGAATCTCTCGAACCAGAACTGTTTGGTAGGCTGTGCCTTCCCGGCCATGGCGGCCTTCTGTTTGGCTATGCCCTTCTCCTTCTTCGCCAGTTCTTGGCGGCTGTTGTTGAGGGCCTCTTCGGCGTGTTTTCCCTTCTCGCCGATTTCCTTGCTCTCCTGGTAGATGTCCGATGCGTTCGCATCGAGGCCCTTTGTATAATCCAAAGCGATGATCTCGCCGGCAAATTCACCGGTGACCATGTTCTTGGCGGGGTCTATGCTCTTCACGTAGGGGATCTTCATCGCTCCCTCCGAGAGCTTGTCCCATGTGAGCTTCTTGCTCTGCTCGTTCAGGACCTCAAGCAGCTGGTTTGCCTTCTGGTAGTCTGTGTAGAGCGCCTCGGCCTTCTTCTTCAGCTCCTCGCACCTCATCCTGTACTCGTCGACGGTCTCCTCCTGCTTGGCGATCCTTCTGTTGAGCTTCTCGACCTCGGGGTCGACGTATGCCTCCTCTTCCTCCTCGGCCATCTGCTGAACGAAGGCATCTATCGCGGAGGACATGCTCTCGAAGTCCTTGGATTCGAGGTCTTCGTGGGACGTCATCTTAATGGGAGCAAAGTCCTCAATCTTGCCGTCCTTGTAGTAAGCTGTGGTCTCTGGCACATTGATCACATGCTCCACGATGTCCTTCACTTCGGCATACATCTTGGAGAGCATGTCCTGCGGTACCTCCGCAGCAGGGAGCGTCTTGTCCACGCCGCTGCGCTTGCATACCTCTTCGGCATACTGTCCTCCGAGGTTCACGGCAGTGGCGAGGGTCCTGACGCAATCCGCCTCGGATTCCTTGAACGCATTTACGAAATCCTCCTCGGTGGATTCGATGGGGTTGAATCTGGGCTGGGGCCAAATATAAGGCTCCTTGGGGCGGACCTTACGGTCCCTCATGGTCTTCTGGATGAGACAGGTGTCGATCGTACCGTCACTCTTCACCAGGAGTACGTTCCCACCTCCGAATATCTCGAATATCAGCTTGTATTCGGCATCCGCCTTGAGGACCTCCATCTCGATGACCCTGTCGAATCCGACCTGCCTCACCTTGCCAATACGGGCGTTGTCCAGGTATTTCCTGAGGTAGGTGGCGAACGATGTGGGTTGCACGGGGGTCTCAGGCTTGACGGAGGGCGAGTAGAGCCATTTCTTATCCTTGAAGAAGAGGTCCTTCTTTCCCGCACCCTGGACGTTGATGCGGATCAGGACGTTGCCCGCACCCCATTGGTAGATCTTGTCCATGTGCGCACCTTCCAGCGCCGATAACTCTGTGGCGATGGAACGGACATCGAAGGAGCTCATCTCTTTCTTCATGGATATGGGTTAGAGGGATGTATGAGATAAAACGTCGCATCGGAAGCGGTTTGGACAGGACCATCGCACTGAAGGCGACGGCCTGTCGGTCTCATAAGGCGACTAGCGCCTCGAAGGGATACTTCTTGAGGATCTTGGATTTCCTGGCACCGCAGGATGTATCCTCGATGACGAATCCGGTCCTGATGACCTTGCATCCGTATGATTCCACATTCTGGATGATCTCCAGCTGTTCCTTTCCGTCCTTCAGGCAGTCGCACATCATGATGGCCTTGCCGCCCCTGGGCACGGTGGAAGCGGATACGCCTGATGCTTCGACGACACACGTCCCCATCCTGTCAGCCAGAGAGCCGGCGAGGATCGCGGAGTATTTTCCCGAATAGACGATGATGTCGTAGACCTCGCGGTCGAACATGCCGCAGAGTTCCTTGACCGCGGAGGAGTATCCTTCCCTGTCGGAGAACAGGGAGGGGAGATCGTTTTCGGATTTGAGATCATGGATCATCATGCTACCGACTCCAGCCACATCTCTGCCATTATGGAGTCTACCTTCGTGATGAACGCCTTCTCGACACGGTAGGTCTTGCCCGCGCTGTCCATCAGGGAGATGCGGTCCGGTCCCACCTTCGTTTTGATGACATTTGTCGCCACTATGTCTGAGTCCTCATGGCCGTTCAGATAGACTGTGAATTCGCACATTGTTCAACTCTCCATTTTCTCTAAGCGGTTTTTGATCGTGTTTATGCACCTGACGGCCGCGCAGTCGGGGAAACCGTCCAGCAGGGTGGTGTTGTTGAAGTCCGCCTCGATGACGCTGTGGTCGTATTCGATGCGGCACGCATCATCGTTGCCGATACCGACGATGGATGATATCCTCTCTATATCCGATTCCTTCTCGGATTTGTTTATCACAAGCAGGTTGCAGTCAATGCCCAGGTTCTTGGCGAGATTGACGACCTGCCTTGAGACCTCAGCCGATTTCGGGGTGGGCTCGGTCATGACAAGGTTGCAGTCGAAGTCCTTTGCCAATCCCCTTCCCAGAATCTCGGGTCCGGCCTGGGAGTCGACGAATGCGACATCATAGGTCTCGGGGCAGGAGTCCGAATCGAAGTAGCTGAGCAGGATCTTCATTATCGATATTGCTGAACACAGGCATCCGTTACCCTCGTCGGGGATGGCGCCCATGACGATGACCCTTATGCCGTCCTCGTTGACGCGGGAGTAGTTCTCGATGATCTCCTTCCCGATCTGGACAGGATCCTCGTCCATCCTGTCGAGCTCCTCATTGATGTCATGTTTGTTCTCGGTGATGGTCGGCACATCGAGATACGGGAGACCGAGCGTCATGGCGAGGTTCATGCTGGGATCGGTGTCCAGGACGATGATCTTCTTCCCCTCCCTGGCCATCATGGTGGCGAGGGTCGATATGGTGGTGGTCTTGCCGACCCCTCCTTTTCCAGTAGTTATGACCTTAAGCATCCTTTGCCTCCATTGTGAGCGTTATCTTGAACGAGGTCTCGTCGAACTCATCGTCGCTGTTCTTGCCCTCATCGGTATGCTTGGCGATGAATATGGCCTGACCGGACCTCTTGGGGCAGTATGAGAAGTATCCTTCGTCATCGGTCTTGGTGTTCTCCATGTCCTCGTCATCATGCATGTAGCAGCTGATCCTGGCTCCTTTCAGGGGAGAGCCTTCGTAGAGGCATCTGATCCTCATGGGCTCGCCTACGGCCATCACGGCCTTCTCGGGTATGAGCTCCAGCGCCGAGTGTATGACGGAACCGGGATCGACACCGTCCTTGGAGATGATACGTTTGGCGACCATGTTGAATGCACCCGAGTATTTGACATCGGAGAAATCCCTCTTCACGCCTCTGTGCCAGCCTTCCTCATCGGTGACCCATGTGGAGTTGGAGTCGACGTACAGCGTGTATACGTCCGCACCCTTGTCCTCGAAGGTGAAGAACCATCCGTGAGGTTTCTTGACGATCTCCCTGTCGGGGTCCTCGGCCCTTCCGTTATCGTCATAGAGGATAACGTTGGCGTAGTCCGTGGGCATGGGGTAGTCGGGGACCATGTTGTGTCCGTACAATCCGTAAACTCCGATCTCGTTGCCGTCCTTGACGACATCGCCCAGCCAAATCTCGTGACCATAGTATTGCCTTGAGAAGCTCCTCATGGTCTCTGGATCCATTTCTTCGTCGTACTGGCCTGTCATGACCCTCGGTAACACGTATTCATATTTAGTAATACTAGACGTTACGCAGAATAACACCTGGAGAAAAATACAGCAAGAAGAAAGGTAGGGAGGAACGGGCCCTCCCTGTTTTTTTCGGAAGTTTCAGATCATCTGCTCTTCGAGCTCTTTGACGGCTTCTTCCACTTTCTCGTCCATGATAACACCGCATTGGTGATCTGGGTCCAGTTCGTCCTTCTCATCCGCATGGAAGATGACATATGGACGTCCGTCCACGGGCATGATGTCCGCTTTGACGCTATAGACGTCATAGATCGTCTTTTCGGTCAGGACTTCCTGTGCCGATCCGTCTGCGTAGACGGTTCCCTTACGGAAGATGATGACACGGTCGGAGAATCTGGATGCGATGTTGAGGTCGTGACAGATGATCAGGACCGTCATGTTCCTCTCGTGAGCGATGTCACGGAGGAGCCTCATCGTATAGATCTGGTGGTAGATATCTAGGTTCGAAGTGGGCTCATCGAGCATGAGGAGGTCAGGCTGCTGAGCGAGACCGCGTGCGATCATGACCCTCTGGTGCTGTCCTGCGGACAGCTCGTTGAAGTTCCTCATCGCGTAGTCTCCCATATGCATCTTCTGCAGACAATCGGCCGCAATCTCCAGATCTTCTTGTGTCACGGTGTAGCCGGAATGTGGGTATCTCCCCATCAGGACGGTGTCCATGACAGTCATGGCGAATGTCTCTCCGGAGGACTGTGGCACGTACGCGATCTTCTTCGCGATGTCCTTGAAACTCATATCCATCACATCGATGCCGTCGATAGTGACTCTTCCTGAAGTGGGCTCGAGGATCTTGTTGATGGTGTACATGAATGTGGATTTACCCACACCATTCGGTCCGAGGATGCTTATCAGACCGGGTTCATTCAGTTCCAGGTTGATGTGCTCCCAGATGAGATTATCACCGTAAGAGACGCCCAGATCCTCGGCTTTGATATCTAGCACCATTTCACCACACCTCCTTCTTCTGTCTGATCAGAAGGAACATGAATACAGGTCCTCCAATGACGGACGTGATGATTCCGATAGGCAAAGTAGGCTGCACCAGCTGGACCACGCAGTCCGCAAGGAGCATGAGTCCTGCACCCATGAGTCCGGCAGCAGGTATCAGGACCTTGTTGTCTGAGCCGACGAATATACGTGCGATGTGCGGACCGACCAGTCCGATGAATCCGATGACTCCTGTGAATGATACGATTCCTGCCGCGACCAGAGAGATCGTCACAAGGACGATTATACGCGACCTGTTGACATTGATACCTATACTCTTGGAATACGCATCCCCGGAATTCATGGTGTTCAGGATCCTGGCCATATACATGAGGACGATTCCTCCGACCACGGCCACGAAGGATATGAAAGGCATGGTCTCCCATTTTGCGGAGTTCAGGGTTCCAATTGTCCATGCATAGACGGTGGCAGCGGCATCCGGATCGGCAACCAACATCATGTATGACTGCACAGCGTTGAAGATGTACATCAGCGAGATTCCGGATAAGATGATCATCGCCGGGGAAGGTTTGCGGTAGACCGACAACAGGATGATGAATCCTGCCGGGAGCAGAGCGAACACGAACGCGTTGATGACGGTTCCGAAGCTTCCCTGGATTATGGTGATCCCGAGGGTGATGGCCATGGTCGCTCCTAACGCCGCTCCGGACGATATCCCTGTGGTGTAGGGATCGGCCAAGGGATTCTTCATCATGCTCTGCATGGCAGCTCCGGCCATCGCAAGACCCAATCCAGCGAACAGTCCCATCAATACACGGGGCATCCTAAGTTCCCAGACAACCCTCATGTCTGTATCCATGGTCTGATTCCAATCCATTAGCCTGTCGATTATCAGGGAGTAGACTTTTTCGAAACTCAGGCTGTAGGCACCCAGCCCAATATCTATGCCGAACGCAACTATGCACAGGACGGCAACAACTAACAACATCAGAACTTTGGCGTATTTGTACGCACGATACTCTTTGATTATGAGTTCGTTCGTAACAGGGCCTTCCGTTCCATGCTTGACCATCTTGGATGAACTCTCGGACAAGCGTAGTTTCTTCCCTAGATTGTTGATTTTGTTCTTATACTTGATTTTAACCATTGAGTTCACTCCAGTTATCCGGTCAAACTCCCATTCAATTCTAAATTATCGTTCTTCAATGTGATCGAGTGGACCAGACAGAGTTCTCCGACATAGAATCTGTAATCGATTCCTTTTTCTGAGTAACTCCAGATTTTCAGGTCGACACCGTCTTTTTCAGTGGTTCCTTCTAACGTGTAGATGTCGCTGTCCAGGTCGTTGTTCGAATCGAACATTAATCCGACGCGGATATCCTTGGATGAAGTTTGTGAATGGACAGATATATTCAATGCGTACAAACGGTATTTTCCGGCTTCTGGTGTGTAGTCGATACGGCCTGTACCGGAACATTCCTCGTCGTCGAGTGTTCCGTTGAAAGTGTAACCATGAGACTCATCGCGGGGGTCGGGGTTCATTGCCATCCATCCCTCATAGAGGATGAACATGGTTATTGAACCCATCAATAGCAGCATGCAAAACAATATGGCCGTTCCTTTTGTTCCCAGCGACTCATTCATGTTATCTTAAGAAGAGGAGGGTCGAACCCTCCTCGATTGTTGTTCAGTATGCGTTGGGCCACATCATCGAATCGATGATGTCCTCGAATGTGTAGTAGTACTCTCCCTTGGTACCGTCTTTGTCCAGTATTCCCATCCACTCGAGGCTCTCTTCAGTGATTTTCTTCACGTCGAATTCATCCCATCCGTAAAGGGTGTTGGCGAGTCCGGCGATATAAGTCATCTCGTGAGGTCCGGTGGAGTAGATCCATCCGAACAGCTGAAGAGTAACATCGCCGTTACAGTATTCGTTGATGTAATTCTTAGTCTGCTGGTAGATGACATCCGCAACTGCTCTGTCAGGGTTGAACGGTGAGATGTTGTAAGGTCCGGTGAAGGTGCCTATGAAGTACTTGAACTTGTAGTCCTTGTATATTTGTGCGAGCACTTCTTTGTTGACGGTGACGCTCCATTGGGGGCTGGCACCGATGCTCTTGAGGTATTCCCCGGTGACATCTATGATGCCCATCTTCTTCAGATTCTGATACTCTCCAGAAGTGGCACCCATCATATCGAATGTATCCTTAGATGCGTTGTCTGTATCACTCAGAACGGCTATGATTGCGCCAACTCTCTCGTTGTCGGGGATAGAGGCGACCTTCTTCATGATGGCGTTGTAGTAGCCGTCATGCCACTCCACCCAGGCTGCGGCTCTGTCGTACTTGTGGAACAGGTAACCGAGTGTCAGCATTCCGTTGCACACTCCTCCTCTTTCCCAAGACTGAATGCGTATGAGCTGTACGTTGGTTCCCGCAAGCTGTTCCTCTAAGTATTCCGTTCCTCTGGCGTACCTGGAGTTCATGACTGCTGTGAGGTAGCCGTCTCCATATTCTCTGGCGACCTGGAGGTACTGCTCAGAACTTATCTGTCTGTAGGATCCAGTGGCACCGATGTTGGCCTTACCGTCCGGGCCCAGGTCCTCTGGTTTTATCGGGTAGTTGAGCACTCCTGCGAATTCCTTCCAGTAGGTTCCGTTGTCAGCAGACGGGCTGATGTATGAGTTTGCCACCCTGTCGTCCACCGCCACAACATCGACCTGCAGGATGCAGAGCATCTCGAGTGTCTGTGTGAGGATGTTGGAAGTATGGAGCGGCCAATCCATGTGATACTTCGATACTACGAAGTCGCAATCGACATAGTATGCGACATCGTTGTATGTGTATTGTCCCTTGGAGTCCTTGGCGATCATCTTCTCGACTAGTTTGACATCGTCCTCGTTGATGAGTCCGTCAAAATTCGCGTCGCAGAAATAGTTCTTCACATAATCGTAGTCTGTTGTGGACGCGACTTTCTTGACTATGGCAAGATCGTCCGCATCCAGATCATCGTCCAAATCCGCATTGCCGAGAATAAGCAAGCGTGCAGGATATTCTGCATCGGACGTGTTGTACATATCTTTCAAATGTTTGTTGAGATCCGCAATGTTCTTCTTTGCGAGTCCGTCGTTGCCGCCTTGCGTCATTACGAAGGCTGCTGCCGCAATAGCTATGACTGCCACCACAGCTACGACGATGTACATCATCTTTTTGTCCATAGTATACCACTTGGATGTATTATCCGTTCCCCTTTTTAACTGCCATTTATTTAATAATATTGAACCATCTTATCTTATTTTTTCAATATTTGTTTTTAAAATTATCTAATACTTGAAATATTAATTAAGCACATTGTAAAATATTATTTCAAACTAACTAAAAGTAATTTAGTCAAAATAACGAACACTATTGCCTACATCCGGCGGTCATATTCTGACATCACGATTGTCCAAAAGCAAGATGACATCCTGTATCATCTTGTTCGAATTGCTCACGTCCTTGAGGAAATAGATCGTCTCCTTGCCGTCCCTCACGGATTGTACGCATCCTGATTCCTTGAGCATCTTCAGGTTCTTGGAGGCCAGGGATTCCGAGATGTCCAATATCTCCGAGGCGTGTTTGACCGACAGGTCGCTGGAATGCAGAGCTATGAACAGTTTGAGGCAATTCCTGTTGGCAAGGCACTTGGCGATCGGGATCACGACCTCCGACACCTTATCCACCTCTCTGCGGAGGGCGAACTTGCTGACATCCCTCATCATGTGTGGCATGGTAACCTCGGAATCATTCAGGCCCGATTTCCGGGCCTCCAGCACGAAGGACATCGGTGTGTCGTAGACCTCGCCATGATCGTTGACGAAGTAGTGCGATCTGTCCAACGAGTGTATCCTGAGATCGGTGAAGCCCAGTTTCATCAGGATCTCGATGTCCCAGGCGGGGCGGAAATGTTTGGTCAGCGGCAGTTCCTTGGCCATTTCGTTGAAGACAAAGACATCCATGTCGCTGAGGCCTTCGGTGGTTTCGTTCCCTTCGACCGAATTGAGGAAGTCCATGTACTCCTTGCGCTCCATATAGTTCGGGTCCGTGTTGTGGAGATAGTAGTTCGTATCCATGATGATCATGTGGCCTCCCGGCCTCAGCATATCCCCCCACCTCCTGAGGGCCTTTTCCGGCTCCTTCAGATTCCAGAGGGAATCCTTGCAGATCACAAGGTCGAAGGATTCGTTCTTGAAGACCGGATTCTGTATGTCTCCCTGGATGAAATCCACCTCCACGCCGTACTTCGCCGCCAGTTCCTTCCCCTTGGCGACCATCTTCTCGCTGATGTCCACGGCAGTGGTGTTTATGTCCATGCGGGCGAGTTCGATGGCAACAAGACCGGCCCCCGTTCCCATGTCCACTGCATCCCTGATATCGAAGCCGGAGAGCAACTGTTCGAGGATCATGCCCAGATTGGTGATCCTGGATAATTTGGAATCCGTTTCTTCGTACAGGCTCTCGGACCTTTCGTCCCAGTATGAGTTGTACTCATAATCCAATAGATCACCGAATGTTATTCGGGGGTAGTCGATATATAACTTATTCATCGACTGTTAGGGGTCGCTCCAGCCGTCTTCCCCGCTCTATCCCTCATATCGCCCACCATCTTCCTGAGATAGTGGACGGCGAATGCGGATATCACGATCATCATCGTGAAGTTGGTGACGTCACACGCCCAGTATATCGCATGCATGGATATGGTCGCCGCCACCACGAACGTTCCCAGGAACATGAACTCCCTGGTCATGGTCAGCACGGTAGCCACGAGCGCATGGCGCGTGGCCTGCAGGATGGACGTCCCCACTATGCGGCAGGTGTGGAAAATGCATGTGAGCGAGTAGATGCGCACCGCAAGCGCCATCTCGTCATGCAGCATGGACATGCTCTCGGAACCCATGAACGCCTGCACGAAGAAGTCTGCGAACAGGAGGATCACGATCATGAACACCAGCTCCATCGTGAGCGTGTACTTGTATGTCAGCCTGCAGCTATCCATGATCTTGTCAGGGTCGTTCTGGCCGATACCGGCCGATATTACGGGGATCAGGGATTTGGCGATGGCTATGGAAGGTATCAACGCTATGCCGATGAAGCGGAACGCGTAGGTGTAGCATACGAACCCCGCCTCCCCTCCGCAGGCGTACACCACAGCATTCTGAGGAACGCTGATCAGCGGCTGGATGACCATCTCGATCGCGCACGGCACACCTATGGCCAGAGCCTCTATGAGGGGCAGCTTGGAAAACCTGTAGCTCCTGAAATCCATCGTCACATACGTCCTTCCGGTGAGATACCATCTGAATGCGATCACGGTGATGGCAACATACGAGAAGCAGGTGGCCAGCGACGCACCGAGAACGCCCATGTCCAATGTGTAGATCATTATCGGGTCTAGGACTATGTTGATCACGGAAGCGATAACAGAGAGGAACATGGATTTCTTCGCCGCACCCTCGGCCCTGAGCATCCCGGCCCAAACGGCGTTCATCATCAGGAAGAACGACATGAACAGGAACGGACGGGTGTATTCCATGCACAGCTCCAGGGAATCGCCGCCCCCGCAGAATATCACTATCGGTTCTGTAAGGAACCACATGATCGCGGAAGCGGCTATCGATATCACGAGCACGAGTAATATGGTGCTCACCGAGACGTTATCCGCGGAGGCCTTGTCACCGGAACCGATGAACTTCGCTATGGCGGCGGATACTCCGACCCCTATTCCTGTACCGAAGGCCGCTATCATTCCGTAGATCGGATTGGACAGGGATATGGCCGACATGGCCTCGGATCCGAGACCGGAGCACCACATCCCGTCGATGAAAGATTGAAGGTTTTCGACCACAAGGGCGAAAAGCAACGGCAGGGACAAGGTGAGCAGCGCTCTCCGAGGATTGCTGAGAAGATTCTCGACATCGCGCATCTTGTCCTGCATGAACGGTAATACTTTCGCGTGATAAAAATAACAAATCGAGTAGGTTAATATGTTGTTAAAAAAAGGAAAAAAGTGATACCTCATTTATGGTGAAGGGTATCGGTCGGACCGTTCGCCTACCTTTTTACCAGTGACTTTTTTCTATTTTTAGGGTCATAGTCACCCGAGGTTTCACTATGGCAAAGAAAACGAAATGTGAAGAAGAGTGCTGTTGCAAGGAAGGCTGCGAATGCTGTGGCGGATGCACATGCGACTGCTGCATGAACAAGCCCCCTATGATCGGCGACGATGCACCCTCGTTCGTAGCCAACACCACACAGGGAGACATCAACTTCCCCGGGGACTTCAAGGGAAAGTGGATCATCCTGTTCTCACACCCCGCTGACTTCACACCCGTCTGTACCACCGAGTTCATGACGTTCGGAAGCATGATGAAGGAGTTCGAGAGCCTGAATGTGCAGCTCGTCGGACTTTCCGTGGACTCCATCTATGCGCACATCGCATGGCTCAGGAAGATCCAGGAGATCGACTGGAACGGGAAGAAGAACATCGAGATCAAGTTCCCCCTCATCGAGGACATCAAGATGGAGGTCGCGAAGAAGTACGGAATGATCCAGCCCCAGGTATCGACCACACAGGCCGTCAGGGCGGTGTTCTTCATCGATCCCGTCGGAAAGATCAGGGCCATGATCTACTATCCCCAGTCCCTCGGAAGGAACTTCGACGAGATCAAGAGGGTCATCCTCGCTCTGCAGAAGGCGGACGCCGACGGTGTCGCAACCCCCGCGGATTGGAGACCCGGAGACGACGTCATCATGCCTGCACCCGGTTCCTGCGGAACCGCGAAGGACAGGGTGGAGACCAAGGACGCGGACAAGATCTGTTACGACTGGTTCCTCTGTTTTAAGAAGGACAAGCCCTCCAAGGCGAAGAAGGCTCCGGCCAAGAAGGCCTGATTACAAACATCTAAACCTGAAACGCCCCGGCCTTTCCGAGAGGACGGCCCGGGGCCATCCTACGGATTCCCCGCAGGTTACAATTATATCGCCGTCCCGCTGTTCACCTAGTGTTCATCGCACCCTGATGGTGGTCCCTATGACGTTCAACAAGATTCTGGTCCCCGTGGACGGCACGCCCCTGTCCGATATCGCTACAGATGTGGCAATCAGTTCTGCCAAGCTCTTCAATTCGAAACTGACCTTCCTCAATGTGGTCGATTTCTCTTCCAACATGAAGTTCGGAAGCGTGGAGAACGTGGATGAGATCCTGGAACTCCAGATCGAGGGGCAGAAGGCCACTGAGAAGGTCGATGCGAAGGCCAAGGCCGCAGGCATCCCCTATGAGACGAAGATCGTGCAGGGCATCCCGTGGGAAGTGATCACCAAGATGTCCAAGAGCTACGACAGGATAATATTGGGCGTCACCGGAAAGGGAGGGATGGGCGGCCGTATCGGAGAGACCGTCAAGAAGGTCATAGAGAACAGCTACTGCCCGGTCGTGACGATAAAATCCGGTACCAGGAGGATAGAGGACATCCTGCTCCCTGTAGCTAACATCAACGAAGCGGCGATCAAGGCTGGCACATCGACGGCCAAGATGGTCAACGGCAGTTTGACGGCACTCGTCGTAAAGGCAGACGGCATCGATGCCGAAGCTCTGCTGAAACAGGTCTCCGACAAGTGCAAGGCGGAGGGTGTCGAGATCCAGACAATCATCGGAGAGGGCAATCCGGCTGAGGTCATCGCGGCACAGTCCGGAATGTATGACCTTGTGATCATGGGCACCATGAGCAAATGCGAGGGCCATGTACTCCATGACGGTGTGACGCAAAGCGTCATCCTGAACTCTTCCTGCCCCGTTTCAGTGGTCAGGGAAGTCTGCAAGGATTGCTGGTGCTGAATACCGTATCAATCCTTCGGACAGGCTATCTCCATCAGTTCCTCGATCATGTGATGGAGGAATCTGACCTCTTTGGAGTCCACCGCTTTGTAATAGACCTCTTTCCCGTCGCGCTTGCTCTCGATGAGACCGCTCTCCTTGAGGGTCCTCAGATGATGTGAAATCGCGGGGCTGGACATTCCCATTATGGCCGAGATGTTGGTGACGCATCCCTCATAATGGCAGAGGAGCCAGAAGATGCGGATCCTCGTACCGTCCACCATCTGCGAAAGGATATCCGCCACGTTGTCGAATCCATCGGTCTCCGTCAGAAGCTTTCTGAAAGAATCGGTGTCACGGATATTGCCGTGATCGTGCGGCAGAGTGTTCACAGTCATGGTTATAATTTCCTCTTTATGGACGGGTACTAGATAAGTTCTTTATAATTATATTAAGCGTTTGTTTAATGGTTTATACTTCCAACCCACCTGTTTAAATAGGTTAAGCATCATACGATTAAACAAGTGCTTAATCGTTTAAGCGGAATCGAAGGTGTTTGAAAATGAAGAAGACATACAAGATCGAAGTTGACTGTGCTAACTGTGCGACCAAGATGGAAGATGCAGCGAAGAAGACCGACGGGGTCAAGAACTGCTCCATCAACTTCGTCATGCAGAAGATGTCCGTCGAATTCGAGGACGGAGCCGACGTCGACGCCGTCATGAAACAGGTCTACAAGAACTGCAAGAAGGTAGAGAGCGATTGCGAGATCGAGCTCTGATAGCTGCATATCACCCGCCGAGGTGAGACCATGGTTCAACTCAAAAAGAAGCAGAAGAAGACGCTGACAAGGATCATCATAGCCTCTGCGCTCACCATCCTGTTCGTGGCCATGTCCTTCCTGGACATGATCCCGGTGGAGGGGGAGAACAGAAAGTATCTGATGTTCTGTCTTTACCTGGTGCCGTACATCATCATAGGTTACGACATCCTGATCAAGGCCGTCAAAGGCATAGTACACGGACAGGCTCTGGATGAGAATTTCCTGATGGCCATAGCCACCATCGGTGCCATGATCCTCGGTGTCACTTACACCGGGGATTACGACGAAGCGGTCGCCGTCATGATATTCTATCAGATCGGCGAACTGTTCCAATCCATCGCAGTAGACAGCAGCAGGACAAGCATATCCAAGCTATTGGAGATTCGTCCCGATACGGCATACATAGAGGAGAACGGGGAGCTCGTGGAGGTCGATCCCGAGGAAGTCGAGATCGGCACCGTCATCGTTGTGAGGCCCGGGGACAGGATCCCTATCGACGGGACCATCGTCGAAGGTACCTCCTCTCTCAACACCTCCGCGCTCACCGGGGAGAGCATCCCCCGCGACGTCATCGTGGGCGACGAGGTGCTCAGCGGTTGCATCAACCTTTCCGGAGTATTGAAGATCCAGACCTCCAAGGATTTCGGAGAATCCACCGTATCGAAGATCCTCGACATGGTCGAGAACGCGAGCAGCAGGAAATCCGAATCAGAGGCATTCATCACCAGGTTTGCAAAGGTGTACACCCCGTTCGTCGTGGCCGCAGCCCTCCTGCTTTCAGTGGTGCCGACGGTTCTGTTCTTCCTCACCGGGATACAGCTGTTGGACACCACGTACGAGCAGTGGATCTACCGTGCACTGACATTCCTGGTCATATCCTGCCCCTGTGCCCTGGTGATAAGCATCCCCCTCGGATTCTTCGCAGGACTCGGAGGAGCCAGCAGGGAAGGGATTCTCATCAAGGGATCCAACTATCTCGAGATGCTCTCCGATGTCGAGACCGTCGTCTTCGATAAGACCGGTACTCTCACCGAGGGCGTATTCGAGGTGACGGACGTCATAACCAATGAGGTCCCCCGCGAGAGGCTCATAGAGCTCGCGGCGGCTGCGGAATCCTCATCCCCCCACCCGATCGCGGCAAGTCTGATCCGTGCGCACGGAATGGACATCGACCGTTCCAGGGTGACGGATATCGAGGACGTCGCAGGGAAGGGGGTCATCGCCAAGGTCGACGGCATCTCCGTCGCGGTCGGCAACAAGAGGCTGATGGAATCCATGGGTCTCGGGTTCGAGGAGGGTCCCGTCACCGGGACCACCGTGTATGTCGCCATCGAAGGCAGATACGCTGGATCGATCACCATCTCCGACGTCATCAAGAAGCAGTCCACACAGGCCATGAAGGACCTGAAGGCCGAAGGCATCAAGAGGACGGTCATGCTGACTGGAGATGCGGACGTGGTAGCTCAGAAAGTCGCCGAGGAGATCGGTATCGACGAAGTGCACAGCCAACTGCTTCCGGGAGACAAGCTCGAGCAACTCGAGAAGATCATGAAGGACTCCAGCGCCAAGGTAGCATTCGTCGGTGACGGGATCAACGACGCACCGTCCCTGGTCAGGTCAGACATAGGCATCACTATGGGAGCCATCGGTTCCGATGCGGCCATAGAGGCATCCGATGTCGTCATCATGGACGATGATCCCACCAAGGTCGCTACAGCCATGGGAATATCCCGCAAGGCGATGCTGATAATCCACGAGAACATAGTCGGAACGCTGCTCATCAAGTTCCTGTTCCTCGGTCTCTCGGCCGTCGGAATCGTGAACATGTGGCTCGCGATCATCGCCGATGTCGGCGTAATGATAGTGGCGGTACTGAATTCAGCACGTGCGCTGAGATACAAGAAACACTGAAAAACAGGTCTTCCGGGCAGTTCCCGGGAGACCTAAAGTATATTAATATTTCCTAAAAACGACCTAAATAAATAGGCGATACTGGAATAGGAGTTCGGGAGCAAATGAGCAAGGAAGAGGATCTTCAGAGGATGCTTGGCGAACCCAAGGCCGCCATACGGAATATGATCCTCCCATTCTTCATAGCCCTTGCAGTCATCGAGGTCAATCAGTTCGTTGACACCTACTGGGTGTCCGGTCTCGGTGTCGAATCCGCTTCCGCGGTGGCCACGATCGTTCCGATATACGGTCTAATGACATGTGCCGGATTGGGTATCGCCGCCGGTGTAACGGCCACAGGAGCGGCCAGATTGGCAAGGGGCGAGTACGAGATAGCGGGCAGACTGGTCTCCAGTTCGATGATCCTGGGGATAGTGTTCGCCATAATATCCTCTATTTTGGTCGCGGTCTTCCTCGACGCGGTGATAGACCTCATGGGTGCCCAGAGCGTCCGCGAATACGCGGTCGCTTACATGATGCCGTATATCTTGCTGTCACCGACCATAACCCTGATCTCCATTCTCGGAGGTACTCTCAGGGCCGAAGGGGCGGCTAAGAAATCCACGATCATCCAGACCATTGCTGCCGTTTTGAATATGACTATCGACCCCATTCTGATCTACGCCATGGGCATGGGGGTTTTCGGTGCTGGCATGGCCACCGTGATATCGTCCCTCATCGCCATAATCGTGGGGGTCTGGTGGTACACGAGCGGAAGGACCATAGTCCCGATAGACCGCACGACGTTCCGTTGGGACAAGGAGGCCATGAAGGAGGTGCTGGGGATCGGAGGTCCGAAATCCGTACAGATGCTGATATCCAACCTCACAGATTTCCTTCAGAGGATATTCCTCATCATCGCGGGGGGCACCGTCGCGGTCATGCTGTACAACTACACCTGGAGATACATAGGGCTGGTCGGACTGCCCGGCAGAGCCGTCGACATGGCGATGCTCCCGGTATGCTCGGCAGCATACGGAGTGAGGGATCTGGAGAGGATGAAGACGGGATTCATCTACTCATCCAAGCTCGTCATCGGGACAGGCATAGTATTCGCGATAATCCTGTTCGTCTTCGCGGAGGCTTTCATGTCATTCCTCGCATACGAGGAATCCATGCAGGAGATACTTCCTCTGTTCACCTGGACCCTCCAGGCATCGGTCCTGCTGATACCGTTCAGCGCGATGATGGGGGTGGCATCGTCAATGCTCCAGGCGATGAAGAAGGCCCGCATCCCGATGTATTACTACATGCTCTGGGGATTCGTCAAGCTCTCGTTGTATGCACTTGCAGCCTACGGGGTCTTCGGGATAGACCCGTTCGAGGCCATCATCTACTGCATGGTCGCGGTGCATATTTTCGGTGCGGTCTGTCTGATATACTTTGCGAGGTCGGAGTACAGGAAGCTCAAGAAGGCCGTCGAAGCGGCCGCTGAACAGGAAGGGCATGCCGCGGCATGATCGATTTCAGTCGTACGGGAACATGTCGTCCAGGGAGATCAGTTCCAGGTCGTCCCTGTCTTCCGCTGCGTCGATCAGTTCTTCGGTGAAACCGCTTCCCGAGAATATCATGAACCTCAGGTTGTTGTATCCCTTCACGGAACCTGCACGATGCTCCAGTTCCTCCAAGGCAGAGATTCCGGTCTTCCTGTTCCTGAACTTGCATTCCGCAAGTATGGAATACCTTTCCTTTCCGTCCACGACTTCTGCCACGAGATCTATGTCGCATACTTCGCCTTCCACCCATCCCCACCATCTGCCTATCCTCTTGCACAGGAATCTGTTCCTCACATAATCGGCGCAGATGTCCTCGAATTTGAAACCGAGGAAAGCGGACATCTCCTCGCTGACGGCCCATCCATCATCTTTTTAATGTAGTTCATACTTAACCGCAAATACACATGCCGTTGTGGCTAAGGGGTATAGCGACGCCTTGGTAAGGCGTAGGTCGAGGGTCCGATTCCCTCCAACGGCTCTTTTATCTATCTTCATCGCATTGTGAAGAATATGAGCCCTTCATCGCGCAACTACATACTGGCCACGTTGGCGGTCATCATCGCAGTCGTAGCCATCGTGTTCCTGACTGGTGCCGACCTCTACAAGCATTTCTCGCTTTTACTGGTTGTATGCGCGTTCTACCCTCTGGCGATCTTCGCGCTGAACATGTATCAGGAGGGCAGATACTACAAATGGGTCAACGGGATGGACTGGGCCTATATGAGCGATCAGCAAAGGACGAATTCCATATCGTACATGGGGAAGTTCATGATCGTAAGCATGGCCATATTGTCCGCAGGCATAGCGCTGGTGATGGTGAACTTTCTCTATGGGATCATCGCGATCGCGGTCAGCGTGATACTGGTGTTCATTCCGGTCGTCAAGGTCGAGAAGGCCATGGAAACACCTTTCGTTCCCAAGAGCGCCGGTACGAAGGTAGCGCTGTTCATAGCGGTATCCGCACTGGCCCTTGTCCCTTGCGCGCTGATAGAGTCGATGGATCTGGGCAACGAGGCCATCACCGTGGAGTTCGGGGAGGATTCCATGACCATATCCGCACCTTTCTCCGGAGGCAAGTTCGATTACTCCGGAATCACAGAACTCGGGTATGATCCAGAGTTCCAGAAGGGATCCCGTCAGATGGGTTACGGCACACCGGTCATCAGCAGCGGAAAATACAAGAACGATGTGTTCGGCAGTTACACGCTCATGTCATACACACAGATCCATCCGTGCATATTCTTCCACTATGGCGACGGTTATTATGCGTTCAATATGGCCTCGGACGAGGCAACTCTCGAAGCCTACGAACTGCTGAAGACGAAGGTCGGAACGGATCAGGGGAATTAAGGAAAGGAGTTTTGATGGGAGGGCGACCCTCACCTCATCAGGTAGAAAACGAAGCCTGACCAGATCTTCGGGAAGAAGAACGTGGTCTTCTTGGGCATCCTCTTGCCGATCATCGACAGATCCCAGATTGTCTGGAGCTTGGGGTCGTTGAGGATGATGGCCAGATCGTGTTTGTTCTCTTCCATCTGCTTCCTTACGGAGTCATACTCGGCATCGTAGGTGACCGTGGCCTTGCCCTCGTCGGATTTGTACACACCTTTGAGGATCTTCTCCTGCGCGACATAGGTGTCCAATCTCCACATCGGATCGTCGCCGTTATAGTCAGCGAGCATGCATTTGCCGGATCTGAACATCAGACCCATCATATGATCCTTCAATCCGGCCTCCATCTCCTCTCTGGTGACCTCCACGGTCTTCAAAGCCGCGGAGATGCCTTTGACAGCGTTCTTCTCGGAGATGTTCTCGGTGTCCACGATCCTGTGTGTTGGCCAGATGACGAGACCTTCATTGTCGGATGCGACAATGGTGGCGAGCACGAAGGATTTCTTCTCGTTGCCGGGGTTCTCCAACGAATAGTTGAGTGCGGTCTCGTACCTGTGGTGTCCGTCCGCGATCAGCATCTTCTGGTCCTTCAGCTGCTCGGTGATCTCCTTGCAGATGTCCGCGTCGGAGAGCCTGTAGTACTTGTGCTCCACACCGGCATCGTCGTTGTACATGTAGATGAGCCTGGCATTGTCGCTGATCTTCCTGTTGAGCTCGGGAGTAAGTCCCTCGAATATCCCGAAGATGGATTCCAGATGGGCCTCCATGTCCCTGAGGAGGTTCAGACGGTCGGCCTTGACCTTCGAGAAGGTCTCCTCGTGGGGGATGATGTTCCCGTCCTCGTACTTCTCGGTCTTGAGTATTCCCACTATACCGGTGCGTACGCGCTTGGTGCCCTTGTCATCGAACGTCTGCTCGTAGATGTAGAACGAATCACCGTCCTGTTTCAGGGCTCCAGATTCGATCCATGAGTCGAGCTCCTTCCTTGCGGAGTGGTATCTCTTGTCGGGATCCTGCTTTAGCGTGAGGTTGGTCACGTTGTGGGGATGTGACTGGAGTTCCCTGAGGTAGTCGTCCCCGATGACGTCGTAGGGGGGAGAGATGCGGTCTGCCTCGTGCTCTCCGCTGCTGAGGTTGGGTCTGTATCCGGCGAATGGAAGGAATGTTACCATCTTTGCACCTGAATCAATGGGATAGCTTGCTCATATATGTTCATTATCAACGGCTGAATGAACCTATCTGGGGAATCATACCCGTATGTGCGGATGGATGACTGAAATCAGGTGCTCAAAGTTTGAGCCCTTTCTTCCACTCAATTCCTCTGACGTACTTGCTCTTGGTCGTTGGTTCGAATCCGAGGACCTTCTCTATGTACAGGAGGATACCTATATCGTCGAATCCTCTTTCGGTTGTCGAATCCATGGATTCCAGCTCGATCTCGTAGAACCTGTGCCTGTGTTCCCTGAGAACGTAATCGCAGCTGTCCAGAGACAGCTTGATGCCGCTCCCGTCCTTGTAATCGAACGCGGTGCGTTCGGTCTCGACTGTGAAGACAGGCATCTCGAGGATGCAGAGATCCGAGAAGTATTGGTCACAGAACTTCCTGACATCATCGATGCTCCCGTCGGATGTCCTCTCGATCTCGTCCCTGGACATCATGCCCTCTGCGTTGGAGATGGGCCTTTTGATGGTCAGCTTGATGTTCCCGTTCTCGGAGACCTTCTTCCTCAGGCAGCAATCGGCATGGAACAGTGCCAGCTCATCAGTGTCGTAATAGGAGTCGACTGAGCGCTTGCTCTTCTCTTTGTAGGGGATGTCATGGGAATCAAGGAAGGAACCGAGCCTTCTGACGACGTATTCCCTGTCCAAGTCTTTGCTGGTAGTGAACTTGTACTCGTTCTCCACGGCCTCGCTCATGATATCACAGTCTGCACTTGCAGCAGTTGAGTTTCTCGCACGGTTTGTTGTCTATCTTCCACTTGAGGGCCCACTGCTTGATATCCAGTATTATGTCAGTGAGCTCCTGTCCGGCATCCGTTAGCCGATACTCGCTCCTGATGGGCATTTCTGTGGTGTCGACGCGGTGGAGGATCAGATTCTCCTGTTCCAGTTCCTTGAGCCTTTCCGTGAGGACCTTGGGAGTGATGTCGCCGAGTCTGGTGCGCAACTCGGAGAATCTGATCCATCCTCCGTTCCTGCGCATCTCGAACATGATGACCATGGCCCATTTCTTCGAGAGATAGTCCAAAGTGGTGTAAACCGTACAGGTCTCGTGCATGTTTCCATACAGAAACTCGGCCCTATATATAGTCTAGTATCTATTTAATATTTGATATCAATTTGATATTAGAGGTTACGGAAATGAAATGCATGCAATGTGAAGAGACCCTTGCAGGTACCGGGTGTATCAGGAAGGGAGTGTGTGGAAAGACTGCCGAGCTCTCAGATGATATGGACAAGCTCATAGCTACCCTCATTGAGCTTTCAGCGGCCACCGAAGGATGCAGGAACGAGGGTTTCCTCAAGGAAGTGGACGAGCACATCGTGGATTCGCTTTTCATGACTCTCTCCAACACGAACTTCGACATTCAGAGGATAGAGGATGCCATCGCAGACAGCGATGCGTTCATGAAGAGGATGGGCAAGCAGTATTCCATCTACACCAGTTCCGATTATTCAATTGATACCTATGATCCCAATGAGGATCTGAAATCCCTAAAGCAGCTCCTGCTGTTCGGGCTCAAGGGACTGGCCGCATACTACCACCACGCATACGTTCTCGGAGCTCGCGACACATCGGTAACCGCATTCATGAGGAAGGCTCTCGCATCCATCAGGAATGACCTGGATGCCAATACCCTCATCGCGCTCAACATGGAGTGCGGCGAGGTCGGGGCCAAGGCGATGGCGCTACTGGATCAGTACAACGTCAGTACTTATGGCAAACCCGAGATCACTGAGGTCAGGACCGGGGTCGGGAAGAACCCAGGCATTCTAATCACCGGTCATGACCTCAAGGATCTGGAGCAGTTGCTCCAGCAGACACAGGGCACCGGTGTGGACGTCTACACCCACGGGGAGATGCTCCCTGCCCACGCATATCCCGAGCTGAAGAAGTACGGGAACCTTGTCGGGAACTATGGGAATGCATGGTACCTTCAGAAGGACGAGTTCGAGAAGTTCAACGGCCCCATCATCGCCACCACCAACTGTGTGCTGATCCCCAAGGACAGCTACAAGGACAGGCTCTTCACCACCGGTACCGCCGGGGTCGAGGGTGTGAGGTTCATCCCCGCAGCGGATGGAAAGAAGGACTTCTCTGAGGTCATCGCAATCGCGAAGAAGTGTGCGGCACCCACTCCCATAGATGACAAGGAGCTCATCATAGGATTCGCTCACGATCAGACTCTGGCACTTGCAGACAAGATCATCGATGCGGTCAAGGCCGGTGCCATCAAGAGGTTCGTGGTCATGGCCGGATGCGACGGAAGGGAGAAGGGAAGGGAGTACTACACCAGGTTCGCAGAGGAGCTCCCCAAGGACACGGTCATCCTCACAGCCGGATGCGCCAAGTACAAGTATAACAAGCTGGACCTCGGCGACATCGGAGGCATCCCCAGGGTCATCGATGCGGGCCAGTGCAACGACTGTTATTCCCTCGTCGTGATCGCCAACGCCCTCGCTGAAGTGTTTGGCACCGATATCAACGGACTCCCCCTATCGTTCAATATCGCTTGGTACGAACAGAAGGCCGTTCTTGTCCTACTAGTGCTTCTGAATCTCGGGGTCAAGAACATCATGCTCGGGCCCAGGCTCCCTGTGTTCATCAGCCCCGGAGTGCTCAACGTCCTCGTGGACACCTTCGGTATCAAGGCCAACAGCGAGCCTGCAGCCGACAGGATCATCCTGAAGATCGAGTGAAACAAAACGGCCCTTCAGGGCCACCTTTCCGTTTTTGTCATCATCTACGCCCAAATTGGGGGCGTACCAACCGTTATATCGTTGTCATCTGTAGTCAGGTCATCCTAAGCGGGGCGATAGAACGGCAAAGGTCATCAAGGTAGGATACATGGGAATCCCGTATTCCAACAGCGCCGAGATGGCTCTAGTGTTCTCAAGGAAGTTCGATCTTAGACAGGTCGACCTCGTCCCATTGATGTCCGCGAAGAACGTGATGGACGAACTCGTCGCCAGAAGGATAGATTACGGTGTCCTCGCGGTGGAGAACAAGTTCGCAGGCATAGTCGAGGAATCCAGGTTAGCCAAATCAGGAGTCAGGAACCTGAAGGAGTTGGATCTCATGTGGTCCCCGATCCATCACTGCGTCTTCAAGAAGGATCCCGATGAGGAGGTAACGCATCTCGTATCCCATGTCCAGGCCCTCATGCAGTCCAAGAACAATCTGCACAGGTTATACCCTAACGCAGATTTCGTCGAGTGCGAGGACACGGCATACGCCGCCGAGATGCTTTCCAAGGACATGCTCCCTCCCGGTTCCGCCGCGGTCTGCAGGATGGACGCGGGAAGGTTCTATAAGCTTCATCTCGACAACGAGAATGTCGAGGACAATGCCGACAATATGACCAAGTTCTCATTGATCAGGCTGGAATGACATCTCCTGATCCATGATGGTCAGTGCTGTCATCGCTTCCACGACGGATACGGCGCGTGGCACGATGCAGGGGTCATGTCTTCCTCTGATCTCTATGGTGTCATCACAGCCTTTTTCGAGGTTCACCGTGCGCTGCATCTTCGATATGGAAGGCGTAGGTTTGAACGCAACATCGAACACCAGAGGCATACCGTCGCTCATACCCCCGCATATCCCTCCCATATGGTTGGATAATGCGGATATCTTACCGTTTGCCATGCAGTACTGGTCGTTGCTCTCGGATCCTTTTATCGAAGCCAGTCTGAATCCGTCTCCAAACTGCACGCCCTTGGCGGCAGGGATAGAGAACATCGCTCTGGAGATCGATACGTCTAGCGCATCGAACCATATCCCTCCGAACCCTATCGGGAGGCCTACGGCCATGCAACCGACGATCCCTCCGATGCTGTCGCCCTCCTCCGCCACTTCGCGGATGGCGTCGAACATCTTAGCATCCATGGCCTCGGAGGCCGCACGGGTCTTGAACATCCTGGAGCCTGAAATAGTATTGAAATCATATGTGCCAGTATCACAGATTTGGCCTATCTGCCTGGTGTATGCGGCAATCCTTATCCCTTTGGATTCCAGGTATTGTCTGGCCATCGCACCGGCTGCTACCAGCGGTGCTGTCATCCTTCCGGAGAACTGCGCCCCTCCGCTGACGTCGAAACCCTTGTACTTCATCAGGGCCGGCAGGTCAGCGTGTCCGGGCCTCGGCGTGATGTTGAATCCGGAATACGACTTGGAGTTCCTGTTGGTGTTCATTATCTTCAGCAGGACCTTGTCCGAGGACACTTTCCCATCGGTGACTCCTTCCTCGAAGATCACGGCGTCAGGCTCCTTCCTCGGAGTGCCTATGCCGTCCGACGGCTTCCTGAGGGTCATCTGCTCCGCTATGTTGTCGAAGTCGATCTCCATTCCTTTGGGCAGCCCTTCGATTATGCAGCCTATGCATTCGTTGTGGCTCTTGCCGAAAAGGCTGATCCTCAGTCTGTTCCCTAATGTGTACATGCTCACCTCAGGCCGATCGAGCGCATCTGCTCCACGAAACCGGGATAGGACACGTTCCAACAGCCGTCGTCGTCCATGGTAACGGGTCCGTCGGATATCAACGATGCGACCGCTGCGGACATGAACAGCCTGTGGTCGCCGTGATGTTCCACCCTTCCTCCTTTCAGACTTTCCACACCGTTTATGATGCATCCGTCGTCGGTACCGATGATATCCGCTCCGAGCGCCCTCAGCATCCTCTCCACGGATTCTATCCTGTCGCTCTCTTTGAATCTCAGCTGCGGCGCCCCGTAGAGACGGCTGGTGCCTTCGGCCGTGCTCATGAGGACGGCCACTATCGGGAACAGGTCGGGTATGTCCGACAGGTCTATGTCGCACGCCTTCAGCCTTCCGTTGCCGGAGCAGGTCACGGTATCGCCTGAAACATCGATCCTGCATCCCGCATCCCTCAGGATATCGACTATCTTCTTGTCTCCCTGCGGATCATCCATGTCGAGCCCGCTGACGGATACGCTCCCCGAGAGCCCTCCCGCCACAAGCGGGAATGCGGACGACGAGAAATCCGACGGGACGGCGAAATCGCAAGGAACGTACCTCTGAGGTTCAACGAGGTAGCCGGTATCGGTGGATTTCACCGTGATGCCGAATCTCCTCATCATGGACAGGGTGACGTCTATGTATGGTTTGGATACGGATCTCCCTTCGATGACTATCTCGATGGGCCTTCCTACCAGTGGCGACATCATCAGCATGGACGAGACGAACTGGGAACTCATCCCGCCGTCGATGGTTATCCTGTTCCCCTTGACCGGGCCCTTGATCGTTATGGGTGCCCTGCCATCGTTGGATCTGCATTCAACACCGCATCCTCCCAACGCCTCCAGCAGAGGGCCCATGGGCCTCTTCCTGATGGATTCGTCGCCTGTGATGGTGACCTCAGAATCGAACAGTGCCGCGATCCCTGTCATGAGCCTCATGGTGGTGCCGGAGTTCAGGACGTCTATGGTCCTGCAGGGGGCCGAGAGACCCTTTGACGAAACGATGATGCTCCCGTCCTTCTCCTCCACTTCCGCCCCCATGGCCCTGACGGCATCGGCCGTGGCCATGGTGTCGAACGATCTCAGAGGATTGCCGACGACGCATCTTCCTCCGGAAAGGGCGGACATGAGGATCGCCCTGTGGGTATAGCTCTTGGACGGAGGCACGGTGACCTTGCCCATTACCTTTCCTCCGTTGAATCCTATTTGCGAACGGGTGGTCGTGACGATGGTACTGCAACCCAGAGCATCCGATATCCTCTGCCCCTCGCCCTTATCAGCGATGATGGCGATAGCGGGCCCTGTGCCAGTAACTCCCGCAGCCAATGCCCCGAGTTTCAAAGCCTTCCTCGAAAGGGATTGGTCGTCCCCGATTATGGAAGCGACCTCGCTTCCGTTCCTGGTCAGTACCTTCAGATAATCTTCCTCTATCTCCGGGACCATCTCCGTGTAGGTATCTGACAGATTCCTGTAGGTTTCTACAGGCACTTTGTTCTTCGGTATCTGCCTGTCCGGAACGCAGATGACGACATCGTACTGGGGGATTGATCTCTGGAGTATCAAATCGTTCTTGGAGTTGTCGGTGACGACAAGCCCTCCTAGGTGGCATCCGCAAGCATCGTCGAACGCGCCCGTGATCGTGACCTTGCATTCCTTGGCGCATTCCACGCCTTTCCTGACGACATCGACTGGTTCCTTTCTCACACCGTAGTGGTCCAGTACCGCTGATATGACCGCGTTGCAGACCGAACTCGAACTCTTGAGTCCCATGGACGGGGGTATATCGGTTCTGACCGTGAGCCTGTAATCCAAGGGTTCCTTCCGGATCCATTCCAATGTTCTGGCCACACACGTGCGGACCAAATCGTCCTTGAGATCCGGCCTTCCTACGAGCTTGATGACAGTGCAATCTGAAGGAGTGAATGTTGCCTCCGTCCTCAGTGATATGCCGATGGTGGACCCTATCCCGCAGGGGATGGCGTTCATCACCGAGACGGCCCCGTAGGATGTGCCGTGCCCGGTCATTCCAGAGCACCTCTCATGATATCTATGTCTGGCTCTTTGCCGAACCACTGTTTGAAAGAGGCTGCGCCCTGTCCAACGAGCATCTCTTTGCCGTCGACGATCCTGCATCCTCTGGACGCTGCCAGGAATGTAAGCGGGGTTTCCCTCCCGTAGACCATATCGAAGACCACCTGTTCCTTTGCGAGCGCGGATATGTCCGAGGGGTATTCTCCCTCGACCAGGCCTATAGGGGTGCAATTGACTATGAGATCGAATCCGGAGACGGATCCGCTATGCTGCTCGGTTCCGAAATCACCGCACATCTCTGAGACGGTCCTTCCGTTCCGTCCGGAGACCGATACGTCGCATCCGAGTCCGTTGAGGGCGTAAGCAGCGGCCCTCGCCGCTCCTCCGGATCCCATTATGAGGGCTTTCTTCTCCCTCAGCGGAATATCCAGGAGTGCATATTCTATGCCGATGACATCCGTATTGTCCCCTATGAGTCTGCCGCCATCGTTGACGATGGTGTTGACCGCTCCGACCTTCTCGGCCGATTTAGACAGGGAATCCAGATGCTCAATCATCTCCTGCTTGTAGGGGATAGTCACGTTCATTCCCCTGATGTTGTATCCTGTGATCACATCCTCGATGTGCGCGAGGTCGGGTGAATCGAATACCAGATATCTCCCGTTGATGCCAGCCTCCCTCATCGCAGATTCCTGCATCTTCGGGGATTTGGAATGCGAGAGCGGATGTCCGGTTATACCTACAAGGACGCAATCGTCCCCCAGTCTCTCCATCTCATCGGCGCTGAGCTGACCGGGAGCCGTGGATGTTCCTTCGAATCCGAAAGTGAATTCGTTACCGAGGACGGTCTGCCTTATGCGCGTGACCTCTCCGATCTCCCCCATTCCCAAAAGGACATGTCTCCTGTCCAATCTCCTGGACGCTTCCAATATGGAGTACAGGTCGCTGAACGATGACGCCTTGAACGCTCCTTTGGAGATCTCCTGATCACCCTCGGAAAGCATCGATGTTATCTCATCGGCCGAAGGGGTCCTCTCGAAATCATGTATGGATCTTATCTTCCTGTGCTTGATGGTTATATCCCTGTCGCCGACATCCACCAGACCTTCGAAAGAATCCGGAACGGCCGAAGGGTCCTTCCCGCACAGGGTCACAAGCGATTCGCTGCCTATACCTGCGGGTATGGAATCGAACACATCGAGGCGTATCTCGTGCATCTCCGCCCCCTTCTTCAAGGGCATGGCGGAGCCGTATGTGGTGCAGACCCTCATTTATTTCTCCGAGATGGTCTCGTCGATGGCCATTCCGAAATGCCTTCCGCCGGTATCCAGCTTTGCCAGGAGCTTGTCGCCGGGAACCACTTTCGTGACCGATTTGGCTCCGTCCGGCAGGACCATCTTGATGGTCTCGGCGTTCTGGAGCATCACAGTATATTCCCTCTTGCCGTCGGTGGCGGCGACCATGAGGAGAGGCCTCTTCTCGATCTTGCATCTTCCGACTGAAGCGACCCTGGTGTTTCCGTCCCTGTCGCACAGCAGGACCTCGTCCCCTGCGCTTATCTCGGACAGATATCTGGTACCCCCTCCGGGGACCTCCATGTACGAGTGGACCGCACCGGCGTTCACCCTGAACGGCCTGCTTGCGACATAGCCGTTCTCCTCGCTCTCGGACTGGACCAGGAACAGGCAGTTGGAGTACGAGCCGATGAGCATCCCCTCTCCGGGGACCATCATGCTGCAGGTGTCTATGCACACCCTGTCTCCCATCTCCACGGCCTTGACGGATGTCACGGTGACCTCCATCAGATTCTCCTTCCTGGTCTCGGAGAGGTTCTCGCCGAATTTGCGGACCTTCAGAGGATCGTCGACGTCGACGACTATGCCGTCCACTCCCTTCTCCATGGTGGTGAGGAAGAGCTTGGTGTCCTCCAGATTCGACGCAACGGCGTAGATCTCCGTACCTGTGCCGCCGAATTTGGCGATCATGTTCTCCAACGGTATGATCGTCCAGTCGGAGGTCTTGACTATCACTGCCTTCTTCTTGCCGGCAAGCGACATGGCATGATCCTGGGATCCGGGCGTGTCGATGTCTACCAGCTCATAGGATGAATCAAGGAACCGCCCATCCTCGGTGTAGATCGCATCGATCTTGCCAAGCTGTGCCAGCTCCTCGTCCCCTCTTCTGAGTATGAAGGTGGTGATGCCAGATTCCAATCCGTTCGTGACATAGTCCTTTCTCTTACCGGGGTCATCCGGTATGTCCGCTCTGACGATCAATCTCTTCATTCTAATCACTCAAAGGAATTTCGCCGCTTCCTCGACGGAGAATCCGTCAAGGACGATGCTGGATATGGCCTTGGTTATACCCATCACGTTCTTGTTCTGGAAGACGTTCCTTCCGATGGACACCCCGTGGCCTCCGGCCTCTATCGAATCATGGACCATGTTCAGGATGTCCATGTCGGAATCCATCTTGGGTCCTCCTGCGATCACGACGGGCGCCAAGGTGCCTCTGCAGACCTCCTTGAAGCTGTCTATGTCGCCCGTGTAGCTGCATTTGACGATGTCGGCACCGATCTCGGCCGAAGCCCTTGCGCAGTGTGCGATGGCCTCTGGGTCGTACGAGTTCTTTATCTCGGGTCCGCGGGGGTAGGCCATGACGATGAGGGGCATTCCCCAATCGTTGCACTGTTCCGCGACCTTTCCAGCCTGTTCGAGCATGGTGGGTTCGTCTACCGAACCGAAGTTGATGTGTATGGAAACCGCATCCGCACCGTATTTGATCGCCTCTTCGATAGTGGTGATCTGGACCTTGCTGTTCCTGGAAGGTCCGAGGTCGGTGGAGGCGGATAGGTGCATGATCAGACCGACATCCCTTCCGGACTGACGGTAGGAGTATCTGATCAATCCTTTGTGCATGAGTACTGCCGTGGCCCCTCCGTTGGAGACGTCGTCGACTGTCTTCCTCATGTCTATGAGTCCGTTCACGGGACCGACGGAGATACCGTGGTCCATGGGCACGATTACCGCATTGCCGGTCTTCCTGTCCGTTATCCTTTCCATACGAATGCTCTTTCCATACATCATGTCGATGCCTCGTCACTTGGTAGTTTAGTTTATATTAATACTTTCGTCAGTTACCCTCAAAGTACCTTTTGCCTGCGTTCATCATAGCGACGAACCCTTCAGGGTCATCAGCCAGCGAGTTGTCCTTGAGCTCCACGACCACATCCCTGAACAGGTTCCACATCTCGTCCCTGTGGGCGTTCATGTGCTGTATCTCGTAGTACAGCATGGGGTCCTCCGATGCCACCGATCTGTTGGTGTCGAGTCCCTTGTTGAATGTAGTGGAGGAGACCGTGAGCAGGTCATCGAAGGTGTATCCGCTCCTTTCCAGGACCGTGAACAGCGCTATGTTGACTGCATGGGTGAGACCGAGCACGTACGACATGTAGCCGTCATGCTCCTCAACGTCCATGACCCTGATGTTACCTCCCCTGTCGTCGAACAATCCTTTCGCCTCCTCAACAGCTTCCCTGTTCCCGCAGTCGCAGATGATGAGGTTCCTTCCGTACAAGGATGTGGCCGAAGGTCCGAACATAGGGTGGATGGAGCATACCTTGCGGGTCTCCGCCATCGCCCTCAGTCTTCCGACCAGAGGGGTCTTCAGGGAGGTGAGGTCGAAGATGAGGCAATCCTTCCTGCAGATGCCGTCCAGCTCCTTCAGTGTGGAATAGGTCAGATGGATGGGCACGGAGACTATCACGATATCGCAGTCCCTGCAATCCTCGAGAGTGAGGCCGTTTCCGGCAGCCGGATCTATGATCGTCACGTTGTGGCCGGAACCCCTTAGGAGATCCGCGGTCCAAGCCCCCATCTTCCCTGCGCCGCCGATTATAGCGATATCCTTGGGGACCATCTTGATAGGGATGCTGGCTTCTGCGTCCACAGCCTCTTTGATGAGGGCCTTGGACACCGATTCCATGACCTCTCTGCTCAGACCTTCCTTCGTACCGCCGTCGACGTATCTTGCGACGACCTTCTTCTCGACTTCCACGTTCCGGACGGGCAGGCCGTGGGACCTCTTGTATTCGCCGACCTGTATTGCCAGCTGCGTGCGTTCGGAGATAAGCCTGATTATCTCCTCGTCCCTCTTGCGGATTCCGTCTCTGAGCTCGTCAAGTTCCATTTGCTCACATCTGCGAATCATGCGCATCCGCCTTAAACCTTGATACGTCTAAGGATGCGTGCTACATGCTAACACGGAGCACTATATAATTCTGATGAAAAGGACTCCCCCGAAGGGGAAAGGAGTTTTAGTTGTGGATGTCCGAGGAGGGAAGGGTTCCGTCCAGGTACTGTTCGTATCCGTACAGGTCCAGCAAGCCGTGTCCGGACAGGCAGAAGACGATGGTCTTCTCCTCGTTCTTCGCCTTCGCATCCAGTGCCAGGTCGATGGCTCCCTTGAGAGCGTGGCAGGATTCGGGTGCGGGGATGATTCCCTCGGTCCTGGCGAACATCAGGCCGGCTTCGAACGTGGCAGTCTGGTCGTAAGACCTGGCGGAGATCATTCCGGAGTCGTATGCGGCGGATACCAGCGGGGACATTCCATGGTATCTGAGTCCTCCGGCATGGATGGAGTTGGGGATGAACTCGCTTCCCAGGGTGTACATCATGAGCAGAGGTGTGAATCCTCCGGTGTCCCCGTAGTCGTACTTGAACTCACCCTCGGTGAGACTGGGTGCGGCCTTGGGCTCCACTGCGACGAACTGAGTGTCCTTGAATCCCTCTCCCCTGATCTTCTTTCCGAGCATAGGGAAGACCATTCCTCCGAAGTTGGATCCTCCGCCGGTACATGCCACGACGAAATCGGGCTCGATCTCTCCGATCTCCATCTGCTGCATGGTCTCCTGTCCGATGACGGTCTGATGCAGCATGACGTGGTTCAGCACGCTTCCCAGGGAGTAGTTGGTTCCGGGATCCTTGGCTGCGAGTTCGCATGCCTCGGAGATAGCGATTCCCAGGGATCCGGAGGTCTCCGGGTGCTCCTTGAGGATCTTCCTTCCGAACTCGGTGTACTCGCTGGGCGAAGCGTAGATCTTCGCTCCGTAGGTGTTGATGATGGTCTTCCTCAGGGGTTTGGCCATGTAACTTCCCTTTACCATGAAGACGGTGGTGTCCAAGTCGTAGAGGTTGGAGACCATTGCGAGAGCAGTTCCCCACTGTCCGGCACCGGTCTCGGTGGTCAGGGTGTGGATACCGGCCTCTGCGTTGTAATATGCCTGTGCCAGCGCGGTGTTTCCCTTGTGGCTTCCGAGGGGGCTCATGTCCTCCCTCTTGAAGTAGATCTTCGCAGGCGTCTTGAGCGCCTTCTCGAGCCTGTACGCCCTCTGGAGAGGAGCGGGTCTGTTGAGATAGATCAGATTGTCGCGGACCTCGTCGGGGATGTCGATGTATCTCTCGGTGCTGCCCTCCTGCCTGATGATCTCCTTACAGAAAATCGGCTCGAAATCCGAAGGCTTGGCGGGTTCGCCCGTCCCCGGATTTAGAGGAGGTTTCAGATCGGTGAGGTCGGAAGCTATGTTGTACCATCTCTTGGGGATGTCCTCAGGAGACAGGTTGATTCTTGCATCTTTCGGTATTGCCATAACCCTAGTCAAAAATGAAATCTATATAAAATTAATGTTCATTATTGAATATTATTATACATTATAGATTATAAGAATACTATATTTGAGCTGGCTAGGCCTCCGGAATCTATATTTTAGTCTATAAATTGTAGACTCTATATTCATTATTGAATAAAAATATACATTATACAACAAAACAATACATAAATGTTATATAGAATTTGATTGTCTAGAAAATTGAATAAAATATACAATAATGTATAGAAAAGTACAACGAGGAATGACGATGGAACCATCTTTGGAAGAGGTTAGGAAGATATCCGAAAAAGGATCGTATGATGTCTGCCCGGTCTGCATCAGCATGCAGAGGGGCGGGCTGGAGCCCACGGACGTGGCGGAGATCCTGATGAACGTATCGAGTCACTGCTTCCTGCTGGAGAGTGCGGAGGAGGACCGCACCTGGGGGCGCTACTCCTTCCTGGGATTCGATCCCAAGCTCTCCGTCACCTGCAAGGACGGCCACATGGTCATAGGCGATCTGAAGCTTGAAACGCAGGATCCCAACAGGTACATCCGTCAGGTCCTCGAGGATTACAGGGGATACAGGGTCCCGGGCTTCCCGACGTTCACCGGCGGGCTCGTGGGATACTTCTCCTATGATTACCTCAAATATTCGGAGCCGACCCTGAAGCTCGATGCGAAGGATACAGAGGACTTCCGCGACGTCGATCTCATGCTGTTCGACAAGGTGATCGCATTCGACAACGTCGAGGACAGTATCAAACTCATCGCGAATATCAATCTCGGCGACTGCGAGGTGTCGTACAACAAGGCCCTGATGGAGCTGGAGGGCCTGAGGAACCTCATCCTCAAAGGCGAGCGCAAGAGAGGGATACGCGGACACCTGAAATCGGATTTCAAACCGATGTTCGACAAGGAGCGTTTCTGCTCCATGGTAGACGAGGCCAAAGGCTGCATACGCGAGGGAGAGGTGTTCCAGATTGTCCTCTCCAACCGTATCGAGGCGGACTTCGAGGGAAGCCTCCTGCCAACCTATAGGATACTGAGACAGGCCAACCCGTCCCCCTACATGTTCTACTTCTCGGGATCCGACATGGAGGTCGCAGGTGCATCGCCCGAGACCCTTGTGAAACTCGAGGATGGCATCCTTCACACATTTCCTCTGGCAGGGACGCGCCCCCGCGGGAGCACCCCCGAGGAGGACGAGGAGCTGGAGAAGGAACTTCTATCGAACGAGAAGGAGCTGGCCGAACACAACATGCTGGTGGACCTCGGAAGGAACGACCTGGGAAGGATATCCAAGTTCGGAACTGTCGGGGTCGAAAGGTACCACACGGTCCTGAGGTTCTCCCACGTGATGCACATCGGTTCCACGGTCCGCGGAGAGATAAAGGACGGCAAGGATGCTTTGGACGCCATCGATTCGGTGCTCCCGGCCGGTACGCTGTCCGGAGCGCCCAAGATCAGGGCGTGCCAGATCATCAATGGTCTGGAGGATAACAAGCGCGGGATCTACGGAGGGGCCATCGGATACATAGACTTCTCCGGCAACATGGATACCGCCATCGCGATACGCATAGCCTACAAGAAGAACGGTAAGGTCTTCATCCGCAGCGGTGCCGGCATAGTAGCCGATTCCGACCCGGAGAGCGAGTATCAGGAATCGCTCAACAAGGCGAAGGCGGTAATCAACGCACTAAGGAGCGCGGAGGGGTCTGAATGATCCTGCTCATCGACAACTACGACAGCTTCAGCTACAACCTGTATCAGCTGATAGGTTCCATGGAGCCTGACATCAAAGTGGTTAGGAACGACGAGCTCACGGTCGAGCAGATCGACGCCTTGGAGCCGGAACTCATCGTCCTGTCGCCAGGACCGGGCCGCCCCGAGGATGCAGGTGTTTGTGTGGACGCGGTCAAGAGGCTGGGGGACAAATATCCCATACTGGGCATATGCCTGGGACATCAGGCGATCTGCCTGGCTTACGGAGCGGTCGTGACCTATGCCAAGACGATGATGCACGGGAAGCAGTCAACGATAGGCATCGAAGGGAACGATCCTGTATTCAAGGGTCTCCCGGATGCCGTCCCTGTGGCACGCTATCATTCGCTGGCCGCGGATCCGGAGACGATACCTGATTCTCTCATCGTCACATCCAGAACAGATGACGGTGAGATAATGTCCGTGATGTCCAAGGACGGGAACGTCCACGGGCTCCAATTCCATCCAGAATCCATAATGACACCCGACGGGCCAAGGATGATGAAGAACATCCTGGCATCCGTGAGGAAGGAGGGAGAACAATGATATCCGATGCGATTAAGAAGATTGTAGACAAGCAGGACCTCTCTTACGACGAGGCATACGAGGTCATGAACGAGATTATGTCGGGCGTGACATCGCCTGTGCAGAACGCAGCATATCTGGCGGCACTTTCTACGAAGAGCACCAAGACGGAGACCATCGCGGAGATAGCCGGAAGCGCCGCGGCGATGAGGGACCACGCTAAGAGGGTCGAGCATCCGTTCCAGACCACGGAGATCGTCGGTACAGGCGGCGACGGTTCCAACAGCTTCAACATCTCTACGACATCATCCTTCGTCATCGCATCGTCGGGGGCCAAGGTGTCGAAGCACGGGAACCGTGCGGCATCCTCGATGAGCGGGGCGGCCGATGTCCTAGAGGCGCTGGGGATCAACATCCACCAGGATCCTCAGAAGGTCAGGTCCCTTCTTGAGGATGTAGGTATATGCTTCCTCTTCGCCCAAGACTATCATTCGTCGATGAAGTACGTTGGGGAGATCAGGAAGGAGCTCGGTATCAAGACGGTGTTCAACATCCTCGGTCCGCTCACCAACCCGGTGCATCCCACTTACCAGATCATGGGAGTCTACTCCCCCACCCTGCTGGAGCCTCTCGCAAGGGTCCTGACCAGCCTCGGTGTGAAGAAGGGAATGGTCGTCTACGGGGACGACAAGATGGATGAGATTTCGATCTCCCATACGACTTCGGTGTGCGAGTTCTCCAACGACAGCTACGAGACATACAAGATCTCCCCGGACCAGTTCGGTCTCAGGAGGGCGTTCAAGAGCGACATCGAGGGAGGTAGTGCACAGAAGAACGCGTTCATCACCCTGGACATCCTCAGCGGCAAGGTGGGACCGAAGCGCGACATCGTCCTCATGAATTCGGGAGCGGGACTGTACTGTGCCGGAATGGCATCCTCTCTGGAGGACGGGGTCGAACTGGCGGCCAAGCTCATAGATGACGGCTCGGCCATGAAGCTCTTCGACAAGTATAAGGTGGCAAGCAATCAATGAGGGACATCCTGAAGGAGCTTTCGGAGGCCGCCGCCAAAGGTGTGGAAGAGCGGTCCGGATCGATACCGTTGGATGTCATGAAGAACATGGCATCCGCCAAGCCCCTTGCCGACGGATTCCCGTTCGAGGACGCACTGTCCCAGAGCGGCATGTCGTTCATCTGCGAGGTGAAGAAGGCGTCCCCTTCCAAAGGGGTCATAGCAGAGGACTTCGACCATGTGGGCATAGCCCGCGACTATGCCGCAGCAGGGGCCACATGCATATCGGTGCTCACCGAGACCACGCGCTTCCTCGGGGACATACAGTATCTGAAGGATATTGCCGCGGAGGTGAGCGTCCCCATACTCCGCAAGGACTTCGTCGTCGATGAGTACATGATCTACGAGGCTAAGGTCAGTGGAGCATCCGCGGTGCTCCTCATCGTATCCATTCTGGACGAGGTCCGTCTTATGTCATTCATGGAGTTATGCGATTCGATCGGGCTGTCCGCACTGGTGGAGGTCCACGATGAGGGGGAGCTCGAAACGGCGCTCCGTTGCGGAGCCCGTATAATCGGGGTCAATAACCGCAATCTACACGATTTCACCGTCGACCCCAAGAACTGTCTGAGGCTCCGCCGCATGGTTCCTGAAGGAGTGCTCTTCGTGGCCGAGAGCGGGATAGGCACCAGGGAGGACGTGAGGGCTCTGGAAGCCGAGGGCGTGGATGCCGTGCTCATAGGAGAGGCACTGATGCGCTCGGAAGACAAGGCGGCCATGCTGGACTCGCTCAGGAGGGACCCATGACTCTGATCAAGGTGTGCGGCCTCCGCAGCACAGAGGATATCACACTCATCAACGAGGCCGGTCCGGACATGGCAGGGATGATCATGGTGCCCGGGTTCCGCAGGACCGTGTCGAGGGCGGATGCGAAGACCATGGTACGGGCGCTGTCCCCAAGCATACGTTCGGTAGGTGTCTTCATGGATCAGGATCCCGACGAGGTCGTCAAGACCACAGAATATGTAGGATTCGACATCGTCCAGCTACACGGAGGAGAGGATGATGGCTACATAGAGAGGATACGTGATTCCCTGCATGTGCCGGTCATCAAGACCTTCGGCATAGGGAGGGAACAGCTGGAGGCCTTGGAGGATTCTCCGGCGGACTTCATCCTGGTGGATCCCGGCCACGGCTCCGGGATAGGATTCGACCTGACGATACTGAAGGATATAGACAGGGACATCATTGTGGCAGGCGGACTCACCCCCGACAACGTGGGTGCGGCCATCCGGCAGATCAGCCCGTACGGGGTGGACACCAGTTCCGGCATCGAGACGGACGGTGCAAAGGACAGAGATAAGATCAACAGATTCATATCCGCGGTCAGAGCGGAAGACGATCAAAAGGAGGAAAAGAAATGACCAATCCGAGAGGAAGGTTCGGAGTGCACGGAGGACAGTACATTCCGGAGACATTGATGAACGCAGTCATCGAGCTGGAGGAGGCCTATGACCATTACAGGAACGATCCCGGATTCAACGCTGAACTGACCGCTCTCCTCAACGAATACGCAGGCCGCCCCAGCCGCCTGTATTACGCTGAGCGCATGACGAGGGACCTCGGCGGGGCCAAGATCTATCTCAAGAGGGAGGATCTCAACCACACCGGCGCCCATAAGATCAACAACGTCCTGGGCCAGGCCCTGTTGGCGAAGAAGATGGGAAAGACCCGTCTCATCGCTGAGACCGGCGCAGGCCAGCACGGCGTGGCCACAGCCACCGCCGCGGCCCTGCTCGGCATGGAGTGTCTCGTGTACATGGGAGTCGAGGACATGGAGAGGCAGGCCCTGAACGTCTACCGCATGAGGCTCCTCGGGGCCGAGGTGCGCGGCGTAGAGACCGGCACGGGTACCCTGAAGGACGCCGTATCGGAATGCATGCGCGAGTGGACCTCCCGCATAGACGACACCCATTACTGTCTCGGTTCCGTCATGGGTCCCCATCCGTTCCCGACCATCGTCAGGGATTTCCAGGCAGTGATCGGAAGGGAGATCAGACAGCAGATGCTGGAGAAGGAGGGAAGGCTCCCTGACATGCTCATAGCATGTGTCGGGGGAGGCAGCAACGCGATCGGCACATTCTATGATTTCATCAAGGATCAGAACGTGGAGCTAGTGGGATGCGAGGCGGCCGGAAGGGGGATAGACACCTTCGAGACGGCGGCCACCATCAACACCGGGAAGCTGGGGATATTCCACGGCATGAAGTCGTATTTCTGCCAGAACGAATACGGCCAGATAGCTCCCGTGTATTCAATATCCGCAGGACTTGACTATCCCGGAATAGGTCCGGAGCATGCTTGGCTCCACGACCTGGGCAGGGCGAAGTACGAAGCGGTCACCGACGAGGAGGCAGTACAGGCGTTCGAATATCTCTCGAGGACCGAAGGCATAATTCCCGCGATAGAATCCGCCCATGCCTTGGCATATGCGATCAAGGTCGCCCCCAAGATGTCCAAGGACAAGATCATCGTGATCACCGTGTCCGGACGCGGAGATAAGGATGTAGCAGCCATAGCCAGATACAGAGGGGAGGATATCCATGACTGAGATCGGGGACGCATTCATGAACTGGAAGGCCTTCGTGGCGTTCGTCACATGCGGGGACCCTGATCTGGAGACCACCAAATCCGTCATAAGGTCGCTTGAGAGGAACGGTGCGGACCTCATCGAACTGGGGATCCCGTTCTCGGATCCGACGGCCGAGGGACCGGTCATACAAGCCGCCAACGAGCGTGCCCTCGCAGGCGGCGTGACCACCGATACGATCTTCGACATGGTCTCGGAGGTACGTGCGGATGTCAAGGTGCCAATGGTATTCATGACCTATGCCAACGTAGTATTCTCCTACGGCACCGAGCGCTTCGTCAAACGCTGCAGGGAGGTAGGGATTCAGGGACTGATCCTGCCCGACGTTCCCTACGAGGAGAGGGAGGACTTCGCGCCGGCATGCGAGAAGGAAGGCCTCTGCCTGATATCCATGGTGGCACCGACATCGGCAGACCGTATCTCCATGATCTCAAAAGAAGCCAAGGGATTCATCTACGTAGTATCGTCCCTTGGAGTTACTGGCACTAGGACGGAGATCACCACGGACATAGGGTCGATGACATCCATTATCAAGGACAACACCGACGTGCCGAAGGCCATCGGCTTCGGTATTTCCAACCCGGAACAGGCACGCAAGATGGCAGTCCATGCCGACGGCGTCATCGTCGGTTCTGCGATAGTCAGGCTCCTGGCGGAACATGGAAAGAACGCCGCAGGACCTGTCGGAGAGTTCGCTAAAGCGATGAAGGACGCGATTCGGGATCTCTGAACCCTTTTCCTTGCGACAAATCAGCAAATCCTCGGAACGGGGTCTCCGGCCGGGGCCTCGAGGATCCTCTTCCCGCCGATCTCGGTCTTGAGGACGACCCTCTCCGGACCGTCGGTAGCATATCCGATGATGGCCGCATCCTTCCCTTCAGGAGTCCTTCTCAGTGTCTTGAGGACCTCCTCCGCCATCTCTGGAACCACCCCTATGACGGCCTTCCCTTCGTTTCCGATGCTGAGCGGATCTATTCCGAGAAGGTCACATCCGTTGACGACGGCATCCCTCAGGGGGATGTCCGCATAGTTGATCTCCATCCCGATGTGAGATTTGGAGCACCACTCGTTGAGCGTGTTGGCCAATCCTCCCCTTGTGGGGTCTTTCATGGCGACTATACCGCCGGTCTTCAGTCCCTCGGCGATCATCTTGTTCAAAGGGGCCACATCGCTCTGCAGATCCGCATCGAAACCGTATCCCTCACGGAAGGACAGAAGTGCTACGCCGTGGTCCCCCATATATCCGGATACGATGATGGCATCCCCGGGTCTCACGCTGGAGTCGGTGCACCATCTGTTCTCGACCTTCCTGTACTCGGCCGCCTTGGCCAGATTGGAATCCAGATAGGGCGATCTTTTACCGACGGCCGAAGTCGACATGACCATCTGGTCCACGGCACCGGATTCTACGACCTTGGTATCCCCTGTGACTATGGGTACCCCGCATCCTGCAGCGGTCTGCCCCATGCTCTCCATGACCTTGTCGACAATCTCTATGTCCAAGCCCTCTTCGACGATGACCGAACAGGCGAGTCCGATAGGCTGTGCACCCATCACGGATATGTCGTTGACCGTTCCCGATACGGAGATCTTACCGATGTCCCCGCCGGGGAAGAAAAGCGGCTTCACAGTGTGCCCGTCGATGGTGAAAACCACGTCGTCCACCACTGCGGAATCGTCCATGGAATCCAATGGTACTTCCGCCTTCATCTTGGGGAAGTGGCTTGTGATGTGCTTGCCGAGGAACTCCTGCATGAGCTCTCCTCCGGCCCCGTGATTCATGATCACCTTCGACATGGGTTGAACATGAGATAGGTTGGATAAAGGCATTGCCCAGGAACTCGATACGTCGGAGCGCGTAATGCCGTTCTACCGTGGAGAAGATACCGACCATTCCGGGGAGCGCCATCCTATAGTTTATATGACCAAGTAAACTTTCTTTATCTCATCTGAGGCATCCCAATGTCATTCGAAGATTTTATTGATGCAGTCTGGGAGTTCGATGATTATCTTTGGTATATTCCATTCGCACTGATCATCGCTCTCGGAGTGTATTCCACGATCAAATTCAGGGGTATCCAGTTCTCTTATCTGAAGGAGATGTGCAAAGTCACGTTCTCACTGAAGAAGGGCGCCAAGAATACCATCACGCCCTTCCACGTGTTCTGCGTGAGCATGGGTAACCGTATAGGGGTAGGAAACATCGCAGGACCCATCACAGCCCTGCTTATGGGAGGACCCGGAGCGATCCTGTGGATGTGGGTGTTCGCTACTCTCGGAGGGGCAACGAGCTTCGTCGAGACCACCGTCGGACAGATATTCAAGAGTAAGGACGAGAACGGGGATTACATCGGAGGTCCCGCCCACAACGTGGCGAAGGGACTGAATTCCAAGAAGCTCGGAATGATCGTCGCTCTGCTGATGATCGCCGTGTACATCGGAGGTTACATCCTTTAGAGATATCCACCATCTCCACGTCGTTCACGGCCGCCTACCAGTTCGAGTACAACAACCTCGTCCTGGCATTCATGCTCGCAGTGTTCGCAGTGCTGGTCGCCCTGGGCGGTTTCAAGCGTGTCGCATACATCTCGGTCATAGTCGTGCCGTTCATGGCCATTGCCTGGATCATCATGTCCTTGGCCGTCATCCTGATGAATGCCGGAGGTATCGGAGGTGCGATCAGTGCCATATTCACCTGTGCGTTCAATGTTCCGGCCGCGGTCGGAGGAGGCGTCGGTGCGATGCTCACTATCGCTCTGAGGAGAGGTATATGGTCCAACGAGGCCGGAGAAGGTACCATCACCAACATCTCATCATCGGCGGACGTGCCCCATCCCGTAAAGCAGGGTCTTTCGCAGTCGATCGGAGTCCTTGTGGACACCCTTATCAGCACCATGACCGCACTGGTCATCCTGAGTTTCTTCAACGGGGACTACAATGCCATGGTCTCCGTAGGCATCAGCGATTCGATGCCTCTGCTCGAGTATGTGATGGGTCAGACCATCGGAGGAATAGCGCCCACTCTGGTGTTCTTCTTCATGTTCCTGTTCGCGATCACGTGTTTCATGGGAGACTATGTCATCGGAGAGAACAATCTGAAGTTCATAACCCAGAAAAGGTCTGCGAAGATCGGGTTGGTCCTTTTGACAATAGCGGTCGTCTTCTTCTCCGCGTACTTCGGTTCGGATGGACTGTACGCCATCATGGATGTGCTGCTGGCCATCTGCGGTATAGTGAACTGTTACGTCATGTTCAAGCTGGGAAGGTATGCATACGAGGCATTCGTGGACTACCGCAAGCAGAAGAAGGAGGGCATAGAGGACCCCGTGTTCCACAAGAGCGCACTCTCGGATCCGTCCGGAGTGACCGAGTGGGACGATTGAAAATCCATTACCGCCCGTGCCAAAGCGGGCGGAAACCCTTTCCCTATATCGTAAAATAAAGGCTTTTATCGGCTACGGCCATACATCGAATCGGCCCTATGGGGTAGCATGGATATCCTGCCGGTCCTCGACACCGATGACCTGGGTTCGAATCCCAGTAGGGCCACCTGTGCCATCGGTCCGTTCGATGGGTCAGTCTTCTGTTGAGTTCTGCCACGTCGTGGTAATCCTCGTTATCGAGTATCGCCAGGTCATCGAACGCGTCGGAGACGAGCTCCAAAAGATGTCCGTCCACGGTTTTACCTTCGGAGACCTCGCTGCGTAATCTCGATTGCATATCCTCGAAGAAATCGGATAGCTTCTCGATGTCCTTCTCTCCGCTCAGCGGAAGATCCACTCCAGCCTCCGAATGGTATTCCTCTATCAACGAAAGCGTCTCATCCCTTACGAACAACAACACGGGCGCCACTCCCTATGGATAACGACCTTGGCACCAGCCGCAAGGGCAGGCACCAAAGTCTTCTTGAATCAGTTTCCGGGATATGTGATGAGGGCGAACGGGTTGTACTCCTTGAACTTCTCCTTTCCGTGAAGTCCGGCGAGTTCCAGGACGAATCCCATTGCGACGACCTTGCCGCCCATCCTCTCGATCAGCTTGACGATGGCACCGGTCGTTCCACCCGTAGCGATGAGGTCATCGATGATGACCGCCTTCTGGCCGGGTTTGATGGCATCGGCATGCATCTCGATCGTTGCAGAACCGTACTCAAGGTCGTATTCCTCGGAGATGACCGCTCTGGGGAGCTTCCCCTTCTTCCTGGCGAGGATGAATCCCTTGCCCATGGCATATGCCACGGGGGCTCCGAAGAGGAAACCGCGGGATTCCGACCCCACCACGACGTCGAAGTCGACATCCTTCAGCTTCTCGACCATCATGTCTATAGACAGTTTCAGTCCCTCAGGGTCCTGAAGGATCGTTGTGATGTCCCTGAACATTATTCCCGGCTTGGGGAAGTCGGGGATAGTCGTGACATAGTCTTCCAATTGCTTCATACCATTGAATCATTACCATTTGATAAAAAGCTGTCAGAGGTATTGCCTGTTGCGGATTATCATCACAGCTGAAGATACGAGCATCACAGCTATTATCCCGACGGCGGTGATCGTGACATCCGACGTGAAGTAATGGATGAAACCGCATATGCCGATGCCTGCGAGTAGCACGCTGCCCATGATGGCACCGCTCGCGGAGGAGGGGCCTCCGCCGATATCGTCATCGCGGAGATGGAAGGACACAGCGAAGTACAATCCGGAGACGATCAGGATGGTGAACACCAGGTTCATCATCGAGGTGTTGATGCCAATCCACAATCCGATGATGAGGCCTATGGCCAACACCGTTGCGGTTGCGGTGTTCCATTCCTTCGTAAATTCATCGCCCATGGACTCCCTCATGCCGCATTCTCGGGCTTCTGCTCATATCTCTCGCAGACCCTGTTCGTGCAGTAGGCTACGATGACCAGGAACATAACACCTATGGTCACCGGGGCGATGATGAACGTCCACGGCTGAGGGGTCAGAATGGCGGTGAGCGCGGTAGCTCCTCCTGGAGGATGCACGCAGTCGAACACAACCATTAGGATAAGTGCCAGTGCCACCGCGATGGCGCAGGCGTACCATGTGGATCCCAACAGGAACTGGGTCCCCCATCCGCACACCGCGGAGAGGAACTGTCCGAGGATGGCACTCTTGGGTTTGGCCGCCGGTGCCTTCGGAAGAGCGAAAAGGGTCACGGCGGTGGAACCCAGCGATGCCACAAGCAGAGGCAGGTCATAGAATGCCCAGAGTATGCCCAGGAACGATATCCCGACAAGGGATCCGACAGCCCTTACGATCTGGGCCGTGTCCATGCGTTTCCTGACGCCCTCGATGAAATCCATGCGCGCAGAATCCTAAAAAGCCTATAAAAGCTGGTCGTTTCCCTTAAGAAACTTAGGCCGGGACCCATTCAGTCCTATCTGCTCATAAAAATATAATAGGGATTTAACAATCTGTCAATCATGCCTAGCAGCAGGTTCAGAGCCGTCGACGAGGCCTTCAGGAAAATGCCCGTGGAAGTCGATGCCCCCGCAAAAGTGACTTCCGAATACTACGGATGCAACGTCTTCAACAGGAAGGCCATGAGGCAGTACCTCTCCGAGGACACCAGGCGCAAGATCTACGAATCCAGCGAGCAGGGTGTGACCCTCGACAGGGAGACGGCCGAGGACGTGGCCGCAGGTATGAAGAAATGGGCGATGGAGAAGGGAGCCACCCACTACACGCACTGGTTCCAGCCTCTCACCGGAGGTACCGCGGAGAAGCACGTGTCCTTCATCGAGCCATTCGGAAAGGGCGAGGCGATAGAGGAGCTCACAGGGAAGCTGCTCTGCCAGCAGGAATCGGATGCATCCTCGTTCCCCAACGGCGGTCTCAGGAACACCTTCGAGGCCAGAGGATACACGGCATGGGACCCGTCATCGCCTGCGTTCATCATCAAGGATACTCTATGCATCCCTACGATATTCATCTCATACAACGGGGAGGCGCTGGACTATAAGGCGCCTCTCCTCAGGTCTGAGATCGCTGTCGGCAAGGCCGCCGAGGCGCTTTTGGAATATTTCGGCATCAAGGACGACATGGTCATCTCCTATCTGGGATGGGAGCAGGAATACTTCCTGGTGGACTCATCGCTGTTCTCCCTCCGTCCCGATCTGATAATGGTCGACAGGACCCTGATAGGACACAACGCAGCCAGGAACCAGCAGCTGGAGGACCACTATCTGGGATCCATCCCCGAGAGGGTCCTGGCGTTCATGAGGGACCTGGAGTTCGAGTGCTACAAGCTCGGCATACCGGTCAAAGCAAGGCACAATGAGGTCGCGCCCAACCAGTTCGAGATCGCCCCCGTATTCGAGGCGGCAAACCTGGCGAACGACCACAACCTCCTGCTGATGGCGATGATGAAGAAGGTCTCGGAGAAGCACGGTTTCAAGGTCCTATTCCACGAGAAGCCCTTCGCAGGCGTGAACGGTTCAGGCAAGCACTGCAACTGGTCCATCGGAACGACATCCGGTCTCGGCCTGTTCACACCGGGAAAGAGCGACAACGAGAACCTGATGTTCCTGATGTTCGTGGCCAACGTGCTGAAGGCCGTCTACGACAACAACGCGCTGCTCAAGGCATCCGTGCTGACGGCCACCAACGCCCACAGGCTTGGCGCCAACGAGGCCCCTCCGGCCATCATATCCGCATTCCTGGGCACCCAGCTCATGCAGGCCTTCGACGACCTGCTCGGATCCAAAGACATGGTCAAGCTCAAAGGCAAGAAATCATACAGCCTGAACATCCCGCAGATCCCGGAGCTCCTCCTGGACAACACGGACAGGAACAGGACATCGCCTTTCGCGTTCACCGGTAACAGGTTCGAGTTCAGGGCGGTGGGATCATCCGCGAACTGCTCCAACGCGGTCGCGACGCTGAACACCATCGTTGCCGACCAGCTTACAACATTCAAGAAGGCGGTGGATGCCAGGATCAAGGCTGGAACCCCAGCGATGCAGGCCATCCTGGACGAGACCCGCGAGACGTACAAGGCATCCAAGAACATCTGCTTCGACGGGAACGGTTATTCCGAGGAGTGGAAGAAGGAGGCCAAGAAACGCGGTCTGGACTGCGAGACCTCCCCGCCCAAATCGTACGAGATCCTCACCGACAAGAAGACCGTGGACCTCTACGCCAGGACCAAGGTCATGACCAAGGAGGAACTGGAGGCCAGGAAGGAGACCTTCTGCGACATCTACAGCAAGAAGGTCGAGATCGAGGCGAGGATCCTGGCGGACCTCACCGAGAACCACATCCTGCCCATCGCGACCCAGTACGAGACCAGGCTTCTCGACAACATCTCCAAGATGAAGGACGTCTTCTCCGACGAGGAGTACAGGAAGCTGTCCGCCGAGGAGATCGGCCTGGTGAAGCACATCGCGGAGCATCTCTCCGAAGTGCGCGTTCTCGCGGCCGAGATGGAGAAGGTCTGCGACAAGGCGAACTCCCTGAAGACGGATGTGGCGAAGGCGAACGCCTATCACGACAAGGTCATCCCGTACATCGAGAAGATCAGGGTTTTGGTCGACGATCTCGAGATGATCGTGGACGACGAGATGTGGCCTCTGCCCAAGTACCGCGAGCTCCTCTTCATACGCTGATCGGACCGTCTGGGTGACCAGTTGGGATGTTGCGGTCCCATTGATTGCAGTATAGGTTAGATTTATATAGAAGAACAAACTTTATCCGTATCAGTCATTCCGAAACGGAATATATTGGAGGAACAAAAATGGGAATGGGTAACGCCCCCGTCATTATCCTTAGAGAAGGAACAAAGAGGGAGAAAGGCAAGGATGCTCAGATGAACAACATCTCAGCGGCCGTCGCCATCTCCGGAGCAGTCAAGAGCAGCCTGGGACCCAGGGGAATGGACAAGATGCTTGTCGATTCCATGGGTGACGTCATCATCACCAACGATGGTGTGACCATCCTCAAGGAGATGGATGTCCAGCACCCCGCAGCCAAGATGCTCGTCGAGGTCGCCAAGACACAGGACGCAGAGGTCGGGGACGGAACAACGACATCCGTAGTCCTCGCCGGAGAGCTCCTCAAGAAGGCCACAGACCTCATCGATGCCAACGTGCACCCCACGATCATCGCAAAGGGATACAGGATGGCCAACGAGAAGGCCCAGGAAGTCCTGGACAAGGTCGCCATGAAGGTCTCCATCGATGACCAGAAGACACTCAAGCTGATCGCAGAGACAGCAATGATCTCCAAGCAGGTCAACCAGTCCAAGGAGCTCTTCGCAGACATCGTTGTCGATGCCATCAAGACCATCGCCGACAAGAAGGGCAAGGGATACGAGATCGACCTCAAGAACATCACGACCGTCAAGAAGGCCGGTGCCAACATGGAGGACACCGAGATCGTGAAGGGACTCGTCATCGACAAAGAGCCAGTACAGCTCAACATGGAGAAGGTCGTCAAGAAGGCGAAGATTGCTCTCATCGACTCCGCGTTCGAGGTCAAGAAGACCGAGATCGACGCAAAGATCCAGATCAACGACCCCGCACAGCTCTCCGCATTCGTCAAGGAAGAGGAGAACATGCTCAAGAAGATGGTCGACAAGGTCGTGGCATCCGGAGCCAACGTCGTCTTCTGCCAGAAGGGAATCGACGACCCCGCACAGCACATGTTCACAAAGGCAGGCATCTACGCATGCAGGCGCGTCAAGAAGTCTGACATGGAGAGGCTCGCCAAGTCCACAGGAGCCAACATCTGCAACAACATCAACGACCTCGAGAAGACTGACCTCGGATACGCCGACTGCGTCGAGCTGAAGAAGGTCGGAGAGGAGCAGATGACATTCATCTCCGGTCTCAAGGATCCCAAGACCGTCACCATCCTCGTAAGGGGAGGAACCTCACACGTCGCAGACGAGGTAGAGAGGTCCCTGGTCGATGCATGGTCCGTCGTCAAGGTCGCGATCGAGGACGGAAAGATGGTCACCGGCGGAGGATCCACAGCAATGGAGATCGCAATGCAGCTCCGTGACTACGCACAGTCCGTCGGCGGCAGAGAGCAGATCGCCATCGAGGCATTCGCTTCCGCGATGGAGGTCATCCCCTCGACACTCGCCGAGAACGCCGGTCAGGACCCCATCAACGTCCTGATCGAGATGAGGAAGCAGCACAAGGGAAAGAAGACATACGCAGGATTCAACCCCTACACCGGAAAGGTGGAGGACATGAAGAAGCTCAATGTCATCGAGCCCTACAGGATCGGAACACAGGCCATCAACTCGGCCACCGATGCTGCCGTCATGATCCTCAGGATCGATGACGTCATCGCCGCTGCCTCTCACAGCGGTCCTGGCCCACAAGATGTGCCAGACATGAACGACATGATGTAAACACATTGAACAAAGCGGGGGGCCAGAACCCCCCGCGGAATATTATCCGAGAGCACTACAGAAGGTAACCCAATGACTGGAAAGTCTAAAGAAAAGAAGGTGGAGGAAGCATCCAAGGACGATGTCGAGATCATCGAGGAAGAGCCCAAGGCAGACCCCCTCAAGGAGGCCCAGGAGCAGGCTGAGAAGTACCTCGACATGGCCAGGAGGCTTCAGGCCGACTTCGATAACTACCGCAAGAGGACCGAACGCGAGAACGAGGAGTTCAGGAAGTTCGCCAGCGCAGGTATCGTGAAGGACCTCCTCACCATAGTGGACGACCTCGACCGTGCTCTGGAGCATGCGGAAGAGGGCAGCGACCTGGTCGCAGGCATCCGCGGAGTCAGGACGAATCTCATGAAGATCCTTGAGAACAACGGGCTCCAGGAGATCCCGGCGGACGGCAAGTTCGATCCCAACTACCACGAGGCCCTGTGCACCGTGGACGGAGAGGAGGACGACATGGTCGCAGAGGTGTTCCAGAAAGGATACACATTGAATGGAAAGGTCATCAGATACACAAAGGTCAAAGTGACAAAGAAAACGGCTTAAACAAAGGAAGGTGAGCAAGTATGTCAAGAATCATCGGAATTGATCTAGGAACAAGCAATTCGGCCGCCTCCATCATGGAGGGAGGAAGGCCGACAATGATCCCGAGCGCAGAGGGAACCAGCGTCGGAGGAAAGTCATTCCCTTCGTACGTAGCATTCACAAAGGACGGACAGCTCCTGGTGGGAGAGCCCGCAAGGAGACAGGCCGTCACCAACCCTGACGGGACCATAAAGAACGTCAAGAGGAAGATGGGCGGGAACGAGAAGGTCACCGCCCTCGGCAAGGAGTACACTCCCCAGCAGATCTCCGCATTCATCCTTCAGAAGATCAAGAAGGATGCGGAGTCATACCTCGGGGAGACCGTGGACAAGGCCGTCATCACAGTCCCCGCCTACTTCAACGACAACCAGAGGCAGGCGACGAAGGATGCAGGAGCCATCGCCGGACTGGAGGTAGTGCGTATCATCAACGAGCCTACCGCAGCGGCACTCGCATACGGACTGGACAAGTCCGATGTCGAGCAGAAGATCATGGTCTTCGACCTTGGAGGAGGAACCCTCGATGTCACCATCATGGACTTCAGCGACGGAGTGTTCGAGGTACTCTCCACATCCGGAGACACCCAGCTGGGAGGATCGGACATGGACGAGGCCCTCACGAACTACGTCATCGGAGAGTTCAAGAAGGAGACCGGAATCGACCTCGCCGCCGACAACATGGCCTTCTGGAGGGTAAGGGAGGCATGCGAGAAGGCGAAGATCGAGCTGTCCACCACCATGCAGACAGAGGTCAACCTGCCCTTCATTGCTTCCGACGCATCCGGACCCAAGCACCTGGTCCAGACGATCACCCGTGCCAAGCTCGAGGAGCTGGTCGAGCCCATCGTATCCAGATGCAAGCAGTCCATCACCCAGGCTATCAGCGATGCGCACCTGTCCAACGACAAGATCGACAAGATCATCATGGTCGGAGGACCCACCAGGATGCCCATCGTCCAGAACTTCGTCGAGAGTATCGTCGGACCTAAGATCCAGCGCGGAATCGACCCTATGGAGTGTGTCTCGATGGGAGCTTCGATCCAGGGAGCGGTCCTGTCCGGAGAGGTCAAGGACGTCCTTCTTCTGGATGTCACCCCCCTGTCCCTCGGAATCGAGACCCTTGGAGGAATCGCGACAAAGCTGATCGAGAGGAACACCACCATCCCGACCAAGAAGTCGCAGGTGTTCTCCACCGCGGCCGACAACCAGCCTTCCGTGGAGATCAACGTCGTCCAGGGAGAGAGGCAGATGGCTGCCGACAACACCTCGCTCGGAAAGTTCATCCTTGACGGAATCCCGCCCGCACCCCGCGGAGTGCCTCAGATCGAGGTCACCTTCGACATCGATGCGAACGGAATCATCAACGTCACCGCGAAGGACAAGGGAACCGGAAAGGAGCAGAAGATCACTATCGCATCCTCCAATAAGCTCAGCAAGGAGGAGATCGACGATCTGGTCAAGCAGGCGGAGCAGTTCGCCGACGCGGACAAGAAGAAGGCGGAGCTGGTCGAGGTCCACAACCAGGCCGAGACTGCCGTGTACACCGTCCGCAAGTCGCTGGACGAGCTCGGCGAGAAGGTCACCCAGGAAGAGAGGGCAAGCATCGAGCCCGCCATCTCCGACCTGGAGGCAGCGAACAAGACGGACAACGTGAACGACATCAAAGCCAAGATGGATGCTCTCATGAAGGCCATGGGGCCCATCAGCCAGAGGGTCTACCAGGAAGCTTCCCAGCAGCAGGCACAGCAGGGTGCCGCAGGCGGACAGGAGGCCCCCAAGCAGGACTCCGGCAAGGCCGGCAACGGCGACTACGTGGACGCCGACTACAAGATAGTGGATGACGAGTGAGACTGATGCCGAGAGACTACTATGAGGTCCTCGGGGTGGAGAAGACCGCCACCCCCGAGGAGATAAAGAAGGCGTACCGTTCCCTCGCGAAGAAGTACCACCCTGACGTATCCACCGAACCCAAGGAAGTAGCGGAAGCTAAGTTCAAGGAGATCTCGGAAGCCTATGAGGTCCTCTCGGATCAGGAGAAGAGGAACCTGTACGACCAGTACGGTTTCGACGGAGTCAAACAGCAGTTCGGAGAGGGCGGATTCACCTGGGACAACTTCACACGTGCCGACGACATCAGCGACATATTCGGAGACATCTTCGGAAGCATGTTCGGCGGAGGCGGCAGGTCGTCCAGGTCCCGCAACTCCCCCCAGCAGGGAGACTCCCTCAGATACGATATCGAGATCACCCTCAAGGATGTCCTGAACGGCAAGAAGGTCAATCTGGATGTCCCCCACTCGGTGCTGTGCGAAGCATGCAAGGGTACCGGCGGCAAGGACGGAAAGGTCACCACATGCTCAAAATGCGGAGGGACCGGCCAGATACAGATGGTCAGGAGGACCCCCTTCGGCAATATGGTGTCGGTCTCCGACTGTCCGGAATGCCGCGGAAAGGGAAAGAGCTCTGCCGAGAAATGCCCCCACTGCCACGGCAGCGGGAGGAAGACCGTCGACTCCCATATCGACCTCAACGTTCCCAAGGGAATAGAGGACGGCATGAGGATCAGGGTCCCCAACGCAGGCAACGCCGGATACAACGGTGGCCCGTCGGGGGATCTGTTCGTGGTCGTCCACGTCAAGGAGGACAAGCAGTACGAGCGTGATGGTGCCAACATCTGGTCCGAGATAACGACATCGTATCCCAGGCTCGTCCTCGGAGGCGAGGAGACCGTGGTCGCCATCGACGGAGACAAGGTCGCCATAAACATCCCGTCCGGAACCCAGGTCGGAACGGTCCTGAGGGTGCCCGGCAAGGGTCTTCCCAGGATGAACTCTGCATCGAGAGGGGACATGATGGTCCGCGTGTTCGTCAACGTGCCCAAGAAGGTGACGGACGAGGAGAAGGAACTCCTTCAGAAACTCGATTCGTCAGCCGGGAAGGGCACCAAGAAATCCCGCAAGAAACTGTTTTGAGCAACGATCAGTTACTCCAATATATCCCAAAGGGTCCGAAAGGGCCCTGCGGGATGACAACGCATTCTCCATTTTTCGCATAAAACGGAAGAAAGGCCGCACTTCGCAGTGGGCCTGTGAGTTTCAATAGAAGTTCAAGGTCTGCAGACGAGGACAGGGCATTTAGCGTTCTTCACCAGTTCTTTGGAGACGCTGCCTACGAGTACCTTGGACAGTCCGCCTGATCCGAGCGAACCGCAGACCAGCAGATCATAGTTCTCAGAGGCTTTCACCAATTCGGCCGCCGGAATCCCGTTGACCGCTACGGTCTCGAGGCCGATGCCCGCCTTCTCGCTATAGGATTTGACGACCTTGAAGGCCTCTTCGGCACCTTTCTGTGCTATATCTGCCCTCTCGGAAGCGGAAACGTCTCCGCCGAATGCATTGGGTTTGAGCGCAGCACCGGCCATAACATACATCGCTGTGAGTTTGGCATTCATAGCCTTGGCTATACATACCGCATCCTTAACCGCAACAACATTGTTATCGCTGCCATCTACTGCCAACAATACATTCTTGTACGTTTTTACCACCAAGAGAAAATTTGATTTGTACCTATATAAAGGATGGATATATCTACACACAAATTTTATTTATGATTAAATGAAAAGTTGGATGTATAGTCCATCTAGTCGATCAAAAATCGTTTTATCGGCACAATTGCCGAAATCTCTTTATTCAAGTTAAGAACGAAAGACCATTATCAGATACCAGGTAGATCGATACCGTGTTCGGTCAAACCGCACCGTTTCTTTCCATCTGCGCCTAAATCCAATGCCAATAAATCGGTTTATGTTCAACATTTTTGACGGTTCATTTTGAGGAACTGCACTATCATTAAATTGGATACCAGAATCTCTATCGCATGACCCTGACGGAGATGACGGATGGTAAGAGGAAGATAATCTTTCTCAATATCGTAGTCATATGCACAGCGACCTCGATGATGAGCACTGCCTTGGCAACGGCCATCCCGAGTATTTCCGCTGCACTGCAGATAAGCGATTCGCTCACCCAGTGGCTGACCAGCGGATACATGCTGGTCATGGGAATAATGATGCCCGCTTCTGCATTCTTCGTCAAGAGATTCTCTACAAAGAAACTCTACACGGCCACGGTCCTTACCTTCATAGTAGGAGTGGTCATCGACCTCTTCGCTATGGATTTTCTCACATTGATGTTCGGTAGGATCCTCCAGGCTGCTGCCAATGGTATCCTGATGTCCATGGCCCAGGTCGTGCTCATGACCATATACCTCAAGGAGAGGCACGGAGCGGTCCTGGGATGGTACGGGCTCTCGATGTCCGCCGCACCCATAATCGCACCTACCATCGCCGGTATAATGATCAATGTCTTCGGATGGAGGGGAACTTTCTATATTCCCCTCATAATCGCGGTGATATCCTTCATCATTACCCTGGTCAGCATGGTGGATATCGTCGATGTCAGCAAGATACCGTTCGATGCACCATCGTTCGTTACATGCGCGATGATGTTCGGAGGCATAACCCTGGGAATCAGCAGCATCACGACATACGGCATTGACAGCACGCTGACGTATGTGCCGCTCATCGTCGGAATAGCCGGTACGGCATTGTTCATCCATAGACAGCTGCATATAGACAAACCGTTCCTGGAGCTGAGGCTCTTCAAGAACAGGCAATTCTCGCTTTCGGTGATCTGCGGAATGCTGTTCTACGTCGTGATAATGGGATTCTCCCTTCTTATGCCAGTATGCTATCAGAAGTGTTTCGGATACGATCCGGCCATGGCGGGACTGTTCGTTCTTCCAGGCGCCCTCATGTGCACGGTAATGTCCCCGATCGCAGGCAAACTGTACGACAACCACGGGATCAGGATGCTCTTGTTTGTCAACTCTGTCCTTGCCGCGGCATCATGTGCCGGGATGGTATTCGTGGGGGTCGAGATGAACGTCCTGATCGCGGTAGCCCTGGCGGCAATCCTCGGGATAACTGGATGCATGATGATGCCAATGGTCTCATGGGGAGTCGGAGCCTTGGAACCCCAGCACAGGCCGGACGCCACCGCGCTCATCAATTCCCTGAGGACCGTGGCCGGTGCATTGGGCATGGCCGTTCTGATGGGTGTTGTCACGATGATTGCCGGAGACAGGACCCATGTTGATGTGGCCACCATGGACGGTATGCATACGGCTTTCATTATCATGATGGCAATAGCCGTGATCCTGGCAGTCCTGTCGTTGTTCTCCAGGAGCTACAACGATAAGGGCAAGGCGTAAGAGGCCGATCACGAACTCCAGCCATCGTTACGAGGAGTACCAAGTTTCAGGATATGCCCGCTCTCGGATGATGGCGAAGACGGTCTGCTTATAGAATATCTTGATTCCAACACATCTGGCACATTCTGAAAAATATTGCATCCATCTAACAACCAAATCTGCCCTTATGCCTGCATCCAGGATTAGATCCTTGTTTTCCTGTATACGAGCCAGATGGCATACAGTGGTATCGTGTCATCAGGTGCTATGAGGACATCCGGTCCATTTCTCATCCGTCAGCCAGTCGATCACGTTGACTACCTTTATGCCGCCGAATGAGCCGAGATTGAACCGGTCCAGTGTCAGCACGGTCTTAGGATAGTTGTCCCTTATCGATTCCAGAGAACGGAATTCTCTAGTTTTCGTCTCTTCAGGCAGAACGGTCATCGCCACCTGATAGTATTCCGTCTCATTCCCTCTTACAGCGGTGAAATCCACCTCTCTGTCACGGTATGAACCTGTCCTGACTGTATATCCTCTGCGAACAAGTTCCAGGTACACGGCGTTCTCGAGAGGTCTGCTCATATCATCTGCCCCGGAGCCCTTCAACGCCATGAATCTCAACCCAAGATCCGAAGCATAGAATTTGCCGTTCGTCGAGAGGAGCTTCTTACCAACGATGTCATATTTTTCGGCATGGTAGAAAAGAAGGGCGGACATCATCCCGTTCACATATCTGTCGACCGTTCCTGGATTGAGGCCGGTCCCTGTAGCGATGCTCGCTATGTTTGTTGTATTACCGATGTTGGAGTAGAGGAATCTGGCAATGGATCTTATCTTGCTAACGTCGTCCGTTTTGAGCCTGGACAGGACATCTTTGACCAAGACGGTGTTGAAAACCCCTTCAAGATACCCTAAACTGTGCCTCTCTCCTCTATCAGGATCGGTATCGGGGAGGCCTCCATACCTGAGATATTGATTGAATCTATCTTCCCTGTTCCCGGAATGCAGTTCAAGATATTCCTTGAAGGATAGCGGCAACATCCCTATCTCGATATATCTTCCGGACAGATGGGTGGAAAGATCGGTGGACAGCATGTCGGAATTGGATCCCGTGATGTAGACGTCGAAGTTTCCAGCTTCCAGCAGCGAGGATACTATCAGTTCCCATCCCTTCACATCCTGTATCTCATCCAGCAGGACATAAGTGATGCCGTTTTTGGGCAAACTCCTCAGTTCTTTACGCAGGGCATCCGGAGAAACGATATCATGCCCCTCAAATGACTCGAAGTTCACATGGAATATGCAATCGTCAGTGACACCTTCGTCTCTTAGATCATCGACGAATTGATCCATGAGTGTCGATTTGCCGCATCTGCGCATTCCTGTGATCACTTTCACGATGCCTGTGGCATCCTTTGATGCATGGAGCTGTGCAAGATAATCCGCTCTTCTTACAATGCCTTCCATATTTCCATGAATGATTGTTAATATTAATCTATTACGACAGATATTTTTAAAATTTTAATAAAAAAATCTATTGCAATAATAATTTTTGACAGTCAGACAACTCTAAACCTCCAACTAGATTCAAGCGCAAGGAAAGCTTTCTGGAGAAGGTTACGGAGTTTCAGGATACACGCGCTCGTCTAATGGCGAAGACGGTCTGCTTAGAAAATAGTATGATTTCAACCTATCTGGCATATTCTGAACAGTATCGCAGTCCATCTAACGAGAGAATGCGTTTTATGCCTGCATCCAGGATTAGATCCTCGTTATCCCGCATACGAGCCAAACAGCATACTTCATGAAATCCAGCATGTACGAGTCGGCTATCTCCTTGAGGGTACGGTCGACCGCACCAATATTTCTGGTATTGATCCATTTTGACACTGCTTCCGGCATACCTCCTACCGCAAGGTATTCCTTGAGGAGGGACTACATCCTGCCCGATGCATTATCGTCGGGCACCCCTGATTTCATGACTATGCTGTAGAGTCTGGATCAGCTGCCTGCAGAAATTCTTTGAAGCTCATGGGATACAGGGAATAAATGGCGCCGAGAGAGAGATTCGAACTCCCGAGGGCGAGGCCCAGCGGTTTTCGAGACCGCCGCCATACCGGGCTTGGCTATCTCGGCTTAGATGCCCCGACATAATTAGTCTATTAAATATCTTCGTACATCGCCAAACGATGACTGATATCACCGATCAGATCAAAGCGGCCAAGGCGGCCACGGTCAGCATGTCGATACTGTCCACAGAGACGAAGGACGTTGCACTCGAGGCCATGGCCTTAGCTCTGGACGAAAACCGTTCCCTGATCCTGGAGGAGAACAGGAAGGACCTCGACGATGCCAGGGACACGATTCCCAAACCGATGTACAAGCGCATGGTGGTGGACGATGCCAAGATCGATGAGATGGTCAGGGGAATCAGGAGCGTCAAATCGCTGAAGGATCCGGTCGGGGATACACTGTCGACAACGGAGCTTGACGACAGTTTGATACTGTATCAGGTCAGCTGTCCCGTGGGGATGCTGGGAGTGGTTTTCGAATCCCGTCCGGACGTCGTTCCGCAGATCATGTCGCTTTGTCTGAAGTCAGGCAACTGCGTCGCATTCAAAGGCGGCAGCGAAGCGCACCGCACCATCAAAGCGATATTCGACGTGCTCAAGAAGGCCGCATCGGTGGCGGGCGTCAGCGAATCAGCGTTCGTCCTTCTCGAATCCAGGGAGGATTTCAGAGAGATACTCGATATGGACGGTTACATAGACCTGCTGATCCCGAGGGGTTCCAACAGTTTCGTGAGATATGTCCAGGAGAATACGAAGATCCCTGTGCTGGGTCATGCGGCCGGAATATGCCACATCTACGTGGATTCGGATTGCGACCAGAGGATGGCCATCGAGGTGGCGACGGATTCCAAGGTCCAATATCCAGCCGTTTGCAACGCGGTCGAGAACATTCTGATCGATTCCAAGATAGCGGAGGAGTTCCTCCCCAAGCTAGCCGCTTCCCTCAGGGAGAAGGGAGTGGAGATCCGGGGTGACGAACGCGTCATGAAGATTTTGGGAGATGCGGTGCAGGCCACCGAAGAGGATTGGTACGAGGAGTACGGGGATCTCATAGTCGCAATCAAGGTCGTGGATTCTCTGCAGGAAGCCATCGATTTCATCAACACGCACAGCTCCCATCACACCGATGCGATAATCACAAGCGATATGCAGAAGGCATCCGTGTTCGTCAAGATGGTGGATTCGGCAGATGTGTTCGTCAACGCCTCGACGCGCTTCGCCGACGGCTACAGGTTCGGCAAAGGTGCGGAGGTTGGCATAAGCACCAACAAGATCCATGCCCGCGGTCCTATGGGCATGGAGGGCCTGATGATCTACAAGTACGTCCTCATAGGGAACGGACAGGTGGTCAAGGACTACGTCGGAAAGGACGCGAAGCAATTCACGCACAGGCGTTCGGATGAGGTTTGTCCCCTGAGGTGATGAGATGTCAAGGAAGGATACCCTGGGGAACGTCGGCCGTGTCGTGATCAAGATAGGTACCACCTCGCTCATGCAGGGTAGGAAGACCATATCGATAGATTTCATGGATTCCGTCGCCGAGCAGGTCAAAGCGCTGAAGGACGAGGGCAAGGAAGTATTGATAGTGACATCCGGTGCCATAGGCGTCGGACTGAAGGCCATGAACGTCAAGGCGAATCCCAACGACATCCCCATCAGGCAGGCCGCGGCATCCGTCGGCCAAAGCATACTGATGCAGAGATGGGCGGACAGCTTCCAGAGGCAGGGGATGATCGTAGGGCAGGTCCTGATGTCCTTGGATACCTATTCAGACAGGGAGAGCGCCATCAATCTCAACAACACCATAGATTCGCTGTTGGAGAACGGCGTGGTGCCGATATTCAACGAGAACGATGCGGTATGCATCACGGAAATCAAGTTCGGAGACAACGATACGCTCTCGGCCATCGTTGCGAGCAGGACCGATGCGGACCTACTCGTGATCCTATCCGACGTGAAAGGTCTGTACGATTCCGATCCCACTAAGAATCCCGATGCCAAGCTCGTGTCCGAGGTTCATAACGTTGACGCATCCGTACGTGCCATGGCCGGAGACAGCAGCACCGGTCTGGGGACAGGAGGGATGAGGACCAAGCTGGATGCCGCGGTCATCTGCAAGGATGCCGGATGCAGTATGATCATCGCATCCAGCAAGGAAACCGATGTCATTTACAGGACAGTATCCGGAGATGATGTGGGAACGATATTCGTCTCGGACAACGAGATATCCAAGAAGCGCAGATGGATAAAATCCGCTCATGCTTCTGGGAGGATAATCATCGACAGCGGTGCCGAGAAGGCGGTCATGGATCACAAATCCCTCCTGCCGGTGGGCATCCGTTCGGTCGAAGGAACCTTCGGGAAGGGAGAGGTCGTTGACATCGTCTGCGAGGGCAGCAGGATTGCCAAGGGGATCGCAGGATACGGGTCCAAAGAGATGTCCGCCATAGCGGGCAAGCACACTGCAGAGCTGGAGACGGTTCTGGGTCGCAAGGATCATAAGGAAGCGATAATCTCAGAGAACCTGGTCGTTCTCTGAGCCACACATTCAGAATTTTTGAGTGATAATAAAAAAACCGGGGGTCTCCCCCCGTAATTGATTTCAATCCCACTCTGTGACTCCGGAAGAGTCCGAGAGGGCATCCTTGTGGAAGACCGGGTCATCAATGCCTTCCTTCTTCTGCCTCCTATAGTCGCGATAGGCTTCCATGACAGGTTTGGTCAGCAGCAGTACGACTACCACGTTGACCGCTCCCATGGCCGCCATGAACGTATCGGAGATCAGATCCATCAGTGCCGTACTGATGGTACACGATGCGAATACCACCAGAAGAACTACCACACGGAGGATGAACACGAGGGTGTTGTGATCCTTGACGAACCTCAGGTTGGCCTCGGACATCGTGTAGTATCCGAGCATACTGGTGAACGCGAATACGAACAGGAACAACGCGATGAGCGTGGGTGCCCAAGATCCGAGCGCCTGTGATGCCACTTCCTGGACGAGGGGGGCTCCCCTGAGTCCCAGGTCCATGACCTGTTCCCAGTTGCCGAGAGACAGCACCGCTATTGCGGTGAAGGTACAGACGATGAGGGTGTCCACGATAACTCCGAAGGACTGGATGAGTCCCTGCTTGACGGGATGGGGTGTGTCCGCGGTACCTGCGAGGTTCGCGATGGATCCCAGACCTGCCTCGTTGGAGAAGACTCCTCTCTTCAGTCCGACCATGATGACGGTACCGATTCCTCCACCGACGAGTGCCGGTGCGGAGAACGCATACTGGAAGATCATTCCGAACGCGTTACCGACATTACCGAAGTTGGTGATTATGATGGCTATGGTGAAGATGATCCAGAAGACGGCCATTGCGGGAACGATCTTGGCGGAGAACTTTCCGACGACCTTCGTTCCGCTGAAGATGACCAGACCTGCGATGAGCGCGATGATGAATCCGACGATGTGCGGGTCAACGTTGAACGCTTCGACGATGGCCGCCGAAGAGTTGCTCGCCTGTACACCTACGAATCCGACTCCGAATGTCAACGTGATGAGGATGGCCAGGATGATTCCGAGCCATTTCTTCTTCAGACCCTTGGTAGCATAGTACGCAGGTCCTCCGTAGTAACTTCCGTCGGACTTTTTCTCCTTGTAGATCTGTGCCGCGGTGGACTCCATGAAACTGGTCCCGGCACCGATAATTGCAAAGATCCACATCCAGAAGACCGCTCCGGGTCCTCCGGTAACGATGGCTGTCGCGACTCCGGCGATGTTTCCGACACCGATACGCGCACCCATTCCCAGACAGAACGCTTCGAACGATGTCACTTTCTTGCCGTCCGTCTTGTCGTTTGCACCACTGGTCGCCAGTTTGGCGTTTTCCTTGATGTGGACGATCTGCATGCACTTGAGTTTGTACATGAAGAACAATCCGAGACCGATAAGACAGACGAAGGCGATATACCACACATATTCATTCAAAGGTGTGAATATGTCATTCAGAAAATCACTGAAATGCCGCCCATTAAAAAAGCGGTCTGTGATATAAGTTTACCACAACAAACAAACACAGACCGATAGCAAAATCGAGGGCCGGGTTTAAAAACTTGACCCGCTGAGAACGGAACCTGCGGG
>Ga0079305_1000141_pt1 | contig 173265 bp, 140 predicted proteins | sample LMS_cellobiose_e_FD_79183 | JGI IMG/M metagenome (GOLD analysis project Ga0079305, IMG submission 79183) | Rumen-fistulated moose microbial communities from Alaska, USA - LMS_cellobiose_enrichment | ecosystem: Host-associated > Mammals > Digestive system > Stomach > Rumen fluid ... | reverse complement strand
TATCGCCTCACAAGACGACGTGGGCTGCCGCGCGGATCCGCCAAAGCTTTGAGCGGGCCCGGCCGTCGGCGCAACCTTATCGCCTCACAAGACGACGTGGGCTGCCGCGCGGATCCGCCAAAGCTTTGAGCGGGCCCGGCCGTCGGCGCAACCTTATCGCCTCACAAGACGACGTGGGCTGCCGCGCAGAATCCGCCGAAGCATTGAGCGGGCCCGGCAGCCGCCCCCGGCGGCGGCATGATTGACAGCGGCGGAAAAATAGTGTACAATATATCTGCTGAAATCCTACCGATCTCACCCCCGGAGGACACGCCTATGCACTCCGTCTTCACCGAACCCGCACGCCGGCTCCCCGTCAGCGGCGAGTATGACGTCCTCGTCTGCGGCGGCGGCATCGCCGGCATCGCGGCCGCGCTGGCCGCGGCGCGCGGCGGCGCGCGCACGCTGCTCATCGAGCGCGAATTCGCCCTCGGCGGCCTCGCCACCCTCGGCCTCGTCACCATCTACCTTCCGCTCTGCGACGGCATGGGACACCAGGTCAGCTTCGGCATCGCCGAGGAGCTTCTGCGCCTCTCGATCGCCCGCTTCCCCGAGGCGCGCTATCCGCGTCCGTGGCTGGAGGGCGGCACCCTCGAGGAAAAGAAAAAGACCCGCTTCCAGGTCCAGTACAATCCGCACGTCTTCGCCGCCGACGCGGAAACGCTGCTGCTCGGCGAGGGCGTGGAGCTCCTCTACGGCACGCTGGCCGCCGGCGCCGCCGTCGAGGACGGCCGCATCACCCACGTCGTGATCGAAAACAAATCCGGACGCAGCGCCCTGCGCGTCGGCCGCGTGATCGACACCACCGGCGACGCCGATCTCTGCCGCCTCGCCGGCGCGGATTGTGCCGTCTTCGGCCAGGGAAACGTCCTCGCCGCCTGGTATTACCGCCACACCGACGCCGCCGGGGTAAAATTAAAAATGCTCGGCTTCGCCGACGTGCCGGACAAGTACAAAACAAAGGAACGCCCCGCCGCCTCCGTCGCCCGCTACGGCGGGCTCGACGCGCGCGAGATCTCCGGCATGATGACCGCCTCGCGGCAGTCGGTGCTGCGCGATCTCAGCGCGCTGCGCGAGACGGATCCGAGCGCCGTGCCCGTCACGCTGCCGTCGATCCCGCAGCTGCGCATGACGCGCCGCATCGTCGGCGCAGCCACGCCCGACGACAATCCGACGCACGCGCGCGTCGAGGACAGCATCGGCATGATCGGCGACTGGCGGCACGCCGGCCCGGTTTACGAGCTGCCCTACCGCTGTCTCTGGGGCGAAAAGATCCGCAATCTCATCACCGCCGGACGCATCATCTCCGTCACAGACGCCATGTGGGACGTCACCCGCGTGATCCCCGTCTGCGCCGTGACCGGACAGGCGGCCGGCACCGCCGCCGCCATGGGGCCGGATTTCCCCGACGTGGACGTGCCGGCGCTCCAGCGCCGCCTGAGCGAGGCCGGCGTGCCGCTCCACTGGGACGAGCTGAACAAGGACTGAAAATTCATAAGGAGGCATTTCATTATGGAACGCTACGCATGGAAGGGCCGCGTCAAGGGCGACATCAGGGAATACGTCCGCCGCCACGACGAGATCTGGCCGGAGATGAAGGAGCTGCTCGAACGGGCCGGTATCCGCAACTATTCGATCTGGAACGTGGGCGACGAGCTGTTCGGCTATTACGAATGCGAATTCGGCCGCGAGTACGCCGCGCGCGTGCAGGGCGAGAGCGAGGTCGTTGCGCGCTGGAACGAATATATGGACGACATCCTGGAGCTGGAAATGGACCCGGACACCGGCGCCCAGAAGCAGCTGACCGAGGTCTTCCGCTTCGCCCCCGAAGAGAAGAAATAACACAGCGGAATACGAAAAGCAGGCGAGAGGGCCCTTTTTCCCAAAGGGCCCTCTCGTTCGTTCCGGTGCGGCGGGCTTTCATTAAGAATTTCTGAATTGTCGCCGAAGGGGTGTACTTTCCCCGCGCGATATGCTATAATTGTGGGTAGCAACACAGCAAGGAGCACCGCCGTGAAAAAAATCCTGATTCTTTCCGTCACCGCCGGCGAGGGCCACAACGCCACCGCCAAGGCGATGCGTTCCTACTTCTGGGAGCACGACACGGAATGCGACATCCTCGACACCTATGGTTCCGTCTCTCCCACCGTCGCCAAATCGCTCAATAAAAGCTATCTATGGATCTCGAGCCGCGCCAAGACCGCCTATCGCGTCGGCTACCGCCTTGCGGAGATGCACAAAAACAGCGTCCTCGACGACGCCGTCGGTCAGATCACCCAGCATCCCTTCGCCGAGGAGATCGCCGCCTGCATCCGCGAGAGCGAGCCGGACGCCGTCCTCTTCACGCATCCCTTCTCCGGCGTCATCCTCGACAGCCTCAAGCGGAGCGGCCGCGTCGCGCAGCCGACCGTCGGCATCCTCACCGATTTCATCTTTCATCCCTTCTGGGAGCGCTGCACCGCCAACGATTACGTCGTGACGCCCGCCGCCGCGCTGCGCCCGCAGGGGGAGCGCAAGGGCTTCCGGCCCGAGCAGATCCTCCCGCTCGGCATCCCGATCCGCCCGTGCTTTGCGCGCTCGGCGCCCCGCGCCGAGGCGCGGCGCGCTCTGGGTCTTGATCCCGACGCCGCGACCGTTCTGCTGATGGGCGGCAGCATGGGCTACGGCAGCATGGCCGACACCGTCCGCGCGCTCGACGCGCTGCCGCTCAAGGGCGAGGCGCAGCTGATCGCCGTCTGCGGCAGCAACAAGCGCGCCTATGCCGAGATCTCCTCGCTCCCCACGCGCCGCCGCCTGCTCACCCTCGGCTTCGCCGACAACGTGGACGAGCTGATGGACGCCTCGGACTGCATCGTCACCAAGCCCGGCGGGCTGACCACCTCCGAGGCGCTTGCCAAGCGGCTGCCGATGGTCATCGTCAATCCGATCCCCGGGCAGGAGGCGCGCAACACGGAATTCCTGCTCAACAGCGGCACCGCCGTCGCCGCGAACGCGCACTGCACGGCCGCGGAGCTCGTCGAACGGCTTCTCACGGAGCCCGGCCGCATGGAGGCGATGCGCCTCTGCATCGACGCGCTGCGCCGCCCCGATTCCACCCGCGACGTGTGCGAGTTCGTCCTCTCCCTGCCTGCTTCGACGCGCTGAGCCTCAGCGCGTCAGCGCGGCGAAGCGCGCGCCCACGGCTCGCGCCAGCGCCTGCGGCGCGAGCCGCAGCTGCACGCCGCGCTGCCCCGCACTGACGAGGATCTCGTCGTACAGCGCCGCCGTCTCGTCGAGGAAGGTCGGATAGAGCTTCTTCATGCCGACCGGCGAGCAGCCGCCGCGGATGTAGCCGGTGACGGCGGGCATCTCCTTCACGTGGATCATCTCCACGCTCTTCTCGCCGGCCGCGGCCGCGCACCGCTTCAGATCCAGCTCCTCGGCCACGGGGATGCAGAAGACGAAAAAGCCGCCTCTCGACCCCCGCGTCACCAGCGTCTTGAAGACGCGGCCCGCGTCGTCGACGCCCATTTTCTCCGCCGCGTGCACGCCGCTCAGATCGTCCTCGTCCACCTCGTAGCGCATGACGGAATAGGCGATCCCCGCCTCCTCGAGGAGGCGCATCGCGTTCGTCTTTGTCTGTTTTTCCGCTTTCATTTCTTCTCTCCTTTGCGTATCTCACGTATTATTGTAGCACATTGCGCCGCGCATTGCAAAGGGACGCCGCGCAGTGAGAATTATTTTTTCATTTTATTGAAACAAAACCGTCCGCGCGTCCGTCCAACTAAAGAAAATGGATCACCGTCCCGATTATGGAGATTTCCCGCAATGGTATCAAAATCCAATCCCACCCCCGCGCGCCGGCGCAGAAGAAACCGCGCCGAGGTGAAGGAGCGCCGCCTCACGCGGCTCTTTCTGCTCCCGAGCCTTCTCGGCGTCGCCGTTTTCTTCGTCGCCCCCTTCGGCGTCGTTTTCTATTACAGCCTCATCGACAACCCGATCTCCGGCGAGTTCGCGGGGCTGGACAACTTCGCGCTGCTGCTCAGAAACGTCGCCTTCCGGCAGGCCGCGCGCAACACCGCCGTCTTCTCCGGCATCGCCGTGCCCTTGGCGGTCGTGATCCCGCTGCTCTTCGCCATTCTGCTGATGCAGAAGCTGCCGATGCGCAGCTTCTTCCGCACCGTGCTCATCAGCCCGCTGATGGTGCCGATCGCCTCCATCGTTCTGATCTGGGAGGTGCTCTTCCACAACAACGGCGTCGTCAACGAATGGATCACCGCCCTCGGCGGCACCGCCGTGGACTGGTTCAAGAGCGACTACAGCCAGATCACGATCGTGCTGCTCTACCTCTGGAAGAACATCGGCTACAACATGATCCTCTTCATGTCGGCGCTGGCCGAGATCCCGCAGGACGTGCTCGAAGCGGCCCAGCTCGACGGCGCGGGCGCCATGCGCACCTTTTTCCGCATCCGCCTGCCGTATCTGTCCTCGACGGTGCTCTTCGTCACGATCCTCTCCGTCATCAACAGCTTCAAGGTCTTCCGCGAGGTCTATCTACTGACGGGCGACTATCCGTACAACGCGCTCTACATGCTGCAGCACTTCATGAACAACACCTTCCGCTCGCTCGATTACCAGAAGCTGTCCTGCGCCGCGATCCTGATGGGCGCGGTCATGATCGTCATCATCGGCGTGCTCTTTTTCATCGACCGCCGGCTGGGGAGGGATATTGAAGAATGAACGTCTCCCGTCCCGCCGCCTATACGCCGCGCCATGCGGAGAAAGGCGCCCGCGGCACGATGCGGGCGCGCGCCGTCGGCCTGCGCGCCGCGCAGATCGCCGCCGCCGTCTTCCTCCTCGGCATCTCGCTCGTCTTTCTCGCGCCGATCGTTCTGACGATCACGAACTCCTTCATGTCGCAGAGCGAGATCGCCTCCAACTACGGCAAGATCTTCACCAGCGTCACCACCGCCGGCACCTACGTGTCCTCGAAGGTGAATCTGAAGCTGATCCCGGATCTCGTCAGCTTCACCCAGTACTCCACGGTGCTCCTGCGCAGCCCGGAGTACCTCTTCAAATTCTGGAACTCCGTGATCCTCGTCGTGCCGATCGTCGTCTTCCAGACGCTCGTCGCCCTCGTCGCCTCCTACGGCTTTGCCCGCTTTGAGACGAAATTCCGCTCCGCGGTCTTCTTCGCCTACATCATCCTGATGCTGATGCCGTATCAGGTCACGCTGGTGCCGAACTTCCTCGTCTCGGATTTTCTCGGCCTGCTCGACACCCGCTGGGCCATCATCCTGCCCGGCGTCTTCTCCCCCTTCGCGGTCTTCATCCTCACGAAATTCATGCGGCGCATCCCCTCCGCCATGATCGAGGCGGCCAAGCTCGACGGCGCGGGCGAATGGCAGATCTTCACGAAGATCTGCGCGCCGATGTCCAAAAGCATCGTCGCCTCCGTCGCCATCCTCGTCTACATCGATTACTGGAACATGGTGGAGCAGCCGCTGGTGCTGCTCCGCGGCGACGCGCAGTCGCTGCACCCGCTCTCCGTCTTTCTCTCCCAGATCAACGCGGGCGACGCCGGCCTCGCCTTCGCCGTCGCCACGATCTATATGGTGATCCCGCTGCTGCTCTTTCTCTACTGCGAGGATTACCTCGTCGAAGGCGTCTCCTACTCCGGCGGCCTGAAGGGCTGACCATCTCCCCACGAAAGGATCATTTCCATGAACGAAGCATCGACCAAGCGGCGCATCTGGATCCGGAACATCATCATCATTTTTCTGGCGGTGCTGCTCCTGCTCACGCTGTTCTCCCATACGATTCTCAACCGCTCACTGCCCGAGGTGGCGGTCCGCTATCCGCAGTACGGCACAATCGCCACGCGCGTGCGCTCCACCGCCTCCGTCACGGCCAACCAGAGCTATTCCGTGACGCTTTCGCAGACGCGCGTCGTCTCCGCCGTGAACGTGCGCGTCGGCCAGAGCATCGGCAAGGGCGACGTGCTCCTGACGCTGGAGCCGGGCGACTCGAGCGAGCTCGAGGCCCTGCGCCGCGAGGAGGAGAGCCTCAATCTCCAGCTGATCGCCAAGCTGCAGGCCGCGCCGAAAACAGACGGCGGCGCCAGCGGCGAGGACGGGACAGTCAAGTCGCTGCGCGCGCAGCTCGAAAGCCAGCGCGACGCGCTGGAGAACGCGCGCCTCAATCTCTCCGACGCCGAGTATACGCTCGGCGAGCTGCGGGAGGATCTGAGCGCGCTCCGCGGAGAGCTGGACGCGATCCGCGCCCGGCAGGGCCGCGTGCCCTCCTTCGACGAGGTACAGAACGCCAAAACCATCGCCGCACAGGCCGAGCGGAACATCAACGCGCTGAACGCGGAGAAGGCCCGCCTCGAGGCCAAGCGCGGCGCGACCGGCCAGAGCCACTACTACACCGCCGCGGAGCTGGAGGCCCTCGTCGCCGAGGCCGAGTACAAGCTCGGCGCGGCGAAGGACGCCTACAACGCCGCCTTCACCGAATATGAACGCGCGCTGCGCGCGGCGGAGTCGCTGACGGCGGAAAAGAAGCGCGCCGAGGCGGAATACGCCCGCGCGCAGGCCGCCGTCACGGACTACCAGTCCGCGATGCCGCAGAGCGTGACCTATCAGGACGTCCTCGCCGCGCAGCAGGCGGTCGCCAACGCGCAGAAGGCCGTCGACGAGGCGCAGAAATACTACACCCGCGCCGAATACACCGACGCCAAGGCCGCCTACGACGCGGCCAAGCGCGCCTACGACGCCGCCTACGGCAAGGCGAGCGCCGCGGAGCTGGCCGAGCTGAAGGCCGCCCTCGACGCGGCGGAGACAAAGCTGCAGGCCATCGAGCCGAAGGAGATCGCCTACCAGAACGCCCTCCAGAGCTATCAGCAGGCCCAGCAGGATTACTGGACCAAGTACATGCAGTTCAGCCAGTCGACCAGCGCCTCCGGCCAGCTCTCGCAGCTCGAGGCCGACCGGACGAACGCCAAGGCCTACCTCGACTCCGTCACAGCGCAGCTCGAGGCCGCGCAGATCGCACAGGATAAGGCGCTCGAGGCGAACAACAAGGCCAAGGAGAACGCCGAGGCCGCGGAGGACGCGCTCGAGGCGCTGAAGAAGAACGAAACCTACGACGATCTCTCCGCCGACATCAGCGCCCTCGCCGAGCAGATCAAGGCCGCCGAAAAGCAGAAGGAGGACGCCGAGAAGGTCCTCTCCGACGCCTCCGACGACGCCGTGAGCGCGCTCGCAAAGGAATATGCCGCCAAGGAGAAAGAAATCACGGCCAAGGAGCGCGCCGTCACCGCGCAGGAGCGCACCGTCGCCTCCGCCCGCCGCGCCGTCACCTCCGCGCAGAGCGAGATCGCCTCCCTTGAGACGCAGATCAGCGCCGCGCTCGCCGACGCCGAAAAGAACGCCGAGAGCGCCGACGCGGCCGCCCGCCTCGAGGAGAAGAAATACCAGATCGAGCTCGCGCAGATCCGCGACGAGCTCAACAAAAAGCGCACCGAGATCGCCCGCGCCGAGGACAAACAGCTCTCCGACACCGTGACCTCCCCGGTCTCCGGCGTGATCGAATCGATCGGCGTCACCGTCGGCTCGAAGGCCGAGGCCAACACGCCCCTCCTCACTGTCATCCTCTCCGACATGGGCTACACGATGAGCTGCACCGTCACCGCCGAGCAGGCGGCCAACATCCGCGTCGGCGAGACGGCCAACATCCAGTGGTACTACTACGGGAACGCGCCGACCGCGCGCGTCACCTCGATCAAATCCGATCCGTCGAGCCAGGGCCGCAGCCGCATCGTCACTCTCGAGGTGACCGGCGAGGTCAACCCCGGCACCAGCCTCACCTTCACGCTGGGCGAGAAGAACGCCTCCTACGACACCGTCGTGCCGAACAGCGCGGTGCGCGAGGATTCGAGCGGCAAATTCGTGCTCGTCGTCTCCGCCCGCTCCACCCCGCTCGGCAACCGCTACACCGCGCGCCGCGTCGAGGTGACCGTGCTCGCCTCCGACGAGACGAACAGCGCCGTCTCCGGCGCCGTCTCCGGCGAATACGTCATCACCAACTCCACGACGCCGATCTCAAACGGCATGCAGGTCCGCCTGAGCGACAACACGAACTGATATGACGAAACCGAAAGTCCTCCGCCGCGCCGCGATCCTCAGCGCCGCCGCGCTCGTGCTCCTTCTGGCGGCCGCGGGCCTCCTCACGGCGGCGCGCGTGCGCCTCGGCCGCTCCCTGACCGATCAGCGCGCGGCCGAACGCTGGGGCGGCGCCTCCTCGGCGCAGCTCAGCTGCTTCTTCGCCGCCGGGCGCGGGCCGTCCTTCGACAGCCTGTACGGCGTCGCGCGGCGCATCGACGAGGCGCTCTCCGCCGCCTCTCTCCGCGCAGAGGACGGCGCGCGCCTCTGGTACGCCGCCGCCAGCGCCGAGACAACGCTCTACGCCTCGACGACGCGCGGCTCCGCCACGCTCCAGGCCACCGTCTTCTTCGGCGATTATTTCTACATCCATCAGCCCGAGCTCGTCTCCGGCGGGTATCTGGCCGCCGGCGGCGCCAACGCCGGCTACATCTTCCTTGACGAGAACGCCGCCTGGCGTCTCTTCGGCGCCCTCGACGTGGCGGGCATGACCGTCACGATCGCCGACACGGAGTACGTCGTCTGCGGCATCGGCCGCGTACCGCACGGCACCGTCTACGACGAGGCCTACGGCGACGCGCCGCGCGCCTGGCTCCTCTCCGATTCGGCCGCCGGCGCGCGCGCCGAGACCGCAGACGTCTACGAGGCGGTGCTGCCCGATCCGATCGACGGCTTTGCCGCCGACGTCCTCGCGGGACAGTTCTCCTCCGACGCGGTGCTCGTCGAGAACTCCGCCCGCTTCACCCTCTCCACGCTGTGGGAAGGGATCTCCGCGCGGAAAACGCTCGGCGTGCGCACCTCGCCCGTCACCTATCCGTGGTGGGAAAACCGCGCCCGCGTCGCCGAATACCGCGCGACCTCGTATCTGATCGCCTCCGCGTGGCTGGCCGGCGCGGCGCTCCTCCTCATCCTCGTCTGGCTCGTCGTCCTCTATAAGCCCTTCTGCGCGCTTCTCTCCCGCATCGTGCACGCCGCGCGCGACGGCGTCGAGGAGGGCTGGCGCCGCCTGACGAGTCCCAGACCCAAAAAAGAAAAAAAGCCCCAGGCAAATCAGAAGCAAAGCAGCCCCCGGCCGCCCGCATCTCCAGTTCAGTAAAGGTAGGAGTACTTCATGAAACGAAACCGCATCCTCAGCGCCCTCCTGGCGCTCGTCCTGCTCGCCTCCCTCGCCGCCTCCTTCTCCGGCTGCCGCAAAAAGCAGACCGTCGAGAAGCAGATCGTCGATCACGTCTACCGCGCCACCACGGTGGAGGTGGAGGGCATCGATCCCAATTCCGAAACGAGCAACTTCAATATTCAGCAGATGTACCAGTCCGGCGACGGGGTCATTCTCACCGCCTACTACTGGAACCGCGAAACCTACGAGAGCAGCCAGCGCATGTACCGCCTCGATCCGGAGACGGCCAGGGCGGTCCGCATCGACCGCGAGCCGGAAGCGGACGAAAAGCAGGTCAAGCCGGCGGAGCAGACCGAGAAGGAAAACATTCAGCAGCGGATCCCCGCCGCCGACGGCTCCCTCTGGGAGTGCATCTACCGCAGCCACTACGACGCGGAGACGGACTTCTGGTCGGAGAACTACTATCTCCGCCACACGGCCGCCGACGGAACGCAGCTGTGCAATATCGATCTCGCGGACGTCTGGGGCGAGAACACGGAGAACGAGTGGCATTATCTGAACAACGCCTATCCGCTCGGCGACGCGCTCCTTATCTCGGACAACTTTTCCCTCTTCCGCGTCGAGTCGGACGGCTCCGTCTCCGCCTCCGGCTCCATCCGGGAGCTGAGCGAGCAGGGCTACGTGCAGACCATCCTCGTGAACGACGACGCCGTGCGCCTGATGCACGTCGACTACTCCGGCCCGAACGGCTCGCTCCGCACGCTGATCCCGCTCGTCTTCTCCGGCGACAAAATCACGCTCGGCGAGAAGCTGACGCTCGACAACGACGTTTTCGACAACGTCCACATGATTCTGCCCGGCCCGGGCTATACCTTCTACTACACGACGGAGGACGGCATCTACGGCTACAAGCTGGAGACGAACGAATCCGAGCTGCTGCTCGATTATCTGAACTCCGATCTCTCCTCCAACGTGGCCAACAACTGCCTCATTCTCTCCCCCGACCGCTTTGTCGCCTCGGGCTATGACGAGGCGCTGGGCCGCCAGGTGCTGATGATCCTCAACCGCGTGCCCGAGGATCAGATCGTGCCGAAGTACATCCTGACCCTCGCCGCGATCGACGGCATCTGGGCAGCGCGCTCGGCCGTGCTCCGCTTCAACCGCCAGAGCGACGAGTACCGCATCCGCATCAAGAATTACAGCACCGAAGCCTACTATGAGGCCGCCTCGGCCGCCGGCGGCGAGGTCAACTACATCGAGATCATCCAGAAGGTCGTCGAGGATCTGAACAACGACATCATCGCCGGCCGCGTGCCCGATCTGCTCTTCGTCAACGAGTATCTGCCGATGGACAGCTACGCCGCCAAGGGCCTGCTCGTGGACATGAACAAGAGGCTGGAGGCCGACGGGCGCTTCTCGCGCAATGATTATCTTCTGAACGTGCTCTCCGCCTTCGAGATCGGCGGCAAGCTCTACCAGATCATGCCCTCCTTCTCGGTTGAGACCTTCGCGGGCAAGCGCTCCGTCGTCGGCGACCGCACGAGATGGACGATGGCGGAGTTCATCCAGTGGGCGGACAGCCTGCCCGAGAAGACGAAGGTCTTCGAGGCCGACATGACCCGCGACAATCTGCTCAATCTCTTCATTTCCTTCTGCTACGATCAGTTTGTCGATCCGCTGACCGGACAGTGCTCGTTTGATTCCGAGGAATTCAAGCAGCTGCTCCGCTACGCGAACACGCTCGCCACAAAGACCGTCTGGGAGGAGCACGACAACGGGGAATACGACGAGGAATTCTGGCAGGAATACTGGGAAAACTACGACAACCGCTTCCGCGAGGACACCGTGGCGCTCTCCGAGCTGTATCTCTCAAACTTCAACTCGTACGTCAGCGCCATGAGCTACACCTTCTACAGCCGCGACATCGCGCTGGTCGGTCTGCCGACCGCCTCCGGCAGCGGTGCGGCCATCACCTCGAACGGGCTCAGCTTCGCCATGACCACGAAGTCGCAGCTGCAGGACGGCGCCTGGGAGTTCATCAGCTACTTCCTCACGGAGGAATACCAGGATTCCGTGACGAACGGCTTCCCGCTGCGCGTCTCGTCGCTGGAGAAGATGGCGAAGACCGCCGTCGAGCAGGCGCAGGAGCAGAAGAAGCAGTTTGAGGAGAACGGCGGCTACTACGGCGGCCCCGTCGTCACCGGCACCGTCATGTATGCGCCCGCCGAGACGGCCGCGCCGGCCGTTGTGACGGCCGCGCCGGCGGAGACGGAGGATGCGGAGTCAGACGGCAAGGAGGTCGTCATCGAGGAGCCGGTCGCGCCGATGCCGAATTATCCCGGCGACGAGCGCTTCTTCCTCGATCAGGAGATGGCCGACGAGGTGATGGCGTTCCTGCGGACGCTCGACCACACCGCGCACGTGAACGCCAGCATCATGAACATCATCCATGAGGACGCCGGCGCCTACTTCGCCGGGCAGAAATCGCTCGACGAGGTCGTGAAAATCATCCAGGACCGCGCGACGAAGGTGATCTTCGAGAGCCGCTGAGCGGGGACGCGGGGACGCGATGGGGACGCGATGGAGGGACCCTTTTGAGAAAGGGTCCCTCCAAACCACCTCCGAAAACCTTTCAGGCAAGACACAGGACAAGGTGCAGCGAAGGCTGCCTGTCCTGTGTTTTTTGTTTTGGCTTCCGCCTGCTCATGCAGTCTGACCATACGCGATATGGCCAAACTGAGTAAGCAGGTTCCCGCCGAAGCGAATTCCGTGAACTGTCTTACAACTCCGCTGAAGTTCTGCGCGCGTTTGGGTGCGGGCACTGCCCGCCGCGCCTGGCCGGCGGCACTGCCGCCTGGCCGCCGGAAATATCCCGAACATTTGTGCCAAAAGCTGTTTACTTGTTCACAAATCTGTGCTATACTATACGCAGTTCCCGGCGCGTGCGCGGAAAGGATTTTTCATGGATCAGTTTGTCCTCAAAAGCGAATACACCCCCACCGGCGACCAGCCGCAGGCCATCGAAGCCCTCGTCTCCGGTGTCGAGGCCGGCATGAAAATGCAGACCCTGCTCGGCGTCACCGGCTCCGGCAAAACCTTCACCATGGCCAATATCATCGCCCGGCTGAACCGCCCCACCCTCGTCCTCGCGCACAACAAGACCCTCGCCGCCCAGCTCTGCACCGAGCTGCGCGAGTTCTTCCCCGACAACGCCGTCGAATACTTCGTCTCCTACTACGACTACTACCAGCCGGAGGCCTACGTCCCCGGCAAGGATATGTACATCGAAAAGGACGCCCTCGTCAACGAGGAGATCGACAAGCTCCGCCACAGCGCGACCAGCGCCCTCTTCGAGCGGCGCGACGTCATCGTCGTCGCCTCCGTCTCCTGCATCTATTCCCTCGGCTCCCCCGAGGAGTACCGCACGCAGGTCACCTCATTGCGCCCCGGTATGCAGATGTCGCGCGACGAGCTCGTCTCCCACCTCATCGATATCCACTACGAGCGCAACGACATCGGTTTCGTGCGCGACAAGTTCCGCGTCCGCGGCGATACTGTGGAGATCTTCCCCTCGAACTCCTCCGAGCGCGCGCTCCGCGTCGAATTCTTCGGCGACGAGATCGACCGCCTCACGGAGATCCAGCCGCTCACCGGCGGGGCCGTCCGCGATCTGCACTACGCCGCCGTCTACCCCGCGACCCACTACCTCATCGCCCCGGAGGGGCGCGAGGCCGCCTATGCCCGCATCGAGCGGGAGCTGGAAGAGCGCGTCGCCGAGTTCAAGGCGCAGAACAAGCTGCTCGAGGCGCAGCGCCTCGAGGAACGGACGAAATACGATCTCGAGATGCTGCGCGAGATCGGCTACTGCTCCGGCATCGAAAACTATTCCGGCATCTTCTCCGGCCGCGCGCCCGGCGAGACGCCGTATACGCTGATGGACTACTTCCCGAAGGATTTTCTGATGTTCATCGACGAGAGCCACGCCACGCTGCCGCAGGTGCGCGGTATGAGCGGCGGCGACCGCGCGCGCAAGCAGAATCTCGTGGACTACGGCTTCCGCCTGCCGTCCGCCTACGACAACCGCCCGCTCCGCTTCGACGAATTCGAGGAGAAGCTGAACCAGGTGATCTTCCTCTCCGCCACCCCGGCGGAGTACGAGCGGACGCACTCCTCGCAGATCGTCGAGCAGCTGATCCGCCCGACGGGGCTGCTCGATCCGGAGGTGGAGATCCGCCCGGTCGAGACGCAGATCGACGATCTGACCGGCGAGATCCGGACGCGCACCGCGAAGGGAGAGCGCGTGCTCGTCACGACGCTGACCAAGAAAATGGCGGAGGATCTGGCGGAATACCTCGACGAGCAGGGCATCCGCGTCAAGTACATTCACCACAACGTGGAGACGATGGAGCGCATGGAGCTGCTGCGCGATCTGCGCACCGGCATGTACGACGTACTGGTCGGCATCAATCTGCTCCGCGAGGGCATCGATCTGCCGGAGGTGACGCTCGTCGCCATCCTCGACGCGGACAAGGAGGGCCTCTTGCGCAGCGAAACCTCGCTGATCCAGACGATCGGCCGCGCGGCGCGCAACGTGAACGGCAAGGTGATCCTCTACGCCGACGTGATGACGCGCTCGATCCAGGTCGCCGTCGGCGAAACGGAGCGCCGCCGCCGCATCCAGCGGGAATACAACGAGGCGCACGGCATCACGCCGACGACGATCCGAAAGGGCATCCGCGAGCTGATCGCCATCGGCACCTCCGAGGAAAACAAAAAGAAACTGGACAAGCGGCGCGCGCGCAACGTCGATCCGACGAAGCTGGCCGAGGCCGACCGGCAGGAGGAGATCGAGACGCTGACCGCCCAGATGAAGGCGGCGGCAAAAGAGCTGCGCTTCGAGGAGGCCGCCTATCTGCGCGACCGCATCCGCGAGCTGGAGGCGGCGAAAGCCAAACGATAAAGCGCGGAAAGGATCCGCAATCACACAAAGCAGTGAGGAAGCAGATGATGACAGAGACCATCACGCGCCCCGGCGCGGGGGAAAGAATCCGGAACGGCGTCCCGATCCCCGATACGAACGGAGAACCGATCCACGCCCACGGCGGCTGGATCCTGCCGCACGGCGGCTGGTATTACTGGTACGGCGAGGACCGGCGCGGCGACGGCTACGTCGCCTGCTACCGCTCCCGCGATCTGCACGCGTGGGAGCCGCGCGGCCTTGTGCTGCACGCCGGCTCGCCCACGGCGCCGATGCGCATCCATTCCGATCTCACCCTGCGCCGCGCGGACGGCGGCAAGGTCAACATCGAGCGGCCGAAGGTGCTGCGCGCGCCGGACGGCCGGTTCGTGCTGTGGGCGCATTATGAGAACGGCGCGGACTACGGCGCGGCCGCCGCCTGCGTCGCCACCGCCGATGCGCCGGACGCTCCCTTCACCTACCGCGGCAGCTTCCGCCCGCTGGGCGAGATGTCCCGCGACTGCACGCTCTTTCTGGACGACGACGGCACAGCCTACTTTCTCTCCGCCTCCCGCGACAACGCCGACCTCCATCTCTACCGCCTGACGGAGGATCTGCTCGGCGTGGACTGCCTTCTGCGCACGCTGCACGCCGGTGAATTCCGCGAGGCGCCCGCGCTCTTCAAGCGGGATGGGAAATACATCCTGCTTACCTCGCACTGCACCGGCTGGGCGCCCAATCAGGGTACCTGGATCGCCGCCGACTCGCTGAGTGGCCGCTTTTCGCCGCCGCGTCCCTTCGGCGACGCGACGACGTACCGCTCGCAGCCGGCCTTCGTCCTGCCGACGCCGGACGGCCGGTATCTCTACTTCGGCGACCGCTGGGGCGGCGGCGGCGAGGCCTATTTCACCTCTACCTACGTAATCCTGCCGATTGACTTTGACGGCGCGGGCGCGCCGTTGATCTCCTGGGACGATTCCGCCCCGATCTGAACCCCGATCTGAATGAGGAAAGCTGTATGAATGAAATCATCGTCCGCGGCGCGCGGATGCACAATCTGAAAAACATCGACCTCCGCATTCCGCGCGACAAGCTGGTCGTCTTCACCGGCCTCTCCGGCTCGGGCAAGTCGTCGCTGGCCTTCGATACGCTCTATGCCGAGGGACACCGGCGCTTCGTCGAGTCGCTCTCGTCCTACGCCCGCATGTTTCTCGGGCAGCTGGACAAGCCGGACGTGGACTCCATCGAGGGGCTCTCCCCCGCCATCGCCATCGATCAGAAGACGACCTCCAAGAACCCCCGCTCCACGGTCGGCACGGTGACGGAGATCTACGACTATCTCCGTCTGCTGTACGCCCGCGTCGGCGTGCCGCACTGCCCGATCTGCGGCCGGCCGATCCGCCAGAGCAGCGTCGATCAGGTGCTCGATTCCATTCTCTCTCTGCCGGAGGGAGAGCGGTTTCTGGTGCTGGCGCCGGTCGTGCTCGGAAAGAAGGGACGGCACGAGAAGGTCTTCTCCGACGCGCTCAAGCGCGGCTTTGTGCGCGCGCGCGTGGACGGCGTCGTCTCCGATATCGTGGACGACATGGGGTTGGACAAAAACAAAAAGCACACCGTCGAGCTGGTCATCGACCGCCTCGTGCTGCGGCCGGACATCCGCTCCCGCCTCTCCGATTCCGTGGAGACGGCGCTGCGCGAGAGCGACGGCAACGTCGGCGTGCTGACCGTGCCGCGCGAGGGCGAGGGCGTGCTCTACCAGTATTCGACCCGTTACGCCTGCCCGGAGCACGGCGTCTCATTCGGCGAGCTGGAGCCGCGGCTCTTCTCCTTCAACAATCCCTTCGGCGCCTGCCCGCACTGCCTCGGCATCGGCGTGCTCCGCTCCGTCTCTCCGGAAAAGGTGATCCCGGACAAGACGCTGTCGCTCTCCGAGGGCGCGGTCGCCGTCAACGGCTTCAAAACAATCGTGCCCGAGTCGTGGAACGGGCCGATGCTGATGGCGGTTGGAAAGCGGCACGGCTTCACGATCGATCAGCCGCTGGAGAGCTACTCCGAGGCGGCGCTGCACGCGCTTCTCTGGGGCACGGGCGAGGAAACCTACGACGTGACGCGCTACTTCGGCAAGGCGGCCCACCGCTCCTTCGCCAAATGGGAGGGCGTGATCCCCATCATCCAGTCGCGCGTGAACATGAATGGCGAGGAGGCCGACTACTACGATCAGTTCATGGAGGAGACGGAGTGCCCGGAGTGCCGCGGCATGCGGCTGAATCCGGCCGCGCTCTCCGTCACCGTCGGCGAGCGCAATATCTCCGCACTCTGCGCGCTGTCCGTGACGGATGCGCTCGCCTGTCTGAATTCCCTCTCCTTCACGCCGGAGGAGACGGCCATCGCGCGCGAGATCCTCAAGGAGCTGCGCTCGCGCCTCGGCTTCCTCATCAACGTGGGGCTCGATTATCTGACGCTCTCACGCCGCGCGGGCACGCTCTCCGGCGGCGAGGCGCAGCGCATCCGGCTGGCGACGCAGGTCGGCTCCTCGCTCTCCGGCGTGATGTACGTGCTGGACGAGCCGTCGATCGGCCTGCATCAGCGGGACAACAGCCGCCTGATCGCCACGCTGAAGGGGCTGCGCGACCTCGGCAACTCGGTGCTCGTCGTCGAGCACGACGAGGAGACGATGGAGCAGGCGGATTATATCGTGGACATCGGCCCGGGCGCGGGCGTGCACGGTGGCGAGCTCATTTACGCCGGGCCGCCGGAGGGCATCGGCAGCTGCGCGGCCTCCGTGACCGGTGCCTATCTGACGGGGCGGCGGAAGATCGCCGTGCCGACGGTCCGCCGGCCGGGCAACGGGCACTGTCTGACGGTGCGCGGCGCACAGCTGCACAATCTGAAGGACATCGACGTGACGATCCCGCTCGGCTGCTTCGTCTGCGTCAGCGGCGTCTCCGGCTCGGGCAAATCATCGCTCGTGAACGGGATCCTCTATCCGGCGCTGGCGCGGAAGCTGAACCGCGCGCTCACGACGCCGGGCAAGCACCGCGCCGTCGAGGGCATCGAGGCGCTGGACAAGGTAATCGCCATCGACCAGAGCCCGATCGGGCGCATGCCCTCCTCCAACCCCGCCACCTACACGGGACTGTTCAACGACATCCGCGATCTGTTCGCCAAGACGCCCGCGGCCAAGGCGCGCGGCTACGGCCCCGGCCGCTTCAGCTTCAACGTGAAGGGCGGCCGCTGCGAGGCCTGCGGCGGCGACGGCGTGAAGCGGATCGAAATGCACTTTCTGCCGGACGTGTACGTCCGCTGCGACGTCTGCCGCGGCGCGCGCTACAACCGCGACACGCTGGAGGTAAAGTACAAGGGCAAGAGCATCGCGGACGTGCTGGACATGACGGTCGAGGAAGCCTGCACGTTCTTCGAGGACATCCCGCGCATCGCCTCGCGCGTGAAAACGATCCGTGACGTCGGCCTCGGCTACGTGAAGCTGGGGCAGCCGGCGACGACGCTCTCCGGCGGCGAGGCGCAGCGCGTCAAGCTGGCGACGGAGCTGTCCAAGCGCTCGACCGGGCGCACGTTCTACGTGCTGGACGAGCCGACGACCGGCCTGCATTCCGCCGACGTGGAGCGGCTCCTGGAGATCCTCTCCCGCCTCGTGGAGGCGGGCAACACCGTGCTCGTGATCGAGCACAATCTCGACGTCATCAAGGTCGCGGATTATATCATCGATATGGGCCCCGAGGGCGGAGACGCCGGCGGTACCGTCATCGCCTGCGGCACGCCGGAAGAAATCGCCGCCGCTCCGCAATCCTATACCGGCCAGTTCCTGCGCTCGAAGCTGTGACGGCCGCGGGGATGCGCGGGGGACGCAGGGACGCGCGGGGGACGCAGGGACGCGCGGGGGAGGGACTTTCTGGAGAAAGTCCCTCCCCTCGACCCCTCTTCAAAGACTTTGAAACAAAAAACACGGGACAAGATGCTGTGCGGATCGCTTGTCCTGTATTTTTTGTTTTGCTTGTCATATAACATTCATCTGAAATTATCTCCCGGCTTCCCGTATGCGACCGCTCCCGCCCAGTCCCCTTTTCCCCTCCCCGGCTGCGCACTATGTCCCCCATGGGGCGGGCCCGTCGCGGGGGGCAGGGGAGCCGCCGCCAAAACAAAAAACACAGGACGGGCAGCTTCCGCTGCACTTCGTCCTGTGTCCTGTTTGAAGGTTTTCGCGGGGGTCTGGGGACGCCTTTTCCAAAAGGCGCCCCCAGCGCGTCCCCCGCATCCCCCGCGGCCCTCACGCCATCGTTTCAAGCATCTTGAGCGAGACGGAATAGCGGGTCGGGAGGCCGGCGTCGAAGGCGTGGAATTCCTCGGCCATATACTCCGCCATGCGGTGGATCTCGTGATGGAGCGAGCCGGCGATGTGCGGCGTCAGGATCACGTTCGGCAGGCGGTACAGCTCGGATTCCGGCTTCGGCGGCTCGGGATACGTCACGTCGAGCAGCGCGACGCGCGCCGGCTCGGCCTTCAGCGCCGCGATCAGATCGTCCTCGACGACCTGCGCGCCGCGGCCGGTGTTGATGAAGACCGCCGACGGCGACATCCGGTCAAAGCAGTCCGCGTTCAGCATGCCCACCGTCTGCGCGTTGTTGGCGAGATGATTGGAGATGATCGTGCACTCCTCAAAGACCGTCGTCAGCGGCACCTTGCGCACGCCCAGCTGCGCCGCCTTCTCGTCCGGCAGGAAGGGATCGAACACGAGCACCTCCACCTTGTCCAGCGTCTTGAGACGCTCGATCACCATCTTGCCGATCATGCCGGCGCCGATGATGCCGATCTTCGTCTCATAGTTGCCGTCGTAGAGCCCCTCGCCGTGGCCGCGCTTCCAGTCCGGGCCGGAGGCCGGCGCGTGCATCAGGCTGAAGAAGCCCTTGTTCGCCAGAATGATCTCGGCGAAGGTGAACTCCGCCACCGGCACGCCGTTCGCCGCCCAGGCGCTGAACACGGCGACGCCGCGCTCGATGAACGGGCGGGCGAAGGCCTGCACCGTGCCCGCGGCGTAAAACACCGCCTTCAGCGCGGGGAAATACGTGTCGATCTCCTCGCCCGTGACCTTCGGCATGCCCCAGGTGGAAAAGAGATACGTCACCTCGCGCAGCGTGTCGGCGTTCTTTTCAAAATCGGCGGGCGTGAGGATCTCCTCCCCCAGCGGGAACTCGAGCTCGCCCTCCAGCGACTCGCGCAGCGAGGCGGGATAGACGTCCCGGATTTTCGTCGTTCCGATCCATGCGGCTTTTTTCATACAGAGCCTCCCAAAAGATAGATTGTGATTTTTGATCTTGCTTATCTCGAACCGTCGAAGAGGCGGATCCGCCCCAGATCGGCGAAGTCGAGGATGTCGGACAGAATGTAGTTCGAGACGAACATGCCCCTCGGCGTCAGCGCGAAGACGCCGTCCTTGAAGGTGGCGAAGCCGTGCTGCACGTAGGGCGTCAGCCGCCGTCCGTACAGCTGCTCGAACGAGGTGCCGAAGCGCCGCGCGAAGTCGCGCGTGTCGATCCCCGCCGTCAGCCGCAGCCGCAGCATCACGTACTCGCCCAGCCGCTCGCGCGGCGAGACGACGTCGTTCTGATCGGTCAGGCGGATCGCCGAGGAGGGGATCTCCAGCCCGTTCAGATAGCGGTCGAGATTGCGGATGAAGGAGAAGCGGCTGCCCATGAAGAAGGAGTGCGCCGCCACGCCCAGCCCCAGATATTCCTCGCAGTTCCAGTATTTCAGATTGTGCCGGCACATATAGCCCGGCCGCGCGAAGTTCGAGATCTCATACTGCGCGTAGCCGTTCTGCGCGAGGAATTCGACGGCGGCCAGATACATGTCCGCCTCCGCGTCCTCGTCGGGGAACGGCAGCGACTGCCGCTGCGCGTAAAGTTTCGTCCCCGGCTCCAGCATCAGATCGTAGAGCGAGATATGCTCCGGCGCCAGATGCACGACGTAGCGCAGCGTTTTCATGAAGCTCTGGCGCGTCTGATAGGGGATGCCGAACATCAGATCCACGTTGATGTTTCCGATGCGGGCGCGGCGCGCCGCGCGGTAGCTGGCCTCAAAATCCTCCCGGCGGTGGATGCGCGAGAGCGCGGCCAGCTCGTTGTTGTTCGCGCTCTGGAGCCCCATGCTCAGCCGGTTGACGCCGGCGCGGCGCAGGCGGTTCAGCAGCGAGACGTCGACCGTCGCGGGATTCGCCTCGACGGTCCACTCCGCGTCGCGGATGACGGAGAAATTCCGGTGCACGGCGCGGATCAGCTTCAGAAGCAGCTCCGGCGGCAGCGCCGTCGGCGTGCCGCCGCCGATGAAGACCGTATCCGGCGCGTAGTCCTTCGCGCCCGCGCGGTAGGACTGCATATGCAGGATCAGCGCGTTCACGTACCGCTCCACCAGCTCGTCGTTGGAGGGAACGAAGGAATAGAAATCGCAGTAAGCGCACTTGGAGCGGCAGAACGGGATGTGCAGATACAGCCCGAGCCGCTTTTTGTCAATCGACTGCAGCAGCATACGGCCGTCCTCAGGTATCGTCGTCCAGCCGCAAAACCGCCATGAAGGCCTCCGGAGAGACCTGCACGGAGCCGAGCTGGCGCATCTTCTTTTTGCCTTCCTTCTGCTTTTCGAGCAGCTTCTTCTTGCGCGTGATGTCGCCGCCGTAGCACTTGGCAAGCACGTCCTTGCGCAGCGCCTTCACCGTCTCGCGGGCGATGATCTTGGCGCCGATGGCCGCCTGGATCGGGATCTCAAAGAGCTGCCGCGGGATGTTGTCCTTGAGCTTCTCGGCGATCTTTCTCGCGCGCGGGTAGGCCTTGTCGCGGTGGACGATGAAGGTCAGCGCGTCCACCATCTCGCCGTTGAGCAGAAAATCAAGCTTGACGAGGTCGCTGCGCTCATAGCCGGCGAGCTCGTAGTCGAGGGAGGCGTAGCCCTTGGTGCGGCTCTTCATCGTGTCGAAGAAATCATAGATGATCTCGCCGAGCGGCAGCCGGTAGTGCAGCTCCGCGCGGCCGTCGTCGATATACTTCATGTCGATGAAGGTGCCGCGGCGGTCCTGGCAGAGATCCATGATGCCCCCGACGTACTCCGTCGGCGTGATGATGTTCGCCGAGACGATCGGCTCGGAGGCGAACTCGATCGTCTCGGGCGAGGGATAGCTCGACGGGTTGTCCACGCGCACGACGGTGCCGTCGTGCAGTGTGACCTCGTAGATGACGGAGGGCGCGGTCGTGATGAGGTCGAGGTTGAACTCCCGCTCCAGCCGTTCCTCGATGATCTCCATATGAAGCAGCCCGAGGAAGCCGCAGCGGAAGCCGAAGCCCAGCGCCGCCGACGTCTCCGGCTCAAAGACGAGCGCGGCGTCGTTGAGCTGCAGCTTCTCGAGCGCCTCCTTCGTCTCGCTGTAGCGGGCGCTGTCCGCCGGGTAGATGCCGGCGTAGACCATCGGCAAAACGCTCTTGAAGCCCGGCAGCGGCGTCTCAGCCCCGCCTTCTGCGGAGGTGATCGTATCGCCGACGCGCGTGTCGGAGACGGTCTTGATGGAGGCGGTGATATAGCCGACGTCGCCGGCGGCGAGCCGATCGAGCGGCCGCAGGCCGAAGGGATCCATATAGCCGACCTCCACGACGTCGAACTCCGCGCCGGTGCTCATGAGGCGGATGCGGTCGCCGGCCTTTACGGCGCCGTCCATCACGCGGACGTATACAACGACGCCGAGGTAGCTGTTGTAGACGGAATCGAAGATCAGGCACCGCAGCGGCGCGTCCTCGTCGCCTTCGGGCGCGGGGATGTCGCGCAGGATCGCGTCCATGACGTCGGAGATGTTGAGGCCGGTTTTGGCGGAGACGCGCGGGCAGCCCTCGGCGGGGATGCCGATGACGTCCTCGATCTCGTGCACGACGCGCTCCGGTTCGGCGGAGGGAAGGTCGATTTTGTTGATGACGGGAACGATTTCCAGATTGGCGTCGACGGCGAGGTAGGCGTTGGCCAGCGTCTGCGCCTGGATGCCCTGTGTGGCGTCAACGACGAGCAGCGCGCCCTCGCAGGCGTTGAGCGAGCGGGAGACCTCGTAGTTGAAGTCCACGTGCCCGGGGGTATCGATCAGGTTCAGCTCGTAGGTCTCGCCGTCAGGCGCGTCGTAGGAGATGCGGACGGCGCGGGCCTTGATGGTGATGCCGCGCTCCCGTTCGAGATCCATATTGTCGAGCAGCTGCTCCTCCATGTCGCGCTTCTCCACGGTATTGGAGAATTCGAGGATGCGGTCCGCGAGCGTGGACTTGCCGTGATCGATATGAGCGATGATTGAAAAGTTGCGGATATGCTTCTGCCGTTCGCCAGCCATGGTACACCAAGCCTTTCGGTAATTCTCGATAGTATTATAGCAGATTTTTCGTCAAATGAAAAGAGTTTGCGGAAGTTTTCCCAAAATCGGCGGGCAGCGGCGGCCAGTGGCCGCGGCCAATCGCGCGCATTGCTTCAGCGAAGTTGTGAGACATCACACGTCGTTTTCTGCGGCGGGAGCTTGCTTACGCAGTTTGACCATGCGCAATATGGCTGCAGCTCTAATGCTTTCGGCAATCTCTCCGGTGTGTGAAGACGCTCTCTCTTAGTCCATGCCCTTCCCCTTCTCCACGGCGGCGCACGATGATACACCCATGGGGCGGGGGCCGCGCCCGGGGGCAGGGGGCGCGCAGGGGTCCGGGGTTGGGGGCATTGCCCCGGTTTCCCGAAGGGAAACGCGCCGCCGCCTTTTGCGGCGCGAGGGGAAATGCGGTGGGTAATCCGGCCATCGGCCGGTTTACCACAAGAGCCCCCGCAGGAAAATCGGCTGACCGCCCGCAGACGGTATGTCTGTGCAGACACTACATGTAGCGAGTGCAGACTTCACGTCTCAGACTTGAATCCTAAGGAGAGAGCCCCAGGCCCTCTCCTTAGGAATCCACTCCCGCCCGGGGCTCTGCCCCACGGGCTCCCCGCCAAAGGGGGCCTTGTCACGGGGCCTAAAGGCCCGGCCCCCTCTGGACTCCCGGGCTGAGTATATAGACACCTACGGACGGAGATGCAGCGGTTGGGGGCATAGCCCCCACCCCCCCCACATAAGTGTTAAGGGCTATAGGGGAGCGTCATCGGCTGCCGGAAAGATTGCCGTCGGCATTAGAGCCGCAGCCATATTGCGCATGGTCAAACTGCGTAAGCAGGCGCAGCCATAGCAAATTCCGTGTGATGTCTCACTGCTCAGATGAAGTTATGAGCGCGCCTGGGTGCGGGCACCGCCCGCCGCGCCTGGCTGCCGGCACTGCCGGCCGGTGCGGCACAATTGCAAACCGGCGCGCAGTGTGCTATAATATACGCAGTATATGCCAGAGAAAGGGGACGGGCATGCCCGCATCCGCCATGACCCTTGCCGAATTCTTCCGCTCCGAGGGGATCGACCTCTTCGCCTCGGTCCCGACCGCCGCCTTGAAAATCACCCACGCCCGCCTCGCCGCCGAAGCCGGCCGCGCCACCGCCGCCGTCTTCGCGGCGATCCCCTACGCCGGCGGCGAGGGCGAGCGCACCAACCTCGCCGCCTTCGCCCGCGTGCGCGATTACCACGCCTTCGCCCGCGCGCTCGCCGCCGGCGCGGCCGCCTGCGTCGCCGCGCGCCATCCCGACGCCTACGCCGCCGGCTTCGCCGATCATTCGCCCTACGACGAGGTCCACGGCGCCGCCCTCGCCGGCCTCGGCGTCCTCGGCGACAACGGACTGCTCATCACCGAACCGTATTCCTCCTTCGTCTTCCTCTTTGAATTTCTCACCGATCTCCCCGCCGACGTCCTCGCCGCCGAGGGGATCCCCGCCGGCCCCATGACGCTCCGCTTCTGCGAGCACTGCGGCCGCTGCGCCGCCGCGTGCCCCGGCCGCTGCATCGGCGGAGGCCGCGGGAGCTGCCTCTCCGCTATCACGCAGAAAAAGGGCGCCCTCACGCCCGAGGAGGAGATGGCTCTGCGCGCCGCACCCCTCGTCTGGGGCTGCGACACCTGCCAGAACGCCTGCCCGCACACCGCCGCCGCCCGCGCCGCCGGCACCATCGCCACCCGCGTCCCCGCCTTTGCCGACCGCCTCGGGATCCTCACCGCCGCGGACGTCGCCGCGATGTCGGAGGAGGAATGGCGCGCGTACGCCTTCGGCTGGCGCAAAAAAGAAGTCATGCTGCGCAACCTCGCGCTGAAAGGAGATACCGCACCGTGATCACCTTCCTCTGCGGCCGCGCCGGCAGCGGCAAAAGCACCGCCGTCGCCGCCCGCATCGCCGATGCGCTCGCCGCCGGCCGGCAGCGGCTGATCCTGATCGTGCCGGAGCAGCAGGCCGTCGTCTGGGAGACGCGCGCCGCGCGTCTCCTGCCGCCGTCCGCGCCGCTGTCGCTGGAGATCGTCAGCTTCCGGCGGCTGTGCAATCTCGTCGCGCGCGCCTATGGCGGCCTCAGCGAACGCCCCATCACGCGCGGCGGCAAGGCCGCGCTGATGTGGGCGACGCTCCGCTCGCTAGCCGACGCCTGTCCGCATCTCCTGCCGCCGTCGCCTCGGCGGCTGGAGAGCGCCGTGCCGGCGCTCCTCTCCGCCGTCTCCGAGATGAAGCGGGCGGGCGTCTCGCCCGCCGCCCTCTCCGAGGCGGCCGGACGCCTCGGAGAGGATCCCGAATGCGCCCGTCTCGGAGCGCGCGCCGGCGAGCTGTCGCTCGTCGCCGCCGCCTACGCCTCCCTCGTCGCCGCCCGCTACGACGACGATGAGGACGCGCTCGCGCACCTTGCCGAACGGCTGAAGAACGAGCCGTTCTTTTCCGGCGCGGACGTCTTCGTCGATTCGTTTTTCTCTCTGACGCCGGTCGAGTGCGACATCCTCTGTCAGATCTTCCGCCAGGCGGACAACGTGACCGTCTCCTTTTCCTGCCCCGCCGCCGATACCGGCGAGCCGCAGTGGGCGCCGGTGCGCGCTTTTCTCGCCGCCATGCGCGAGGGCGCAGCGCGCGCGCACCGCGAGGTCACGACGGTCTCCCTTGAGGAAAACCGCCGCGCCCGGACGCCGGAGCTCGCCTTTCTCGAGGCGAATCTCTGGCGCTTTGACGCCGCGCCCCGGGAAGGCGCGGCCGACGCGATCTCCTCCGTCGCCGTCCGCGACCGCTACGCGGAGGCGGAGGCGGCCGCCTGCCGCATCCAGTCGCTCCTTCGCGGCGGCGCGCGCTGCGCCGACATCGCCGTCCTCGTCCGCGACGCCGAGTCGCGGCGCGGCATCCTCGACGCCGCCCTCGCCCGCCACAAGATCCCCTTCTTCTTCTCTGAACGCGCGGACGCAGCCGCCCGGCCGGCCGCGCGGCTGCTCCTCGGCGCGCTCGCCGTGGCCGGCGGCGGCTGGCGGCGCGAGGACGTGCTCACGTGCGCCAAGACCGGCCTCTGCGGCCTCACGGACGACGAATGCGACGCCCTCGAGACGTACACCGACACCTGGCACATCCGCGGCGCGCGCGTCTTTTCCGTCCACTGGGGCATGAATCCGGACGGCTACGTCGCCGCGCTCTCGCCCCGCGCCGCGCGGACGCTGGACGCCGCCAACCGCGCCCGCGAGGCGATCGTGCCGCCGCTTGCGGAATTCGCCGCCGTCTTCGAGGGCGGCGCGGCGCCGGTGCGCGAGATCGCCCGCGCGGCCTACGAGCTCTTGTGCGCCTTCGGCGTCTGGGATGCGCTCGCCGCCTCCGCCGAACGGCTGGACGCCGAAGGCGCGGCGCAGGCCGCCGCCGAGGAGCGGCAGCTGTGGGACGTCCTCATGGACGCCCTCGACACGCTGGTGGACGCCGTCGGCGATGACGCGGCCGATCCCGCCGCCTTCGCGGCGCTCTGGCGGCAGGTGCTCGCCGAGGCCGACATCGGCTCGATCCCCTCCGGCGTGGACGAGGTCGTCGTCGGCTCCGCCGATTCCGTGCGCCTCGGCGAGATCGATCACGTGCTGCTGCTCGGCTGCGTGGACGGGGAATTTCCCGGCGCGCCCGCCGACGACGGCTTCTTCTCCGACACGGACAAGATCCGCCTCGAGGGCGAGGGCGTCACGCTCTCCGCCCGCACCGATCTGCGCATGGCGGAGGAGCTGCTCTGGTTCTACCGCGCCGCCGCGCTGCCGCGCCGCTCGCTGACGCTTTTCCTGCCGCGCACGGACGGGCGCGCGCCGACGCCGCCCTCCCTCGCCGCCGAGCGCGTCGCCGCTCTCTTTCCCGCCATGCGGCGCGAGGACGCCGCGGCGTGGGGCGCGCACGATTTCGTCTTCACGCCCGCCGACGCGCGCCGGCGCCTGAAGCTTCTGCGCGGCACGGCCGCCGGCGAAGCGCTTTCCTCCCTCGGCGCGCTGCCGCCGCCCGCCGCGCATCCGATCCCGCTTTCCGCCCGGGACGAGCGCATCTCGCCCGGCACGGCCGAGCTGCTCTTCGGCCGCGACGTCTCGCTCACGCAGTCACGCCTCGATTCCTTCGTGCTCTGCCGCTTCGGCTGTCACTGCCGCTTCGCGGCGGGACTGCAGGAGGAAAAGGAGGCCTCGCTGGCCGCCGTCAACGTCGGCACCTTCGTGCACCGGGTCTTCGAGCTCTTCTTCCGCCGCGTGGCGGAGGAGGGGCGAGAGCTGCCGCTGCCGGAGGCGGAGCAGGACGCGCTGACGGACGAGATCGTCGCCGCGGTCGTCGCCGAAATCACGCCCGAGGCACCCGAGCGCGGCCGCGCAGCGTATCTCTTCTCCCGCCTGCGCCGCTGCGTCGCGCCGATGCTCTCCTCCCTCTCCCGCGAGATGGGCGAGAGCGCCTTCCGGCCGGTGTTCTTTGAGCTGCCGCTCGGCCGCGCCCCCGAGGACGGCGGCATCGCCGTCCCGCCGCGCCGCATCCCGCTCGGCGACGGGCGCACCGTCTCCCTGCGCGGCACGATCGACCGGCTTGACGTCTGGCAGGACGACGGCGCAAGCTATGTCCGCGTCGTCGATTACAAAACCGGGCGCAAGCAGTTCCGCCCAAGCGACGTCTCCATCGGCATCAATACCCAGCTGCTGCTCTATCTCTTCAGCGTGCTCCGCTGCCCGCCCGGCTCCTTCCGCGAACGTCTGACCGGTGCGCGCGACGGCGAGATCCGCGCCGCCGGCGCGCTGTATGTCAGCGCCCGGCCCGGCGAGGTCGCCTCGGACACGCTGCTCGGCGAGGAAGAAGCCCGCGCGGCCGCCGAGGCCGGCGCCGAGCGCAGCGGCTTCGTCCTCGACGACGAGGCGGTGCGGCGCGCGATGGCGCCCGTGACGGACGCGTATCTGCCGCCGCTTTCCGTCGGCGCCGAAGAGCTGGAGACGATGGAGGGCGCGCTCTGCGAGACGGTGTCCCGCATCGCCCGCGAGCTGCTCGACGGGGGCGCCGAGGCCGCGCCCCGCGCCGTCCACGGCCAGAATCCCTGCGCGTGGTGCCCGATGCACCCGATCTGCCGCACCGAGCGGAATCCGATGAAAGGAGACGACTGACATGCCTGACGTACACTGGACCGCGGCGCAGTCCGCCGCCATCGGCTGGCGCGGCGGCGACGTGCTTCTCTCCGCGGCCGCCGGCAGCGGCAAGACCGCCACGCTGACGGCGCGCATCGTCTCCCTTCTGACCGATCCGTCCTCGGAGGCGGAAATCTCGCGCATGCTGATCGTCACCTTCACGCGCGCGGCCGCCGCCGAGCTCCGGGAGCGCATCGGCCGCGCGCTGCGCGAGGCGATGGCGCAGGCGCGCGATAACGCGCGCCTGACGCGGCAGCTGTGCGACCTCGGACGCGCGTCGATCACGACGATCGACGCCTACTGCCTGCGCGCGCTGCGGCCGCACGCCGCCGCCTTCGGGCTGCCCGCCGCCTTCTCCGTCTCCGACGAGAGCGCGGTGCGCGCCGTCGAGCGGCAGGTCATGGGCGACGTGCTCTCCGATCTCTTCACGGAGGGCGAGGCGTGGTTCCTCGCTCTGGCCGACACCCTCTCCGGCGCGCGCAATGAGGCCGCGCTCGACGAGGTGCTGCTCGCCCTCGCCCGCGCTCTGACGGCGCGGGATCTGCCGCCCGAGGCGCTGATCTCGGCGGACGGCGGAGGGGATTTTCTTGCCTCGCCGCTGGGCAGCGGCCTGCGCGCGCGGCTTTTGCGCTTCGCGCGCCACACCGGTGCGCTCTTCTCGGCGGCAGAGGAGGAATTTGCCGCCGACGACAAGCTCGCGCGCGCCTATCTGCCCGCCGCCGCCGAGGGCGCGCGCGTCGCCGAGGCGCTGCGCGCCGCCGCCGAGCGACCCTCCTACGAGGCGGCGCGCGCGGCCGTTTTGTCCTTTGCGCCGCCGCGGCTCGGCGCCGTGAAAAAAGAAATGCAGACCGGCCTCGCCGCCGCCTTCCGTGCGGCGTGGGAGGAGACCAAAAAGACGCTCGCCGCCTGGCGCGCCGTTGAGTTTGCCGCCGACGCGGATCTGCTCGCCTCCGCCGCCGTGCGCACCGCGGAGACCGCCGCGGGCCTCGCCCGCGTGCTTAGGCGGTATCTCGGCGAGCTGACGGCGCGCAAGCGGGAGCGCGGCATCGTCGATTTCAGCGACGTCGAGACGCTGACCGCCCGCCTTTTCGTGAGCGGGGACGGACGTCCGACGGACGCCGCCCGCGCCGCCGGCGCGGAGTTCGATTATATCTTCATCGACGAATACCAGGACACGAGCCGCACGCAGGACGCGATCTTCACCGCGCTGGCCGCCGGCGGCGGCGCGCGCTTCATGGTCGGCGACATCAAGCAGAGCATCTACCGCTTCCGCGGCGCGGAGCCGGAGGTCTTCGCGTCCTACCGCCGCCGCTGGCCGCCCCATACCGATCCGCTCCCCGGCGAGGCGGACGGCCGCTCGATCTTCATGCGGGAGAATTTCCGCTGCGACGCGCCGGTGATCGATTTCGTCAATCTCGTCTCGCGCCATCTCTTCCCCGTGACCAGCGTCCCCTTCACGGCGGACGACGAGCTCGTCTGCGCCAAATCCGTCCCCGACGGCTATACGGCCGCGCCGGCGGAGATCCGGCTGATCGACCGCGCGGGAGATGAGGACGAGGCCGCGTGGGTCGCACGCCGCATCGCGGAGATGCTCGGGCACGACCGCCGCGCGGACGGCGCGCCGCTCACCGGCGGCGACGTCGCGATCCTTCTGCGCGCGCCGGGCACGGACGGCGCATCCTTCGCCGACGCGCTCGAGGCGCGCGGGATCCCGGTGCGCCGCCGCGCCGCCGCCTCCCTCTACGAGGAGCCGGAGGTGCTGCTTATGCTCTCCGTTTTGCGCGCCGTGGACAATCCCGGGCGCGACATCGATCTGGCCGCGGCGATGAAGAGCCCCGTCTTCGGCTTCTCGCTCGACGATCTGATCCGCATCCGCCGCTTCGACCGCGCCGGCTCCCTGTGGGACGCCGTCCGCGCGGCCGCCGCCCCACCCGCCGGCGACGCGCCGGCCGAGGCGGCAGATCTTCTCTCCGACGCGCTGCGCGCGCGCCTCGCCGCCTTTGTCGCGCGGCTGGGTGAGCTGCGCCGCGACGCGCGCGGCATGCGCGCCGACGCGCTGCTGCTCCGGCTCTATGAGGAGACGGACATCCTCCGCTGCGTGCAGGAAGACGAGGCGCGCGACGACGACGTGGCTGCCGCCAATCTCGAGGCCTTCTACGACGCGGCGCGCCGCTTTGAAAACGGCATCGGCGGCGGTCTGTCCCCGTTTCTCGCCGCCGTGGCCGAGGCCGTGGAGGCGGGAGAGGACGCCGGGCAGGAGAACACCGACGCGGACGCCGTGCAGATCCTCAGCATCCATCAGGCAAAGGGACTCGAGTTCCCCGTCTGCTTCCTCTGCCGCGCCGACAAGAAGCGCAGCGCCCGCGACGCCTCCGCCGCCGTCCTCTTCGATCCGGCCGTCGGCGCGGCGATGCGCCTGCGCGATCCCGGCGGGCTGGTTCGCTGCGACACGCCGCAGCGCCGCTCCCTCGCCGCCCTGCTCTCCGACGCAGCCGCCGAGGAGGAGATGCGCATCCTCTACGTGGCGCTGACGCGCGCCCGCGAGCGCCTGATCATCACCGGCACGGTGAAGGATCCCTCCGACGCTCTCGGCGCGCGGCGCGACGCCGCCCCGTATTTCACGGCGCAGACCGTCTTCGGCGCGCCGTCGTATCTCGACTGGATGCTCGACGCGGTCGCCGCCGCGCCCGACGCCGCCTGCGTGCGGGTGCTGCCCGCCGACGCGGCCGCGCCCGGGGCGGAGGTCCCCGATCTCCGCGCCGTGGCCGGACCGCCGCGCGGACCGGACGCGGACGAGATCGCGCGCGAGCGGGAATTTTTCGCCGCGCGCTTCGCGTACGAATATCCGCACGCGCACCTCGCGCGCATCCCTGCCAAGCTGACGGTCTCCCGCCTCAGCCCCGGCATTCTCGACGGCACGGAGGAGCCGGTCCGCACCGCGCTCCGCCGCGACGTGTATGCGGCGGCGATGGATCCGGCGGCGCGCAACCGCGCGCCGCGCTTCCTCCGCGGCAAGACGGAGCTCGAGGCGTCCTTCGCCGGCACGGCGACGCACGTCTTTCTGCAGTTCTGCGATTTCGAGCGCCTCGCTCAAACAGGGGCGGCGGCGGAAAGAGATCGCCTCGTCGCCTCCGGCTTTCTCTCCGAGGCGATGGCCGAGGCCGTGCGGCTCGGGGAGATCGAGCGCTTTCGCGCCTCGTCGCTGCTGTCGCGGATCCGCGCGGCCAAAACCGTGCGGCGCGAGTTCCGCTTCAACGCGGCGCTGCCCGCCGCCCGCTTCACGACCGACGCCGATCTCGCCGCGCGCCTTGCGGCGGACGATACGGACGTGATCGTGCAGGGCGTCGTGGACTGCCTCTTCGTCGAGGCGGACGGCCGCGCCGTGCTCGTCGATTACAAAACCGACCGTCTCACGCCCGCTGAACTGCGCGATCCGTCGCTGGCCGCCGCCCGCCTCGTATCCCGCCACCGCGAGCAGCTGCGCTGGTACCGCGTCGTCTGCGCCGGCATGCTCGGCCGGCCGATCGATGAGACCCTCATCTATTCCCTGCCGCTCGGCGATACGGTGGCGGTTCCGGAGGACGACGCATGAATCCGCTCTGGCTGCTTCTCCCTCTCGCGCTGCTCCTTCTCGCCGCGCTCGACGTGCGCCTGCGCACGGTGCGCTATACCGTCCGCTCGCCGAAGCTCGCATCCCCCGTGCGCCTCGCCGTCGTCTCCGATCTGCACGACACGCGCTGGGGCAAAAGAGAAGGCGTCCTCATGCGCGCGCTGACGCGCGCCGCGCCGGACGCGGTGCTCCTGCCGGGCGATTTCTTCTCCGACGGCGACGCCTCGCCGCACAGCGAGGCGCTTCTTTCGCAGATCGCGCCGGCGTGGCCCGCCTTCTGGGTGCGCGGCAATCACGAGAGCAATCACGTGCATTCTTCCCTTTTGCAAAAAACGATGGCCGCGCACGGCGTCACGGCGCTCGCCGGATGTGCCGGGATGCTGACGGTGCGCGGCACGGCGATCGGCGTCGGCGGCGCGGACGACCCGGCGGCCGCGGACGCGGCCTGCACCGGCCGGCAGATCGCCGCCGCCCGCGCGGCGATCCCGCCCGAAGATTTCGCCGTGCTCCTCTGCCACCGGCCGGATCTCGTCTCCCTTTACGAAGGCTCCGGCTTCGATCTCGTCGTGTGCGGGCACGCACACGGCGGGCAGTGGCGGGTCCCGGGAATTCTGAACGGCGTCTACGCGCCGAATCAGGAGATCCCGCCGCGCTACGCCGGCGGCGAATACCGCCTCGGCGGCACGACGATGATCGTCAGCCGCGGGCTGACGCGGCACGCCTACGGCATCCCGCGTCTCTTCAACCGGCCGGAGCTGGTCGTGATCGATCTCCTGCCGGCGGAAAAAACGGATTTGCAGCCGCGCTCCTCTTCGGATCGTGATTCCTGACGCCGGTTTCTCCCGTCCGGCGGTGTATCCGGTCCTGCCGGCCGCTTCCTGCCATAAAAAGACCTCCTGCGGCTTCTCCTTCATTCTGCCGCAGGAGGTTTCTTTTTCATCGCTCGTTTTTTGGCGTCGCGGCGCCGTCCGTGCCGCCCGCGCCCGAGGGATCCCGGCGCACGCGCCGGACGGCGCGCACGATCTCTCCGACAGAGAGGGCGAGCACCGCCAGCATCACCGCCGCGCTGGTGACGGCTGTCAGCGTCAGCATCGAGTCGTCCGCGCCGGACGCATTGACCATGATCAGCGTATTCTGCAGCGTGAGGATCGAGACGAGCGCGTCGATAAAATGGATCGTGCGCAGCAGATGCACCAGGCGGTCCGCCGAGCGGCGGCACCGCCGCAGATGGATCGAGGCCATCGTGATCTTGTACGTCGTGTACGCCGCCATGGCGATCGCCGGGATCAGCGAAAGGCTGAGGGGCTTCCGGCGGATCACCATCAGCGAGACCGGCACGACGAGGCTGGCGTTGAGCAGAAGCAGGAGCGACGCGGCCCCGAGGCAGGCCCGAGCTCTGTCCCGTTCCGGGCTGCCGCTGCGGGCGGCGCGCCGCTCGGCGAGGAGGATCGCGCCGCGCAGGAGCACGAGCACGAGGTAATACACGCAGATCGTCCCGTGCCACACGGAGGCGTGGCGGATGCCGAGGAAGCCGTTGTACAGCGCGAAGAACGCCGTCGCGGCCAGCGAGAGGAGGGCGGAGGCGATCGTTTTGAAATCGTAATCGGCCCGGTAGCGGGCGAGCAGCTGCTTCAGTGGTTTCATTCTTTGCTCCGGCTGCCCGCGGGAGCTTCCTTATGCCGCGGGGCGCGGCCCTCGCGCCAGCCGTCGACGCCGCTGCGCTCCAGCGCGCCGATGATGCGCGGGTAGAGCCCGCGGTGCGCGCGGTCGAAGGCGCGCAGGTAGTCCTTCATGTACGCGCGCTCCGTGTGCCCGTCCTCCGGACAGGGGCTTGCCTCCACCGGCAGCGACGCGCGGCGCACGAAGGCGCGGATGTCCTTTTCCTCCGCGTAGATGAACGGCCGGATCACGGCAATCTCCCGCCGCGACAGCGGCGTCACCGGCGAGAAGGAGCCGAAGCGGCCGCCGAAGAACAGATTCAGCATCGCCGTCTCCACGGCGTCGTCGTAGTGATGCGCCAGCGCCAGCTTGCTGGCGCCGTGCGCGATCGCCGTCTCGTGCAGGGCGCCGCGCCGCATCATCGCGCACAAAGAGCAGGGATTGTCCTCCTGCCGCTCGTCGAAGACGACGCGCGCGATCTGCGTGCGCCGCACGACGTACTCGACGCCCAGCCGCCGGCACAGCTCCCCGATCTGCCGCCGGTCGGAGGGCGGCGCCGCGATCGACGGCGAGGCGTCGAAGCCCATGTCGATCGTCAGGCCGAAGACCTCGTAGCGGCGCGGGTAGAAGTGCCGCATCTCCGCCAGCGCGCAGAGCAATGCGAGCGAGTCCTTGCCGCCGGAGACGCCGACGGCGATGCGGTCGCCCTCGGCGATCATCTCATATTTGTCCGCCGCCGCCCGCAGGCGGCTGAGCAGCTTCTGAAGTTCCTTCATCGGTTTTTCCTTTGGATTTTTCTTCGTTTCCGTCACCGCCGCCGCCCGGCGCGCATACCCTGTTAGAAAACATCGCCGGGAGGACGGTATGGCAACCAAAATCTACATCGATCAGGGGCACAATCCCCAAAATCCCAACGCGGGCGCCGAGAGCGGCGGCCTGCGGGAGCAGGACCTCGTTTACGAGATCGGCGTGCGCACGGCGGCGCTTTTGCAGGAGGGCGGCTTTGCGGTGCGCCTGTCGCGGCCGACGCCGACGACACAGCTCGGCACCTCGAACGCCTCCTCGCTCGCCGCCCGCGTCGACGACGCGAACGACTGGGGCGCGGACTGGTTTCTCAGCCTGCACGCCAACGCCTCCGACAATTCCGCCGCCTCTGGATGCGAGGCCTTCGTTTTTTCGCCCGCCAGCCGCGCGCTGCCGCTGGCGGAGGAGATCCTCGCGGGCCTTGCGCGCGAGACAGGACTGCGCGACCGGGGCGTCAGCGCGCGGCCCGGCCTCTACGTGCTGCGCCGCACGCGGATGCCGGCGACGCTCGTCGAGCTGGGCTTCATCACCAATCCGTCGGACGCGGCACTGATGAACGAGGAGCCCGAGCGCTTTGCGCGCGGCATCGCCGCCGGCGTCTTCCGCTTCTTCGGTCTCGACTGACTACGGCAGCAGATCCGGCCGCCGCGCGGCGGTGAGCCGCTCGGCCTCCTCGCGCCGCCAGGCCGCGATGTTCGCGTGATGGCCGGAGAGGAGCACCTCGGGCACCGGGCGCCCATGCCAGACGGGCGGGCGCGTGTACTGCGGATACTCGAGCAGTCCGTCCTCGAACGATTCGACCTCGTGGCACTCCGGCAGCGGCAGCACGCCGTCGACGAGACGGCAGACCGCGTCGGCGACGATGCAGGCCGGCATTTCGCCGCCCGTCAGCACGTAGTCGCCGACGGAAAGCTCCTCGTCGACGATCTCGTCGAGGAGCCGCTGGTCGATCCCCTCATAGTGGCCGCAGAGGAGGATCAGCCCCGCCTCCGCCGCGTACTCCTTAGCGATCTGCTGCGTGAAGGTGCGTCCGCGCGGCGAGAGGCAGACGACCCGGCGGCGCGGCTCCGGCGCGTCGTCCAGTACGGCGCGGTAGCAGTTGTAGATCGGATCGGGCGCCATGAGCATGCCGCGGCCGCCGCCGTAGGGCGTGTCGTCCACGCGGTGCCGCTTGTCCTCGGAGTAGTCGCGGATGTTCCAGGCGCGCACGGTCACCAGCCCCGCCGCGCGGGCGCGGCCGATGATGCTCTCGCCGAGCACGGCCTCGATCATGGCGGGGAAGAGCGTGAGAATGTCAATCCGCATCGTCCTTCTCCTCCGGCAGAAATCCGTCGATCAGCGTCACGTAGATGCCCGCCGGGCGCTCGTCGCCCGCCTCGCCGAGGGAGACGGCCTCGACGAACGCCGGCACGGCGGGAAAGAGGAAGGTCTCGCCGTTCGGGCGGCGCACCGAATAGACGGACTGCCCGGCGGGGTTCAATACCTCGTCGAGCGTGCCGAGCGGGCCGCGCGCCGCGTCGACGACCGGCAGTCCGATCAGATCGGCGATGAAGTGTGCACCGGGCGCGAGCGGCAGATCCTGCCGCGCGGCGTAGAGGACCGCGCCGCGCAGGCGGATCGCGTCCTCCATGGTGGGGATTTCATCAAACGACGCCAGCACCATCTGCTTCTGCACGGATGCGTGTGTCACGGTGAGCGGGCACATCGTGCCGTCCGGCCGGCGGAGATACATGGTTTTCAGCGATGCGAGGACGGCGGGCGAATCGCAGCGGTTTTCGAGGCGCACCGCGCCGCGCACGCCGTGCGTGGTCGTCACGCGCGCGCATTCCAGATAGGGTGAAAGCATACAAACCCCTCCGATGTTGTGGTATATATCTATTATACCATATTTTTCCCCATCATTCAAGCCGGCAGTGCCGGCGGCCGGGCGCGCTCAGAACCTCAGCGGAATTGTGAGACATCACACGGCGATTGCTTCCGTCAGCCGCCTGGGGGTGCGGGGGCTTCGCCCCCGCAGAAAAAAGAAAAATCCTTCCCCTTCAGGGGAAGGTGTCGGCGAAGCCGACGGATAGGGGCCGGCAGTGCCGGCGGCCGGGCACGCGCATAGCTTCAGCGGAAACGCAAGACATCACACGGAATCTGCTATGGCGGGAGCCAGGGGGTGTGGGGGCGAAGCCCCCCACAGGAAAAAGAAAATACCTTCCCCTTTAGAGGAAGGTGTCGGCGAAGCCGACGGATAGGGGCCGGCAGTGCCGGCGGCCGGGCGCGCTCAAAACCTCAGCGGAATTGTGAGACATCACACGGAATTTGCTATGGCGGAAGCCAGGGGGTGCGGGGGCTTCGCCCCCGCACCCACAAGCAGCTGACGGAAGCAATTGCCGTAGGCTGTCCTGCGGCTCCGCTGAAGCCGCGCGCCGAGGGGGCGCCTCCCTCAATGCAGGGCGGTGACGATGCCGCAGAAGACGGGGAGACAGGTGGAGGTTTCGACAATGGCGAAGAGGAAGGGGCGGGTGAGATAAATCTCGATGGGCGGAGGCGGAGGCGTCGGCAGCGCGGTCGCACCGGTCACAAGAACGGCGGTGGCCGCGGCGGCCTTTGTGCCCTCGCGGCTGAGCTCCAGCCGGGTCTTGTGCATGACAAGCGAGAGCGCGAGATTCCCGCCTTCCAGCGTACCCATGCCGGAAAAATCGGCGGCCTCGGAATCAAAGGCGTCGGGCATCGACTCCGCAAGCAGATCGGTCAGAGGCGCATCCGTGTCGAATTCCATCGAGGGGATCATCACATAGACGTCACGGCTGAAGTCGAGATGGCTGCGGGCCGCGTCGACGAACTGCGCGCCGGTGAAGGAATTCAGATAGTCGTAGACGTCCACGCCCTCGTCGGGCAGAAGGCCGACGAAGCTGTAGCGCGTCTGCTCCGGCTCCGCGTCGTAGGGACGCAGAAAGCCGACGCCGTCCCCGAGGCGGAAATAGCTGTTCTCCCGGGAGAAGAGCATCTCCCGCTCGGCAGTCACGCCGGAGCGCGAGGTGAAGGTGCGCGTCCGGATGTCCTGCTCCTCATAGGCCGCGCTCCATTTGCCGTCGAAGAGGACGGCGTTCGTCAGCACCATCAGATCATCCGCGCCCAGCACGTCGAGCAGCGAGGGGATCATGCCGTCCGTTTTGGCGGAGATCCAGCCGTTGATTTTCGCCGGTCCCTCGGCGAAGTCGTAGCCGAAGACGTCCGCGTCGTACACGGCGGCGTTTGTGTTGAGAAAGCCGGCGTCCACCGAGAAGCTCCCCGCGCGCCGGTTCAGCCAGAGCGAATCGGAAATCTTCAGCGTCGTCGGGCCGATGCCCGGCACCGTGTCCAGGAGTCCGCGCATATAGCGGTTGGCGTCCGGGATCGCCATGCCGCCGAAAAGAGCGGACTCCATCTGCGAGAGCGTCTCGCCGCGCGCGCCGTTGGCGGTCATGCCCAGCGCGCAGAGCAGCGAGAGGGGCGAGATCATCACGGTGTCCGCCTGCGGCAGCCGGCGCAGGAGCGAGAAGCCGAAATCGGCGGCGGCGGCGACAAACCGGGCCGAGGGGCGTTCGCCCTCAGCTGGCGGCACCGTCGGCTGACTGGAGGAGTAAGCGACGAGCTCCGCCCCGGACAAGCCGGACGGATCCGCCTCGCCGCAGGCAGTCAGCAGCGTCGTGAGCAGCAGTGCCGCGGCCATCGCCGCGGCTGTCAGAGATCGTCTCATGCTGTGTACCTCGTTTTTTTTTGTTGGACGGAGCGGAAGGGGGATTGGTTCCCTCAAATGGGCGTCCGCGCCGGAAAATTTTTTTTTCCTGCCGCACCCGCCCGGATCACGGACACACGCGCGCATTTTGCCGACCGATTTGTAAACAATCGCCGCCGCGCAGAGATTGCGCTTGCATTTTCCGCGGAGTTATACTATAATTAGAGAAAATCCGCGGAGGTTTTCTATGACGGAATTTGCTCTCTGGCTCAATGAATTCTTTGCCCCGATGGACGACGCGCTCCTTGAGGCGTATCACGCCCTCGCCGGGCACGGCGGCGGCTTCTGGACGCCGTTTTTCCGCTTCGTCACGCTGATCGGCGAAAAGGGGATCTGGATGCTGGCGCTGGCGGTCGTGCTGATGCTTTTCGCCCGCACGCGGAAAATGGGGATCTGTCTCTTCGGCGCCGTCTGCTGCGGCGCGCTGATCACGAATATCTGCCTCAAGGACGCGGTCTGCCGCCTGCGCCCGTTTTTGGGAAACGCGGAATATGAGGCGTTCTGGCAGTTCATCGGCGCACCGGCCGAGGACGGCTTCTCCTTCCCCTCGGGGCACGCGACGGCCGCGGCCGCCGGCTCGCTGGCGCTTCTTTTCGCCGGCGGCCGGAGGTATCTGGCCTTCGGCGTGCCGTACGTCGCGCTGATGTGCGCCGCGCGCAATTATCTGATGGCGCATTATCCGTCCGACGTGCTCGTCGGCGTGCTGGTCGGCGCCGTCTCCGCGTGCGTCGCCTGGGCGATCACCTGCGGCATCTACCGGCTGCTGGAGGCGCATCCGACGCAGCCCTTCTGCCGCTTCGTGCTGCGCTTCGATCTCCGCCGCCGCACGTGAGAACGGGGGAGGGACTTTCCGCTGAGGGTCCCTCCCCTCTCCTTTTCAAAAGGCTCCCTCCGGCGGGCCCGCGCCTTCCGGCGGCGCTTGAATGACGGGGAAAAGTATGCTATAATATAGAAAAATCGCATGCGAGGTATCGCCATGTCCGCCTATACCCACAATGTGCCCGCCGCCGACCGGCTGCGTCCGACGAGCTTTGACGAGATGTCCGGCCAGGCGCATCTGGTCGGGCCGCGCGGGATCCTGCGCCGCATCGCCCTCTCCGGCCGCATCCCCTCGATGATCTTTTTCGGCCCGCCGGGCACCGGAAAAACGACGGCGGCCTCGCTCGTCGCCGCCGCTTCCGGCATGACGATGCGCCGCCTGAACGCGACGACCGCGTCGCTGTCCGACGTGCGCGCCGTCGCCGCCGAGACGGAGGGCCTGCTCGGCGCGGGCGGGATCCTTCTGTACCTCGACGAGATCCAGTACTTCAACCGCAAGCAGCAGCAGTCGATGCTGGAATACATCGAGGACGGACGCATCACGCTGATCGCCGCCACGACGGAAAATCCGTACTACTACATCTATGACGCGCTGCTCTCCCGCTGCACCGTGCTCGAATTCCGGCCGGTCGCGCCGGAGGAGATGATGGGGCGGCTGCGGCAGGCGGCCGCGATGCTGTCCGCGGAGGCGCCGCGTCCGGTCACGTGCAACGAGGAAGCGCTCTCGAAGATCGCGCATCTGGCCGGCGGCGACGTGCGCCGCGCGGTGACGATGCTGGAGGAAACGCTCGCCTACGTCGCCGCGGGCGACGAATCCGAGACGACGCTGACGCCGGAGGTGATCGCGCAGTTTCTGCCGTCGGTCTCCGCCGGGAATTTCGACGGCGACGGCGACGTACACTACGATCTGCTCTCCTGCCTGCAGAAATCGATCCGCGGTTCCGATCCGGACGCGGCGGTCTTCTACCTCGCGCGGCTGCTCGAGGGCGGCGATCTGATCTCGCCCTGCCGGCGGCTGATGGTGATCGCCAGCGAGGACGTCGGCGCGGCGTATCCGCTGGCCGCCGTCATCACGCGCGCCTGTGTGGAATCAGCCAAGGAGCTGGGGCTGCCGGAGGCGCGGATCCCGCTGGCGAACGCGGCGGTGATGCTGGCGACGGCGCCGAAATCGAACACGGCCTATCTTGCGCTCGACCGGGCGGCGGCCGACATCCGCGCGGGACGCGGGCGCGTCGTGCCCCCGCACCTGCGCAGCCCGCAGTTCCGCGGGTATGTCTATCCGCACGATTATACTTGGGACTACGTGCCGCAGCAGTATCTGCCGGACGACGTGCGCGACGCGCACTATTATGAGTTCGGCGACAACAAGGCGGAGGCCGCCGCCCGCGCCTACTGGGAGCGGGCGAAGGCCGAGGGCGGCAAAAAGAAATAAAAAAATCAGAAAAGGGACTGCCCGAAGCAGTCCCTTTTCTGATGGACGGATGCAGCGCGGAAACGCCGTTCAGGGGCGTACGAGATCGATGATCTCCTCCGCCTCGCGGAGGCTGTGCACTTCCGTCAGGTTGATAATGGCGCGCATGCCGCGCAGAAAATCGATGTTGTCGCGGATCTCCTGCGGCGTCATGGCGAGCAGGACCGCCCGCCCGCGCAGATCGTCTGCATATTCCCGATACACGTCGATCGCCGCCGGCTGGTTCGGATCGCCGGCGAGCTGAAAGATGGCGAGCGTCTTCATCCGGCAGAAGCAGGGGATGCAGGCGCGCCCCAGGGAATGGACGTGCAGCATCGCTCCGGCATAGCGGGAGACGAGCTCGGCCGTGTACGGCAGGCCGAATTCCTCATACATCTGCGGAGAGCAGATGCAGGAGGCGTCCTCCGACAGATGGCCGATCATACCCGGCGGCAGCCAGGTGTCCATGCCGCTGATGAAGCCGCCGCGCACCTCGGTGGCCAGCGGCATCTGGTTGTGAAACGTCCAGTCCGCCGCCTCGGTGCAGTATGCCATGAACGCATGCACCGTCTCCGGATCGTCGTACAAATCGTAGAACAGATCGTTGCCGCGCACGGCGTTGGCGATGTCCATCGGGCCGTCCGCGCCGCGCAGCGTGGAGAAAAAACCGTACTCCGCGCCCTTCTCCTTCAGATAGGCCATGCCGTCCAGCATCATGGCGTAATGCGGCTCGTCCCGGTCCATCTTCAAGGACGGCCAGTCCTCGATCCGCTCCAGCGGATGGACGTGGAAGCTGGTGTTTCCGCCGTACTGCACCGTGCCGCCCAGAAAACTGCTGTGCTCGGCGATGCCGAGGAACGGCTTGAGCGCGGGCAGCCAGTCGTCGTCCAGCGCCGCGTGCGCGTCGGCGAAGCGAAGGTGCCGCTCGATCGTCTGATCGAGATAGGTGTGGAGCTGATCCGGAAACTGAAAGCTTTCGAGCGGAGCCACGCGGGGAAGCTGCACCGGGCCGATCGAATAGCAGCGGATCAGAATGCCCGGCTCCTCCGGGTGCTGCATGAACCGGACGGTCCGGTCGAGCGCTTTTTCAAGATGGTAAGCCATATGCCGCTCCTGTGCGCCGTCGGCGCATTATTTTGAATGGATTTGGGGGTTGTCATGGCTTGAGCGAGCCGGTCGTTTCGATCACGTCGCAGCGGAAGACGTCGCGCGCGACGCGGCGCTCCTCCTCCTCAGCGAGGATCCAGACGCCGAGATCGGCGTACCGCTTCACGAGCGCGCAGAGCGCCTCGTCGGCGCGCGGTACCTTGACCCAGTCCGTGCGGCGGCAGGGATACGCCAGCCAGACGGTCGGCCGCCGGCCGCCTGCGAGCGCGGCGAGCGCGTGCAGATTCTCCTCCGTCACCGGACCGTCGTAGTGCAGCTCCGCCGCGGGAAAGGCCGCGGCGATCCGCTCGCCCCATGCCAGCGTCGAGAAGGTGATCGCCAGCGCGGCGGACGAGCCGCGCAGGACGGCGAAGAGCGCCTCCTGCTCGCTTTCGGGGAAATTCTGATATTTGTTATCGATCTTCACGACAAGACCGGCCTCATCGGCGAAGGCGAGCACGTCGGAAAGCAGCGGGATCGGCTCGCCGCAAAAGGCCGCGCCGAACCACGAGCCGTACTCCAGCGCCCGCGCCTCGGCGAGCGTCAGGGAGCGGATCGGCGTCGGCGTCTCGGGAGCGGTGCCGTCGGCGCGGCGTCCGGTGCGGTTGACGGTTCCGTCGTGGAGCACCACGACCGCGCCGTCCTTCGTGACGGCGGGATCGAGCTCGATGATCGGATAGCCCTGGGCCGCCGCCGCGCGGAAGGCGGTCATCGTGTTTTCCGGATATTCGGTGCTGACGCCGCGATGCGCCTGCATACGAAGCTTTGACATTGGATACCTCCAGAATTCAGTTGCCGCGCCCATCAGCGCAGGCGGATACAGAGAATGCTCTCGCCGGGAATCTCCGCCGGGCAGGATGATCCGACATGAGCGGCTCCTTTCGAGAAAATGCGCCGCCGCGAGGCGGCGGCGCTCGGACTTCGTCAGGCGAGGACGGTGATCTTCTTGAAGAAAACGACGCAGACGAGATCGATGATCCAGCCGATGCCGAAGAAGCCGCCGGATAGGAAGAAGACGACGCCGACAATCAGCCCGAACAGATCCCCGCGGGTGAGACGGTAAATGGCGCCGTAGATCGGGTCAAAGAGGAGCACGAGCAGGATCTGCGCGATCCAGGGCAAAGAGTCGAGGGTGGAGCGGAGTTTTTTCAGTTCAGCCATGGGGGTGGCCTCCTTTTTTGAGATACGTATAGGATAGCATATTTTCCCGCAAAATGCAAGGGAGATGAAGGAATTGCGGTAAATTCCTCACAGCCGCTTGACAGACGCGGCGAAAACGGATAGAATAAGGATACTACCGAATGGGAGGAACGATCATGAATCAGACTGTGACCATAGACGCGCGCCGCGCGCGTTTTGCCTTCTCGGGCGTATCGCTTTCGCTGACGTACAGCGGGGACAAGGGCTGGCGGCTCCAGTCCGAGCGCGGCGGCGCTTTCGACGACGTGGGCGCCGCGCAGACGCTCGCGCGCGACCTGAAGGAAGAGATGCCCATCGTGCGCATGGAGATCGAGGGCGAGGCGGCAGGCGAGGCCTTCGTCGTGCGCGAGGCCTCGGGCACCTCGGTGACGATCACGCCGCACTGCATCGAGTTCGCGGATGAGGACGGCATGCCGAAGGCGACGCTGACCGCGCTCTCCGACGACGGCACGGATTCGTCCGTCACCGGCGTGCTGCGCGAGGGAGAGCGCGTCTTCGGCCTCGGCGAGCGCTTTGACGCGCTCAATCAGCGCGGACGGCGCGTGGACGTCTGGGCTATCGACAAATGGTGCCAGACGGAGGGCAACAGCTATGTGCCGATCCCGTTTTTCATCACCTCGCGCTGCGTCGGCATCTTCATGAACCGCTACGAGCACTCGGTCTTCGATCTCGGCGCCGCGGTGCCGGACCGCTTCACGATCACGCAGTACGAGGCGCCGATTGATCTTTATGTCTTCCTCGGCGACAAGCCGCAGAAGCTGCTCTTCGCCTATTCGCGCATCACCGGCTTCGCGCCGGAGCCGGCGCCGTGGCTCTACGGGACGCAGGTCTGCCGCTACGCGCCCGATTTTTCGACGGTCGGGGGCGTGATGGACATGGTGCGGCAGATGGAGGAAAACGACTTCCCGTGGGACGCCGTGATCCTCGAGGGCTGGCCGACCTACGACACCGCGCGCTACGCGGAGCTGGCCGCGATGACGGAGAAGCTGCACGACGCCGGCAAGAAGGTCATGCTCTACCAGGCCTGCGGCCGCATCCCCGGCAAGGCCGACGTGCTGTTTGCGATGGACGAGCGCTACGCGCTCAAAAACGGTGAGAGCGGCGCGCGCCGCCTGCCGGACACTGATTCCTACAATCCTGCCGACAACCCGGTGCGGCGTGAGTCCGTTTACGTGGACGTCACCGATCCCGACGCGATGGACTGGTGGTGCGGCACCGTCTGGGGTACGCTGGTCGATACGATCGGCATTGACGGCGCGAAGATCGACTTCTGCGAGCAGTTCCCGGATCACATCCCGGTCGAATTCGCCGACGGGCGGCCGACGCCCGGCGCGCACCACTGGTATCCGACGCTGTACAACGCGCTGATGTACCAGCACTTCTGCCACAGGCCCCAGGGCGGCATGTGCCTCTCGCGCGGCGGCGGCATCGGCGCGCAGCGGTATCCGTTCCTCTGGGCGGGCGATCAGCTGCGGGAGTATTTCTTCCTCCGCTCGATCCTGCGCGGCGTGCTCTCTGCCGGCCTGAGCGGCATCCCCTTCATGAGCTACGACATGGCGGCCTACCGGCCGGCGCGCGACGCCGCGGCGAATCCGGAGGCGGAGGTCTTTTTGCGCGGGCTGGAGTACACCGCCTACAGCGCCAACATCCAGACGCACGGCAAGGTGCTGCGCCCCTACGATTTCGATCCGCACACGAAGGACGTCTACCGCGCCTACGCGAAGCTGCACGACGCGCTGCGCCCGTATCTGGCGGAGCAGGGGCGCGTCGCGGCGAACACGGCGCTGCCGCTGATGCGGGCGCTGTGGCTGTACGATTCGTTGGACGAGCGGCTCCTTGACGTCGAGGACGAATACATGCTCGGCGGCGCGCTGCTCGTCGCGCCGGTGCTCGATCCGGTGACGAAGCGGGACGTGATCTTCCCCGCCGGCGTCTGGGAGGACGTTTACACCGGCGAGCGGATCGAGGGCCCGGCGATGCGGACGGACGTGGACGTGCCGCTGGAATTCATCCCGGTCTACCGGCTCGTAGGCGCGCATTCGCAGACGATCGAGGCGGCGCTGGCCGCCGCGCGGCCGTATCTGGACGAGATCCTGCGTCTGAGCGGCAAACGCTGAAGGGAATGAGCTGATATTCGGCAAATGCCATTTGCCGAATATCAGCTGCGATTCAGGCGGAGCCGGTTTCCGTATCCGGCCATACCGGCAGCCTCCTGTCATAAAAAACGCCTCCTGCGGCTTCTCCATCATTCTGCCGCAGGAGGTTTCTTTTGTCATTGCCCGTTTTCCCGGAGCGCTTCCCGCCGCGGGATCCGCCTTTTTTAAGAAATCCTAAGAATCATCCGCTTGTCTCTTAAAGGATTTTCGTGTATCCTGTTGGAAGAACGAAATCCGGGAGGGACAGACATGCTATCGGGAGAACTGCAAGAGATCGCGCTGGCCGCGTGCGGGCTTCTGCCCGTCTGCCTCGGTATGCAGTGCGCGCAGAGCACGCGGGAGCGCCGGGCGCACCGCATGCTCTGCGCGCTCACAGCCGTCTATCTCTTCGCGCTCTTTTCCGTCACGGGACTGCCGACGGTCACGGATTTTCATCCGCACGTGCATCTGAGCCTCGTACCCTTTGCGGACGGGATCTCGCCGCTGACGATCGCCAACGTCCTTCTCTTTCTCCCGCTGGGGCTGGCCGCGCCGCTGCTCTATGAGAGCATGCGCCCGGCCTGGGCGACGGCGGCGGCCGGCTTTTCGCTCTCGCTGTTCGTGGAGATCGCGCAGATGGGCGCCGGCCGCGTCTCGGACGTGGAGGATCTGCTCGCCAACACCGCCGGGGCGCTGCTCGGATGGGGGATCGCCGCGCTTCTGCGGCGGTACGTGCCCGCGGCGCGGCGCTTCTCGGGCGGGGGAGAAGCCTGCGTGTGCGAGGCGATGTTTCTCGCCGTCGTCAGCTTTCTCTATTACGCCGTCGCCTGGCCGCTGATCGGGCTGGCGCTCGGCTGCCTGCGCTGATCCGCTCAGAGGACGCGGACGCCGAGCAGCCGCGCGAGGCGGCGCGCCTCGCCGGCCAGATCGGCGAAGGCGAGCACCTGGTGGCAGCCGGGTAGCACCTCCAGAAAATGCGCGGGATCGTCGAGCCGCACGGTGAGCTGCGTGCGGCAGGTCGGCCGTGGCGCGGCCGCGGCGCTGACGCCCGTGTGGACGCCCAGCGTGTTCTCCTCACCCGCGTAGCGCATGAGCGTCAGCCTCTCGCCCGGTGCATATTCGACGCTCGGCGAGGCGCCGACGCCGGTCTCGTGATGGCAAAGAAGCGAGAAAGGCCGCGCGGCGCCGTGCACGAACAGCGGCGCGGTGCAGTGCGCGAAGGTGACGGTGCCGTCCGGATTGAGGATCGGATTGGCCATCCACGGCTTCTCCTCGGTCAGCGATTTCATCATCAGCATCGTGACGGCGCTGTCCAGATCGCCCTCGCAGGCGGCGAAGCGGTCCGTCTCGCCGTTGATGTAGCTCACGCCGAGGCAGGGATTGACGCCCGTCTCGGCGATCAGATGAAAGCAGGCGATCGCAAGACCGTCCGCGCGGTATTCCCCAAGCATCGCCGCAAGGGCGTGCGCCATGCGGGCGCAGCGGGCGATGTCCGCGCCGCGCGGCCCGTCGATCCGCCGCGCGCCGCGCACAAAGCGCTCGCGGATCATCTCCGCTTCGGCGTCGGACGTCGCTTCGTAGCGCGCGATCAGCTCGCGCGCGCTCGCGGCGGCCACGCGGATCCCGAGCGCGCGGGCATACGCCTCCGGATCGCGCGCGGGGCTGAGCACCCACGGCTCCGGCGCGCCGATCTGCAGGATCGTGCCGCCGCGGACGCGGGCGGCGGCCTCGAGCGCGCGGCAGACGCCGCGCAGCTCCTCCGCCGTGCGGGCGAGCAGCACGCGCCGCGGCCCGCCGCGCCGCAGTACGCCGTAGATTTCCGCCACAGTCGGTGCGGCGTTGCGGCAGAGGATCCGGTCGGCCTCCGCATCCGGCAGCGTGCCGCGCACGTAGGGCGCAAAAAGCACAATGGTGCGGCAGACGGCGGCCAGATGCAGAATGTCCGGCTGCACCGAGCCGCTCATCGGTACGATGACCGGCGTCCCGAGCTCCCCGCCGTCGAGCGCGGAGAGGTCCCCGTCGATCACGACGGCCAGGCGCGCGGGCCGCAGCGCATCCCGCACCGCCTCGGACGCGGCGGCGATCTCCGCCTCCGCGGGCCAGTATTTGCGGGAGAAGAACAAAACGAATGAAAACTGCATGAAACGCTCCTTTCGGGATCGCGGGATAAAAGGAGTCCGGCGGCCGTCAGGCCGCCGGACGGATTGGCTGCCGCTTTATTCAAACAGCGCCAGGACCTTGTCGTAATACTTCTGCACCGCCGGCCAGGCCTTCTTGAGGTAGGAGGCGATGTTCGTGTTGTTGTTCTGCACAAAGGTCTGCATCCAGAAGCCCGCGCCGTTCCAGTTGTCGTAGATGTAGCCGAGGTCGTAGACGCGGCCGTCCATGACGATCTGGATCATCTCCGCGTCGTCCGGCCGGTCGGCGTAGCGGTTCTTGAGCAGGATGTCGTAGTAGACCGGCGAGACCTTCTTGTAGGACTCGGCGCACAGCGCCTCGGTGATGAGGCCGATGAAGTCAAGCTGATCGCCGACCTCGAGGCGCGTGATGCCGATGCTCTCGCAGCCGCCGTCCAGCATCGTCAGGTATTCCTTCTGATCGGTGTCCCACTTCGGATAGGGCAGCACGCCGATGGAGAAGTCCGCCTCGCCCGCCAGCGTCTCCAGATGGCTGAACAGGGCCGCGATCACCACGACGTTGCCGTTGGCGAAGTCCTGCCGGTACGCCTTCAGATCGGAGGTCGGAGAGGCGTAGATGCCGGTCGCGCCGCCGCGGAACATCCCGACGATCGTGGTCACGATATCCGGCAGCTTTTCGGTGTTGATGAGATACTGCGGCACGCCGTCCGCATCCTTTTTGATGATCGGGTTGTCGAACGCCCAGAGGTAGGTGTTCATCGAGGACTGCATCTCGGCCGCCATGCCCCAGGTGTCGCCGACGTCGGCCTGGCCGTTGCCGTTGACGTCCACGTAGCAGGCCTCGCCGAGCGCCTTGATGTAGTCGATCGTCCAGTCGCCGCGGCGCACCACGTCGTAAAGATTCTCGACGTTCATCGTCTCGGCCAGCTCCTTGTTGAACAGATGCGCCCAGACCATGCGCGTCGTGTTGACGGTGAGGTCGCCGAGGGCGACGAAGCACTTGTTGTTGATCGTCAGATCCTCGCGGTTGGAGTCCGCCCACCACGGCTTGTCAAAGTCGATGTGCGGCACCTCGATCAGATTCTGATAAATGCCGGCCAGGGCGTTGGCGCCGTTGTCGGCAAGATGGTAGCAGACGAGGTCGTAGGCGTCGGCGTCGCCGGCGTTGAAGGACTGCTGGACCGCGGCGCGGCAGGTGTGACGGGTGTCGTAGTCGCTCATGGCGAGCTTGATGTCAAAGCGGTCCTGCACCGCGTCGTTGCGCGTATAGAGCGCGTCGTTGAGCTGCGAGCCGTCCTGCTCCTCCACGATATAATGCGGAACGGAGCCGGTCAGGCCGATGAGGCGGAATTCCTTGCCGTCGAATTTCTTGTCCGGCAGGTCGTCGGAGATGAGCGCGCGCCGCTCCGACTCGGTCAGGGGGCGCGTCTCTTCCGGCGCGGTCGTCTCGACGGATGCGGCGGTGGTATCCGTCGCAGGGGTATTCTGCGGGCCGGTGCTGCAGGCGGGCAGCAGCAGAGCGGCGAGAAGAAGAATGGAAATGATACGATATGTTGCCTTCATGGTGCCTCCTATAGTATAATAGATTCGGTATCCGCAGGGATCCTGCTTTCATTATAGGATACCGGCGCGCCGCTGTCAAGAGGCCGGGGCAAAATCCATGACGTTTGCGCAGAAAAAAACGGCGGGCATGAGACATGCCCGCCGGAAAAGCCGCAATGCGCCGAAAAAGTCATTCAAAGAGCGCCAGCACGCGGTCGTAGTACTTCTCGGCCGCCGGCCAGACCTTCTTGATGTAGGACGCGACGTTCGTATTGTTGTTCTGGGCAAAGGTCTGCATCCAGAAGCCCGCGCCGTTCCAGTTGTCGTAGATATAGCCGAGATCGTAGACGCGGCCGGCCATCACGAGATCGATCATCTCCGCGTCGTCCGGCATGTCGGCGTAGCGGTTCTTGAGCAGGATGTCGTAGTACGCCGGGTAGACCTTCTTGTAGGATTCGGCGCACAGCGCCTCGGTGATGAGGCCGATGAAATCCAGATCGTCGCCGACCTCCAGCCGCGTGACGCCGATGCTGTCCGCGCCGCCGTCCACCATCGTCAGATATTCCTTCTGATCGGTGTCCCACTTCGGATAGGGCAGCACGCCGATCGAGAAGTCCGCCTCGCCGGCCATTCTGGCCAGCGCGCCGAACTGGGCCGCCAGCACCACCACGTTGCCGTCGAGGAACTCCTCCTCCTGGCTCGTCTTGTCGGTGCCGTTCGAGGCGTAGACGCCCGTCGCGCCGCCGTACATATTCACGATCGTGAGCACGATGTCCGGCAGCTTCTCCGTGCTGATGACGTACTGCGGATCGCCGTTCTCATCCTTTTTGATGATCGGGTTGTCGAACGCCCAGAGGTAGGTGTTCATCGCGGAGCCCTTGTAGGCGGCCATGCCGAAGGTATCGCCGCGGCTGGCCTTGCCGTCGCCGTTGACGTCCACGTAGCAGGCCTCGGCGAGCGCCTTGATATAGTCGATCGTCCAGTCGCCCCGCCGCACGACGTCGTAGAGGTTCTCCACGTTCAGCGTCTCGGCGAGCTCCTTGTTGAACAGATGCGCCCAGACGCCGCTCACGGTGTTGACGCTGATGTCGCCGAGGGCGACGAAGCACTTGCCGTTGATCGTCAGATCCTCACGGTTGGAGTCCGCCCACCAGGGCTTCTCGAAGTCGATGTGCGGCACGTCATAGAGATTGTGGTACATGCCCGTCAGCGCGTTGGCGCCGTTGTCGGCCAGGTGATAGGCCACGAGATCGAAGGCGTCCGCGTCGCCGGCGTTGAAAGCCTGCTGGATCGCGGCGCGGCAGGCGTGCCGGTCCGCGTAGCCGACAAAGTCGAGCGTCACGTCAAAGCGGTCCGCCACCGTATCGTTGCGCGTGTAGACGGCGTCGTTGAGCGTCTGGCCGGTCTGCTCCTCGACGACGTATTTGTCGCGGGTGCCCTCGAGGCCGATGATGCGGAACGTCCTTCCGTCAAATTTCTTCTCGGGCAGATCGTCGGAGACGAGCTCGCGCCGCTCCGATTCGGTCAAGGGGCGCGTCTCCTCCGGCGCGGTCGTCTCGACGGGCGCGGAGGTAGTGCCGGCGGCGGGATCGGCGGCGGGCTCCGCCGGTTTTGTGCCGCAGGCAGCGAGCAGCAGCAGCTGCGCGGCCGCCAGCGCGGCCGCCACGGATTTCAGTCGGTTCATAAATCGGGTCATTCTCCTTTTGAGTCAATTGTAAAAAACTGTTATTTCCGAGAGTATTGTAGCACATCCGACGCGGCCTGTCAAGGGCGGCGGAATAATTCAAATATATACTATAAAAATCCAAACAGAATTCAACTCCGGAGGTCATTCTATGGCAAACATCCTGATCTGCGACGACGAGCGCGACATCGTGTCCGCGCTGGAGATCTATCTGCGCTCGGACGGGCACACGACCTTTGCCGCCGCAAACGGCGAGGAGGCGCTCGAGGTGCTCGCGCGCGAGGAGATCCATCTCGTGCTGATGGACGTCATGATGCCGCGCATGGACGGGCTGAACGCCCTCTCCCGCATCCGGGAGATCAGCAACGTGCCGCTCATCTTTCTCACGGCCAAAAGCGAGGACACGGACAAGATCCTCGGGCTGAACCTCGGCGCCGACGACTACGTGACCAAGCCCTTCAATCCGGTGGAGCTGTCGGCGCGCGTGCGCTCGCAGCTCAGGCGCTATACGCAGCTCGGCGGCATCGGCGCCGCCGAGCCGGGCGAGGTGCGCGTCGGCGCGCTCTCGCTCTCCGAGCGGACGCGCACGGCGTCGCTCGACGGCGAGCTTTTGAGCCTCACGCCGACGGAATTCGACATCCTGCATCTGCTGATGCGGCATCCGGGCGAGGTGCTCCCGCCCGCGGAGATCTACCGCCGCGTCTGGCGGGACGCGCCCTACGGCGCGGAGGGAACGGTCGCCGTCCACATCCGCCATCTGCGGGAAAAGATCGAGATCGATCCGGCCGAGCCGCGGCGGCTGCTCGTCGTCTGGGGGCACGGCTACAAGCTGGTGGACGCGCCGGACGCGCCGCGCCGGAAAGGAGAACAGCAATGAAAGACGAAAGAAATCCCGTCCCGCGGCGCGCCCTGCGGATCCTTTGTGCGGCCGCGGCGGTCGTGACGCTCTGTCTCGCCGTCGGCGGCGCGGCGCTGAGTACGCTGATGTGGGAGATGAATTTCTACGCCGCGACGCCCGTCTATCTGGAGGAGCAGCTTGACCGGCGGCTGCTCGAGGATCAAGCGAGGCAGGCGCTGAACGTATACTGGCGCGGCGACGATCCGGCCGCGCTCTATAAAAACACGAATCTGCTCTTTCGCATCACGGATGAAAACGGCATCCTCCTCGCCGCCAACACAGACGCGCTGCCGGCGGACGCCTATGTCTGCCGCGGCGCGCAGCTCGTCTATGAGGACGCCGAAACGACCGCCGCCTATGAGAGAGATTCGGCGGAGCCCGCCGTGACCGCCGCCTGGGAGCGGCAGACATTGCGCTACTACACCGTGACGTGTGCGGTCGACCGCAATTTCCCGTACAACGACCGCTACTTGATCGGGCGGAACGCGCTGCGCGCGGTCTACGCCGGCCGCTACGTGATCCCGCCGGCGGCGGCCGCGGCGGGGATCGTGTTCCTTGTGCTGCTCGGATGGCTGCTGCACACGGCGGGGCGCCGCACCGCGCCGGACGGCACGCAGACCGTGACGCCGCGGCCGCTCGACCGCGTGCCGCTCGATCTCGCGGCAGCCGCCTGCCTCGCGCTGGCGGTGCTGGAATACAGCGTGCTGCAGCGGATGCCCTCCGTCCTGCCCTTCGCCGCCCTCACCGCCTGCTTTGTGCTGCTCGACGCGGCGCTCCTTCTGTGGTTTGTGACGACGCTGGCCGTGCGGCTGCGCACGCATACGCTTATGCGCACGACGGCCGTCGGCTGGGCGCTCGGCTGGCTCTGGCGGCTTCTGCGCGCCGCCGGCGCGGCGATGCCGCTGATCTGGAAGACCGCGCTGGCGCTGGCGCTCGACCTGGCGGCAGACGTTCTGATCTTCGGCCTTCTCTGGAGCCGGGAGGAGGCGTTCGTCCTCCTCTTCCTCAAGGAGCTCGCCGCGGCGGCCCTCGTCTGCTGGCGCGCCGCGGAGATCCGGCGCCTCGAGCGCTTCGCGCGCCGGCTCTCCGAGGGAGAGCTGGAGGAAAAGCTCGAGGCGCGCGCGATGACGGGCGACGCGCGACGCTTCGCCGCCTGTCTGAACGGCATCGGCGACGGCATGGCGCGCGCCGTGGAGGAGCGCACGAAGAGCGAGCGGATGCGCACGGAGCTGATCACGAACGTATCCCACGACATCAAGACGCCGCTGACCTCCATCGTCAACTACGTCGATCTGATGAAGAAGGAGAACGTGACCGGGGAGCCGATGCGCGGCTATATCGCGGTGCTCGAGCGGCAGTCCGCCCGGCTGAAGAAGCTGACGGAGGATCTGATCGAGGCCTCGAAGGCCGCCTCCGGCGTCGTGCCGGTGCAGCTGGAGACGTGCGACTGGTCCGTGCTGCTCGACCAGGCGCTGGGCGAGTACGACGGCAAGCTGCGCGCGGCGGGGCTGGAGGTGATCCGCCGGGAGCCCGAGGGCGCGGTGACGGTGACGGCGGACGGGCGGCTCGTGTGGCGCGTGATGGACAATCTGCTCAGCAACATCGTCAAGTACGCGATGCCCGGCACGCGGGTCTACGTCGCGCTGGTGCCGGGCATGCACGAGGCGCATCTGACGTGGCGCAACGTCTCCCGCGATCCGATCGACGTGCCGGGCGAGGAGCTGACGGAGCGCTTTACGCGCGGCGACGCCGCCCGCTCGACGGAGGGGAGCGGCCTCGGCCTCTCCATCGCCCGAAGCCTGACGGAGCTGATGGGCGGCACGCTCTCGGTCTTCGTGGACGGCGACCTGTTCAAGGCGACGGTGACGCTGCCCGCCGCCGCGCCGGACGCGGACAAATAAAAATCCCGGAGGAGATCCGTCGGATCTCCTCCGGAATTTTTTTAACCGGACAGAAAGCGGGGCGGCGCCGTGGCGCCGCCCCGCGGGAAAGCCGGAGATTATTTCAGGAAGCCGAGGGAGCGGATGATGGGCGCATCCTTGGCCTTCCCCTGACAGACCTGGAAGAAGCAGATGATCTCGATCACGCCGAGAACACCCACGCAGATGGCGGCGGCGATCGGCACGATGAACGTCCACACGAGAACGGCGGACACGATCAGGAGAAGAACCTCCACCATCGTGAACTTCAGCGCCTGACGGACGTGGAAGGACGCGTAGGGAGACTGCGGGGCAGCCAGCAGCGCGATGATGACGCCCACGGCGCCAAGGAGGTACGCGGCCATAGCGATGACCTTGTTCTGGGAGATGTCTTCGGGAGAGAAATCAGCCGTGTGATCATAAGGATCCACCGCGGGAGCGGCCGGCTGCGCACCGGGAGCGTTCAGAGAAGCGCCGCAGTTCGAGCAGAAGACCTGGCCTTCCGGGATTTCCTTGCCGCAATTCGGACAAAATGCCATGATGATGACTCCTTTCCTTATGGAAAAATCGTGATGCGTTTCAGCCGCCGAAGCGGCCGGGTTTGTTTATCCATCCAATACTATACCATTTTTTGCGCCCTCTGTCAATCCTTTTCGACGGAAATTTATGAAATAATTGAAATAATATACAAGGGCTGCGTAGAGGCCTGCCGCCGCGAGAAGCGCAGCCGCCGCCGGGCCGTTGCCGGGCAGGAGCGAGATGAGGCGCGGCGCGGTAAGGCGCGCCGCGCCGAAGGCGGAAAACGCCGCCGCCAGCGGCGCGGCAAGCCACGACAGGCGCGGCCGCACGCCGGTGACGGCGAGCAGCCGGCCGAGGCTGAGCGCGGCGTTGAGGATCTCGCAGACGTACTGCACGGCGACGTAGCCCGCGACGCCGAAGCGCGGCACCAGCAAAAGCACGAGCGCAAGGCACGTCGCGGCGTCGAGGATGTTCACCTTCATCGAATAGACCTGCTCGCCCAGCCCCTTGAGGATCGCGTCCACGGAGGAATCAAGATACATCACCGGGATCAGCGGCGCGAGGCGCAGAATGTAGGCGGCGGTGCCGGCGCCGGGATAGAGCCCGTCGCCGATCGCGTCGGGGAAGGTGAGAAACGCCGCGGCGACGCCGACGGAAAAGACGAGCGACACGCGGAGCACGCGCCCGGTCATGCGCCGGATCGACGGCATGTCGCCGCGCGCGTGATAATCCGCCGCCTCCGGGATGAGGAGCGAGGAAACGGCGCCGACGACGGCGGCGGGAAAAAGCAGCAGCGGAAAGACCATCCCGTGCACGACGCCGTAGGCGGCGAGCGCCGCGGAGGCCGAGGCGCCGTTCTGCCGCAGTCCCCAGGGAATCGCCAGATGCTCCAGCGTCAGAAGGCCCGTGCGGGCGTAGGAGCCGACGGCGACCGGCAAAGCGGCGCGGCAGACCAGGCCGAAGGCCGGGCGCGGCGCGCGCGAAAGCGACACGCCGTCCCGCAGGCAAAGGAGCGCCGTGACGGCGAGGGAGACGACCTCCGCCGCCGTCGCGCCGAGCGCCGCGGCGAGGCAGGCGTACTCGATCCCCGCGGGGACAAAAAGCGTCAGGAGCGCCGCGCCGCCCAACACCCGCACCGCCTGCCCGGCGACGGCGGCGGCGGCGCCGCGGTAGACGCGCCGCCGTCCGTTCGCGTAGCCGCTGAGGGCGGCGGAGAGTGAGAGCGCCGGCAGCGAAAGCGCCAGCGCCCGCAGCGACGGGATCGTGCGCGCGTCGTGCAGCACATGGATCCCGATCGGCGCGGAGAAGGCAAGGAGCAAGACGCCCGCCGCGCCGCCGAAGAGCAGGCTGTACGCAAGGCAGCCGCGCACCACGGCGCGCAGCGGCGGCGTGCCGCGCGCCATCGCCTCCGCCGTCAGCCGCACGGCGGCGAGATGGACGCCGGAGGCAGCCAGCGTCACGCCGAAGCCGTACACGCTCATGACCAGCGTAAAGAGCCCCATCGCCTCCGCGCCGATCTTCTGCGAGAGATAGGCGTTGTAGGCGACCGAGACGGCGCGCGTCAGAATCTGCACCGCGCCCAGGAGCACGGCCTCCGTGACAAAGCGATGAATGCGTTTCACGCCGCGCCTCCCCGAAAGCTGAAAGTACTCCATTCTATGCCGCGCGGCGGATGCATATGCCGCGGGGCTTTCGGCGAAAAGGGTTGATTTTTTCCCCGGAATCCGATATAATGTTAGAGAACCTTAGAGTAAGGAGGTACATATCCCATGCGTTGGCTTCTCTCGATCCTCATCAGCGTGCTGCTCGGCGCGCTCGCCGGCTGGCTGGCCGGACGGATCATGAAACGGGACGGCAGCTTTCTGCGCAACCTGATCCTCGGCATCTGCGGCTCCGTGGTCGGCGGCATCGTCGCCGGCGCGCTCCATATCGGCGGGGATTCCCTGCTCGCGCAGATGCTGATCTCCATCGGCGGCGCCTGCCTGATCCTTTTCATCGTCGGGCTGTTTACCAAAAAGTAAAAAGCGGGAACAAAAACGGAAAGCCGCGGGCCTGCCCGCGGCTTTCTGCGCGCGGCGGCGCGGCGCATCTTTGCACTTTCCTCTTGCAATTGCGCCGCATTCTTGGTACAATATTAGTGTATAACCTTTTTCGGGAGGAACGGGATATGGAGAGAGTTTCCAAGATCAACTATTATCTCGACATCGCCCAGACCGTCGCCGAGCGCAGCACCTGCCTGCGCCGCTGCTACGGCGCGATCATCGTCAAGGACGACAGCATCGTCTCCACCGGCTACAACGGCGCGCCGCGCGGCCGCAAAAACTGCAGCGATCTCGGCTACTGCATGCGCGAGAAGCTGAAGATCCCACGCGGCGAACGCTACGAGCTCTGCCGCGCGCTCCATTCCGAGGCCAACGCCATCATCGCCGCCTCCCGCGAGCGGATGCTCGGCGCCACGCTCTACATGTGCTGCACCGATCCCGCAACGAAGGAGATCGTGCCGCACACCTGCTCCTGCGCCATGTGCAAGCGCATGATCCTCAACGCCGGCATCACCTCAGTCATCGTGCGCGAGGATAAGGAAAACTACACCGCCTACCGCGTCGCGGACTGGATCGAGCACGACGACAGCCTGAGCGGGGAGTTCGGATACTGAGATCATGAAAACGATTCGCATTCTTCTCGCCGCGCTCGCGGCCCTCTGCCTGCTCGCCGGCTGCGGCGGCGACGGACTCGTCGCGCTGAAGTACGAGGACGGGCGCATGACAAGCGGCGCGCTCGTCTATCTGCCCGCCTCCACCACCTACGAGCCGACGGCGGTCGGCGCCCCTTACGCCTATTATAAGCGCGCAGATCTGACCCTCTACGCCATCGGCGACGAGGATCCGACCCTGTGGCTGACCGAGGCCTACGCCGGCGGTGCCACGACGATCTTTCACGCCGAATCGATCACGCTGCCGACCTGGGAGACGCTTTCGCCCGAGCGGATGCTGGTGTGCGCCTCGGACGTCGTGACGTTCTGCCTGCTTGAGGTCACCGACGCGGACGTGATCGCCGCCGTCCTCGGCGCCTTTCTGGACGGCGAGGCCGCCGAGCGGCCGACCGAGCGCTCGACGCTCGATTATGAGCTGAAATTCGCCTCGTCCGCCTGGCCGCAGTTCTATATGAATTTGATTTACGCCGAGTACGCGGACGGCCGCGTGACGCTCACCGAGCGCGCGACGCGCCGCACCGTGGAGATCGGCGATCTGCTCGCCCCGGTCCTGCACCCGGACGAGACGGACGCATGATCGCGCCGCTCGCGGCGGCGCACGTGCCGGCGGCGGCCGCGCTCGCGCGCCGCTGCCTCGGCTCGCACGCCTCGGACGCGGCCTTCGCCGCGATGGCCTTCGCCGCCGCCAACCGCTACTTCGCGGCGCTGGACGGCGCGGGCGCCGTCGTCGGCTTCGGCGGCGTCTCCGTCGCCGCCGACGAGGCGGAGATCCTCGAGATCGCGGTGGACGAAGCGTCGCGCCGCCGCGGCTTCGGCCGCGCGCTGATGGAGGCGATGCTGACGGACGCCGCGCAGCGCGGCGCGCGCACGGTCTATCTCGAGGTGCGCGCCTCAGGCGAGGCCGCGCGGCGGCTGTACGCCTCCCTCGGCTTTTGCGAGATCGGCGTGCGCAGAAGCTACTATCGAAATCCCACGGAGGACGCGCGCCTGATGGCGCGCGCCGCCGATCCCAGTGAGGGAGTACCTGTATGATTCTTCTCGGCATTGAAAGCTCCTGTGACGATACCGCCGCGGCGGTCGTCGAGATGGGCGACGGCGTGCGCGCCGTGCGCGGCGCGGCCGTCTCCTCGCAGATCGCCGTGCACGCCCTCTACGGCGGCGTCGTGCCGGAGATCGCCAGCCGCGCGCACAGCGAGGCCATCTGCGCCGTCGTGGAGACGGCGATGGCGCGCGCCGGCGCTTCGCCGGCGGACCTCGACGCGGTCGGCGTCACGAACGCGCCCGGCCTGATCGGCTCGCTGCTCGTCGGCGTCAGCTTCGCCAAGGGCTTCGCCCTCGCCAATCACCTGCCCCTGATCCCGGTCAACCACATCAAGGGACACGCGGCCGCGGCGTATCTGTGCGACCTGTCGCTCGCCGCGCCCTTTTGCGCGCTCGTCGTCTCCGGCGGGCACACCTCGCTCTACGAGGTGCCCGCGCCGACCTCGTTCTGCGAGATCGGCGGCACGCGCGACGACGCCGCTGGCGAGGCCTTCGACAAGGTCGGCCGCGTGATCGGCCTGCCCTATCCCGGCGGCGCGGCCATGGACCGTCTGGCCGCCGCCGGCTTTGCGCACGATCGGGGCGGGATGTTCTCCTTTCCCTCCCCGGCCGTCGCCGACGAGACGCTCGACTGGTCGTTCAGCGGGCTGAAGACGGCGGTCATCAACCAGATCCACACGCTCTGCCAGCGCGCCGGCGTCCCGGACGGCAGTCAGCTGCCCGAAGCGGTGCGCGAGGGGCTCGCGGCCTCGTTTACGCGCGCGGTGACCGAGGGCGTCGGCGCCAAGCTGACGCGCGCGATCCGCGAGCGCGGCGTGACGCGCCTGGTGCTCGCCGGCGGCGTCGCCGCCAACACGCATCTTCGGAAAAAGATCGCCGCGGTCTGCGAGGCGGCCGGCGCGTCGCTCGTCGTGCCGCCGCCCTCCCTATGCGGCGACAACGGCGCGATGATCGCGGCGCAGGCGTATTTTGAGGCGCAGGCTGGCCGCTTCGCCGATTCGACGCTCAACGCCTACGCCTCCGACGAGGATGCGGCATTTGTCTAAAATGGCGTTTTATTAGGCGTCTGTATAAAATCGACGCCGCACACTTTTCCAGAAGTTTTCCCCTGCATGGGGAAAACAACAGGGGAAAACCATAGGAAAATCTATCCTTTCCGCGCGCCGGCGCACGGATTTCGGCTGGGGATGCGGACGCAGCGCGTTTTCCCTCGGCAAGAACTGACAAAGGAGATGCCCCGCCGCCTCGGCAATTGCAGCGGCGCGCGGCATATTATGCAAATGACGAATATCACCATCGTGCCGACCTACGGCAGCCGCGTCGCAGTCGTGCCGGTCCCCGACGGCAGCGCCTGGCGGGAGGCCACCCGCGAGCAGCTCGCGGTGCTGCTCGCCGTCATGGCGCAGCCAGAGCTGTCCTATCTCGCGGTCGGCGAAAAGACCGGCGCCACGCGCGAACAGATCGACGGCGCGCTCGCTTACTGGGAGGCCGCCGGCGTCCTTACGCTGCGCCGCGCGGAGGCCGCGCCGCCCCTCGCGGCGGTCAAGCCTGCCGCGCCCCGGCCGGAGGCGCGCCCCGAGCTGCCGCGCTACTCCTCGGAGGAGCTCGCGCGGGTCCTGGAGGCCAATCCGACCGCGGCCGGTCTGATCGACTGCTGCCAGCAGGAGATGGGCAAGGTCTTCAATACCGCCGAGGCAGAGGTCATCGTCGGCCTCTACGACTATCTCTCGATGAACGCCGAGTATATCCTGCTTCTCTGCGCGCACTGCGCGAAGCGCGGCCATCGCTCGCTGCGCTACATTGAGAAGATGGCCGTCGGACTTTACGACGAGGGCATTGTCACCTACGACGCGCTCGACGTTCACCTGCGGCGCCTCGAGCGCACGGACGACGCCGAGAGCGCGCTGCGCGAGATGTTCGGCATCGGCAAGCGCGCGCTCATCAAGCGGGAAAAGGAGTGCTTCGCCCGCTGGATCGGCGAATGGGAGATGCCGCTCGAGGTCGTGCGGCACGCCTACGAGATCACGGTCGGCCGCACGCGCGAGCCGTCCGTCGCCTACACGAACGCGATCCTCGAGCGGTGGCACGCCGAGGGCCTGACGACGCTCGAGGCCGTCGAGGCGGCCGAGGCGAAGGCGGCGCCGGGCACGCCGAAGAGCGGCAGCTTCGATACGGACGATTTCTTTGAGGAAGCGCTGAAGCGCTCCTACGGAGACAAATAAACGGAGGAAGATATGGCATTCAGCCCTGACAATATCCGCCGCGTGCGCGAGGATTTCCGCGTGCGGCGCGCCGAGGCGGCCGCGGCGGCCGAGGCGGCGAAGACGGCGCTGTACGCCGAGATTCCGGCGCTCGCCCCGCTTGACCGGGAGATCTCCTCGGTCGGCGTGCGCGTGATGCGGGCGGCGATCGCCGGCGGCGACGTCGAGGCGGCCGTGGCGAAGATGAAGGAGGAGCACGCGGCGCTGCGTGCGCGGCGCGCCGCGCTGCTCGCCGCGCACGGCTACGCGCCGGATGCGACCGACATCCGCTACCGCTGCGAGCGGTGCCTTGACACGGGCTTCGTCGGCACGCGGATGTGCGTCTGCATGCGCGAGGCGCTGATCCGCGCGGGCTGCGAGAGCTCCGGGCTCGGCGCGCTGCTCGACCGGCAGACCTTCGACTCCTTTTCGCTCGATTACTATCGCGGCGACGACCGGCGCGCGATGGAGAAAAACGTCGCCGCGCTGCGCGATTTCGCCGCCCATTTCGAGGAACGGCGGGGCGAAAATTATCTCCTCATCGGCGCGACGGGGCTGGGCAAGACGCACCTCTCGACGGCGGTGGCCGGCGCGGTGATCGCCGCCGGCGGCGACGTCGTCTACGTCACGGCGCACGAGGTCTTCTCGGCCTATGAAAAAACCCGCTTCGGCGAGGGCGAGGGCGGCGAGGACCGCTTCCTTTCGTGCGATCTTTTGATCGTGGACGATCTCGGCACGGAGCTGACGAACAACTTCACGCTCTCCTGCCTTTACAATCTGCTCAACACGCGCCTCAACCGGCGCCTCTCGACGATCCTCTCGACGAATCTGACGCCGAAGGAACTGCGCGCGCGCTACGCGGACCGCATCACGAGCCGGCTCTTCGGCGAGTACCGGCCGCTGCTCTTCGGCGGCAGCGACGTCCGCATGCAGAAGATCCGCGCGTCTGAGTCCTGACGGAACAACAATTTTTACGGGGACGCAAAAATCCCCAGAAAGGTGGATACAAATGAAAATCGGAGCAATGGTGGAATCCTTCCGCGCGGGCTTCCGCGGCGGTGTGGAAAAGGCGGCCGCGCTGGGCGTGTCCGGCGTGCAGGCGTATGCGACGACCGGCGAGCTGGCCCCGGAGAACATGACGCCGGAGAAGATCCGCGAAACGCTGGACATCGTCCGCTCGAACGGTCTCGTCTTCTCCGCGATCTGCGGCGACTTCGGCGTTGGCTTCACCGATCCGGAAAAGAACAAGATCTACGTGGAGAAGTCCAAGCGCGTCGTCGATCTGGCGCTCAAGCTGGACTGCCGCGTCGTCACGACGCACATCGGCACCGTCCCCGCCGAGGAATGCGAGAAGAAGAAGATCATGCGCGAGGCCTGCCGCGAGCTGGCCGTCTACGCCGACTCCGTCGGCGCGGCCTTCGCCGTGGAGACCGGCCCGGAGACCGGCGCCATCCTCGGCGACTTCCTTGACAGTCTGGGCGCCGGCGGCGTCCGCGTCAACTTCGACCCGGCCAACCTCGTGATGGTCGCGGGCGACACGCCCGTCAACGCGCTGAAGTCGCTCGGCCGGTACGTCGTGCACACGCACGCCAAGGACGGCATCAAGCTGCACCGCACCGAGGCGGCGCCGGGGCTGACGATCAGCCCGGAGGCGGCGAAGCACAACGCGCTCATGGACATGGGCAGAAGATATCTGGAGCTCCCGCTCGGCCAGGGCGGCGTCGATTTCGACACCTACCTGCCCGCGCTGAAGGCGAGCGGCTTCGACGGCTTCCTCACGATCGAGCGCGAGGTCGGCGAGAATCCCGAGGCGGACATCGCGATGGCGGTCTCCTTCCTCAAGGAGAAGATCCGCGTCCTCGGCCTCTGAGAAAAACAGAAACGGGGGAATGCCGCGTGGGCATTCCCCCGTTTTTCCCGCCGCTCAGCGGTTGCCGCAGCCGAAGCCGCTGCCGCCGCAGCCGAGAGACAGGACGAGCAGGCAGAGAATAATCAGCCAGATGGTGTCGTTTTCAAACAGATTGCACAGGCATCCCATGTTGTGTGATCCTTTATTTCCCGTATTCGGGGCTCGCACCCGTTCCGGGGCGCGGCGGCTGCGCCGTCACGCCTCTGTTACCATTGTATGCGGAACGGGCAAAGGCGACACAAATTTTGTCAGGTCAGCTCGAGATGCGAGACGTGCAGAAAGGCGTTGGCGCTGACGGTGCTGTCCGCCGGGATCTCGGTCTTCGCGCCGCACCTCTTGCACTCCACGCGCACGCGGTCGTCGAGGATATCGACACGGTACTCCCCCTCGCCCGCCGGACAGCGGCAGGTGATCTCCCCCTCGCCCTGCAGTTCGCGGATAACGTACATCACGATGTCGAGGATCTGCGGATCGGAGAAAACGCCGCCCGCGCCCTGCCCGCGCGAAAGGTCGCTCAGCTCGGCGCCGCCGAGCAGCTCCCGCAGCTCCGCGTCCGCCTCGGCGAGCGCCTCGTCCAGCTTTTCCTTCGTGCCGACGAAGCATACGTTCACCCCGGAATAGGCGCAGGGGAAGGCGAGCAGCTCGGAGGAGAAAAAGAGCTGGGAGGAGACGAGAAAGGTGTGCGGCTTCGGGCAGAGAAAGCAGGGCACCGTGAGGCGGATCTTGCGGTCCGCGGTATACACGATCGTCAGCTCGCTCTCGCCGCAGGGGCACTTGAGCCGCATCATGTCGGCGCTGAGGGCGAAGGCGCCCACCAGACTGACGACGGTCGCGCCGCAGTGCGGGCAGCGGTAGGCGACGGTGGTTTGTTTCTGATTGAGAATCATATCGGAGCGTTCCGTTTCGTTTTGATGAAGATTGTCGGTTTTCGCCGCATACTATTATAACACCTGATACTATTTTATGTCAATTCCCCGCGTTGGCAATCGGGAAAACAAATTCCCCCGGAAAAAATTTGCAGGAGGCTCTGATGCAGATCCGCTATGATGCGTCCGCGCGCACGGCCGAGGTGCCCCTCAAGGCGCTCTGCGCCTTTGCGCGCCGCCGGCCCGGCGCGCCGCACGGCTTTCACCGCTCGGCCGGCACGGCCGAGACGCCGCCGGACGCCCGCGAGGCCGTGCCGCTCTCCCTTGTACGCGAGGAGACGGACTATACCGTCCGCGTGACGGGCGAGATGGACCTGTGCGCGCGCGACGGCGCGCTGCTCGTATGCGAGACGCGCCGCGCGGTCCGCCGCAGCCCGGCCTATCTCGATCCCGGACAGGATCCGGCGCAGCTGTGCGAGGCGATGCTCGGCGCGTATCTGCTCTGCGAGGCGGAGGCGGCCGAAAGCGCCGCGATCCGCATTGTCTACGTGCGGGAATCGGACGGCGAGGCGCGCGCCTGGGAGGGTATGTTCGCGCGCGCGGTGCTCGCGCGGGCGTTCGAGACCGTGTATGCGCGTGCGAAGCCGTTTCTGGACGTCGCCGTGCAGCGCGAGGCCGAGGGACGCGCGGCGCTCTCGCGCCTGCGCTTCCCCTATCCGTCGGTGCGCGAGGGACAGCGCGAGCTGATGGACACGCTCTACCGCTGCGTGCGGCGCGGTCAGCGGCTGCTGGCCAGCGCGCCGACCGGCATCGGCAAGACGGTCTCGACCCTCTATCCGTCGCTGCGCGCCGTCGGCGCGCGCGAGGCCGACCGCATCTTCTATTTCACCGCCAAAACGGTGACGGGCGGCGCCGCCCTCGACGCCGTGCGCGCGATGCGCGCCGGCGCGCCGACGCTGCGCGCGATCCGCCTCACGGCCAAGGAGCGCGTCTGTCCGCTGCGCGCCGGACACGAGGAGGAGCGCGACCGCTGCCGGCACTGCCCGCGCCTCGCGGCGGCCGGCGGCCTCGCCTATGAGGAGCGGCGCGACGCGGCGCTGCTGGAGCTGCTTGCGGACGCGCCGGTCGCGGACGCGAAGGAGATCGCGGCGGCCGCCGAGCGGCACGCGGTCTGCCCCTACGAGCTGTCGCTCGATCTGAGCGAATACTGCGAGGTGATCGTCTGCGACTACGGCTATTTGCTCGACCCGCACGTGCGCCTGCGGCGGTATTTTGCGGAGGATCGGGGCGAGCGGACCATCTTTCTCGTGGACGAGGCGCATAATCTCCCCGACCGCGCACGCGAGATCTACTCCGCGTCGCTGACGCGCACGGAGATCGCCGCCTTCGCCGCCGCGGTCACGGCCGCGCTGCCGGACGACCGCGCGCTCGCCGACGCCTGCGAGGCGGCCGGGGCGGCGCTCGACGGCCTCGACGCGCTCTGCGCGGCGGAGGCGACGGAGGAGGAGGGCGGGCTGCGCGGCTTTTCGCTCCTGCCGGCCGCGCCGGACTTCTTTCTTGAGGCCATCGGGCGGCTGCGCGCGGCGGCGGACGAATACCTGCGGCGCGACTGGGAAAACGCGGCGCCGCTTTTCCTCGACATGCGCGACGCGCTGCGCCGCTTCGCCGACGCGGCCGCCTGGGCGGACGAGGGCTTCGCCTGCTATCTCGAATCCGCCGGCGGGGAGACGACGGCGCGCGTGATGTGCCTCGATCCCGCGCGGCTGCTCTCGAAGGAATGGGCGCGCGGCGTGACGGCCGTCCTCTTCTCGGCGACGCTGTCTCCGATGGAGTACTACGCCGACGTATGCGGCTGCCCGGACGCGGTGCGGCTGGAGCTTCCCTCGCCCTACGAGCGGGACAATCTGTGTCTGGTAACGGTGGACGCGGTGAGCACCCGCTATTCCCAGCGCGCCGGGACCGCCGCCGACGTGGCGGAATGGATCGCGGCGGTGACGGAGAGCCGCGAGGGCAACTACATCGTCTACTTCCCCTCCTACCGCTACATGACGGACGTCTGCCGGCAGTATCTGCGCGCCGCGCCCGGCACGCACGTCATATTGCAGAAGCCGGGCATGAGCCTCCGTGAACGCGACCGCTTTCTGCGAGAGTTCGAGCGGTGCGCGGCGTCCGGCGAGGGCGTCGTGGCCTTCTGCGTGCTCGGCGGGATCTTCTCGGAGGGCATCGATCTGGCGGGCGAGGCGCTGATCGGCACGGTGATCGTGGGGATCGGGCTGCCGGGGCTGTCGAGCGAATTGAATATCCTCTCGGAATATTACGAAAAGACGCGGGAACGCGGGCACGACTACGCCTATCTCTACCCCGCGATGAACAAGATCCTGCAGGCGGCGGGCCGCGTGATCCGCAGCGAGCGCGACCGCGGCGTCGTGGTGCTGATCGACGACCGCTACGCCGATCCGGGCGTACGCGCGCTCTTCCCCGCCCACTGGAGCCGCATGCAGTACACGGCCGATCCCTACACGCTGGGCGTGATCCTCTCCCGCTTCTGGGAGGAGGGAGATACGGAGGGAAAGGAATGAAACAGGAACTGACGGCGGGCATCCAGCTCTCGAGCGTCAAGCCCTATACGCAGAATGAGGCCGGGCTGCGCCGGACGCTTCTGCGTCTACGCGCGATCGGCTACAAAACGGCGCAGCTGCAGTGGCACGCGCTCTCGATCCCGGCCGCGGCTGTGGCCGACGCGCTGGGCGAGGCGGAGATGCGGGCGGTATCGCTGCAGGAATACACGCACGTGGTGATGGCGGATCCGGCGCCGTATCTGGCGCTGGCCGAGGCGTGCCGGCTGGAGGACGTTTGCGTCAGCGGCATTCCGGCGGAATACATGACGCCGGCGGGCGTCGCGCGCTTCGCCGCGTGGATCGCGCCGCTCGGCGAGCGCGCGGCGGCGATGGGCTGTACGCTGTCCTTTCATCCGCGCTGGCAGGAGCTGGCGGAAATGGAGGGAAGGCTCGTGCTGACGCGGCTGCTGGAGGCAGCCGGGCCGTCGCTGCGCGTGGTGCTCGATTTCAATCACGTGATCCGCGCGGGGCTGGACGGACCGTCGCTTCTGCGCGCTCTTTCCGGCCGCGTGGACTTCATCCACTGCAAGGACATGACGGACGCGGCGCGGGAGCACTCGCATCTCGTGCCAGTCGGCGCGGGCTGCGTGGACTGGCCGCCGATCCTCGCCGCCGCGCGCGGGGCTGGCGTGCGCGTCGCCTTCGCCGAGCAGGAAAGCTGGGACGGGGACGCGTTTGCGGCGATGGCGCAGAGCCGGGCGTATCTGACCGCCAACGGCTGCCGGGGCTGAGCCCGCAGCCGCGGATCAAATCGACATGCGGGGGCAGCCTTCTGCACCCCCATCCGGCCGCTGCGCGGCCACCTTCCCCCTCGCCTGCGCGAGGGGGAAGGGATTTTATTAGATTTCTGCGGGGGCCGAAGGCCCCCGCACCCCCGGGCGGATCATATAGACTTCCGGCGTCGCACAGTTGTGGTGAATCCGGCCTCAAGGCCGGTTTGCCACAGAAGCCCCCATCCGGCCGCGGATGCGGCCACCTTCCCCCTCGCTCCCGCGAGGAGGAAGGGATTTTAATTATAGATTGCGGGGGCTTCGCCCCCGCCCCCCCCGGGTGGATCAAATAGACTTTCGGGGGCCGAAGGCCCCCGCACCCCCGGGCGGATCATATAGACTTCCGGCGTCGCACAGTTGTGGTAAATCCGGCCTCAAGGCCGGTTTGCCACAGAAGCCCCCATCCGGCCGCATCCGCGGCCACCTTCCCCCTCGCTCCCGCGAGGGGGAAGGGATTTTAATTATAGATTGCGGGGGCTTCGCCCCCGCCCCCCCCCCGGGGTGGATCAAATAGACTTTCGGGGGCCGAAGGCCCCCGCACCCCCACGCCCCATCCCATGGGCGGGACATATTGCGCAGCCCGGAAGGAAAAAGCATGGGCTTCGGCGTTCGTTCGCGAGAAGACAAACGGTCAGTTTGAAGCCGCCGCTATAGCAAAAAAACACAGGACAAGCGATCCGCACTCGTTTTGTCCCGTGTTTTGTTTCAAAGTCTTTGAAGAGGGGTCGAGGGGAGGGACTTTCTTCAGAAAGTCCCTCCCCCGCGCATCCCCCGCGCATCCCCCTCGCGTCCTCGCGTCCCCACGCGCGTCCCTCACCGCATCTCGAGCGTGCGGCGGTAGGCGGCGGTGACCGCCTCCATAACGGCGGCGCGGAAGGCGCGCGCCTCGAGTGCGGCGACGCCCTCGATCGTGCTGCCGGCCGGCGAGCAGACCTCTGCGCGCAGGCGCGAGGGATTTTTTCCGCTGCTCTGCGCCAGCGCCGCCGTGCCGAGCACCGTCTGCGCGGCGAGCTGCTCGGCCGTCGCGCGGGGCAGGCCGCAGCGCACCGCGCCGTCGGCCATCGCCTCCATCATCATGCACACGAACGCCGGGCCGCAGCCGGAGACGGCGGACGCCGCGTCGATCTTCTCCTCGCCGAGCGGCAGAAGCAGCCCCGCGTCATCCAGCGCGTCGAAGAGGAGCTCCTCGTCCTCCGCCGTCACACCCTCGCCGAAGCTGTAGAGGATCACGCCCTGCCCGACGGCCGCCGGCGTGTTCGGCATGATGCGGATCACGCACGCGCCGCCGAACATTTCCGCGACGCTGGCCGCCGACAGCCCCGCCGCCATGCTCACGAGTACAAAATGATCCTCCCGCGCGGCCAGCACGTCCGCGATCTCCGCGGCCGCGCGCGCCATGACCTGCGGCTTGACGCCGAGGAAGATCGCGCGGCACTGCGCCGCGATCTGCCGCGCGCTGGACGGCACCGTGCCGAACGCCTCCTGCAGATGCGAGACGTTCTCGCTGTGGTGATCGGCGGTCAGCACGCTCGCGCCGCCGATGCTTTTGGCCGCGGCGGCCGCCAGCGCGCCGCCCATGTTGCCGCATCCGATAAATCCGATTTTCATTCCGGGTCCTCCTTATCGAATCTGTCCGCTGCCGCGGATCACGTACTTGTAGCTGTTCAGCTCCGCCAGCCCCATCGGGCCGCGCGCGTGCAGCTTCTGCGTCGAGATGCCCATCTCGCAGCCGAGGCCGAACTCCCCGCCGTCCGTGAAGCGCGTCGAGGCGTTCACATAGACCGCCGCGGAATCGACCGAGCGCACAAAGCGCGCGGCGGCCGCCTCGTCCTCGGTGAGGATCGCCTCGCTGTGCCCGGTCGAGTGCGCCGCGATGTGTGCGATCGCCTCCTCCAGCGAGGGCACGACGCGCACCGCAAGGATATAGTCAAGAAATTCCGTATCAAAATCCGCCTCGCCCGCCGCCTGTCCGACGCCGGGCAGAAGCGCCGCCGCGCGCTCGTCCAGCCGCAGCGAGACCGGCGTCAGGCCGCGCGCCGCGCGGTCCCCGCCCAGCGTGCGCGCCAGCGCCGGCAGAAACGCAGGCGCGATCGCCTCGTGCACAAGCACGACCTCCGCCGCGTTGCAGACGGAGGGACGGCTCGCTTTGGCGTTCTCGATCACGCGCAGCGCCATGTCCTGCCGCGCCGCGGCGTCCACATAGATGTGGCAGATGCCGGTGCCGGTCTGGATGCAGGGCACGCGCGCGTTTTCCACACAGCTGCGGATCAGCCCCGCGCCGCCGCGCGGAATGAGCAGATCGATGAGGCCGACGGCCTCCATCATCTCCCGCGCGCTGCGGCGGTCGGTGTCCTCCACCAGGCCGACAGCCTCCGGCGGCAGGCCGGCCGCCGCCAACCCGCGACGGAGCGCGGCGGTGATCGCGGCCGCGGAGCGCCAGGCGTCCCGCCCGCAGCGGAGCACCGCCGCGTTGCCGGAGCGGATCGCGAGCGCGGCCGCGTCAGAGGTGACGTTCGGCCGGCTCTCGTAGATGATGCCGATCACGCCGAGCGGCACCGAAACCTTCTCGATCACGAGGCCGTTCGGCCGCTCGACGCGCGACAGCACGCGCCCGACCGGATCGGGCAGCGCGGCCACGTCGCGCATGCCCGCCGCCATGGCGGCGATGCGCGCTTCGGTGAGCAGCAGCCGGTCGAGCATCACCTCGCCGAGGTGATCGCGCGCGGCGTCCGCATCCGAGCGGTTGGCCGCGAGGATCTCCGCCGAAGCCGCTTCCACGGCGTCGGCCATCGCGCACAGCGCGCGGCGCCGGAGTTCCGCGTCCGACGCGGCGACGCGCGGCGCGGCGGCCTTCGCCGCCCTGAGGATCGACTGGGTGGTATTCATGCCTCATGCCTCCCGATGAATCTCGTCCCGACGGGACGGCCCTCGACCGCGTCGTACAGCACCGCCGGATCGGCGCCGTCCACGATCAGCATATCGACGCCGGCCTCCATGCAGATGCCGGCGGCGGCCAGCTTCGTCGCCATGCCGCCGGTACCGCGCGCCGAGCCCCGCCCTCCGGCGGCGGCGAGGATCTCCGGCGTGATCTCGCGCACCTCGGGGATGCGCCCGGCCGACGGATCCTTCCGGGGATCGGCGGTGTAGAGACCGTCGATGTCCGTCAGCACGACGAGCAGCTCCGCCTGCGCGCTGACTGCGACGAGGGCGCCCAGCGTGTCGTTGTCGCCGACGGCGACCTCCTCGGTGGAAACGGTGTCGTTTTCGTTGATGATGGGGATCACGCCGAGGGAGAGCAGACGGCCGATGGTGTTGCTGAAATTCCGATGCCGCCGCTCGTCGCGGAAATCCTCGCCGGTGAGCAGGATCTGCGCCACGATGTGGCTGTATTCGGAGAAGAGCTTGTCGTAGACGTACATCAGCTCGCACTGGCCGATGGCGGCCATGGCCTGCTTGGAGGGCATGTCCTCCGGCCGCGCGGGCAGGTTCATCTTGCCGACGCCCATGCCGATGGCGCCGGAGGAGATGAGGATCAGCTCGTGGCCGGCGTTTTTGATGTCGCAGAGCGCCTTGCACATCGCCTCCACACGGCGGATGTCCATCCGGCCGGTGGCGTGCGTCAGCGTGGAGGTGCCCACCTTGACCGCAATTCTCATAGGATTTCCTCGCTTGTCTGTCGTTTGCATCATTATACCACATATTCAGCGGGAATGCAAGCGCGGCGGGGAGACGCGCGGGGGAAACGCGGGGGAAACGCGGGGGAGGGACTTTCTGAAGAAAGTCCCTCCCCTCGACCCCTCTTCAAAGACTTTGAAACAAAACACGGGACAAAGTGCGGTGCAGATCGTCCGGGGGAACGGGAGCAGAGCCCCCGGAAGAATATATGATAGCCTCGGGGGCGTGGGGGCCTCCGGCCCCCACTGAACCAAAAAAACTCCCTTCCCCCTCGCGGAAGCGAGGGGGAAGGTGGCCGCACCAGCGGCCGGATGGGGGTGAGCAACGCCCGCGAGAGTATACTTGATCCGCCGGGGGTGCGGGGGCGTCAGCCCCCGAAAGCTTATTTGATCCGCCCGGGGGTGCGGGAGGCGTTAGCCCCCGACAGTAGATTTGATCCGCCCGGGGGTGCGGGGGCGTCAGCCCCCGCAATCTCTAATAAAACTTCCTTCCCTCTCGCGCAGGCGAGGGGGAAGGTGTCGGCGCAGCCGACGGATAGGGGAGCGGTGCTCGGCAGAATCCCCCAGACTACACGGACGGGAAGTATTTTACAAACAAAACTAATTTTATGTACGATTCTTTGTTGACATAAGAGAAAATGCGTGTTATAATAGGAGTGGTATAGGATATATACCAAAAATTCATTCAAAGGAGACACCATCATGAAAAAGCTTACCGCCTTGCTGCTCGCGCTGATCCTCGCGTGTACCCTGCCGCTGCTCTTTGCCTTTGATGCCGCACAGCCCCACGACCACGATTGCGAACATGACCATGAAGACGGGCTGATGCGTGTCCGTGATCCCTGGTGTGATGTGTGTAATAATTACACATCGCAAACGACAAATCTAGTCGATTCCGGATGTGATTACTACGATGCAAATAGTCATTTGTATTGGTTCCAGTATGAAGATGTTTGCAATACTTGTGGATCAGTGCTCAATTCGCATTCAACAGATTCTTTAAGCGGACATAGTTTTGATTCAAGCTATATTGATGGTGAAGGTAATTTTCATCGCAGATGTGAAGCATGTGGTTACGTAGAGCCTTTCCCAACTTTAGCGACTCCTAATCCAGTTGAATAATAATAGTAGCAAAACTGGGCTGTATGAACACATCAATTCATACAGCCCATCTTAAAACAATTAGGAGTATTTTCAATGAAACTTTGCAAGGCCATTTCTGTCCTTATTGCTTGTTCTTTTCTGCTCATTGCTTGCACAAATACTGTTTCGGATTTTCCAACTACTCAGCAAATGGCTGGCGATAAGCAAGACACCCGCTCGCAGGACGAAATTCTCGCAGAGCTTTTCGCCCAGACAGACGGCCCGGTCGTGGTGCAGTTAATCGGGCGCAGCCCGTATTTGTTTCAGGACGATTTAGCGCCCATTTGGAACGCGCCGCACGTCATCAACGTGATCGGCACGTCCTATGTACATTGGCTGGATGATTCTGAAGATGCTTCCCTTACCATGATCGGACAGTATGACGTTGACCTAGATCCTGCGGCAGTCGTTGAGGGACGCTGGTATGAAACAGACACAGAATGCTGTGTCAACCGAGCCGAGTATGAGCGTCTGCTTGCCGATCCGGAATCTGGTTTTTCGGAGTTGGGTGACACTGTAACATATACAGAGCCGGAGAAAACACTTAGTGCTGGTAGTTTTGTGAAGCCTAAGGAGCCTGTTTCAAGACAGTTTGTCGTTGTCGGAGTGGTGGCGGACAGTGCTCCATATGATAATACCAACGCTTACGCAATCTATCATGTGTACACGACAGTAGATGGCGTAACGGCCATGATGGCCAATTATACAAACAATGTGACATACTACTTTTCAGATGTGGATCTTCGAGCATATTGGAATGCCCGAATTGTCAAAACGCAAAATGGATCTGCGGTATATAAGGAAGACCCGGACCGAGAAGGGTATGTCCTGTTCCGATGTGCTGATGATCGAATCTATTCTGAAGAAGAATGGCTGGAGCAATACAGTGACACAGTCAGCAATGCAGGATACACAGTTGAAGTAACACTGGACAGTGGGAAGAATTATGCGGATTTTGTCGAATATCTGCGGATAACACAGTTCACTGAAGAACCAGCAAGCGAAAGATTGCATATTCTTGAAGAAATGCGGGAAAACGCTCTAAAAAATTATGAGAAAAACTGGCTCACACCTAAATATACGGTAGATGGAACTCCAATTGTTATTTCAGATGAAATAATGAATAAAGCCAAACTGAATCTGGAAGAAACACTTGCTACGCTCGAGCCAGACGCCACGACCGCCTACTTGCAGGAAATCGGCGAGCTGGACGAGTGGTTTCGCTGCAACGGCAACGTCCCCTACGTCGTCCGCCCCCTCCGTGTCGAGGAATAAAACGATCCCCGCCCTTGTGGGCGGGGATTTTTCTGTCCCGCTGCGAATGTTCATGAGTTCCCCCTTGATTTTGCGCGCAAATCCCGTATAATGATACCATACCGGCGCACCGCCGCCGCAAAAGGAGCTTTGCCTATGGAATTCCTGCCGCAAGAGTCCGTCCGCCTCTATCTGCATCCGTCCGGCAGCCGCCGCCTGGCGCTGCTGATGCGCGATTTCAGCCTCCTTCTGCTCGAACTGAGCGCCGAGCGCCATCTCGCGCAGCGCGGCGCCGCCCTGACCCTGCTCGGCTCCGACGGCGAGCTCCTTCCCTTCCGCGAAAGCCTCTTTGCCCCCGTCACGGGCGGATATCCGATCTATACGCTCCGCGTGCGCGACGCGGGCGGCGCCGACGTCGCCCTGCGCGTCTTCTCCTCGCCGGACGAGGATCCGGCGCTGTACTGGCGCGTCTCGCTCACGAATACCTCCGGCAGACCGGCGCGGGGCGCGCTGCGCCTCTTCCCCTGCACCTCCCCCGACGACCGCTATCTGACCGGCCTGTGGGACACCGGCTACTGCATCTATTCCCCCAATCCGCGCGTGCAGACGATGCTGCCCTCGCGCTGGCGCTTCGACGGCTCTCTCCTCACCGACGGCTACGCCGCCTGCCGCCTCGGATCGTGCCGCAATCTCGCCCTCCGCTTTGCCGGGGAGGATCCGCGTCATTTTGAATTCTCGAATTATCTCGCCCTCGCCTACGACCTCGCGCCGGGCGGCACGGCCTCGCTCGACGGCGTCTTCGCCGTCGGGGACGCGCTGCCGGCCGCGGTCGAGCCCGACGCCGCCGAGGCGAGCGCACGCGCCTATTGGGATGCGTGGTTCTCCCGCGTGACGGCGTTCCCGGATGTCGGCGCGCGGCAGAACGACCTCTTCCGCGCGCAGGTCACGCAGTGCCTGCAGATGCTGCAGCGGTATGAGGACGGCGCGCTCACGACGCGGCAGGGCTGCGTCGGGCGCAACGTCTGGGAATGGGAGGCCGCGCACGTCCTGACCGCGCTCGACCGCATCGGCCTCGCACCGTGGACGGACGAGGCGCACCGCACGCTGCTGACGCGCTGGCTCGTCACCGATCCCGCCTCGCCCGACGAGGGACACATCGCCAATCCCCGCGTCCGCTGGGCGAACGCCAACGGCGCGGTCGTCTGGTGCGTGGCCGAACATCTGCGCGTGCGCGGCGATCGGGCGCTCTGTGAGGAGTTGATGCCGCCGCTAAAGCGCGCGGCCGCCTGGATCGAGCGCAGGCGGAAGGAGACCGCGCCCGGGGAAGCGCCGGGCCTCTTCCCCGCCGCCGGCGCCAGCGACTGGCCGGAGATCGGCCAGCATTTCACCTTCACCGATTCGGTCAACGTGATGGGCTACCGCGCGCTGGCCGCGGCCGCCGAGGCCTTCGGCGACCCGGATGCTCCTATGCTTCGCGCGCGCGCCGACGACTATGCGGCCGCGCTGGCCGCCGTCGTCGCCTCGCTCGAGGCGGGGCACGACGAGAGCGAGGACTACATGCCGACGCACATCCTCGGGAAACCGTTTGACGAGGTGCGCACGCACTGCTACATGACGGACGGCATCGTCTATCTGCCGATGACCGGCTGCCTTGATCCGAACGGGAAGCTGTTCGGCTTCGTCGAGCGGTATTACGAGCGGCACGGCCTCATCGAGCACGGGCTGCGCGGCCGGCTGTCCAATCTGGACTGGGGGACGGTCGGCGTCTACGGCGACTGCTACTACACCGGCGTGCCGGAGACGTGCTGGTTCTACGCCTTTCTGCAGAAGGGCGAGACCGCGCGCGCGGGAGAAGCGCTGGAGACGATGCTCCGCTTCACGCTCTCACCGGAGTTCGCCGCCGCCGAGCGGTACTCGCCGCTCTCGCCGTGGTACGCGCCGTGGCAGCCGAACGGCAGCGCCTCCGCGCGCGTGATCCACTGCATGCTCGATTATTACGGGGCGAAGGACAACCCCGATTTCCGCAGAAGAAAGGCGATTTTTGAATGAACATCCGCGAAGAATCTCTCAAAAAGCATTACGAATGGCGCGGCAAGATCGCCGTCGCCGCCCGCGTCCCGGCCGATACGGCCGAGGCGCTCTCGCTTGCCTACACGCCCGGCGTCGCCGAGCCGTGCCTGGCGATCCGCGACGACGTGAACAAATCGTACGAGCTGACGCGCCGCTGGAACACCGTCGCCGTCATCACGGACGGCACGGCCGTGCTCGGCTTGGGCGACATCGGCCCGGAGGCCGGGATGCCGGTGATGGAGGGCAAGTGCCTTCTTTTCCGCGAATACGGCGGCATCGACGCGATCCCGCTCTGCATCCGCTCAAAGGACGTGGACGAGATCGTGCGCACGGTCGCGCTGCTGCTGGGCAGCTTCGGCGGCGTGAATCTGGAGGACATCGCCGCCCCGCGCTGCTTTGAGATCGAGCGGCGGCTGAAGGAGATCTCCGATATTCCGATCTTCCACGACGACCAGCACGGCACGGCCGTGATCGCGCTGGCCGCGCTCATCAATTCGCTGCGCCTGACGGGCAAGCGGCTCGGGGAGATCAAGGTCGTCATCAACGGCGCGGGCGCCGCCGGCGACGCCATCGGCCGCCTGATGCTCCGCTACGGCGTGAAAAATCTGATCTTCTGCGACAAGAACGGCGCGATCTGCGCGGGCGAGCCGCAGCTCCACGAGGAGCACGAGCGGCTCGCGGAGATCTCCAATCCGCATCACGAGCGCGGCGCGCTGCGCGACGTGATCCGCGGCGCGGACGTCTTCTTCGGTCTGTCGCGGCCGCGGCTCGTCGACGCGGACATGATCCGCTCGATGGAGCGGGACGCCGTCGTCTTCGCCATGGCGAATCCCGATCCGGAGATCCTGCCCGAGGAGGCGCTCGCCGCCGGCGCGCGCATCGTCGGCACCGGCCGCAGCGACTATCCGAATCAGATCAACAACGTCCTCGCCTTCCCCGGGATCTTCCGCGGGGCGCTGGACGTGCGCGCCGCGCAGATCAACGAAGAGATGAAGATCGCCGCCGCGCGCGCCCTCGCCGATCTGATCGCGCCGCACGAGCTGTCGGAGACGAACATCCTGCCGCGCGCTTTCGACGCGCGCGTCTGCCCCGCCGTGGCCGCGGCAGTCGCCGCCGCCGCGCGCGAAAGCGGCGTAGCCAGAATCTGAGAGGAAAAAAATGAAAAACGAGCTGCACATGCTTCATTCGGTCACGGACACGATCTGCAACAGCTTTTTCATCACGACCGAAGACGGCCGTCTCATCGCCGTCGACGGCGGCTTTGCGGCCGAGACCGATCATTTTCTCACCTATCTCCGCGCGCTGACCGGCGCCGAGGCGCCGCATATCGATCTCTGGATCCTCACGCACCCGCACGACGACCACGTCAACGTCTTCCTCGAACTGATGGCGCATCGTCCCGAGGCGCTGACGGTGGACCGGATCTGCCTGAACTTTCCCTCGAAAGAATACCTCGCCGCGGAGGACGAGTCCGCCGCCGGCACGATGGAGGCGTTCTACCGCGTGCTGCCGAGGGCGGCGGACAAGGTGCGCGTCGTCTGCGGCGGCGACGAGCTGCGCGCCGGCGCGGCGCGGATACGCTTCCTCCATTCGCAGGATTATGCGATCCGTCAGAACCGCTGCAACAACAGCTCGCTCGTCTTCCGCCTCGATCTCGGCGGGCGGAGCGTGCTCTTCACCGGCGACTGCGGCGAGGAAGCGGGCGAGAAGATCCTGCGTCTCTGGGGCGAAAGCGGCATTCTCCGCTGCGACGTCTGCCAGATGGCGCATCACGGGCAGAACGGTTGCGGCCGCGCCTTCTACGAGGCCGTCGCGCCGAAGATCTGCCTCTGGCCGACGCCGTCGTGGCTGTGGACAAACCGCGACGGGCGCGGCCCGTACCGGACGCTGGAGACGCGAGGCTGGATGGAGGCGCTCGGCGTGTCGGAGCACTATGTGTCAAAGGACGGCACCCACGTCCTCGCGCTCTGAGGCGCGGGGTCGATCAGAGAGGAAAAGGAGGCGGCGAAATGGACGACCGCGAAGAGAAAAAGCCGGAGGGAACGACGTCGGCGGAGGACAGGGAGCAAAACGCGCGCATCCCGCTCTCGGCGGCAGCGCGGCGCGTACAGGCGCTGGGTCTCGACCGGGAGCGCGAGCCGGAGATCGAGGTGGAGCACGTCGGATTTTGGGAGAATTTCTGGTATCATCACAAGTGGAAAACGATCCTGATCGCGGCGGCGGCGCTGATCGTCGTGGTCTGCATGGTGCAGCTGCTCTCGCGGGAGACGCCGGACGCCTATCTGCTCTACGCCGGGCCGGCGTATCTGACGGCGCGGGAGGTGCAGGCGATCTCCGCCGACTGCAAGCTGGTGATGGAGGATTCCAACGGCGACGGCAAAAAGGGGCTGTCAATCCTCGACATCAACTATCTGACGGCGGAGCAGATCGAGGAAAAGAAGCGGCAGGCGCGTGAGGAGGGCGTGGATCTGACGATCGACGGCGCGGGCAACACCGCCCAGTACGAGCGGTTCGAGCTGGAGATGATCGCCGGGGAATCGGCGGTCTGTCTGCTCGATCCGGCGCTGTACGAAAACGTGCGGAAGGCCGGCGGGCTGGTTCCGCTCTCCGAGGTATTCGCCGGGACGCCCCCGCACGCCGTGGACGAGTACGGCATCGCCTTCGGCGAAACGGATTTCGCCCGCACCTTCTCTTCGATGAACGTCTTCCCGCAGGATTCCATCCTCTGCCTGCGGCGCATCACCTCCGTCTCGCGCCTGAAGGGAAAGAAGGCCGAGCGCCTGCAGGCCTGGCAGACCGACTTCTTCACGGCGATCGTGGAGTTTACCGCCCCCGACGGCGTCGAGTAGGGACGCGATGGGATGCGATGGGATGCGATGGGATGCGATGGAGGGACCCTTTTGAAAAAGGGTCCCTCCAAACCTCCTCCGAAAACTTTGAAACAGAGCACGGGACAAGGTGCGGCGGAGGCTGTCTGAAATGGGAAACAAACGAGAGGAGCCTTTTGAAAAAAGGGTCCTCTCGCGCTCTCTCCGAAAACTTTGAAACAGGGCATGGGACATGGGGCGGCAGAAGGCGCCTGTCCTGTGCTTTTTGTTTTGCTGCGGCGGCGGCCCGCCCCGCCCGTCTGCCGCTTGAAAACCGAAGCAAATCATGTTATAATATGTATAGAAATTTGCTTTGCGAGGTGCCTATGCTGGGAATCGCCGCGCCGCTGCTCGATTGGTTCGCGGCGCACCGCCGCATCCTCCCCTTCCGTGAGGATCCCACGCCGTACCATATCTGGATCAGCGAGATTATGCTGCAGCAAACGCGGATGCAGACCGTGCTGCCGTATTACATGCGCTTCATGGAGGCCTATCCCACCCCCGCCGCGCTCGCGGCGGCGGATCCGGCTGCGCTCCATAAAATCTGGGAAGGGCTCGGCTACTACAGCCGCGCCGACAATCTGCGCCGCGCCGCCGGCATCATTGCCGCGCAGTACGGCGGCGAGATGCCGCGCAGCTGGGACGAGCTGCGCGCGCTGCCCGGCATCGGCGACTACACCGCCGGCGCCATCGCCTCGATCAGCTGTCAGATTCCCGTGCCGGCCGTGGACGGCAACGTGCTGCGCGTATTCGCACGCCTCTATAACGACGGCGCGGACGTTGCCGCCGCCTCGGTGAAGCGCCGCTTCACCGAGCGGGTGCGCGAAGAGCTGCCGCACGACCGCCCAGGCGATTTCAATCAGGCGCTGATGGAGCTGGGCGCGCTGGTCTGCGTGCCCGGCCGGCCGCAGTGCGGGGACTGTCCGCTCGCCGACCGCTGCCTCGCGGCGGCGGCGGGAACGGCCGCCTCCCTGCCCGCGAAAAAAGAAAAAAAGCCCCGCCGCGCGGTGCGCGTGACGGTGCTCGTCGTGCACAGCCCCGCGGGCGTGCTGCTCCAGCGGCGTCCGGCGTCCGGCCTGCTCGCCGGGCTCTGGCAGCCGCTGACGTGGGAGGAGCCGCTCGAGGCGGCCGAGGTCGCGGCGCGGCTGTGCGCGCTTGTGCCCGGCGCGCGCCTCGGCGAGGCGCTGCCGGCCGCCCGGCACGTTTTCACCCATCTCGAGTGGACGCTCGGCGGATATTTCGCCCGCGCCGAGGCCGCGCCGCCGCTGCCCGAGAACATGGTGTGGGCGGCGCCGGAGGCGCTGACCGCCTACGCGATCCCGTCCGCCTTTGCGGCCTACCGGGCGTTTCTTTCGGAGACGGAATAACGCCGCCTCAGGAGAGGCGGCGTTTGAGAAAGGCTTCGGCGGCCTCGATGACGCGGCCGATGCTGCGCCCGCCGAGGCGGCGGATGGCGGCGTCCTTCTCCGCCCAGATGCAGTCGGAGATCTCGTTCTCGCCGAGCGAGAGCTCGCCCCGCGCCTCCGCGAGAAAAATGACGACGTTTTTCGACGCCTTGGCGGAGACGGTATAGGAAAGCTCGCGGCGGAAGCCGTCGATCAGCGACACACGCAGCCCGGTCTCCTCGTAGATCTCGCGCAGCGCGGTCTCGCGCTCCGTCTCGCCGGCGGCGATGTGTCCCTTCGGCACGCTCCACGTGCCGGAGCGGTGCTGGTACAGCACCAGATATTCGATCACGCCGTCCTCGCGGACGCGGTAGAGGATCGCGCCGCAGGATTTTTCATAGATGCAGATCACGCTGGTATCGAAAAACTGCTCCTGAAAGCGGACGGCCGCGGCGATCTGCGGCTCGTAGGCGACGACGCCGCTCGGCGCGACGACGAGCTTGTCCTCGTTGTCGTCGCGGCGGTGGATCACGCCGATCACGGTACCGGTGAAGCGGGAGAGCGGCTTGTGCACGCCGTAGATATAGGCGTCGAGATTCTCCCCGTCGGGCGCCGGGATGCCGGGCAGGTAGCCATAGTTCAGCTCGTAGCGCAGCCCCGGATGCTCGGGATGCGCGCTGCCGTAGGGGCGGTCGATCACGATCGTCAGATGCCGGCCGAGAAGCGGATCGGTGACGCTCAGCCGCAGGATGCTCTCAATGAAGGGCGCCTTGCCGGCCGCGTAGGCGGCCGGGTCGGTCCGGTGCGCCTCAGCGAGACGGGTGCGCAGCGTCTCATATTCGTTGGCGGCGAAGACGTGGTTGTTCAGATAGTCCCGGAAGGCGACGAGCGAGGCGTAGGCCGGGCTCGACGCGCGGGTGATCCAGAGGGCGATCGTCTGGCGCGCGCGGTCGCGGCCGGCGCGCATCATGCGGATGCAGCCGGTGCCGTCCGTCGGCGCGCGGCGGTAGCCGCGGCGGGCGAGCGCGCGGAGCGCGCCCTCGACGTCCGCGTCGTCGCTGAGGCCGACGGCGATATCCACGACGGGCACGGCGAGAATGCCGCGCACGGCGGTGGAGCCGATGTGCCGGGCGGCGGCCAGGCTGCCGCCGAGCGCGGCGGACAGCGAGCGGATCGCGGCGGAGGCGGCGCTGTCCCAGGCGGGCATATGACGGGTAAGACGGATCTCGCGCGGCATATGGCTCACCTCCCTCGGAAAATGCCGATACGGACTATAATATAGTATTATAACGTATTCTGCAACAGACCGTCAAGTCTTTTGGCGAAAAAAGTTCCGGCAGAAGCCCGGAGAAAGAAAAGGAGAGATTCCGATGGCGCTTACGCTGTCCAGTCTGGTATCCACAATGCGCGGCGTCGGCGAGGCGCGCGCGGCCGCGCTGGCCTCGCTCGGCATCATGACGGTGTACGATCTGGTGCGGCACTATCCGCGCGGCTATCAGCTGCGCGGCGACGTGCGCACGGTCGCCGAGGCGGCGGCCGCCGCCCGCGAGGGGCTGGAGGCGCCCGTCTCGCTCGTTCTGACCGTGGCCGCCGAGCCGAGCTTCCGCACGATCCGCCGCGGCATGTCGATCCTTCGCTTCCGCGCCTTTGACGAGAGCGGCGTCGTCGAGGTGACGTTCTTTAATCAGATCTATCTGAAAAACACCTTTCACACCGGCGGCGAGTTCCGCTTCTACGGCCGCGTATCGGCCGAAGGAAAAATGCTCAAGATGGCCTCGCCGGTCTGGGAGGCCTGCGGCGGCGGCCGCGAGCTGCCGGACATCGTGCCGGTTTATCCGCTCGCCGCCGGGCTGACGCAGAAATTTCTCTCCCAGCTGATCCGCGACGGCTTGTCGGCCGTCTCCGGGCAGATCGCGGAGACGCTGCCGCCGGACGTTTTGCGCGGCGAGAGCCTCTGTGCCCTGCCGTACGCGATGCAGAATATCCATCATCCCGAGGATACGGCGGCGCTCGCACGGGCACGCCGGCGGCTGGTCTTTGAGGAATTCTTTGAGATGGGGCTGGCGGTGGCCGGCCTGTCGCAGGCGCAGTCGGACGCGGTTCCGCCGTGCGCGGTCACCGACGCCGGGCCGCTGATCCGATCGCTGCCGTACAGGCTGACCGGCGCGCAGACGCGTGCGATCGCCGAGATCGCGGCGGATCTCGGCTCCGGGCGCCGCATGAACCGCATCCTGACCGGCGACGTCGGCTCCGGCAAGACCGTCGTCGCAGCGGCCGCCGCCTACATGGCGGTGCGGAGCGGCTACCAGTGCGCGATCATGGCGCCGACGGAGATCCTCGCCGCGCAGCACGCCGAGACGCTCGCGCCGATGCTCGGCGCGCTGGGGATCGGCGTCGTGCTGCTGACCGGATCGGCCACGGCGGCGCAGAAAAAAAAGACGCGCGCCGCGATCGCCGCGGGGCTGGGTGCCGACGTGGCGATCGGCACGCACGCGCTCCTCTCGGAGAGCGTGACGTTCGCGCGTCTGGGTCTGGTGATCGAGGACGAGCAGCACCGCTTCGGCGTGATGCAGCGGGCGGCGCTGGCCGAAAAAAGCGGCCGGGCGCACATGCTCGTGATGAGCGCGACGCCGATCCCGCGCACGCTGTCGCTGCTCGCCTACGGCGGGCTGAAGGTGTCAAAGCTGGACGAGCTGCCGCCGGGCCGGCAGACGGTGGACACCTTCGTCGTGGACGAATCGTACCGGGCACGGCTGAACGGCTTCATCCGCCGGCAGGTGGAGGCGGGGCATCAGGTGTACGTCGTCTGTCCGTCGGTGGAGGAGGAGAAAAAAGAAAAGCGTCCGGAGGACGCGGAGGAGCTGACGAATCTGCTTCTGACGGAGGAGGCGGAGCGGCCGCCGCTGAAGGCGGCGGTGGAGCACGCGGCCGCGCTGAGCGCGGCGTTTCCGGATCTGACGGTCGGCTATGTGCACGGGAAGATGAAGCCGGCGGAAAAGGAGGCGGCGATGCGCGCCTTCACGGAGGGGGAGATGGACATCCTCGTCTCCACGACGGTGATCGAGGTCGGCGTGAACGTGCCGAACGCGACGCTGATGATCGTGGAGAACGCGGAGCGGTTCGGCCTGGCGCAGCTGCACCAGCTGCGCGGCCGCGTCGGACGCGGCGAGGCGAAGTCGTACTGCGTGCTCGTCTCGGACGCGGAGGGCGAGATCGCGCGGCGGCGGCTGGAGACGATCCGACGCGAGCGCGACGGCTACGCGATCGCGGAAGCGGATCTGCAGCTGCGCGGGCCGGGTGATTTTCTGCGCGCGGACGGCGCGGTGCGGCAGCACGGCACGATGCCGATGGCGCTGGCCGCGACGGCGGAGGACGCGGGGGTGACGGAGGCGGCGTTCCGCGCGGCGAGCGCGCTGCTCACGGCGGATCCGACGCTGTCAGCGCCGGATCACGCGGTGCTGCGCGAGGCGGTGCAGGCGGTGCGGCAGCGCACGCTGAACACCGTCAACTAGCCGGCCGGCAGGCCGGCAGTGCCGGCGGCCGAGCGCGCGCATAACTTCAGCGGAACTGTGAGACAACACACGGAATTTGCTTTGTCAGAAACTGGGGGTGTGGGGCCGACAGTGCCGGCGGCCAGGCGCGCTCACAACTTCAGCGGAACTGTGAGACAACACACGGAATTTGCTTTGTCAGAAACTGGGGGGTGCGGGGCCGGCAGTGCCGGCAGCAAACTGGGGGTGCGGGGGCGAAGCCCCCGCAGAAAAAAAGAAAAGCCCTTCCCCTTCAGGGGAAGGTGTCGGCGCAGCCGACGGATAGGGGGCCGACAGCCGGCAGGGCCGGCGGCCGGGCACGCTCACAACTTCAGCGGAACTGTGAGACAACACACGGAATTTGCTTATGGCAGCAAGCTGGGGTGCGGGGGCCGGCAGTGCCGGCAGCCAGGCGCGCGGCCGGCAGTGCCGGCGGCCAGGCGCGCTCACAACTTCAGCGGAACTGTGAGACAACACACGGAATTTGCTTTGTCATCCCCCTTGGGGGTGCGGGGCCGGCAGTGCCGGCGGCCAGGCGCGCTCACAACTTCAGCGGAACTGTGAGACAACACACGGAATTTGCTTTGTCGGTACAAAAATCCAAAAAGAACAAATACGAGGACGCCATGGACTACGAAATCCGACACGGGAATCCCCACGATCCCCGCCGCCTGCCCGAGGAGCAGGCCACCTACGCCGCGCTCGACGCGCTCGGCATCGAGTACGACCGCGTCGACCACGCCCCGGCCTTCTCGATCGAGGCCTGCGCCGACGTCAACCGCGCGCTCGGCTTCGCCATCTGCAAGAATCTGTTTCTGCGCACGCGAAACGGCTCGGCGTATTATCTTCTGCTGATGCCGGGAGACAAGCCGTTCAAAACGAAGGAGCTCTCGGCGCAGATCGGCGCCTCGCGGCTCTCCTTCGGTGGAGCGGAGGAGATGCAGGAGATGCTGCATCTGACGCCCGGTTCGGTGACGGTCTTCGGTCTCGCCTATGACACGGCCAGGCGGGTGACGCTGCTGATCGACCGGGAGCTGCTTGAAAGCGAATACTTCGGCGGGCACCCGTGCATCAATACCTCGACAGTGCGCCTGCGCACCTCGGATCTGCTCGAAAAGTATCTGCCTTCCATTGGCCGGCAGCCGATCTGGGTGACGCTGCGCGGGGAGGCGTAAATTTCAGATTTTTTTTGAAAAAGGGGTTGCATTTTTGCGCCGAGTGTGGTATACTATTGCCGCTGAGAAATCGGCCCCTTGGTCAAGAGGCTAAGACGACGCCCTCTCACGGCGTAATCATGGGTTCGATTCCCGTAGGGGTCACCAAAAAGAGAAGCCAGTGCCTGCACTGGCTTCTCTTTTTGTCGTTCACATAACGAATCGATCCCCCTCCGCGCGAAGCGCGGCAGGTAAGGCACGGCTGAACAAAAGAAATAATCTGAAACACCTCCGGCCGTGCCGGGGTCCGATTCCCCAGTGCCTGCACTGGCTTCTCTTTTTGTCGTTCACATAACGAATCGATCCCCCTCCGCGCGAAGCGCGGCAGGTAAGGCACGGCTGAGCAAAAGAAATAATCTGAAACACCTCCGGCCGTGCCGGGGTTCGATTCCCAGTGCCTGCACTGGCTTCTCTTTTTGTCGTTCACATATCGAATCGATCCCCCTCCGCGCGAAGCGCGGCAGGTAAGGCACGGCTGAACAAAAGAAATAATCTGAAACGCGTCCGGCCGTGCCGGGGTTCGATTTCCCATCGCATCGAAGAATAACCCGCTCCACACCTATGTGGGCGGGGAGCCCCCGAAAGTCTATTTGATCCGCCCGGGGGTGCGGGGGCGTCAGCCCCCGAAAGTAGATTTGATCCACCGGGGGTGCGGGGGCGTTAGCCCCCGCAATCTCTAATAAAACTTCCTTCCCCCTCGCGGAAGCGAGGGGGAAGGTGGCCGCGCCCGCGGCCGGATAGGGGTGAGCAACGCCCCGCAGATTCCCCACTCCCGCACGGGCGGAAAGTATTTCACAAAGATAACTAATTCTATGTATGATTTGCTGTTGACAAAAGAGTAAAAGCGTGTTATAATGGGATCGGTATAGGATATATACCAAATAAATTCATTCAAAGGAGACACCATCATGAAAAAGCTTACCGCCTTGCTGCTCGCGCTGATCCTCGCGTGTACCCTGCCGCTGCTCTTTGCCTTTGATGCCGCGCAGCCCAATGACCACGATTGCGAACATGACCATGAAGACGGGCTGATGCGTGTCGGTGATCCCTGGTGTAATGTGTGTAATAATTACACAACGCAAACCACCGTACTTATTGATAGCGGTTGTGATTATTACGACGAAGAGAATCACCTGTGTTGGTTCAGTTATGAAGATCGCTGCGACAACTGCGGATATGTGATGAACACGCATAACACAGATTCGCTGGAAGGGCATAGTTATGAAATTGTCAACCCTGGCCCCAATAGATATTTGAAGTGTTATCCGTGTGGAGATACCAAGCCATTTGCATAATTACAACCAAAACGGGCAGGCACAAGGCTTTCTTGTGCCTGCCCAAGGACTAATTGTCTAAGGAGATTTAGAATGCTGAGAATTCGATTTTTCCTTCTGTTTATTATGCTTTTGTTTCTTTTCTCCACGTTCGTCGGTTGCAGCCGATCACATGATGGATTGTCAGTCGAATCATTGTCACCTGCTGATCCCGCAGACACCCGCTCGCAGGAAGAGATTCTGATTGATTTGTTTGCCCAGACCGACGGACCGGTGGTGGTACAGATTGTTTCGCCCGCCGATCCGTTTATTTTTATAGATGATGTTGCTCCCATTTGGAACGCGCCGCATGTGATCAACGTGATTTGTCCCTCCATTGTTCATTGGATCGATATTACGGAGGAAGGGTCGCTTTGCATGATCGGCCAATATGTGGTCGATCTCGATCCGGCGGCGATTTCGGAAGGCCGCTGGTACGAGGATGAAACGGAATGCTGCGTCAACCGGGCGGAATATGAACGCCTGCTCGCCGATCCGGAGGGCCATTTCACGGGAATCGGCGATAATGCGACATATACGGAGCAGATAACAGAAATGGGGGGGGTATTTAACCACAAAACTGTTACACCGATTTCCAAAACATTCACGGTCGTTGGAGTCGTCGGAGAGGAAGAGCAGTATGCGGATACCGCGTATGGGATTCATCATGTATACGCTCTGACGGACTCCGTAGCTGCTATGTTGGCAAACTATAAACCGCATAATGACTACTTCAAATCACAGATGGATATCGACGCGTATATCCCCCGTAATACCGCCATGCAGAGCGCATGTATTCCGGCCTACCGCACGAATCCGGAGGATGAAAACACCGTTCTGTTCCGCATGCTGGACGGGGAAATGGTTTCAGAGGAAGAATGGAACGCGCCCTACCGGAATCTGCCATGCAACGCAGGGTATACGGTGGAGGTCACGCTGGACAGCGGGAAGAATTACGCGGTTTTTGCGGATTATTGGCGTTCGAAGCAATTCAGCACAATGAGTATGGCGGAACTGGAAGAACGGCGGCTGAAGGACATTGAAACTGCATATGAATACTATGAAAAGAATACGACAAATCTTGTGGATCCGTATGGAAATCCTGTATCCTTGTCCGAAGAATCGAAAATGGAATGGGATGATTTTCTGTCGGCACAATTGGCGGCGCTGGAACAGGATCCGCTTGTGACGCAGCTGATCGAAATCGGCGAGCTGGACGAGTGGTACACATGTGTTTCCGTTGCCCCATACGTCGTCCACCCCCTCCGCGTCGAGGAATAACAAAAACACAAGGTCTGACGATTCCCGTCAGACCTTGTCCTTTTTTGCCCAGAGGTGTTCGGGGAGGGTTTGGGGACCCCCTTTTTCAAAAGGGGGGCCCCATCGCGTCCCCCGCGGCATGCAGCTCTGCCGCGAGACGGCAGAAATCAAGAGCCGTGAGCCGCTCGCCGCGCACGTCCGCGCGCAGGCCGAGCGCCTCCAGCGCGCCGGCCACCGCCTCCTTCGGATACATGCCCGCGAGCGCGTTCGTCAGCGTCTTGCGCCGCTGACCGAACGCCGCCGCGATCAGCGCCGTCACGCGCGAGAAGAACGGCGCGAATGCGTCGCCCGCCGGCGCCTCCGGATACAGGTCCGACAGCCCGTGCGGGTAGGTCTCGATCGTCACCACCGCCGAGGATACCTTCGGCGCCGGATAAAAATTCCCGGCGGAGACGGTAAAGCGCCGCACCGCGCGGCCGCGCAGCGCCACCGCCGCCGTCAGCGCGCCGTAATCCGCCCCGCCCGCCGCCGCACAGATGCGGTCCGCGACCTCGCTCTGCACCATCAGCGTGATGCGCCGGATCGGCGAGGCGCCGTCGGCCGGGTACGCCTCCAGCAGCTTCATCAGGATCGGCGTCGTGATATAGTACGGCAGGTTGCCCGCCACGTGCACCGGCGCGCCGCCGAAGCGCGCCGCGAGCAGCGCGGGCACGTCGAGCTTCATGAAATCCGCCTCCAGCACCTGCACGCTGCCGCAGTCCGCGAGCGTCTCCGCCAGCACCGGGATCAGCCCCCGGTCGATCTCCACCGCGCACACCGACGGATAGCGCGCCGCCAGCTCCCGCGTCAGCGCGCCGATCCCCGGGCCGATCTCCAGCGCGCACGCCTCCCCCGCCCCGTTCTCCGGCCAGATGAACGGCGCCGAGGCCGAGGTCTCGGCGATCTGCGCCGGGATCGCCGGATTGATGAGAAAATTCTGTCCGAAGGCTTTTTTCGGCGCAAGGCCGTGCTCCTCCAGCAGGCGGCGCACCGCCGCCGGGCTGCATAAATCCATATCCTTTTCCTCGTGCGGCGTGACGCCGTGTCCAAAAGGCGGGAGGTTTTCGCCTCCCGCCCGGATCTTTTTCCTCTTACAGACCGCTCAGAACGCCAACTTCTCCGAAAGATACGCGCGCAGCGCGTCGATCGGCATCCGCACCTGCTCCATCGTGTCGCGGTCGCGGACGGTCACGCAGCCGTCCTCCTTCGAGTCGAAATCGTAGGTGATGCAGAACGGCGTGCCGATCTCGTCCTCGCGGCGGTACCGCTTGCCGATCGAGCCGGTGTCGTCGAAATCGACCATGAAGTCCTTTGCGAGCTCGGCGTAGATCTTCTGCGCCTCCTCGGACAGCTTCTTCGAGAGCGGCAGCACTGCCGCCTTGTACGGCGCGATGGCCGGATGGAAGCGCATGACGACGCGCACGTCGTTCTTCGCCTCGTCCACGACCTCCTCGTCGTAGGCCTCGACGAGCAGCGCCAGCGTCATGCGGTCGGCGCCCAGCGACGGCTCGACGACATAGGGGATATAATGCTCGTTCGTCTCCGGATCAAAGTACGTCAGATCCTGGCCGGAGTGCTCCTGATGCTGGCTCAGATCGTAGCTGGTGCGGTCGGCGACGCCCCACAGCTCGCCCCAGCCGAACGGGAACAGATACTCGAAGTCCGTCGTCGCCTTGGAGTAGAAGGACAGCTCCTCCTTCTCGTGATCGCGCAGGCGGAGGTTTTCGTCCTGAATGTTCAGCGATTTCAGCCATTCGTGGCAGTAGCTGCGCCAGTAGGCGAACCATTCCAGATCGGTGTCCGGCTTGCAGAAGAATTCCAGCTCCATTTGCTCGAATTCGCGGATGCGGAAGATGAAGTTGCCGGGCGTGATCTCGTTGCGGAAGGACTTGCCGATCTGGCAGACGCCGAAGGGCAGCTTGCGGCGCGTCGTGCGCTGGATGTTCGTGAAGTTGACGAAAATGCCCTGCGCCGTCTCCGGACGGAGGTAGACCTCGCTCGCGGTGTCCTCGGTGACGCCCATGTGCGTCTTGAACATCAGATTGAACTTGCGGATGTCGGTGAAATCCGATTTGCCGCAGCCCGGGCAGGGGATCTGCTGCTCGCGGATATAGGCGACGAGATGCTCGCCGTCCATCGCCTCGACGTTGACGTCGGTGATGCCGTGCTCCTGCACGTAGGCCTCGACGAGCTTGTCCGCACGGTGGCGCATCTTGCAGGCCTTGCAGTCGATGAGCGGGTCGTTGAAGGTGGCGACGTGGCCGGAGGCGACCCACACGGCCGGATTCATCAGGATCGCGGCGTCCAGGCCGACGTTGTACGGATTCTCCTGCACGAATTTCTTCCACCAGGCTCGCTTGACGTTGTTCTTCATCTCCACGCCGAGCGGGCCGTAATCCCAGGAGTTGGCGAGGCCGCCGTAGATCTCCGAGCCGGGGTACACGAAGCCGCGGTTCTTCGAGAGCGCGACGATCTTTTCCATGGTTTTTTCGCGGTTGGGCATGCGGTTGTTCATATCGTTGATCCTTTCAAAGGGCAGTAATTTTCGTTTCTGCGCCGCTCAGGCGGCCTTGTTTTCCGTGAGGATGCGGCGGTAGTTGCGGAAGAGCGCGACGCCGGCGGGCGTGTTCGGCTCGTAATACGCCGTCTCCTCGGGCGTGGCGGGCACGAAGCGTCCGGGATACTCCAGCGACGTGCGGTGAAACGTCTCGTCGCGCCAGGCGAAGATCAGCTCCAGCCGGTCGACGAATTCCGTCGGCGAGAAGTTGGTGTCGATCAGCGCGTCCTCGCAGAGCTTCTCGTAGAAGGCGGTGGCGGCGGCGGCCTCCATAGCGGTCAACTTGTTCATGATCTCGGTGAACATTGTGATGAGCACCGAATTGTGCGCGGCGACGTCGGCGCCGGAGGCGTATTCCTCATTCATGAGCAGCGCGACTGCGCCGGGGCCGTCCACGTTGTTGCTGCCGATGCTGTAGAGTTTCGGCAGCAGCTGCTCCTCCTCGCCGGTCGGGCGGACGGAGGTGGAGACGGAACCGTTGTAGTAAAGATCGCGGGAAATGTACATGGAGAAGCCGCCCAGCTCCGCGACCACGTCGGAAACCTCGGTGATGTTGATCATCAGCGAATAGTCGATTGGCAGCCCGGTCATGGCGGAGGCCTTGGAAACGATATAGTCCCGGCCGTAGAGGTTATAGAGATTGTCGAACGTCTGGTTGCCGGAGGCTGTCAGCACGCGGGTGAGCGAGGGGAAAACGGTGACGGTAAACTCCCGCCGTTCCTTATCGGCGCGCACGAGCAGCACGGCGCAGGCGCGCGGGCGGCGGTAGGAGGCGCTGAGGATGCCGAGGGGGATCTCCTCCTGCTTGGACAGGGCGGCGAGATCGGCGTCGGTGGGGAGGTAGTCGCTGAAAATATCCGGCTGATAATCGGTGACGATGAAGAGCATATTGAAGGAATCTCCGGCGACGGGGTCCGGCTCGTTCTCCGGCGGGACAGGCGTCGGCGTATTCGTCTCGGTGACGGTAGGGGCAGAGGTGGTGGTGGGATTGAGGATCTGGTCGAGCTCATCGGATTCCTGCTCGAAGATGCCGGTGATGGTATCGGTCAAAAAGCGCGTGGCGAAATAGGCGGCGACGCCGAAGACAAGGGCGGCCACGAGCAGCGTAACGATGAAATTCTTGAAGGCGGACAGCATATCGCCGCATCCTTTCTGAACAATTCTGTTCTCACAGCGATGGTATCGTACAGTATACCATATTATTATAAATGATTTTGGGGACGATTGCAAGAGGAAATTGCGTCCCCGCCCGAATAACGGGGATTTTTCGCAATTCTCCGCGGGGGGCGGGTGCATGCCCGGCCGCCTGAGCGATGAAAAATCCCGCGGTTTTTTTCTTTTTCCTCTTGCATCCAGATGAAAAGTATGCTATAATCTACTGCGTGTGCGAACACAAAAACGGAACAGTCCTCTGCGAAAGCTGCGCATGAATGTTCCCTTGACGGAGGATTCGTTATGACGAAACTCGAGGCTTTTGTAAGCGATCAGCTCAAGGAAACCGTCCCCGCCTTTGAGATCGGCGACACCGTGCGTGTCCACAATCTCATCAAAGAGGGCAACAGAGAGAGAGTCCAGATGTTTGAAGGCGTTGTCATCGCCCGTCACGGCGGCGGCATCTCCGAGACCTTCACGGTCCGCCGCGTCGCCTACGGCGTCGGCGTGGAGAAGACCTTCCCGATCCACTCCCCCCATGTCGTCACCGTCGATATCATCCGCCGCGGTAAAGTCAGACGCGCCAAGCTCTACTACCTCCGCGACAAGATCGGCAAGGACGCCAAGGTCAAGGAAAAGCTCTGAGAAAGCCGGCAGATCCGCCCGACGGGTCTGCCTCTTTCTGTATTTCCGCAAAAGAAAAAACGCCTTCCCCCAAGGAAGGCGTTTTTCGCAAAACCGCCGCGCTCATCTGTGGCGCTTTTTCACGATTATAAACATAAAGAAGACAGCGATCAGAATCACTGCGATCAGAATCATCATGTTCAAATCGCCGGTCCGCGGGGCGGTCAGCACCGCCGCACAGCGCGGCATGGCAAGCAGCATCGAATGCATCTTCTCTCCTCATTCCTTCTCCGACACAGTCGGTACGTTCCGCTATTATTATACCGGATTCCGCTCCGCTTGTCAATAAGATGTGAATAATTTATTTATTTTTTTTGAATTCCGCGCACAGGACGCCGCGCTGGGGAGGATTTCATGATCTACACCTTTGAAAAATATTTCGGTGAGGACGACCGTCCGCGCATCGGTGTCGGCAATTCCCTGCACCGCGGCCGCATCGGCCCGCACTCGCACACCTTCTGCGAGCTGGTCTACGTCGTCGGCGGCTTCGCGCTCCACACCTGCGCCGGCCGCACGACGCTGCTCACGCCGGGAGACTTGTTCATCATCCCGCCGGGGATCGAGCACGCCTACATCCATCCCTACCGCAACGGCGTGCTCAACTTCATGTTCTGCCCCGAGGATTTCGCCGCGGCGATCGATCCATCGGACGAGCTGCCGGCGCTCGCGTCGCTGCGCGAGGCGCGCGCGGACGCCGAGCCGCCGGTGCTCCACACGGATCTGTCCGACCGGCGGCTGTTCGAGACGGCCTTCGAAACGATCCGCGAGGAGCGGCTGCGCCGCGCGCGCGGCTGGCGCACCGCGCTGACCTCGCGCATGGTGCCGCTTCTGCTCCGCTATGCGCGCCTCTACGAGGCGCAGCTCGGCGAGTCCGGCCGCGCGCTGAGCGGCAGCTACGGCTACGTGCTGCAGACGCTGGCCTACATCGAGAAAAACTACGCCGAGGACATCCGCATGGCCGATCTGGCCGGGGCGGCGGGGCTCAATCCGGATTACATGTCGCGCAAGTTCAAGGCCGTCGTCGGTCTCTCGCCCTCCGAATACCTGCGCAAGTTCCGCGTTGCGCACGCGATGGAGCTGCTCTGCCAGACGGAGATGAGCGTCTCCGCCATCGCCGCGGAGTGCGGCTTTGCCGACGTCTCCCTCTTCTCCCGCGTCTTTAAAAACACGGTCGGCGTCTCGCCGGTCACTTTCCGCAAGAACCGGGAGTAGGGGCATCATCCGCCTGGCGCGCGCATATACTGCCCCAAAAGGGGGCATACCGATGGAGATCCGCCGCACAGGCGCGCTCTTCTCCGGCGGCCGCGTCGAGATTCCCGTATTCGACGGCGCGCCGGGCGCGGCGCGCATGAACGAATTCTACGCCGCCTACCGCGCGGCGGTGCTTGACTTCGCCGCCTCGCTCGCCGATTCGCGCAGGGTCTGGGCGGACTGCGCCGTCCGCGAGGACGGCGCGTGCGTCACCGTCGTCTGTACGATCCGTCTGCGCCGCCGCGGCCGCACCGAGGCCACGCTGACGCTGACGCACGTCTGGGAGGACGGCCTGCTCGTCCCGCCGGAGCGGCGGGGAAAACGAAAGAAAACACGCTGAGGGGCGCCTTTTTTAAAAGGCGCCCCTCCGGCTTCCCTTCACAGGGCACAATGCAAAGCCGGATGAAAGCAGCGGCTCCCTGAACTGAAAATATCCGTTCTCCGGACGCGCGTGCCGCCGACACGACGCCCGTCTTTTTTATTTTACACTTGACACGCGTAAAAACATATGCTATACTGTATGCAGAACGACAAATAGCAAGGAGACACACATGAAACGCTCCCTCACTCTTCTGCTCGCCGCCGCGCTGCTGCTTCCGCTCGCGGCCTGCCGCCGTCCGGCCGCGCCAGTGATCGACGCCTCGCCGGAGCGCGTCGACGCCGTCTGGAGCGGCGCCTGGCACACCGTGGGCGACGTGCGCCTGCTCGATCGGAACGAGGGATATTCCCTCACGGAGGACGCCTTTCACTTCGCCGTCAACCGCGTCCTCGAATACTGGGAGGACGGCTCGCCGATGCGGACGGAGGCCGCCTGGCTCACCGTGCCGCTCGACGGCGGCGAGCCGACGCTGACGGAGATCCCGCGCGTCTTTGAGGCGCGCGGGCTGATCGACGAGACGACCGGCGAGTACCGCTTCGTCCTCGGCGCCGCCATGGCCCGCGACGGCACGATGGCCGTGGCCGAACGGTACGTCTACCGCGACAAAAATTCGCAGAAGGAGTCCTTCGCCCTCACGGCCTACGCCGCGGACGGGACGAAGCTCTACTCCGTCGATCCGCAGCCGTACTGGCAGCTGAAGCGCGATCCGATGGCCGACCTCTACGACCGCCGCTGGGAGACCGAATTCAACGTGCTGGCGATGGCCTACGGCAAAGGCGGCACGCTGTACCTGCTGACGCAGACCTCGGTCATCGCCGTCGGCGCGGACGGCGCGCGCCTGTACGAAACACAGCCGAACGGCTCCATCCAGTCGATGCGGCCGGACGCGGACGGCACGGTCTGGCTGAGTTGGCGCGAGTTGAGCGATAACACATACTATCTCGGCGCGCTCGACGACGCGTCGGGCGGCATCGGCGAGCGGCGGACGCTGCCCGCAGGGGCGGACGCGAACAGCGAGATGGTCCCCGGCCCCGGCGGCTCGCTCTATTATCAGACGCCGAAGGGGCTCTACGCCGCAGGCGGCGGGACGGACGGCGGGGACGCGCTGGCGATCAACTGGATCAACTCCGACATCGATTATTCCTCCCTTGCGCTGTTTGTCTTCACGGACGCCGAGACGCTGGCCGTCGTCGGCAAGGATCCGACGAGCGGCCGGTTGGAGTTCGGCGTGCTCCATCCGCTCGCGCCGGATGCGGTGCCCGCGCGCTATCTGATCCGCCTCGCGGGGATCGGGCTGGAGGATCGGCTGGCGGGGTATATGGTGAAGTTCAACCGCCAGAGCGACACCTACCGCGTCGTGGCCGAGGATTACTGTCACGAGACGTGGAACGGCGACGCCTATGAGGCGGCCGTCGAGCGGCTGACGCGCGAGCTGCTCGCCGGGCAGGTGCCGGATATTCTGTACTTCTCCCAGCTGGACCATGCGGTGCGCAGCTTTGATGAGAAGGGCCTCTTTGCCGATCTGTACGCCCTGATGGCGGAGAGCGGCTACGATCCGGCGCGTCTGATGCCGGTCGCGCGCCGTCCCTTCGAGCGGGACGGAAAGCTGGCGCTGCTCCCCTCGTCCTTCACGATCGGCGGCTTTATCGGCCGCGCGGACGCCGTCGGCAAGTACGCCGCCTGGACGGCGGATGATTTTCTCGCCCTGCTCGCCGACGCCGGGGCGGCGGGCAAAAATCCGGTGAGCTTCCTCAGTGCAAGCCCGCGCGAGGCGGCCCAGGAGATGCTGATCCCGGTGCTGCTTGACGCCTTCTCCGACGCGGCGAGCGGGCGGTGCGATTTTGCAAACGACCGTTTTGTGCGGCTTCTGACGTGGCTCGGCGGTCTGCCGACGGAATACGAGGAGCGGGGCGCGGTGTTCGCCGCGCTGCGCAGCGGCGAGACGCTGACGGTCTACGACAAGCTTCCAATAGAGAACGCGACGGATTATCTGAAGTGGACGGCGCTGCTCGGGACGGAGGAGATCGAGCTGCTCGGCGTGCCGGGCGCGGCGGGCGGCGCGCTGCTCGTCAATCCGGTCTCCGGCTACGGGATCGCGGACGCCTCGCCGGTGAAGGCGGGGGCGTGGTCGTTCCTCGAGACGATGTTCGGCGGCGCCTACGACGCGGAGAGCGCGGATTTCGACGTGCGCCATAACGCCCGGCACCTGCCCTTCCCCGCCGTCACGGCGGAATGGGAAGCGGACGCCGCCTTTACCGCGGAATCGTACTTTCTGTTCGAGCTGGACGGCAGCGGCAGCAGCGGCTCGACGAGCGCGGACTTCTTGGATCGGCCGTACAGCAAGACGCGGGAGGCGCCGGCGCATCTCAGCGAGGAGATGACGGCACGGCTGCGCGCGGCGCTGGATGAGAAGCCCGCCATGACGACGGAGGACATCGATCCGTCGCTGAAGGCGATCTTCGCGGACGAGCTCGCCGCCTTCTACGCCGGCGCGGTGACGGCGGAGGAAACGGCGCGGCGGCTGGAGGACCGCGTGACGATCTGGCTGTCGGAGCGGCGGTAAGGAGCGGGGGACGCGATGGAGGGAACGCGATGGAGGGGACGCGATGGAGGGTCCCTTTTGAAAAAGGGCCCCTCCAAACCTTCCCCGAAAACCTTTATGGCAAAACACGGGACAAAGCGAGTGCAGGTCGCTTGTCCTGTGTTTTTTGTTTTGTCTGCGGCCGTTGGCCGACGGGAAGCATATTTGATCCACCCGGTGGTGCGGGGGCGAAGCCCCCGAAAGTGTATTTGATCCACCCGGGGGTGCGGGGGCGTCAGCCCCCGCAATCTCTAATAAAAATCCCTTCCCCCTCGCGCAGGCGAGGGGGAAGGTGGCCGCGCCCGCGGCCGGATGGGGGGCCGCCAGTGGCGGCCGCCAGGCGCGCACATCACTTCAGCGAAATCGTGAGACATCACACGGAATTTGCATTGCGCAGCCCGCGGGAGTGCGGGCAGTGCCCGCAGCCAAACGCGCACATCACTTCAGCGGGATCGTGAGGCATCACACGGAATTTGCATTGCGCAGTCCGCGGGAGTGCGGGCAGTGCCCGCAAAAAGACAGTCCGGGTGTGCAGCCGTCCGTGAATCTCACAAAAAACCGCACTTTCGCGTAAAAAACTTTCCCGATTCTCTTGACATCCTCTCCAAAGTATGCTATACTATCATCCGTTGATCCGTAGACAGCAGGTTCCGGTAAAAGGCTCGCGCCTTTCCTGCCGAGGAGAGAGATAACGTCTGTTTATGTCTTTTTTCGGCACGCCGGAAAAAGATTTTTTCTTTCCCCGCCGTCCCCGGGTACATTCAGCAAGGAGGAATATCCCATGCCCAACGCAAAAATCCTGGAGCAGAAGATCGCCGCCGTCGATACCCTCGCCGACAAGATCACAGGTGCCGCGTCCGGCGTGCTGGTGAAGTATCAGGGAATCACCGTGGAGGACGACACGAAGCTGCGTGCCGCGCTTCGCAAAGCCGGTGTCGAGTATACCGTTCTCAAGAACTCCATCATCAGCCGTGCGTGCGAGAAGGCCGGATTTGCTGACCTCGCCAAAGACCTGGCCGGCATGAACGCCATCGCCACCTCGAAGGAAGATCACGTCGCGCCCGCCAAGATCCTGAAGGAGTACGTGGACAAGATCCCGACCTTCGAGTTTGACGGCGGATTCGTGGACGGCGAGCTTCTTGACGCCGCCGGCGTCGTCGCTCTCGCCGAGATCCCGCCGAAGGAACAGCTCATCGGCCGCATCCTCGGCAGCATCCAGGGCCCGCTCTACAACCTCGCCTATGCCCTTCAGGCGATCATCGACAAAAACGGTGAAGCCGCCCCCGCAGAAGAAGCCTGACAGAAACACCAACGAATTATTTGGAGGATACAAAAATGGCAAACGAAAAGTCTCTGCAGATCATTGAGCAGATCAAAACCCTCTCCATTCTGGAGCTCGCTGACCTCGTGAAGGCCATCGAGGAAGAGTTCGGCGTTTCCGCCGCGCCTGTGGCTGTCGCCGGCGCCGCTGTCGCCGCCGCTCCCGCCGAGGAAGAGAAGACCGAGTTCGACGTCGTGCTGAAGAGCTTCGGCGCCAACAAGCTGCCCGTCATCAAGGTCGTCCGCGAGATCACCGGCCTTGGCCTGAAGGAAGCGAAGGAGCTCGTCGAAGGCGCGCCGAAGACCCTCAAGGAAGGCGTCTCCAAGGCCGATGCCGAAGCCATCCAGAAGCAGCTCACCGAGGCCGGCGCCGAGGTCGAGCTCAAGTAATTGTCTCCCTGCTGACAAAAATCCCGGAGGAAATCCTCCGGGATTTTTTTGCGTCCGTCTTATTCGTATTCGATGCGGATCTCGTGCGAGAACGGCGTAAAGTCCGTCATGCAGACCGTGAACGCCTTCGCGTCCGCGAAGATCGAGCCGCGCATCGACTCCGCGTAGGTATGCGCCGCGAAGCCGCCGACGATCCGGAAGCGCGTGTGATCGTTGTACGTCACCGACGCGGCGCCCGCCTTCTGGAATTCGTACTGTCCGGGCTTGGCGCGCGTCAGCGACGCCGCGCTCTCGTAGAGACCGCCCGGCTCCATCAATAGCTCCAGCTTGCAGGGCACATTCGCGCATGCGCCGTCCGCCGTGCAGGCGTCCGCACACACCGTCAGCGCCCCGTCCGTCAGCGCAAAGCGGATCGAGACGTCGTACGTCTGCTCGCCGACGCGCGCACGCTTCGCGTGATCCATGTCCTTCCACAGCGGCGAGGACGGCGCCTCCGCGAGCGGCCGGCGATAGTCGGCGCGCGCCGTGTAGCGCATCACCCAGCCGTCGCCGTCGCGCGTCAGCGTCTGCGGCGCGAACTGCCCCTTCTCGCCGAAGAACGAGCCGGCGAAGCGGAACCCGATCGAGCGGCCGCGCACCTGCAGCCGCGCAAAGTTCGGCCGCGCGCGCACCAGCGTCAGCGCCGCCGCGCCGATCCGCTCGCGCACAACGCCGCTCTCCTCGTAAAAGCGGCGGTATTCCGTCTCCGGCGCGCGTGTCGGAATCTCCTCCCAGCCCGTCTGCCACGACGGATCAAGCAGCATTCGCACAGGCGAGCACGACGCGCCGGCCTGCGCCATCTCGTCCGCGAGACGGGCAAAGACCGGGTCGTGCGTGCGGCGCGCCATCACGAGATACGGCTCATAGTAGGCGGCAGCCGAGGCGCCGCGGCCGAAATCCTGCCGCGTCGAGTTCATCGTGTTGACGGTGAAGTCCGGCTCCATGTACGTCGTCACCATGCGCAGATTCCGCTCGACGTGCGCGTACAGTTCCGGCATGCTGAGCTCCTCGGCGATCATGATGAGCGCCCGGTCGCAGGTGATGTTGTAAATGCCGGCGCTGCGCTCGGTGAACTCCCCGTTCTCGTCGCAGTCGATGCCCTCGTTCAGAAAGCGTCCGATGTGCGCGCGGTACCGCTCGTCGCCGAGGGTCGTATAGCAGTACGACAGCGCGCCGCTGACGACCCAGCGGTGGTTCGGCGTGTGAAAGCCGCCCTCCACCATGGCGTCGCCGCCGCGACGCATGAATTCCGTCACGGCCTGCGCGAGCGTCGTCTCCTCCGCCGTGCCGCGGCTCTCGCGCAGAAGCAGCTTGTATGCCGGACCGATCTGATGGATGCAGAAGGCGACGTAGGTCGGGTCATGAAAATTCGTCTCCATCAGATCGAGCGTGCCGTCCGCATGCTGGCGGCGCAGCGTAAAGCGCGCGCCGAGCAGCGCGCGGCGCAAAAGCTCCGCCTCGCCGCGGTGCGCGGAGAGCGGATGATAATAGGCCGTGATCAGCGAGGCGGCGTGGTACATACCCGCCGTCGGCTCCGTGTAGCCGCGCGCGACGTCCGCGACGGCGCCGCAGAGCGGATCGGCCTCGTCCGTGACCTGCCAGCGCAGGATGTTTTCCACCGTGCGGTCGAGCGGCGCGGCGGACAGCCGGAAATGGTTCAGCATAGAATTCTCCCTTCCGCAAAGATCTGCCATCATTATAGCGCGCGGCGGCGGCCGTGTCAAGCGCGATCCGGCGGCAGGCAAAAAAAACCGTCCCGAAGGACGGTTTTTTGTCTGGGTGAAACTCAGTGCTTCTTGATGACGACAGCACCGGCAGCGGTGATGGCGGCAACGAGCGCGATCACAACGGCAGCGTCCGCGGTCTTCGCGGCGGGCGTGGTGGTCGGAGCCGGAGCAGCGGTCACAGGGGCAGCGGTGGTGGTCGCCGGAGCAGCCGTGGTCACAGGGGCCTCGGTCGCCGGAGCAGCCGTGGTGGTGGCAGCGGGCGTAGCCTGCTTCACATTGCGGGGCTCAGTCGCGTTGTAGATCTCGATGTTGTCGAGATAAGCAAGCGCGTTGGCGCCGACAGTGATGTTGTTGAAGCCGGAGCGGATACGCTCGGACTCAGCGGCAGAGTTATCAGCGATGGTGTAGTCGACGTCCTTCGCAATGCACACATGGTCGATATACAGAGACATAACCTTGTTATCCTTGTCAACGCAGGTGTCAACATGGATCCACTTGCCGGTCTCGAAGGTAGCCACAGGCTCTTCCTGTCCGGTCACGGTGATGAGGTTGGGGCCCTTGAAGGTGCCGACCTGCTGGAACTGCGTGCCGGCGCCGGCCGGGGTCTCGCGGGAGCAGGTGATCTGCCAGGAAGCGCCCTCTTCGAGCGTCTCAAAATAGACGTCGTAAGAAAGGACATACTTGGTCTCGACGCCCCAGGTGGAGACGCCGCCCTGCACGAAGTCAACGTAGTTGTCCATGTTGTTCGGGCTGTCTACGTAACCGGTCTGATCGAGCTTGATGCACTTCGAGCCGCCGAAAGTCACAACTTCCACAGAGCCCTGCTTCGGGTAGAACTTGATGGAGTTGTCGATGGCGATGAAATCGCCCTCGTCGTCATCCTCAAAGTTGTACTCGAAGACGTTGTCGACGGCGAGCGCAGAGGCTGCCATGGAAACGACCATCAGAGCACAGAGGATGAATGCCAGATACTTCTTCATGCTAATACTCCTCTATGAAGAAAGATAATCAGACGCGCATACGGAGCATGCACTTCTGTCGCTTATATTATACCGAGAACCGCCCGGAAAGTCAACAGGAATTTTTGCATAAATATTTCGTTCACAATTTTGCGGTCTTTCATAGAGAATAGGCTTTTCTAAACTCTGATGCGGAAGTTGTTAGTATCTCGCTTTCGGATCCGCGCTTTTTCTTCCGGCATTTTCGGCGTCGGGCGCGCCGCCGCGCCGCGCCCGGCGCGTTTTTCCGGAATACAGCGGCGGATCGCCGCGAAAAAATCGCCAAAACTCTTGACATCGCGCGCGCGATATGATATAATACGCATACCTCTGGCGAGGGTTCTTTTTTTGCGGTCGTATTTCCCTCGCCGACGAGGGAGGTACGCGGCGCACGTCGCCGTCAAATTCAACTATCAGGAGGTGCCGACAATCATGAGAGTCAAGATCACTCTCGCCTGCAGCGAATGCAAGCAGCGCAACTACAACACGACCAAGAACAAGAAGAACGACCCGGATCGTCTGGAGATGAACAAGTATTGCCGCTTCTGCCGCAAGCACACGCTCCACAGGGAATCCAAGTAAGGAAGGGAATCGCTATGGCCGAACTCGAAAAGAAAACGGCGGAGGCCTCCGCTCCCGAAGCGAAGAAGGATACCGCCAAGCCGAAAAAGGACAAGCCCTCGCTCTTCTCCCGCATTGCAGCCTGGTTCCGCACCACCAAGGCGGAGCTGAAGAAAATCGTGTGGCCGTCGCGCGAGACCGTTCTGCGCAACACCGCGCTCGTGCTGGTCGCCATGGTCGTGCTCAGCGCCGTCATCGGCCTGCTCGACTACGCGTTCTCCACGGCCATCGTCGGACTGAGCATGCTCATCTGACGCAGCCCGGTACACGACTGTGAGCGACTTCAACGAGCTGAACGCCGGTCCGAGATGGTATGTTGCGCATACCTACTCCGGCTACGAAAACAAGGTCAAGATGAACCTTGAAAAAATCGTCGAAAACCGCGGCCTCGGCCACTTGATTTTCGACTGCCGCATTCCGGTCGAAACGATCGTCGAATCGAATGGCGGCGTCGAGCGCGAGATCGAAAGCAAAATCTTTCCGTCTTACGTGCTCGTGAAGATGATTATGACGGATGAAAGCTGGCACGTGGTCCGCAATATCCGCGGCGTCACCGGCTTTGTCGGCCCGGGATCGAAACCCGTCCCGCTGACCGACGAGGAGGCCGCCGCCATCATCAAGGACGAGATTCCGGTCAGCGCCGGCAAGCAGTATGCCGTCGGCGACACCGTGGACATCGTCGAGGGCATTTTCGCCGGATACAGCGGCAAGATCAGCGAGCTGTCGCCGGACGGCACGGGCGTCACCGTCACCGTGTCCACCGTCGGCCGCGACATCCCGATCAATCTCGAAATCAAGCACATCCGCCCCGCCAAGGCGTGATGTGCGGGAACCGGTCTCCCCAAGCGCCGGACATCGTGGGAGGAAGAAAAATTCTTTCATTCTTCCGTCAGAAACCACATACGGAGGTTAAACATTATGGCAAAGAAAATCGTCGGTTACGTGAAGCTCCAGCTGCAGGCCGGCAAGGCCACGCCCGCGCCGCCCGTCGGCCCGGCGCTCAGCCAGTACGGCGTCGCCATCCCGAACTTCACGAAGGAATTCAACGCGCGCACCCAGAAGGACATCGGCCTCATCATCCCGGTCGTCATCACCGTTTACGCCGACCGTTCCTTTACCTTCATCACCAAGACCCCGCCGGCCGCCGTGCTGATCAAGAAGGCCTGCGGCATCGAGACCGCTTCCGCCACCCCGAACAAAACCAAGGTCGCCCAGCTCACGAAGGAGCAGGTCAAGCAGATCGCCGAGACGAAGATGCCCGATCTGAACGCGGCTTCTCTCGAAGCGGCGATGAGCATGGTCAAGGGTACCGCCCGCTCGATGGGCATCACGGTTGAGGAATAAGGAGGACGCAGAGATGAAAAAGGGAAAGAAATATACCGAAAGTGCCAAGCTCGTCGAGAAAGCGAAGCTGTACGATCCGAGCGAGGCCATTGCTCTCGTCTGCCAGACGTCCAAGGCGAAGTTCGATGAGACCATCGAGCTCCACGTCCGCCTCGGCGTCGACTCCCGCCATGCCGACCAGCAGGTCCGCGGCGCCGTCGTTCTTCCGAACGGCACCGGCAAGACCGTGCGCACCCTCGTGTTCGCCAAGGGCGAGCGCGCCGACGCGGCCCGCGCCGCCGGCGCCGACTACGTGGGCGACGTCGACTACGTCGAGAAGATCACGAAGGAAAACTGGTTTGAGTTCGATATCGTCATCGCCAGCCCGGACATGATGGGCACCATCGGCCGTCTCGGTAAGATCCTCGGCCCGAAGGGCCTGATGCCGAACCCGAAGGCCGGCACCGTCACCATGGACGTCGCCAAGGCCGTTCAGGAAGCCAAGGCCGGTAAGATCGAGTATCGTCTCGACAAGACCAACATCATCCACTGCCCGATCGGCAAGGCCTCCTTCGGCACCGAGAAGCTCTCCGAGAACTTCAACACGCTGATGGGCGCGATCATCAAGGCCAAGCCGGCCGCCGCCAAGGGCCAGTATATCAAGAGCTGCGTCATCGCCTCGACGATGGGCCCCGGCATCCGCGTCAACGGAACCAAAATCGGCTGATTTCACCTACCCTGTGCCCGCCGGGAAAACCCGGCGGGCACATTTTCGTCATACGTCGAAAATCAACTATATTTCGGCATTCGCCGAATATATGCGACAGAAAGGATTTCGGAAATGCAGAATCTCTTCGGCATGTTCATTCACTGGGGCATCTACGCCCAGACGGAGGATCAGGAACAGGTGCTCAACGTGCGCGACATGGCGCACGCCGACTACGAGCGCCTCGCCTCGACCTTCAATCCCGTCGCCTACGATCCGGACGATTGGGCGGCGCGCGCCGTGCGTGCCGGCATGAAGTACATCTGCTTCACGACCAAGCACCACGACGGCTTCTGCATGTGGGACACGAAGGAGACAGACTACAACATCATGCACACGCCCTACGGCCGCGACGTGCTGGCGATGCTGGCCGACGCCTGCCGCCGGCACGGGCTGAAGCTTTCGCTCTACTATTCCCTCCCCGACTGGCACGAGCCGTGCGCCTACAATCCCGCCTCCACCCATCAGTGGAAGGCGACGCACCCGGAGCTGTCCGACACGGTCGCCTACCGCGACTTCGTGCGGCGCCAGATCACGGAGCTGCTCACGAACTACGGCCCGATCTACACCCTCTTCTGGGACATCCCGCCGCACATCGACGATCCGTCGATGAACGCCTACGTCCGTTCGCTGCAGCCGGAGATCCTCATCAACGACCGCGGCTACGACGCGGGCGATTTCTCCACGCCGGAACGCAGGGTGCCCGAAGGCGGGCGCTTCACGCGCCGGACCGAGGCCTGCCAGTCCGTCGGCGTGCAGAGCTGGGGCTACCGCCGCGACGAGGATTACTTCACGCCGCGCTATCTGCTCTTCTCGATCGACCGCACGATGGCGATGGGCGGCAGCTATCTGCTCAACGTCGGTCCGACGGCCGAGGGGCGCATCCCGCCGGAATCCTGCGCGATCCTCTCGCGCGTCGGCGAGTGGTATAATAAGATGGAAGGCACGCTCGAGGACACGGAAGCGGAGGAGATGGATTATGAGATCCGCGCCAATCCGATGATGCAGGGGGACGCCTGCCTCGCCGTGAAAAAGAACGGCAAGACCTACCTTCACTTCCCCGCCGGGCTGATCTCCACCTCCGTCTATCTGCACAAATACCCCGGCCTGCCGCGCGCCGTGCGCCTCATGAACACCGGCGCGCCGCTGCCGTTCGGGCTCGCCTTTCCGCCCTCGGAGCGGGACAAAAACGGCCGCGGACTCGGCCCGTTTCTGCGCATTTCCGAGATCCCGGCCGACCGTGAGCCGCTGCTCACGGAGCCGCCTGTCCTCGAGATCATTTGGTAAGGGGCCGAAGGCCCCGGGCGGCCATTATATCTGAAGCTGGATTGGCAGACAGCTCTGCCAGATATTCTTTGGGCTGAGAGGCAGTATTTGATTCAGCGGAGGTGCGGCCAGTGGCCGCGGCCAGGCCATTGTATCTGAAGCTGAATTGGCAGACAGCTCTGTCGGATATTCTTTGGGCTGAGAGGCCGTATTTGCTTCAGCCCCAAAAATCTCTTTCTCCGCGGCGGCGCACTCGGTAATGCCCAAGGGGCGGGGCCGCGCGGGGGAAGGGGGCGCGCAGGGGTGCGGGGGCAGCGCCCCCGCCTATTCCCCCATCCGTCGGCTTCGCCGACACCTTCCCCCTCTGCCGAGAGGGAAGGATTGTTCTAGATTTCTGCGGGGGCTGACGCCCCCGCACCCCCGGGCAGATCAAATGGGCTCCGCAGGGGCTCCGCCCGCGCGCCCAAGGCGGCACTGCCGCCCCCTTCAGCTCTGCTGCGTGGAGAGCTTCTCGCGGTAGCGGGAGGGCGTGAGACCGGTCTGGCGGCGGAACACCTTGATCATATACGACACCGACGAGAAGCCGCACCGCTCCGCGATCTCGCCGAGCGGCAGCCCCTCGCCCAGCAGCGTCTTCACGTGCATCACGCGGCTCACCGTAACGAATTCCGTTACCGACATGTTCATCCGGCGGCGGAACTCGCGGGTCAGCGACGTCCGACCGACGAAAAACCGCTCGCTCAGCGCGTCCAGCGACAACTGCTGCTCCGGATGCTCGCTGATGTACATGCAGACGCTGTTGATGTAGTCCGATTTTCGCGGGACGTCGCTTGGGATCAGCGGCGCCATGTCGTTCAAAAAGAGGAGCAGCAGATACCGGAGCCGGATATCCTCCTGCACGGTGCGCGACACGGCCTGCGTCCGCCATTGATCCCCCCAGAAGCGAGTGAGCAGCGCCGCGTAGGAACAGAACAGCTCGCTCTGCTCTTCGGTCAGCGAGATGACGAAATGATGCTTTGGCAAATCGGGCGAGTAGCCGATATCCGCCGGGAAAATCGGGAAGCACCAGCGTTCGTAGATCACGTTCGCGCGGTTCTCCTGCGTATGCGGGACGTCCGGCGGATAGTACACAATGTACGGCGCAGACGCGTGCGTGATCTTGTCCTCGCAGCAGATGATGGAGGAGCCGGAGCGAACGTACATCAGCTCGCCCGAATTGTGCACGTGCGTCTCGGACACGAACACGCGGCCGAGCAGCTCCATATGCACGTAACTGATGAAAAACTGGATATAAGATCGTTTGAGCGGGACGTTCTCCGCCATACCGTCATCCCCCGAAACGCCGGAATTCTTCCAGCTTTTTTCTTTCTCCATGATTTTCCATGATTATACCACAGATTGCCGGAGCCGTCAAGAAACAGTGCCCGATTTTACCATTTATCCGTCCGATGCTGGCTTGAAGCGCGCCGCGCATTTCGCTATACTGTTATTGTACCGGGGTATACTCGAAAATGGGATTTCCGACATCCACAGCAATCGAAAGGGGACAAACCATGAAAATCACACGATGGATCTGCATTCTGCTGCTCGTCTCGCTGCTCCCCGCCTGTGCGCAGAAGCAGCCGGATGCGCCCGCGACCAGCGGTGTGCCCGCCGTGACCGCCGCTCCAGAGGATACCGATACCACCGCTCCCGATCCGAACGACCGCTCCCGCGTCCCGGATCACGTACCGGACGGCGTCGCCTTCGATGGCGAGTCGCTGCGTCTTCTCTACCGTACCTCCGATTTTATTGAAAAATACGACGTCGTCGGCACCGACAACATCGGCGATTACGTCACCGACGGCGTCTGGGCGCGCAACACCAAGGTCGAGGAACGCTTCGGCATCACGCTGGACACCGTCTCCACCGACAGCGGCGCCCTCGCCGAGGTGTCAAGCGCCATCAAACAGATCGTCATGTCCGGCTCCAATGAATACGACTACATCATCTCCACCGGCAACACAACGATTGTCAACAGCCTCAACAACTACCTGCGCAACCTCGCCGATCTGCCCTACGCGGACTACACCGCGCCGTGGTGGTGGGATGAGGTGAACCGCGCCGTCTCCCTTGACGGCAAGACGTACAATTACATCTTCGGCGACATGCTCATCTACTGCTACATCCAGACCGGCGTCGTCTACTACAACAAGACGTTATACGAGAACGCCTATGGCGATCCCGAAGAGATGTACAAAACGGTGATGGACGGCAAATGGACCATCGACCGCATGATGGAGCTGACCTCCGGCGCCTACGTAGACGCCAACGGCAACGGCGTCGAGGACGCGGGCGACATCTTCGGTGCGATGAAGACGCAGACGCAGGGCGAGGAGACACCGCACTTTCTCACCGGATTTGACATCCCCATGTACTACCGCGAGGATGACGGCCACCTCGTGATCGAATTCGATCAGGAGCGCGCCGTCACCGCCATCGAAAAGATTTCCCGCTTCTTCTCGAACACGACCGGCGTCTTCCACTCCGATCAGACGATCGACAGCGGCTCCGCCGCCTATTTCGCTGAGGACTGCGCCATCTTCTTCCCGGCGCGCCTGTCGCGCGTGCTCCACGAGACGTTCCGCAGCATGACCTCTCCCTACGGCATCCTGCCCTATCCGAAGCTCGACGAGGCGCAGAGCGAATACCGCTCGCTGATCCACAACTCATGCACAAACATCTGCATCCCGAAGACCGTCGCCGAGGATCGCTTCACGATGATCGGCGCGGTGCTGGAGGCGCTGAGCGCCGAATCGTGGCGAAGCGTTATGCCGCTCTTTCTGGATACGGCGCTGAAGGTCAAGTATTCGCAGGATCAGATGTCCGGGCAGGTCATCGATCTGGTCATCGCCGGCGTAACGAAGAACACGCTCGAGGAATACAATTCCTTCAGCGGCGGCATCTTCAACTCCTGCCTCGCCACGCTCGCCAAAACCGGCGGCACGAACTTCGCCTCCACCTACAAAAAGGCCCTGCCCGCTGCGCAGAAGACGTGGGACAAGGCCGTCGCCGCGCTGAACGCCAACTGAAGCATACAAAAGGAGACAGACATGGTACCGACGACATACACCTTCGCCAATTCCCCCGAGGAGATCCGGCTGCTGCTCTCCCAGAAGCCGCAGTACGAAGCGATCCTCCGCCGCGCCGAGCGCGAATCGCTCTACGCGCGCACACATTTTTGCGACACAGCCGAGCGCCTGTGCGGCTGGGGGCACGACTTCACCTGCCCGGCGTGCTCCTCGCGCCTGACGTTTGACATCGATCTTGATTTTCATCCGCCGCACACCTACACCTGCCCGCGTTGCGGCCAAAGCGTCACCGGGCCGAAGGCCGACGGAGCGTGGATCTACTACTGGCGCGAGCGCTATGCCGCCATGACGGAGAGCGCGGCGATCTGCGCCCTGCTCGGCGACGGTGAGGCGCTCACCTACCTGATCCGCTTCGTCGATTTCTACGCCGATCACTACTTGGAATTCCCGGTGCACGGCGAAAACGCCGGCGTCGGCCGCATCACCTCGCAGTCGCTGGACGAAGCGGTGTGGGGCATGTGGGTACTGCGCGCGATCGCGGCGCTCGGCGCCCGCATCCCCTTCGAGAAGAAGGCGGCGTGGTACGAGCACCTATTCTCGCCGATGGTGGAACTGCTATTCCCGCAGGCAAACGAGATCCACAATATCCCCATGTGGCTGGTCTGCTTCACCGGCATGGTCGGCATCGCATTTGAGAAGCCCGCGCTGCTGGAGGAGGCGCTGGAGAGCCGATTCGGCATCCGCGCACAGATTGCTGAGGGCTTCACCGCCGACGGTCTCTGGCACGAGGGCTCGATCACCTACCATTACGGCACGCTGAACGCCCTGACATACTTCTGCCAGATGTACGCAGCCGCCCGTCCGGACGATCCGATCACGGACGCGCTCGCGCGGCTGTATCTGACGCCGCTGTCGCTTGCGTGGGACGGCGTGACGCCGCCGTCGCTGAACGACGGCTTCTATCCGGCCGTCGTCTCCTCAAATATCGCCATCGCCGCGCGCATCACGGATGACCCGCGGCTGTACGCCGCCGTCGCGCGGCTTGATGAGGCCTCGCAGAAGCGGCGCATGATCCCGGCAACGCTCCTCTACGAGCGCCCGGCCGAAACAGTGCGCGTTCTGGCCGCCTCGCGTCTGGCGATTCTCAAAGCGCCGTTCCCGGCGCTCCTCAAGAGCGGGCCGATCTCCCCGAGCCACGCGCACCGTGACCACCTCTCGATCACGCTCTCCCCCTTCTCCGACGATCTCGGCACACCGCTCTACGCCTCGCCGCTTCTCTTTGACTGGTACCGCAATTCGCCCAGCCACAACACTGTCCACGTGGACGGCATGCAGCCCGCGCCGGTGCTGCCGTCGCATGTGGAGGCTGTCCCAGGCGGCGCGCGCGCCGTGATCGAGCCGGGTGCGTGGCCCGATGTCACGGAGGCGCACCGCACGCTGACGTCCGACGGTGCGGCGATCTGCGACGTGACGGTTCTCACCGCCGAGACGCCGCACGTCTACGACTGGCTCTTCCACAGCATCGGCACACCATTCCTCAGCGGCGCCGAATCCGAGGCCTCGCCGCTCTGGGAAACGCCGGGCTTCCCCCGCTTCACCGAGATCCGCCGCCACACGCCCGAGATGCCCGGCGCACCCTTTACCGCCCGCTTTACGCTGCCGGACGGCAAATCGCTTACGTTGACCGTCGCCGATACCGCGGAGCTGGAAATCTTCACCGCGCAAACGCCCGGCAATCCCGCGGACACGCGCCGCACGACCGTTGTGCTCCGCCGCCGCGGCCTTGGCGCGTGCTTCAAGGTTCGCTATACCGAATCTTGATCGCACCGCCGGGGCGTTCGGCGAATACGATAATAGTAAGGCAACACCCCATCCCAGGAGGCTTCCATGAACGTCTACATCGTCGGCACGGCGATCCGCTACGCCGCGCTCGTCGACGATTCCGTGCGCGTCGAGCGCATCGAGGACGCCGACGTCGTGATTTTCACCGGCGGAGACGACGTCTCCCCCGCCCTCTACGGCTGCGCGCCGCATCCGAAGACCGTCTGCGAACTGCCGCGCGACACGGAGGAGCTGCACGCATTCCGGGAGATCCGTCCCCATCAGCTCGCGCTCGGCATCTGCCGCGGCGCGCAGCTGCTCTGCGTCCTCTGCGGCGGCCTGCTCGTCCAGCACTGCGAAAACCATTTCATCAAGGACGGCACGCATGAGATGACCGACGGCGCCGCGCGCTATCCGATCACTTCGACGCACCACCAGATGATGTATCCCTTCCGTCTGCCGCCAAGCGAGTGGAAGATGCTTTTCTGGGCGGAGAACCGCACCGGCGGCGCCGCCGAGGGCGAGGGGATCGATCCCGCCGTCCTCGCCGCGCGCGGCGAGCCGGAGATCGTCGTCTTTCACCGCCGCGGCCTGCCGCCGTGCCTGTGCGTGCAGGGGCATCCGGAACGGATGCCCGGCACGCCGACCGCCGCGCTCGTCAACCGCCTCATACGGCAGTATTTGCCGAAATAAAACCACAGCCGGGCATACGCCCGGCTGTCTGATTTTGCTCGCGGCCGCCGCCGTGCGCGCCCCTTCGTCCGTCGTGTCCGTCGTCAGAGCGATCCGCACTGCCTCACAGCCCCGCTGCAGGCGATACGGGCACGAGCAGTGTCTTTCACTTCCTTATGCCGTCGGACACCGCCAGTCAAAGAGCAGCGGAGGCTCTTTGAACGGCGTCTTCATAAATTTCTCCGAACGGAGCGGCGTGCCGTTCCGCTCTCGCTCGATGACCTCGATCAGCATGTCGAAATCCTCCGGCGTATGAGCGTGGCCGCCCGCCCGCCAGTACCAAAGGATATTCTCTTCCTTCCCGTACAGTTTCCATACCTCACGCGCGGCGATGTCGGTCATCCAGGCGTTCACCGGCCCCGCCCAGATATCGTCCTCCGCCTCACAGTCGAACAGCACGCGCGGCGCGACCATGGCCTTGAGCATATGGGAATCAAACGGAAGAGCGGCCTCGTCGTCCTGGTAGACCTTCAGTTCCGTCCCGAACCAGTCCGGAAATGAGTTCACAATATCCTTCAGCGTTTCACTGCGGGCGACCGTTCCATAAGAAGTCTCGGCCTCCATGTGGATTCGGTAGCAGCTGCCGCTGCCGGCGCAGGTGGCCTCCGGGCAGACCACCGTCGCCCGTTCGTCCACAGCACCCGCCAGCAGCGCGGTTTTTCCGCCGCGGCTCAATCCCGTGTAGGTCACTGAAGACAGATCGGCGATCCCCAGCTGCACGAGCGCGTCAAGCGTGCGGATATAGCCCCACGCCCAGGCGGCCAGCGCGCCGAATTTCCCCTCCGGATACGTCCCGTAGAGATTCTCCGTCCGTTTGGGATTCCGCACATCGGGCACGATCTCATCCCGGTTGAAGGCAACAAGCATCAGGCCCTTTTTCCAGAATTTGTCCGCGATGGTGGGATCCTGCATACACTCGTAGCAGAGATCACCGTCGATCACCACCGGCCATGGCCCCTTCCCTTCCGGCCGGTGCGCGTAGATCGTCCATGCGACCGGGTGTGCGCGCGTGCCGGTGCGGATACGCCAGATGTTCATCCAGCCGGCCTGATCCGGCACAGTAAGCGGATCGACCTCCAGAAATTCCGGCTCGGGCGGCATCCCGCCGTATTGGAGTTCGATCACGGGCGCATAGAGTTCCTGCCGCCGTCGTTCCCAATCCGCGGCGCTCCGCACACGGCTCCCGTCCGCGAAGAGGAACGGATCAGGCAGTTTCCCAAGTGTTTCATATTTCGTAATTTTCATTGCATGTGTCTTCCTTTGGTTTCTCTCGATCAATTTGCGGCGGCGCGCTTCAGTTTCCCATGGATTTTTTCAGTTCGCTGACATACTTCTTCAGGTATTTTTCGGCGGACTTTCTGCTGGCTTCAAAGGTCGAAGCGAACGTCGAGGAACCACTGCGGTTCATCGTGGTGAACATGGAGTTGATCTCGCCCCAGTCATAGACAGCGGCGATTTCATAGGCGCGGTGATGCAGAATCAGCTCGAGCATCTCGGAGGATTCCTTGTCCCGCAGCGTCTTGCCCTGGATCGATTTCTCAATAAACGCCGGCGTAACAAGCTGCTGGCTAAAAAAGCCCATGGCCTCCAGCGTATCGCTGGTGATGTCAAGGCGGGTATTGGTCTTCGGCAGGATGCAGAAGGTCGCCCACCAGGTACTGATAGGGCACAGATAGTCCGACTGCGCCTCGTCCAGCTTCGGCGGCGGAAGGATGCCGAAGTCGGAATCCATCTCGCGCAGATCCATGGCGACCAGCAGCTGATTGTTGAAGAACAGCAGCCGGTTTTCCATCAGACTGGGCAAAAACAGTTCCTTGAACACGTTGGAATATCCGGTGATATGATCGGCGAACAGCGTCACGCCGGCATCGTTGTAAAACGGCAGCAGTTTGTCCACAACCGTGGAGGCGCGCTCCTTGTCTACGTCGATGTACGGTGCGCCATCCGCGTCCCTGCCGGTCAGGCGGACGCCGGAGGAATGGATCGCGTAGGTCAGGGACAGCGCTTCGATCGCCATGCCGAAGCGGTCGGATTCTGGCTCGATCTTGCCGTCTCCGTTCAGGTCCTTGGCGGCCGCGCGGGACATCTCGATGGACTTGTCCACCGTCCAGCGTCCCTCGCGTACCAGCTGGTAGGGGTCGTCCATGTTGTTGTCTGCAATGATCTTCTTGTTGAAGAAATAGGTGATGGGGGACAGGCTGACGCAGAGGCTGACATCGCCGGTCACGGCGAAGAGCGACCCCAGAATCGTGAACTCCTCCACCGACGCCTGATCCCACCAGGAATGCGAGAAGTCCACCCGCTCCAGCGTGTTCAGGTCCTGCAGCATCCCGCTGCCGAGAAAGGTCGGCAAGTTGTGACCGTTCATCAGGCAGAAATCGACGGAGGTATCGCCGCTCATCAGGATCGTGCGGTACTCTTCGGCGCAATGCTCATAACCGGTGAGCGAATGCGTTCTCAGTTTCACGTTCAGCGTATCGGAAACCTTGTTGTTCCGCTCAAAGATCGCATCGTTCAGCACGTCGCCGGTGGTCTCGTTCGTGTAGGCTTCACAGTATTTCTGCGCCGCCCAGAAGCCGCCGCCCTGCGCGTAGTAATCGACTGCGGCAACCGTGAAGGTCTCCCCTTGATAATTCTTGCCGGGATTTTCATATTCCGGCGGCTCGGTCACTGGGGGATCGGTTTCCGGAGCAGGCGCCTCGGATGCAGGGGATTGTGCGGTGCCAGCAGGGGGCTCGGGCGGATTCTCCGCGCTCCCGCCGCATCCGGTCAGGATCGGCAGAAGCATCAGCGCCGCAAGAAGCAGGGATAGGATCCGGTTTGTGGTCTTCATACAAAAAGCCTCCTTAGAATGCTCCCGGAGGCTGTATGAACGGTGTCACCAGTCCGTACCTCCGAGGCGTATAATGATCCTCAGAGGTGGTGTCCTCAGAGGTGGTGTCCTCAGAGGTGGTGTCCTCAGAGGTGGTGTCCTCAGAGGTGGTGTCCCAAAAGGTATTATGATATTATATAATATTATACCACATTTCCGCGAATTTGTCAAGAGCTTTGGGGAAAAAGTAACAAAAGCCTCTCCGGCTTATGCCGGAGAGGTTTTTGAGAACCATTGGTTTTATTTCAGGAACAGCTCGATGACCGGCACCTCGACCGGCGGCTTGACCACCGGCAGCCGGAAAACGACGAGGTTGTCGCTCTGCGTCCTGCCCTCGCTGAAGTGCTCGACCTTCTCGGAGAAGAGGATCTCGCTGCCGTCGTGCAGGAACTGCGCGTAGTCCACCTTGCCCGCCAGCCCCGGGATCTCCAGGAACTGGAACGGATACTCGAAGAGATGGACGTACAGGCGCGAGCCGTCCTCGCTCTGCGTCAGCTTGCAGCCGTTCGGGCAGAGCGCGAGAAATTCCGGCTCCGCCATCGTGCAGCCGTAGATGGAGCGGGAATTGTATTTCATCCAGTCCGCGTAGACCTTGAGCGCGGCCTCGGCGCGGTAGTCGAGATAGCCGCGCGAGGTCGGGCCGACGTTCATGAGCAGATTGCCGCCAAGGGAGACGGTGTTGATGAGCATCTCGATCAGCATGCGCGGGGACTTCCAGGTCTGCTCGTCGCGGTGATAGCCCCAGGAGCCCGAGAGCGTCTGGCAGGCCTCCCAGGTGACGAGCTCCCCGGTTTTGGCGTGGCGCACCCACGCCTTCGGCTGGTACTGCTCCGGCGTCCACAGATCCTGCTCGATCTCGGTGCGGTTGTCGATGATGATGCCCGGCTGCAGCGCGCGGGCGGTGGCGATCAGCTTCTCCGCCTCCCAATCGTCCTTTCCCTTCCCCTTCATCCACGGGCAGCGATCGCGCATCGACTGATTGCCCGAATAGGAGAAATCGAACCACAGAATGTCGATCTTCCCGTAGTTGGTCAGAAGCTCGGTGACCTGGTCGCGCATGTACTGCGCGTATTTTTTCATGTCGCGGCCCGCGTTCTGCTGCTCGGCGTCGGGATCGTTGCGGCGCGGGTGGAGCATGTCGATCGGGAAATCCGGATGATGCCAGTCGATGAGCGAGTAGTAGAAGCCGATCCGCAGCCCCTCGGCGCGGAAGGCGTCCACGTATTCGCGCACGAGATCGCGCCCGGCCGGCGTGTTCGTGCACTTGTAATCCGTATATTTCGAGTCGAACATGCAGAAGCCCTCATGGTGCTTCGAGGTGAGGACGACGTACTTCATGCCGGCGGCCTTCGCCTGCCGCGCCCACTCCTTCGGATCGTAGAGATCGGGGTTGAAGTACTTGAAATACTTGTCGTATTTCTCCTCCGGGATGCACTCGCGGTTCTTGACCCACTCGTGCCGGCCGGGCATGGCGTAAAGGCCCCAGTGGATGAACATGCCGAAGCGGTCATGGCGGAACCACGCGGTATCGCCGGGAGTCACTCGGGTTTTGTAGCTGGACATAGTTTCCTCCTCAGCTTATGCTAATAATATGGATTCGAACGATTTTTGCTGTTTGCGGGGGCTTCGCCCCGCTCCCTCGGGCGAATCAAATTTACTTTCGGGGGCTTCGTCCCGGGCACCTATGCGGATCCATTCGGCGGCGCCTTGCCCCCTCAAAAGTTTTCGCGGGGGTTAGGGGACGCCTTTTTCAAAAGGCGCCCCCTCGCGTCCCCTATACAGCCGGGACGTAACGGATCGCGGCGGGAACGACCTCGACGCGCACGCCGCCGGCGGGAATCACCTCGCCGTCGAGGCAGATCTGCGAGACGCCGGAGAGCGTCATCGAGCGGCACTGCCGGTAGACGATGTGCTGCGCGTACTGCGGATAGACGGCCGCGGTCTCGGCGTTGACGTGCGTGCCGCCGCGATAGCCGCCGACGAGGCGGATAAACTGCCGCCGCGTCATATTGCGCGCGATCAGGACGTCCATGCAGCCATCCGTCGGATCGGCCGCGGGCGCGGCCATGAAGCCGCCGCCGCAGTAGGGCAGATTCGCCGCAGCGCAGAGGAGCAGCTCGTCCGTCACCGTCTCCTCGCCGCCGTCCGACGCCCGGCAGCCGCCGAGCGTCACGGTCGTCGTGAACGGTTTCTTTTTGGCGAGCACCCCGGCGACGCCGAGGATGTAGGAGAGCGAGTTCGTCATCAGCCGCCGCCGGCGCAGCCGCTCGGACTGCGCCACGACCTCGCAGTCGAAGCCGATGTTGAGCATGTTGAGCACGTAGCGCCCGTTGACGCACAGCACGTCGAGCGGCAGCGCGTCCTGCCCCTCCGGCACGGCATACGCCGCGATGCCGCGGATGAAATCGTTGCCGGAGCCGGCCGGCATCATCGTCAGCCGCGCGCGCTCGCCGGCGCCCGCGCGCAGAATCCCGTTCACCGCCTCGCCGGCGGTGCCGTCGCCGCCGTAGACCACAAAATGCGTGTCCGGGTCGTCGAGGCACGCCTCGGCGATGAACTCCGGACATTCACCGGCGCGCTCGGTCAGGTGGATCACGTCCGCGCCCGCCGCCTCCGCGGCGGCGCGCGCCGCCGGCAGGTATCTGCCGCGGCCGGAGGCCGGATTCAGCACGTACACCAGCCGCCGCGTCTCTGTTTTCGTTGCCGTCATATTCTTCGATGCACCTCTTCTGGCGGAATGAAGGAAAATCCCGCCCGCTTCGGGCAAACGAGGCGGGCGGGAGGAAGGATTATCTCTGAACGCGACCGGAGCCGCCGCTCTTGATGAGCGAATCGACCTCGGCGGCCGAGACGTGGTTGAAGTCGCCCTCGATCGAATGCTTGAGAGCGGACGCAGCCGCCGCGAACTCGATGACGTCCTGCGGAGCGCGGCCGTCGAGCGTGGCGTAAATGAGGCCGCCGCCGAAGGAATCGCCGCCGCCGACGCGGTCCACGATGTGCAGGTTGTAGCTCTTGGAGAAGCAGTACTGGTTCGCCTTCACGTCGTACAGCATCGCCGCCCAGACGTTGTCGTTGGCGGAAATGGAGGTGCGCAGCGTGATGGCGACCTTCTCAAAGCCGAAGCGCTCGGCGAGCTGACGGGCGACGCTCTTGTAGGCCTCGGCGTCGAGCTTGCCGGAGTTGACGTCGGTGTTCTCGGCACGGATGCCGAAGACCTTGTCCGCGTCCTCCTCGTTGGCGATGCAGACGTCGACGAGCTTCATGAGGTCGTTCATCACGCGGCCGGCCTCCTCGGTCGTCCACAGATTCTTGCGGTAGTTGAGGTCGCAGCTCGTCTTGATGCCCTTGGCGCGGCAGACCTTGAGCGCGTCCATGCAGATCTCGGGCAGCTCGCCGCCGAGAGCGGGGGTGATGCCGGTGAAGTGGAACCAGTCGGCGCCGTCGAGGATCTTCTCCCAGTCGAAGTCGCTGCGTTTGGCCAGCGCGATGGAGGAGCCGGCGCGGTCGTAGACGACCTTGGAGGGACGCTGGGAGGCGCCCTTCTCGCAGTAGTAGATGCCGAGTCGCGGGCCGCCCCGCACGATGTCGGCGGTGTCGACGCCGAAGCGGCGCAGCGCGTTGAGCGCGCTCTGGCCGATCGGATTGTCGGGCAGCTTGGTCACGTAGGCGCTGTCATAGCCGTAGTTGGCAAGGGAAACGGATACGTTGGCCTCGCCGCCGCCGTACACCACCTCGAACTTGTCCGCCTGCACGAAGCGCAGATAGCCCTCGGGGGCCAGGCGGAGCATGATCTCACCGAAGCAAACGGTTCTCATAAGAGCGAATCTCCTTACAATAAAAAATGATAATGGGCGATACGGTATTATTATAGCAAGCAAAACGCACCTTGTCAAGAGGGCGGGCGGCGCCAGCAGCCGCCCGAACGCATTTCTTCCGGGACGCGCGGGGCGGGCGGATCGCCGCCGGACGAGCGGTGCGCACAGCGGGGAATCTTTTCTCAAAATTCGCCCGCAGCTCTTGACAAATCCTCTTCACTGTGCTATCATAGTGTTGCTTTAATACAATAAAGCGCGCGTTCCCGAAAATCCTCCGGCTCCGCCGGATTGCGAGGTATCTTATGAAACGTATTCTTTCTCTCCTTTTCGCCGCTCTGCTGTGCGCCGCGCTGCTCGCCGGCTGCGGCAAGTCCGCCTCCTCCGATCTCGCCTACGTCAAGGACAAGGGCGTGCTCGTCGTCGGCATCACGGATTTTGAGCCGATGGACTATCAGGACGCCTCCGGCGCCTGGATCGGCTTCGACGCCGACATGGCCCGCGCCTTCGCCGCCTCTCTCGGCGTCGAGGTCCGCTTCGTCGAGATCGACTGGGACAACAAGGTCCTTGAGCTGAACAGCAAGACGATCGACTGCGTCTGGAACGGCATGACCCTCGGCGAGGAGGTCAAGGCCGCGATGGAGTGCTCCAAGCCCTACTGCAACAACGCGCAGGTCATCGTCGTGCCCGCCGCCAAGGCCGCCGACTACGCGACCGCCGACGCCGCCAAGGGGCTGAAATTCGCGGTCGAGGCCGGCTCCGCCGGACGCGACATGGCCGTCGAATACGGCTTCTCCTACACCGAGGTGGACACGCAGTCCAAGGCGCTCTTTGAGGTCTCCTCCGGCACGAGCGAGGCCGCCATCATCGACTCGCTGATGGCCGCCGCCATGGTCGGTCCGGGCACCGGCTATGAGTCGCTCGCCTACACCGCCGCGCTCAACAGCGAGGAATACGGCGTCGGCTTCCGGCGCGGTTCCGATCTCGCCGCGGAGCTTGACAAATTCTTCGCCGCCGCCCTCGCCGACGGCTCGATGCAGAAGACGGCCGAAGCCTACGGCGTGCAGGCCGCGCTGATCCAGTAATCCCCCGGCATTCCGGCTGCCGCCCGCGCGGCAGCCTTTTTTCCTGCCGGAAACTTTCACAGAAGGACGGATATGCTCATGCTCTCCCGCATCGCCGAACAATTTCCCATCGTCTTTGCGGCGCTCAACGTCGGCTTTCTGCAGACGCTGCGCCTGTTTGCCGTCACGCTGCTCGGCGCGATCCCGCTCGGGCTGCTCATCGCCTTCGGCTCCATGTCGCGTCTCAGGCCGCTCTCGGCCGTCGTGCGGCTCTTTGTCTGGATCATCCGCGGCTCGCCGCTCATGATCCAGCTGCTCATCATCTATTATTTTCCCGGCCTCGTCTTCGGGAACAATATCTGGGGCATGGGCGAGAGCGGCCGCTTCACCGCCGCCGCCTTCGCCTTCATCGTCAATTACGCCTGCTACTTCTCCGAGATCTACCGCGGCGGCATCCAGGGCGTGCCGCGCGGGCAGGAGGAGGCCGGGCAGGTGCTCGGCATGTCCCGCCGGCAGATCTTCTTCCGCGTGACGCTTCTGCAGATGGTGAAGCGCATCGTGCCGCCGATGTCCAACGAGATCATCACCCTCGTCAAGGACACCTCCCTCTCCCGCATCATCGCCCTGCAGGAGATCATCTGGGCCGGCTCCGCCTTTCTCAAGGGCTCGCAGGGGATCGCCGGCGAGATCTGGCCGCTGTTTTTCACGGCGGTGTACTATCTCCTCTTCAGCGGGATCCTGACGGTGCTGCTCGGGCGGCTGGAGAAGAAACTCGACTATTTCAAAATCTGAGGAGGCACGGCAAATGCCCATACTGGAAGTACAGAATATCACAAAGCGCTTCGGCGAGACCGAGGTGCTGCGCGGGATCAGCTTCACGATGGAGCGCGGCGAGGTGCTCGTCATCATCGGCTCCTCCGGCAGCGGCAAGACGACGCTGCTCCGCTCGCTCAATTTCCTCGAACGGCCGGACGGCGGACGCATCCTGGTGAACGGCGAGGTCGTCTTTGACGCCGCCGACGCGCGCCGCCTCACCGAGGAGGCGCAGCGGCAGAGGCGCCTCCACTTCGGCATGGTTTTTCAGAATTTCAATCTCTTCCCGCAGTATACGGTGCTGAAAAACGTGACGCTCGCCCCCACGCTGGCCGCGCCCGACCGCAAGGCCGGGGCGGAGGAGATCGAGCGCACCGCGCGGGAGCTGATCGCGCGCGTCGGGCTGAGCGACAAGCTCGGCGCCTACCCGTGCGAACTGTCCGGCGGCCAGCAGCAGCGCGTCGCCATCGCCCGCGCCCTCGCCATGAAGCCGGATATCCTCTGCTTCGACGAGCCCACCAGCGCCCTCGACCCCGCCCTCACGGGCGAGGTGCTGCGCGTGATCCGCCAGCTGAAAACGGACGGCGCGGGGCGCACGATGATCGTCGTCACGCACGAGATGGAGTTCGCCGCCGCCGTCGCCGACCGCGTGCTGTTCATGTCCGGCGGCGTGATCGAGGAGGCGGGGACGCCCGAGGAGGTCTTCGGCGCACCGAAGAGCGAAAAGACGCGCGCCTTCCTTTCGTCCGGCGTGAAGAATTTCTGAGAGGCGATTTTCCATAAGCTCTTGCTTCCTGCCGCAATTTATATTATAATAGGGACAACCGGGGGAAAACCCCAAATGGGAGGTATTACCATGAGCAAACGCACATTTGCACTGAACCGCTTCGGTTACGTCACCAAATGGCTCGTCAGCGGACCGCTCGAAACGCCGGTCGATCCCGCCACCCGCACCATCGTGGATCAGGGGCAGTACGAGCGCTACCTGAAGGAAACCATCCACAACGACGACGTGACGGAGGTTCCGTCCCCGATCACGCTCGGCGCGCCGGGCATCGCCGGCAAGCCGTGGCGCTTCTATCAGGCAGGCGAGAACTACTTCGTCGACTGCAGCCGCTTCTATTTCACGGTGCACCGCTGCGAATTCTGGGCCGCCTCTGTCCTCGTCTCCGCCGAGGAAAAGGACGTCGAGGCCGACGTCTGGTCCTATACCGCCGTCGATCTGTGGCTGAACGGCGCGCACGTCTTCCGCGAACCGGTCTGCGCCTACAGCCCGATGCGCCGCGCGCGCGTCACGCTGCACGTCAAGGCGGGCGAAAACCTGCTCTTCCTCCGCATGCAGAACTCCTGCACGCGCGATACCCGCAACATCGCCGCCGTCTCCTTCCCGGATCCGAAGGCCGTCGCCGTCGCCTATCCGGGCGAGGAAAGCGCCGAACTCCGCGCCCTGGAGGACGCGGCGCAGTGGCTCCACTCCGTCCGCTACCGCGGCGACGCCCTCGTCGCCGACGGCGCCGCGCCCGCCGGCTTCGCCTTCACCGATCCGCATATGAAGGATCTCGCGTGGGGCGACGGCAGCCGCTTCCCGATCGACGGGAAACGCGGCAGCGTCGGCCTCTCCGTCACGCTGGGCGACACGGTGCTGACCCGCCGCCTGGAGCTGAGCGCGACGATCAGCTTCCCGAAGGAAATCCACTGGGATTCCGTCGAGGACTGCCGCGCGTCGCTCTTCAACGAGCTGGCCGACACGCTCACGCCGGCCGCGGAGCGCACGTACCGCGCCAATTACGTGCGCCTCGCGCCGGACCGCCCCCTGCCGGACAAGATCGCGCCGAACAACAATCTCTTCTACAACACCTACGCCCGTCTCGCGCTCGGCCGCGGCCTCTCCGACTTCGACCGCCGCGTGATCGCGCAGGCACTCATCGACGCGGACGAGCACCACGACTGCTCCGACTTCCGCTTCTGCTACATCCTGAAATCCGTGCTCGAGGGCATGCTCCCCGCCGACGTCGTCGAGGCCGTGCACAAGACCGCCCTCGCCTACAGCTACTGGATGGATGAGCCGGCCGTCGGCGCCATGTGCTACAACTCCGAAAACCACGCCCTTCTCTTCCACTCCTGCCAGATGATGGCCGGCATGCTCTGGCCGGACGAGACCTTCAGCCGCAGCGGCCGCACCGGCCGCGAGGAGGAGGCGATCGCCCGCGACCGCATCGACAAGTGGATGGAGCGGATCGAGGCGCGCGGCTTCGCCGAGTTCCTCAGCGGCGGCTACACCCCCATCACCGTGGCAGCGCTGCTCGCCGTGCACGACTTCGGCGGCGACGATTTCCGGCGCCGCGCGGCCAGGCTGCTGGACAAGATCTTCTACGACATCGCGCTCAACACCTTCGACGGCATCGTCTCCTGCCCGCAGGGACGCATCTACCGTTCCGTGCTGACGCCGTGGGTGAACGGCACGCAGGCGCTCTTCTATCTGGCGACCGGCCGCGGCGCGCCGCAGACCAGCGAATGGCTCGCCGCCTTCGCGCACACGAAGTACAAAATTCCCGACGACGTGCTCGCGCATTCCGAGACCTCCGGCATGCACGCCTACTTCTCTGCCGGCACGAAGATCCAGACCTACAAGAGCGAGGGCTTCATGATCACCTCGCTGCCTCTGCCGCTCGTCGGCGAGGGCGAGCCCGGTCCCTTCAAGCCCGGCGGAAAGGGGTACCAGCAGCATCTGTTCTACGCCTGCCTCGGCGGTGCGGCCAACGTCTTCGTCCACCATCCCGGCGGCTCGCACGACGGCACGCAGATCCGTCCCGGCTACTGGTACGGCAACGGCTACTTCCCGGCGGTCGAGCAGCATGAGAATCTGCTTGCCGCCGTCTACCGCCTCGATGAGAATCATCCGATCCGCTTCACGCACGCCTACTTCCCGACGCGCGCCTTTGACGAGGTCGTCTGTGACGGCGCGTGGATGTTCGGCCGCCGCGGCGCCTCCTACCTCGGCCTCTGGTGCTCGAGAGAACTGACGCCGCATGACGAGGACATCACGCAGGGCTGTGATTTCCGCGCCGAGGGCGGCTCGGCCGGCTGGCTGATCGTCTGCGGCGACGCGACGATCGCGCCGGACTTCGACGCTTTCCGCACTTACGCCAAGGCGACCGCGCCCGCGTTCGACGAGGCGTCGCTGACGCTCACCTACGCTGGGAACAAGCTCGCCTTCCCGCAGTAAGGAGGCAGCGATGGCGCTCATCTGGCCGGTCTCCGTCTGGTCCTCCTATTACGTTGATCTCTCGCCTGAGAAGGCGGTGGACGCCTTCTCCGCCGCCGGCTTTTCGGCGACGGAATTCTCCGACGAGCACGCCGCGGTGCTGCTCGAGCGGGCGAAATCGCTCGCCGGCGGCGCCGAGTCCGCCGGACGCGCACTGCGCGTCTACGCCGCCGACCGCGGTGTCTCCTTCCCGCAGGGGCATCTCTATCTGAAGGTCGATCTCTGCGCGGCGGACGCCGTGGAGGTGCTGCTCCCGTGGCTCGATCTGTTCCTCGCCCTCGGCATCACCGCCGGCGTGCTCCATGCCTCCGGCGGCTGGAAGCTGGAGGCCGAGGAGCGCTTTGCGCGCCGCGCGGAGGCGCTCACGCGCCTGACGGCCTATCTGCGCGGCACGCCGCTTGTGATCTGTCTGGAAAATCTCACCGCGCCGACCGCGCCGCGCAGCGCCGGAGAGCTGAACGCGCTGATCGACGCCGTCGGCGGCGCGAACCTCGGCATCTGCCTCGACACGGGGCATCTGCATCTGGCGGCGGCCGCCGGCGCCGGCGATCCCACGCAGGGCGCGTTCATCCGCGCGGCGGGCAGCCGCCTGAAGGCGCTGCACATCGCCGACAACGACACCTCCGGCGACCAGCATCTGCTGCCCTTCGGGTGCGGCACGGTGGACTGGCAGGATGTGATGCGTGGACTGCGCGAGGTCGGCTACAGCGGTCTCTTCAATTTTGAGGTGCCGGGTGAGCGGCGTGCGCCGCTCTCCGTCCGGCGTGAGAAGCTGCGCTACGCCCGTGCGCTTTCCGACATTCTGCTCAGTGATGAATTCGTCCTCTGAGCAGCCGATTCCGTATTATTTATAAAGGAGATATACAAATATGGTTCCTTTCAAAGTCGATCTTACAAAGGAAGTCGTCGTCGTGACCGGCGGCGGCGGCGTGCTCTGCTCGGGCTTTGCCCGCGATCTGGCCGAATGCGGCGCGAAGGTCGCGATCTGCGATCTGCGTCTGGACGCCGCGCAGGCGGTGGCCGATTCGATCAACGCCGCCGGCGGCTGCGCCGCGGCGTTTGAGATGAACGTGCTCGTCAAGGCCTCGATCGAGGCGGCGAAGGCCGCGATCGTGGAGAAGTTCGGTCCGGTGACGATGCTGCTGAACGGCGCGGGCGGCAATAACGCCCGCGGCAACACGACGAAGGACAATCTGACACCCGAGGACATCGAGGCGCTCGACCGTGACGGCACGATCGAGGGTGTGAAGACCTTCTTCGATCTTGATCCGGACGGGATCTCGTTCGTGTTCAATCTGAACTTCCTCGGCACGCTGCTGCCGACGCAGGTATTCGCCCGCGACATGGCGAAGACGGGCGGCACGATCATCAACGTCTCGTCGATGAACGCCTTCCGTCCGCTGACGCGCATCCCTGCCTACTCCGGCGCCAAGGCCGCCGTCTCCAACTTCACGCAGTGGCTGGCCGTGCACTTCGCCCCGGTGGGCATCCGCGTCAACGCAATCGCTCCCGGCTTCTTCCTCACGAATCAGAATTACGATCTGCTGATGAACAAGGACGGCACGCCGACCGCCCGCGCGCAGAAGATCCTCGCGCATACGCCGATGAACCGCTTCGGCGTGCCCGCCGACCTGACCGGCACCCTGCTCTGGCTGGCCGACAAGAACGCCTCCGGCTTCGTCAACGGCGTCGTCGTCCCGGTGGACGGCGGCTTCGCCGCGTACTCCGGCGTGTAAGAGACGCGGGGGAGACGCGGGGACGCGCGGGGGAGGGACTTTCTGGAGAAAGTCCCTCCCCTCGACCCCTCTTCAAAGACTTTGAAACAAAACACAGGACAAGGTGCGGTGCGAGGCGTTTGTCCTGTGTTTTTTGTTTTGCTTGTCATATATTTTTCATCTGATATTATCTTCCGGCTTCCCGTATGCGACCGCTCCCGCCATGCTTTTTCCCCTCCCCGGCTGCACACTATGTCCCATCCATGGGGCGGGCGCTTTTCTCCCGGTTTCCCGAAGGGAAACGCGCCGCCGCCTTTTGCGGCGCGAGGGGAAATGCAGTGGGTAATCCGGCCAGCGGCCGGTTTACCACAGAAGCCTCCGAAAGTATATTTGATCCACCGGGGGTGCGGGGGCGTCAGCCCCCGCAGGAATCTAAAAAATTCCTTCCCCCTCGCGCAGGCGAGGGGGAAGGTGGCCGCGGCAGCGGCCGGATGGGGGTGCGGGGGCTCTGCCCCCAGGCCCCCGGCCGCTCCCCTCCCCCCGCGGCGGGCCCACCCCACGCGCCCTGCCTTCCGCCTAAGCAAATACCGTGTGATGTCTCATAGTCCCGCTGAAGCCGGGAGCGCGCCTGGCAGCCGCCACTGGCGGCCCAAAACAAAAAATCACAGGACGGGCAGCTTCCGCCGCACCTTGTCCTGTGCCCTGTTTCAAAGTTTTCGGGGGGAGTCTGAGGGGGACCTTTTTCAAAAGATCCCCCTCAGCGCATCCCCCGCATCCCCCGCATCCCCCAACGTATCCCCGCGTCCCCTCAGCGCCCGACGCTACTTCCAGAGTCCGTCCAGATACTGTTTCACCTCGGGGCTGTTCAGAGAGATCGAAAACGTGCTGCCGTCCAGATTGGCGTCCGTCCGCTCCGGATAGAGCCGGCGCTCGCCGATCAGCGCCCAGTCCGAGACGCGGATGACCTGCAGATCGAGATACTGCGTATAGGCATGGTCGAGATAGACGCCGCCCGTCGTCGCCCAGTAGCCGATCTCCTCGGTGCCCGAACGCCAGCCGACCAGAACCGTCAGCTTCGACGGATCGACGTACAGATAACGCCAGCCGCTCGTCGTCTGCGGCGTGTAGCGATCCGTCGCGCTCTCATAGAAATTGTAGCGGACCGTCTCGGGCGGCGCGGCGTCCGACGCCGAAAACGCCTCGCGCCGACAGGTGCGCAGAAGCGTCTCCAGCCCCGTCTGATAGCGCGTCTCCCGGACGCGCATCGCTCCCAGATACCCGCCGATCCCGGCGCCGACCAGCAGCACCGCGGCCACGGCGAGGAGCACCATGCGGCGGCGCGCCGGGTCGGCCGGCGTACGACGACTTCGAAGCAGGCCGACCGTTCCCAACACGGCAAATCCCGCGCCGATCGCAAGAATCATCCAGTTTCCCAGCGAATGGCCGGTGAAAAAACGGCCGATCGCCATCAGATACAGGCAATACCCCGCCGCACCGACCCCTGCGGCAAGAACAAGAACCGACAAAATCCGCTTCATTGTATTCTTCCTCCGATCGCTGCCGTTTTTTCAGAAAATTCGGAGCCATCCCGCCGTCCGTCGCCGCGCCGCAAGTTCATTTATGCATGCCCCTTCGCCGTACCTTGTTCCGTGTCCTGCCCCAAAGGTTTTCGCGGGGGTCTGGGGACGCCTTTTTTCAAAAGGCGCCCCCAGCGCATCCCCGCATCCCCGCGTCCCCGCGCGTCCCCCGCGTCCCTTACAGCGCCGCGCGGATCGCGGCGAGGAGCTCGTCGTACTGCTCGAAGGCAGGCAGCTCAGGATGGGCGGCACGGATCGCCTCCGTCGTGCGGAAGAGAAAGCCCGCCTTGCTGGCCTGGATCATCTCCAGATCGTTGAAGCTGTCGCCGGCGGCGATGGTGTCATAGCCGATCGACTGGAAGGCGCGCACGGTCACGAGCTTCGTCTTCTGCGCGCGCAGGTGATAGCCGACGACCGCGCCGTCGGGCGCGACCTCCAGCTCGTTGCAGAAGATCGTCGGCCAGCCGAGCTTCTGCATCAGCGGCGCGGCGAACTGCGTAAACGTATCGCTGAGGATCACGGCCTGCGTCTCGGCGCGCAGCGCGTCGAGAAACGCCTTCGCGCCGGGCATCGGCTCGATCGTGCCGATCACCTCGCGGATCTGCGGCAGGCCGAGGCCGTGCGCGCGCAGCGTCTCCAGCCGGAACTGCATCAGCTTGTTGTAATCCGGCTCGTCGCGCGTCGTGCGGCGCAGCGCCGGGATCCCGCTGGCCTCCGCGAAGGCAATCCAGATCTCCGGGACGAGCACACCCTCCAGATCCAGGCATACGATATTCATGTTGTATTCTCCTTTTCGTCCGATTATCGTTCCGTAATATCGATCACGACAAACTCCGAGTACGTCCCCGTCTTGAAGGGGATCGCCCAGCCGGAGATGCCGGAGGTCACGACGAACGTCGTCGCGCCGCGCGTCTCCGTACCCCAGATGCGGTCGTTGGCGCCCATCGCCAGACCGATCGGCCCCGCCGGGAAGATATGCCCGCCGTGCGTGTGCCCGGAGAGCACCAGATCCACGCCGGACGCCGCCTCGGCCGCGTAGTCGTTCGGCTGATGATCGAGCACAACGGTGTACCGCGTCGGATCCAGCCCCGCGGCGAGCGCGGCCATCTCCGCGTGTGTGCGGTTCGAGCGATCCTTGCGCCCGACGAGCACAAAGCGGCCGCCGACGAGGACGCTCTCGTCCTCCAGGATCACCACGCCGTTTTCCGTAAGCGCCGCGCGCAGTTCCGCGTCAGAAAAGTCGCGTCCGCGGAAGTAGCCCGGGTCGTGGTTGCCGTAGACGAAATAGACGCCGCAGGCCGTTTGGAGCCGCCCGAGCGCCGCCGCGGCCTCCAGCATGTCCGCGCGCGAGGAATCGTCATCCACAAAATCGCCGACGAGCACCACCGCGTCCGGCGAGAGAGCCGAGACGCGCTCCATCTGCGCCGCGAAATCCACGCCGTCGAGCGTGATGCCCAGGTGCGCGTCCGCGATCTCCACGATCCGCAGCGGCGCGCCCCCCAGATCCTTGTCCGTCTCCAGCGTGTACGAGGTCACCCAGACGTGATGCGCGCAGTACCAGCCGATCCCCAGATAGATCGCCGTCAGCGCCATCGCCGCGCAGCCTGCCGCCGCCGTGCGGCGCGCGGAGGCCGGCTTTCGCCCGATCCGCCGCGCGATCCACGCCGCGAGGTCGCACAGGATCCAGAACAGCAGCAGATGCAGCAGCACCACGACGACAGAATAGACGTTGATGAGCCAGAAGCACAGCGGCACGAGCAGCGGCACAAGCGACACCAGCCACGAAAGCAGCCGGCTTTTCCCGGCCAGACGCGCGACAAACGGAAAGCGATGAAAGCGGCAGACCACATAGACGGCGCCCGCCGCGCCCAGCGCGATCAGAGAAATAAACAAAACAAGCCACATCATACGGCTCTCCCATGGAAAATCAGCATGCGCCGGCGCAGCCGCCCGGCGCGGTCTGCATTAGTATAGCACGCCCGGCGCATGAAAATCTATGCGGCAGTTGTGAATTTTCATCCGGTTCTCATCAGCACTTGCGTGGAAGCACATTCTGTGCCGTCAAGATGAACTAATCCAGGTAGGTATGCTCAAAATCCGCAATACGATTATTGAGATGAATCCAAAAATCATCGTCTTGCATGTTTTGTGTCCATTTATCAGAATCCATTTTTGCAGATTTTTTTCTGTTGCATCTGGAACAAAGCACCCTGAGATTGGACGGAGTGGACTTCCCGCCTCTTGAAATCGGGACGATATGGTCGATTTCCAAACCGACTTCGTCTGGCATATACTTCCCGCAAAGCTGGCAGGTGTAGTTGTCTCTGCGCTTTATTTTATTTCGCAACTCAGGCGTTACCAATTTTCGTTGGTTTTTTCTATAGTAATCATCTAATGTACATTTAAATCCAATTTTTGCCAGACGATTATATCTGTCCTGAAGTTGTTCAAAAGAATATGAACAAGACGATACTTTTACAGCCGCATTATAAGAAGATTTGACATAATTGCTTTGCGTATATCTTTTTTGAGAACGAACAAGGTGAAACACATATGCATTCTCATCGACAGCATACAAATACTGACGCTGACGATATTTCTTCAGCAAACTACGCTCAACTCTCTGTTCACTTTCCTGCTTCCAACTCTCTATCTTTTCTTTGTGATCCAGAATAGCATCAAAGCCTTCAAATATTAAGTATTTATCAATAAAAGAGTCAATTTGTGGCTTCCGTTTTCCCGAAACATCAATAGTCCGAATGAAATATGGAAATATAAATGGGGATTTCAACGCGTGAATAATAATGTACGACAATAGCAAAGCCATAATTAGAACGAACAATACTACTGTCACTACAATCATTATGATTATCGAATTCATTTGTGTGACCTCTGTTTCGTATCATAAAGTCAGAAATATTCACCAGTACTTCCGGTCGAGCGCGCGCAGCTGCACGGCCTCGGCGACGTGCGCCGCCGTGATCGTCTCCGACGCCGCCAGGTCGGCGATCGTGCGCGCCACGCGCAGGATGCGATCGTAGCCGCGCGCCGAGAGGCCCATCTTCTCCATCGCCCGCTTCATGATCGACAGTCCCGCCTCGTCCAGCACGCACGTCTCATGGATCTGCGCCGGATCGAGCTTCCCGTTCGGTCCGGCCTGCCCGCGCGCGGCGGCGAATTCCCTCGCGCGCACCACGCGCTCGCGGATCGCCGCGGACGGCTCCGCGCGCTCCGTGCCGCTCATCTCCTCAAAGGTCAGGCTCGGCACTTCCACGTGCATATCGATGCGGTCCAGCAGCGGGCCGGAGATGCGCGACAGATAGCGCTTGATGTCCTCGCGGCGGCAGGTGCAGACGCGCACGTCGCTGCCGTAGTAGCCGCAGGGGCAGGGATTCATCGCGCAGACGAGCATGATCCGGCAGGGAAACGTATAGCGTCCGGCGGCGCGCGTGATCGTCACCACGCCGTCCTCGAGCGGCTGGCGGAGGCTTTCCGCCACCGGCCGCGCGAATTCCGGCAGCTCGTCGAGAAAAAGCACGCCGTTGTGCGCCAGCGCGATCTCGCCCGGCTCGGGGATCTTGCCGCCGCCAACCAGCGACGCCGCGCTCATCGTGTGGTGCGGCGCGCGGAACGGGCGCACGCCGACCAGTCCCTCCCCGCCGAGCAGCCCGGCGACGGAGTGGATCTTCGTCGTTTCCACCGATTCGGCGAACGTCATCGGCGGCAGGATCGACGGCAGCCGCTTGGCCAGCATCGATTTGCCCGATCCCGGCGCGCCGATCATCAGGATGTTGTGGGAGCCGGCCGCCGCGATCTCCAGCGCGCGCTTGACGCGCCGCTGGCCCTTGACGTCGGCGAAGTCGAGCGCACCCGGCACCGCGGCAAAATCGGTCGGCACGGGCTCGGTCGGCGTCAGCAGACTGCGGCCGGAGAGGTGGTCGATCAGCGCGCCGATCCCCGGCACGCCGTAAACGGTCAGCCCCTCGACCGCCGCCGCCTCCCGCGCGTTCTCCACGGGGACGTAGATCTCCTTCATGCCCGCCTGCCGAGCGCAGAGCGCCATGTTGAGCACGCCGCGGATCGCGCGGAACTGCCCGGAAAGCGATAGCTCCCCGAGAAAGCATTTCTCGCTCAGATCGAGATCGTGCGCCAGCACGCCGCCGCACTGCAGAATCGCCGTCAGCATGGCGGCGTCGAAGGCGGAGCCCTCCTTTTTGCGGTCGGCCGGCGCCAGATTCACGACCATCGCCAGCTCCGGAAACGGCAGGCCGCTGTTCTGCGCGGCGGACTGCATCCGCTGCTTCGCCTCCCGGACAGCCATGTCCGGCAGACCGACGATCTCCAGCTCCGGCAGATTCGATTGCCCGCTGCATTCGATGGTAACGATATATCCCTCCAGCCCGCTCAGCGCGGCGCAGTACGTGACAGACAGCATAAACGGCCTCCCGCAGATTTTCTTCTTAAATTTTAACACAAAATGCAAGAGAAGACAATAAGAATCGAGTATAATAAAGAAAAAAGACTCCGGAGGATGCAGAATGAAGAACAAAACGGCCTTTACGGTCCGGCTCGACGAGGAGCTCTACCGCAAGCTGCTGGCGGTCGCCGCCGGCGAGGGGATGACGCTGAACAACCACCTTCTGAAGCTGATCCGCACGAACGTCGCCTACTACGAGCGCGTACACGGGCGCATCGACCCGACAAAGGTCACGCTGCCGGCGGAGAGCGAGGAATGAAAAACGGGGAGAGATCCCGGATCTCTCCCCGTTTTTTCATTCCTCAAAGGCCGTCTCCACACCGGCCGGCAGCGGCGCCCCGCCCGCCTCCAGCAGGATCGCGCGGCGGCCGGCGGCGGCCGGCGTGCGCAGCAGCGCGGCGACGGCGGCGGACGGATCGACGCCGGCCCCCGCGCGCAGCGCGAGATGAAACGGGATCTCTCCCTCGCGTGCAGCGATCTCCGCGACAGCGGCGAGAAATTCGCCCGCCTCCCACGCGCCCGCCTCCGCCGGCGTCAGATCGAGCGGGAGCCAGACGCGCGCATGCGGCCAGACGGCGGCAAGGGTCTGATGCGCCAGACGCAGGGCCGCCGCGCATTCGGCGGCCGCGTCGGCAAGCGGACGCTCGCCGGCATTCATCCAGCGGCGCGGGGCGTTGGCGCCGCAGCCGACGATCACGCCGACGGCGCGGCCGTGCGTCTCCGACGCGCCGAACCAGCGTCCGGCCAGAAACGAAAGCCACGCGGCAAAATAGCGGCAGCCCGCCTCGCGCACGACGTCGAACATCGCCGCCTCGCCCTCGCCGTCAAAGCCGGGGTGGCGGATCGTCTCCCACATTCCCGCTTCCGTCTCCCAGCGCCAGACGGGCGCGTTGAGCAGCATCAGCGTCGCCGCCCCGCCGGCGGACGCCGCCGCGCGCAGCGCGTCGTCCGCCGCCTCCACGGCGGCGCGGCGGAGGGTATAATCCCGGCCGCCGTAACGAAAGAGCAGCGCGTCCTCGCCGCGCGGGAAGCGCAGAAGAAAATCGCCGAGGCTGATCCGATAGAGCAGTTGCCGCGCGCCCGACGCAGCGGCGGCCGCGGCGGAAGCCGCGTCGTCGATCACGGCGCCGCGCGGCGAGGGCGTCGGATACGGCTCCTCGCGCCGTGCCGGAGCGGGCGCGTTCTCCACGTACTTTTTGCCGGCCACCTCGCCGCTCTCGTCCGCCGTGACAAAGCAGAGGAAGCGCCCGTCCCGGCCGCCGAGACGGCGCGGCAGCGAAAACTGCGTCCCGTCGGCCGTCAGCGTTAGGCTGAAAACCTCCGTCTCCTCGCCGAGCGCGGCCGGATAGGCCGAGACGCGCAGCCGCTTCTGCCGCACCGGCGCGTCGAGGGTGAAGACGATCTCCTCGCCGCGCACCGCGATCTGTGTGATGTTCATGCGATCCTCCGGAATCTGATGGTTACAGCATTATTGTAGCACGTCGGGCGAAAAAAGTAAAGACAAAACACCGCCGAAGGCAAAGCCTTCGGCGGTGTTTTCCTTACGGTGAGAGATTACTTCTTGCGGCGAAGCACGACGTAACCGGCAGCGGCGGCAGCCAGAACGGCAGCCACGGCGACGGAGACGTCCGCGGTCTTCGGCGCGGGAGAAACCACGGCCGGGGCAGCGGTGGTCGGCGCAGCGGTGGCCGGCGCAGCCGTCGTCGTCGGAGCGGCGGTGGTGGTCGGAGCGGCGGCGGCAACCGCCTTGCCGGACGCCATCACCTTGACCTCCCAGAAGGTCAGCCAGGCGTTGATCTTGGTCGGGTTGGCGGGATCGAAGGTGTCATAGACGAAGTCGGCGATGTCCGTCTTGCCGAAGCAGGTCAGCTTGATGAACTTCGCGTCGGTCGCGTCGAAGGAAACGAGGTCGAAGCCCTTCGCCTCGGTGGCAACGCCGGTGTCGCCGTCAAACACAGTCTTGAAGGTCTTGCCGTCCATCGAGGTCTCGACCTTGATGGTGTAGTAGCGGGTGTGGCCGTTGTTCCAGCTGATGTCGAGACCGGTCACGTTCGCCGCCTCCTTCAGCTCGATGAGGACATACTCGCCGTCCGCGCTGTCGATGTCGATGGAGACGCGGGTGTTGAGGTCGCCGTCAAAGCCGAGCTCCGGCGCGTACTCGCCCGGATTCGTGGCCATGTTCTGCCAGTCGACGCAGGTGATCTCCTTGATCTCGACCGCGTTGTCCGCGAAAGCGAACGGCAGCGCGCACACGACGAACAGTGCGCAGAGGATGAGTGCCAGGGTCTTTTTCATGATGCTTCTCCTTATTGATTGATTAGCCGATCGCTTCGGCTTCGGGTTCATGTTACTATACCATAGTTTGATCAGAATGTCAACAGGTTTTCAAGCGAAAAATTCTCGACCGGCCGCATTGTTGCGAGAAAAACCGAAAAATTGGATTATTACGCATTTTTACTGCCGCCAGTCGACGTTCTCGGCGCGGTAGCCGGGGATCGGGACGGCGATCTTGATCGCCTCGCGGGCGTTCGTCGTGAGGCCGTTGACGGTGACGTCGTGCATCTCGCCCTCCTCGGCGCGGCGGACGGAGTAGTAGTTCACGTCGCCGAGACGGATCGCCGCGATGCACTTCGTGCGGCCGGTGTCGATAAGGCGGTCGTAGACGTTCTCGATCGTCACGTTGTAGAGCAGGATCCCGTCGTGGTTGAGCAGGCGGATGATGCCGTGGCCGCCGGTCACCTCGGTGGAGACGTCGCGGATCGTCACGTCGTGGATGTCGCGGCTCTCGCCGGGGATGTCAAAGAGCAGATCGCTTCTGCCGCCCAGCGCCGTCAGCGCCACGCTGTCGTCGCCGGTGGAGCCGGTGATGCGCTCGATCGTGATGTCGTGACAGCCGATGCGCAGATCGATCCCGTCCTGGTTCGGCACGTTGTTCGCGGCGGTGAAATCGATGTCGGCGATCTCGCCGTTCGCGCAGAAATAGAAGGTCAGGCCCCAGTAGCGCGGGTTCGTGACCCGCAGATTCCGGACAGAGAAGCCGTCGACGTAGCGGAAGAGGACGAAGGTGTTGTGCAGCACCCCGGGACGGCCGTCGGTGTTCGCGGTCTTCTCCCGCAGATCGTTCGGATTGCCGCCGTCGAGCGTCGCGCCGTTTTTGCCGACGATGGAGATATCGACCGTCTTTTCCGGGACGGCGCCGTCTCCGCCGTGTGCCGTCTCCCCGCTCCACGCGCCCTTTGTGATAAAGAGATTGCTGTAGACGTGATCCGCCAGCTGCAGCGTGCAGCCGTCGAGCGTCACGTGGCTGTGGGAGTGGAGCACCAGCGGCGCGTCGAGCAGATAGAGCGAGCGGCCGGTGGCCGGGTTGATGCGCGGGATCGTCACCTCATCCGACGCGTCGATCAGGGCCTGAAGATATTCTCTGTCCCGCATCAGTTTCCCTCGTCGAGCGCGAGCAGCTTCTCGACCATCGAATCGATCTGCTTCTGCACCACCGGGCCGAGCTTCTTGTAATTGGAAACCCAGTTCTGGGACTTGCCCATCACCTGTCCGCGCACGTTCGTGGAGATGCTGGCAAAATCGTAGGCGGTGACAAGATCGAAGGTCGTGTTCGAGTAGATCAGATCGAGCATGCGGGTCGTCTCCGCGTCGCGGGCGACCTTGTACTTCATCGTCGTGTCGTACACGGCGGGAGTCACGAGTTCATTCCCGTAGTAGGCCATCGTCTCCATGATGTAGCCGATCTTGTCCAGCTCCGCCGCGGTCTTGACGACGCCGACGCCGGAGGGCAGCCACGTGTTGCAGGAGGTCAGATAGTCCTTCTGCTCCTCGGTGAACTTCGGGGTCGGGATGATGGCGAAGTCGTCCTCCATCTCGCGGTATTCCGCGCTCGAAACGCCGGACACGGTCATATTGTGGAAGAGCGCGCGTCCTTCAAGGAAGACGGTTTCCTCGGAAGCATCATTCTCGGCGTAATACGTGTCGTTGCGGTTGCCGAAATACTCCCCGCATTTCAGGATGACGTTGACGACTTCTTCCGATCCGAGGTTCAGATCATACCCGCCGTCGTCGCGCTTGATGACCAGATCTACGCCGGAGCCGCACAGCAGACAGTTGCCGAGCGTGCCGCCGCATGCGAGGCCGTAAAGGTCCGCCGCCGTCATCGCGCCGTCGCCGTCCAGATCCTTCCCGAAATCAGTGACGTAGGTGTGCAGCTGGTCGACCGTCCACTTGCCGTCCCAGACGGTCTGGTAGATGTCGGGGATGCCGTTGTCCTCGGCCAGGCGCTTGTTCATCAGCATCAGAATCGGCGTCTTCAGATAGACGAGCGTGAGCGGGCCGGTGGTAATGTACTGCCGGCCGCCGAAATCAAAATTCTCGTACATGGAGGCGTTCCAGAGTCCGCCCTCGCCGTTCAGCGACAGGTACGGCACCCGGCGGAGGTTGAGCAGATAGCCGCCGTTGGAGAGCGTGTTCATGCCGTCGGAGAGCGAGTTCATGACGATGTCGTACTCGTCGGACTGAGCCGCAACAGTGTTCTGCACGACCTGCGTGCATTCCTTGCGGTCCGCGAAGCCCGTATCCGCGAATTTGACGCCGAGCCGCTCCTCTACCGCCACATTGCGGTCATAGAGCGCCTCGTTGAGCAGATCGCCGCCCTTCTCTTCCATGTAGAAGTTCTGGCGCGATTCGGTATTCTGGGCAATCGTCCGGAAAGTATAGCCGGAGACGTCGAGCGGGGAAAGCGTGTCGAGGTAGATGGTCGTCACGGCCTCCGTGACGGGTTCGGTGTCCGCGGCCGTGGTGCCGGCGGACGGAGCGGCGGCCGTCGTGTCCGTCGGGTTCTGGGAGGCCGGCTCCTTCGCGCAGGCGAAGAGCGAAACGGTCAGGAGCGCGGCGAGCAGAAGACAGCAGGCTTTGCGCAGGGTCATAATGGATTCCTCCTCCAAATAATATGGGATATGCGGCGCGCCGGGGAAGCGGCGCGGAAAAACGGGATTTACGTCGGGCACGGCGCGGTGCTTTTGCGCACAATCAGCTCGGAGGGAATATCGAAACGGCGCGCGCACGCGCCCTCCTCGATGATCGCCTTCTGGATGATCTCCGTAAAGGCGTCCCGGAGCAGCGCCGGATTGAGCTGCGTGGTGGTCAGCGGCGGCTTGAAGTGGACGCAGTATTCGATGTTGTTGATCCCGACGACGGAGACGCGGCCCGGCACGTCGTAGCCCAGCTTTTCCAGCTCCTCGATGGCGCCGAAGGCCACCTCGTCGTAGGCGCAGATGAGCGCCGTCGGCACCGCGCCGCGCCGCGCGAGGGCGGCGACGCCGTCGTGGCCGATCCGCTCGAAGCGGTACTGGCTGGTGTAGATGAAATCCATGTTCAGCGGCAGGCGCCGCTTCCGCATCACGTCGCAGAATGTGGTCAGCTTGTCCGTGGTGTTCGTCTCGCCGAGGAAGCCGATCTCCCGGTGGCCCAGCTCCGTCAGGTGCGAGACGAGCCGCTCGATCCTGTCCTCATAGCGGATCAGATACTGCTTATCCGTCGGCACGTACGCCGTTTCGCCCGTCACCATGATGAGCGGCACGTCGGCGTTCATCGCCTGGTCCGGATAATCGAGCACGACGATGCCGTCAAACGTGTTCTGCACCTTGAGCGTCTCCAGCTGCAGAAGCGCCTTCCCGGGCACAAAGCCGGTCACGAACACGCACAGCGAGCCGCCCAGCCGCTCGATCTGCGCCTGCAGCATCTCGACGAGATTGGCGTAGTACCAGCTCGAGATCTCTGGCACGAGCACGGCGATCTGCGGAAAGAGATGCGACTCGCGGCGGTTGTGATTCTTTCTCTCCTGGGAATAGTATCCCATTTCCTTCGCCGCGCGGCGGATGGTCTCCGTGGTCTTCTCGCTGACCCGGCCGGTGGAATTCAGCGCCTTGGAGACCGTGGACTGCGTAAAGCCTGTGGCTTTGGCGATCATTCGATGGGTGACCTTCACGGGCGCTTCCTCGCTTCACGTTTATTATCGATATCTACAGTATAGCATGCGCAAATTCCGGCGTCAACGGCAGGCGGTGAGAATATTATTCCCAAACTGACGAAATTGTTTCGCCGCACCCGTCGGAAAAACCGGGCGGCGCGCGCCGACTTTTTTCAACATGATTGACAAGCGCGGCGGAAATGAGTATAATTATACTGAGTAATTGGGTGAATTTTTGTCGTTTTCCAGTTTCGGGGTGCCTCATGACCTTCTCCAGCGCCGTCTTTCTTCTGCTTTTTCTGCCGCTGACGGTCATTTTCTACCGTCTGTCGCCGTCGATCCGTATAAAAAATATCCTTCTCGCCGTGCTCAGCGTGCTCTTTTACGCCTTCGGCGAGCCCGTCTGCGTGCTGCTGCTCCTGCTCTCCGTCGCCGTAAACGGCGCGCTCGCCGTGCGCATCGAAAAAACGAAGCGCCGCGGCGCGCTGATCGCCGCCGTCGTCTTCGATCTCGCGCTTCTCGGCGTCTTCAAGTACGCGGCAATGGCCGTGCGCGCGCTCAATCTGCTGCCGCTCGTCTCACTGCCCGTGCCGGCGATCGCGCTGCCGATCGGCATCTCCTTTTACACCTTTCAGATCCTCTCCTACGTGATCGACGTATGGCGCGGCGACGCGCCCGCGCAGCATGATTTCCTCTCGCTGCTGCTCTACATCTCCTTCTTCCCGCAGCTGATCGCCGGGCCGATCGTGAAGTACCACGACATCGCCGGACAGATCGCCGCGCGCACGGACGACGCGGCGGCCATGGCCGCCGGCATCCGCCGCTTTGTCGTCGGTCTGGCCAAAAAGCTCCTGCTCGCCAACGCCTGCGGCCGCATCGCGGACGACGCCTTCGGCGCCGCCGCGCCGGGCACCGCGCTCGCCTGGCTGGGCGCCGCGGCCTACTGCCTGCAGATCTACCACGATTTCTCCGGCTACTCCGACATGGCGATCGGCCTTGGCGGCATGTTCGGCTTCGTTATCCCGGAAAATTTCAATTATCCCTATATCAGCGGCAGCGTCAAGGAATTCTGGCGCCGCTGGCACGTCTCCCTCTCCACGTGGTTCAGGGAATATCTCTACATCCCACTCGGCGGCAACCGCTGCGGCCGGGCGCGCACCGCGCTGAATAAATTCCTCGTCTTTTTTGCGACCGGCCTCTGGCACGGCGCCAGCCTCAGCTTCATTCTCTGGGGACTCTGGCACGGCCTCTGGTCGTCGGCGGAGGAATGGATCCGGCCGTGGGAGCGGCAATGGCTGCGACCGCTGTGGCGCGTCGTGACGCTCGCCGTCGTGCTCTTTGGCTTTGTGCTCTTCCGCGCGGAGTCGCTCGCCGCCGCCGCGGCCTATCTCGCGGCGATGTTCACGCCGGCCGCCTCCGGCGCGGCGCTGGCCGCGCACCTGAACGGCTGGGAGCTGACGCTCCTCGCGGCCGCCGTCCTCTTCTCGACGCCGGTCCTGCCCGCCGCCGCCCGCCGTCTTGCGCCGCGGCCGCGCGCCGCGCTCGGCACCGCCGGCACGGCGATCCTCTTCGCCGCCTCCGTCGCGGCGCTCGTCACCTCGACCTTCAATCCCTTCATCTACTTCCGATTCTGATCTGCTGAGGCTGCAATGAAATCAAGTCAACGTCTCGCGCGCCTCGGCTGCGCGCTCTTTCTCCTCGTCTCCCTTGCGTTCGGCGTCGGCGCGCTGCTTCCGCACGCGGCCTTCTCCGCGGAGGGGCGGGAGCCCTCTCCCTTCCCCGCGCTCCGCACGGAGACCGGCGGCCTGAACGCCGCCTTCTCCGCCGAATTTGACCGCTGGCTGACCGACCGCGTACCGTTCCGCGGCGCGATCCTCTCCGCCGTCTCCCACGTGCGGGAGAGCCTCTTCGCCACCGGCAGCGAGCAGGTGCTCGTCGGCCGGCACGGCTTTCTCTTCTTCTCCGATACCGTCGCCGACTACTGCGGCGAGAGCGATATGACGGAGGAGGAGCTCACGGCCGCGGCGGACGCGCTCGCCGCCCTCTCGGAGTACGCCGCGGCGCACGGCGCGCGTCTGCTCGTCGCCGTCGCGCCGAACAAGAACACGATCTGCCCCGACGAGATGCCCGCCGCCTACCGCCGCCTGCACGACGCAGCGCACGAAACGAATCTCGACCGCCTCACCGCCGCGCTCGACGCGCGCGGCGTGGCGTCCGTCGATCTGCGCCCCATCCTCACGGAGTCCGAAACACGCCTTTATCACCGGCGCGACACGCACTGGAACGCGGCCGGCGCGGCGCGCGCCGCCGACGCGATTCTCACCGCCGCCGGCGTACCGCACGAGGCCTACGCCTCCCTGCCCGTCGCCGAGGGCGCGCCCTTCGCCGGCGATCTCGACGGGATGCTCTACCCCGGCGAGGGACGGACGGAGCCGGATCTTGTCCCGGCGATCGACCTCTCGCGCGCCTTCGCCTACACCTCCGCCGTCACCTCACCGATGGACATGACGATCACGACGCGCGGGCAAGGCGAGGCGACGCTCCTCGTCTTCCGCGATTCCTTCGGCTCGGCGCTGATCCCCTACCTCTCCGCCGCCGCGCGCGACGCGCGCTACGAGCGCGCCGTCCCCTACCGCATCGATCTGCTCGAGCGCTATCCCGCCTCGCTTGTGATCGTGGAAATCGCCGAGCGCAATATCCCCGCCCTGACCGCCGCCGCCGACCGGCTCACGGCATCAGGCGGCACCTGATCCCGCCGCATCCCATCCTATAAAAAGGAGGTCTTCCCTTGGCACGGAAACGAATCGCCGTCCTTGCGCTGCTCCTGCTGGCTCTCGCCGGCTGCGCCACGCGCGCGAACGGATTCTATTATTACGAAAACGGCAGCTTCCGCACCTTCGACATCTCCCGCCTTGCCGTCGGGGCCGCACCGGCGGATACCGCCGATCTGAGCGCGCTTGAGGCGCTGCCGGACGCGCCGGACGTCGCCTCGTCCGCCGCCGAGGAGTCGCACGTGACCTACCACGACGCCTCCGTCACCGCGCGGATGCTGAACGTCTACAGCGCGCCGAATACCGCCTCCCGCGTGGCGGCGACGGTGCAGAAGGGCGACGTCCTCTCCCTCGCCTACTACAGCGACGCCTTCTTTCTCGTCAAGAAGGCCGGACTCTTTCTCGGCTACTGCGAGACGGGCGGCGCGATGAGCGGCGTCTGGGACAACTACTACGGCGTTCTGCCGCCGGAGGAAGGCCTGGCGCCCAACGCCGCCGGCGAGCTCGTGCCCGCCAAATCCCACCTGGTGGACGTGCGTCTCTACACCGACCGGGTCGCCATCAAAATGAAGCTGGCCACGAGCGGCACCACCATCGGCCGCCCGTTCTATAACCGCAACCTCTGCATGCTGGAGGAGGACACGATCCCCAAGCTGCTCCAGGCGATCGATCTCTTCGCCGCCGACGGCTACACGATCGTCATCTACGACGCCTACCGGCCGACGAGCGTACAGCAGCAGTGGTTCGACGTCGTGCGCGTGCACAAATGGGTCGCCGATCCGTCGATCGGCATGGGAGGCATTCACGACCGCGGCGTCGCCATCGATATGACCCTGATGGACAAAAACGGCGTGGAGATGGACATGCCGACGGCCATGCACACCCTGACCGAGGCGGCCTCCCGCTGGTCGCCGCTGATCACCGAGACGCAGCGCGCCAACATCAACTACATGACGAACATCATGACCCGCTGCGGCTTCACCTACATCAACTCCGAGTGGTGGCACTTCCAGGACAGCGAGATCGTCCACTATCTCCCGACCGATCATCCGATCGATGAGATCCCGCTCGTCTACCGGGAGGTGAAGCGATGAAAAAGCAGACTGCGCCGCGCACCGACCGCATCTTCCTCTCCCAGTGCAAAAACCGGCCGTATCTGGCCACCTGCCCCGCCGATATCGTGCACGCGGAGTTCTATCTCTCCCTGAAGCTGCAGAAGAAGGTCATGCGCCTCTCCATCCGCAACCGCGGCGACCGCGCCGTGACCGCCATGACGGTCCGCATCCAGTATCTCGACCGGGACGAGCGCCCTGTGGGCGAGGAGATCACGCTCCACCTTCCCGACATGTACTGCGCCGCCCGGCAGACGGGCTACTGCTCCAAGCTGCTCGTCCTGCCGTACCAGGACATCGCCGCCCTGGCCGCGCGCATCCTCTCCCTCTCCTATGACGACGGCTCGACGGAGGAATTCTCCGCCGACGCCTATGAGCTCACGCCACAGCAGGCGATGCTCGACGACGTGCTCAAAAAGGACGACGCCGATCTTGTGCGCAAATCGCTCGGCGAGCGGTGCGTCTTTGTGCCCTCCGTGAGCGAGCGGCCGGACTGGCTCTGCGCCTGCGGCGCCGTCGCCGACGGCGAGCGCTGCTCCGCGTGCGGCCTGAGCCGCCGCGCCGCGCGTCGTCTTTCGACGGATTCCTCGCGCCGCACGCTCCTTCTCTCGCTGAAGGCGAAGCGGATCGCACTGCGCGCGCTGCCCTACGCGGCGGCCGCCGCCCTGCTCGTCTTCGGCGTCGGACTGCTCGTGCGCCACGCGCGCTACACCGTCAGCGAGGTGCTCCCCGCCGAGCGGCTGCGCGTGACGGAGGCGTACCTCGCCGAGCACCGCTACAACGAGGCGCTCGGCTACTCGACGACCAAGAACAATTCGATCCTCTTCGACCGCATCCTCGACGAAGCCGTCGCCTACTACTGCGCCGAGGGCGATTTCGAGGAGGCGCTGCGCTACGAGCACTGCCGCGAGACGCCCGATTACGAATCGATCTACCGCGCGGCCGCCGAGGCGTATCTGGCCGGACAGACCGGCACCGCCTCCCGCGCGCTCTCCGTCTCCGATCCGGCCCTGTACGACCGGATCCTTGAGAAGATGGCGCAGCAGACGCGCGATGAGGGCCATCTGCGCCAGGCCTGCGCGATCGCGCTGCACCTGACGGGCGAGGAGGGCCGCGCCTTCTCCGACGAGCTCTTCTGCGAACAGATCCGCCATCTGCTCTCGCGCGGCGAGTATGAGGAGGCCGTGGCGTCGATCGCCTATCTGCACGATCCGGCCGCCGCGACGCCGCTCTTCCTCGGCGTCGAGCAGGAGCTCGTGACGCGCGGCCGCTACGACGACGCCTTCACCGTCGCCTCGCTGACCGGCGACAGCAGCGTCTTCGCCGCCGCCTATCCGACGGCGACCACGACGACGCTCCGCCGCTACTATGACAAATTCTCCGCCTGCATGAGCGCCGCGGAGAAGCGGCAGTTTCTCGCCTGCCGTCTCGCCGCCTGCGCCGGCACCGCTGCCTGCGTGAGCGAAAGCGGCGCCGCCGTCGATCTGACGCGCGGCACGCTCTGCGAGGGCGCCGTTTCCGTCGCCTGCGGCGACGGGCACGTGCTCGTGCTCCTTGCCGACGGCACCGTGCGCGCCTACGGCGAGAACGACGTCGGGCAGTGCGGCTGCGACGGTCTCACCGGCGTCGTCGCCGTCGCCGCCGCCGGCCGGCATTCGCTCGTTCTGATGGAAAACAGCACCGTGCGCGCCTACGGCGAGAACGACGCCGGCCAGGGCGAGGTCGCCGCCTGGCGCGGCGTGATCGCCATCGCCGCCGGCGCGCGCCATTCCGTCGCGCTGCTCGCCAACGGCACCGCCGTCGCCTGCGGCTCGAACGCCTCCGGCCAGTGCGCGCTTGACGGCTACGCCAATCTCGTCGGCGTGGCCGCCGGCGAATACAGCACCGTGCTGCTCAGCCGCAGCGGCAGGATCGCCGTCGAGGGCAATCTCTCCCTCGACACGCCCGGCGTGCGCGCCTGGACGGACGTTGTGCGCGTCGCCGTCGGCAACGAGCACCTGATTGCCCTGACCTCGGTCGGGCGCGTCTACGGCGCCGGCGCGCCGGGCGCCGAGGGCCTCGCGGACGTCTCCGACTGGAGCCGCATCCGCGCCGTGGCCTGCGGCGCGCGCGCCTCCTACGCGCTGGACGCCTCCGGCCAGCTGCTTCTCTGCGGCGCGGACGCCGCGTTCCAACCGACGACGGAAGGAGGCGAGCGCAGCGAATCATGACAGATGAAAAGGAAACCGCCGCCCTGCTGCCCGGGGAGGAAACAGGAACGGAGCCGGCCGCGCCGGCCCGTCCCCGGCGCAGCGTCTGGTGGCTGATTGCGATTCTCCTGTTGCTTTTTGCCGCCGCAGGCGGTATAATAATACGAAGCGCGCTCGTGCCGGTCCGGCTGGAGGCCGGGCAATCGCCGAAGGCGGACGCTTTCTGCCGCTTCTCCTTTTTGCCTCTCTCGTGCGAGACGGATCTCGGCGATCCGTCGCTCGGCGCGGTCGGCACGCATCCCGTGACCTTCACCCTCCTCGGCCTTCCGCTGCACACGACGCTGACCGTCGCCGACACCACGCCGCCGCGCGTCACGGCGCGCGACGCCGCGCTGCTGCTCGGCGAGACGGCGCAGGACGAGGACTTCATCGAATCGGTCACCGATTTCTCCGCGTATACCGTCACCGTCGCCATCGACGGCGACGCCTTCGGCGAGGGCACGCACCGTGTCGCGGTGCGCGCTGTGGACGAATGGGGCAACGCGGCCGAGGCCGAGGCTTCCCTGACGGTCTACGGCGTCGCCGATACCATCGTGCTCGAAGCCGGCATCACCCCCGCCGAAGCGGCCGAGGCCCTGCGGGCGCGCGAGCCGCGCGCCGCGCTTGACGAGACCTTCCCGGACGTCGATTTCACGACGCCCGGCACCTATACCGTGCCGCTGACGATCGGCGGCCGCGATTTCCGCATCCGTCTGGAGATCGCCGACACCACGCCGCCCGCCGCCTCACCGCGCGCGGTCTTCGCGCTGCGCGGGCTTGCGCTCGCGCCCGCGGATTTTGTCGAAAGCTGCGAGGACGTGTCGCCGGTGACGCTGGCCTTCGCCGAGGCGCCGGACACGAGCCGCCCCGGCACGCGCGAGGTCGGGATCGTCCTGACGGATGCCTATGGCAACCGCACGGACGTGCGCGCGCCGCTGACCGTCTATGACATCCCCGCCGCGATCACGCTGGAGGCCGGCTTGGCGCAGGCGGACGCGCTCGACGCGATCCTCGGCGGCACGCGCCTCACCGCGCTCGCGGAGCGCATCGATTTCCGTACGCTCCCCGTCGGCGAGCACACGGTCTCCGTGCGCACGCCCGAGGGCGTCTTCCCCGTCCGCGTCACCGTCGCCGATACGACGCCGCCGACGGCGCGCGGCGCCAAGGTGCTCTACTACCGCGGCACCGCCGCGCGTCCCGCGCCATCGGATTTCGTGCGCGGCGTCACGGATTTCTCGCCGGTCGCCGCCGCGTTCGCGGCCGCGCCGGATTTTGACGCCGTCGGCACGCAGAACGTCACGATCCGCCTCACGGATGAGGCGGGCAATTCCGCCGATGTCGCCGCCTGGCTCGTCGTCTCCGACGACGCGCCGCCGCCGACCCTCTCGGGCGTGCGCGATCTGACCTTCTACGTGAACACGCGCCCGAATTATCTCACCGGCGTCCGCGCCGCCGACATGAACGGCGCGCCGCTGACCGTCGCCGTCGATTCCTCCGCCGTGCGCACCGGCGTGCCCGGCCGCTACACCGTCACCTACTCCGCGACCGACGAGCGCGGGCGGCGCGCCGCCGCGACGGCGACCGTCACCATCGCCGAGATCACGGAGGACGTGATCCGTCCGCTGGCGGAGGGCGTGCTCGAAAAGATCCTGCGCCCGGAAATGACCGAACGGGAGCGGGCGCGCGCCATCTACGACTGGATGGTCGCGCACGTGTCCTACACGGCCTACGCCGACAAGACGTACTGGATGCGCGCCGCCTACCACGGATTCTCGAACGGGCGCGGCGACTGCTACGTCTACTACGCCATGTCCCGCATCCTGCTCACGACGGCCGGCTTTGAGAATCTGGAGATCTGCCGCGACAATCCCGCAAAGCCGCATTTCTGGAACCTCGTTTACTGCGACGGGGCGTGGTATCATTTCGATACCTGCCCGCATTACGCGAATTATCCTCTCGTCTCCTTTCTGCTGACCGACGCCGAGGTGCGCGCGTATTCAAAGAACTCCGTCGCCGACTACTATTCCTTCGACGCCTCGCTTTATCCCGCCACACCGTAACACAAGGGAGATTTTCCTCATGAAAAAGTGGATCGCTTTGCTCGCTCTCACCGCCCTGCTGCTCACCGCCTGCGGCGCGACGCCCGTCTCCGTTCCGGAGAAGGAGGCCGCCGGCACGACCGCCGCGGCATTCGCGGCGCCCGCGCCGACAGCGGCGGACGGCTACGCCCTCGAGATCGGCGGCGTGCGCCTGGCGCCCGGCGCGGCGCTGACGGACACGGCCGACGCGCTCTTCGGCGCGCCGCAGGACGTACAGACGGCGCCGAGCTGCATCCACGACGGCGACGATACGCTCTACACCTACGCGGATTTCGAGCTGGTCACCTCGCCGGGCGCCTCCGGCGAGACGGTCACATCCATCGCCGTGCTCAGCGAAGCGATCACCACGGAGGAAGGCATCCGTCTCGGCGACGGGATCGAGGCGGCGCTGGCCGCCTACGGCGAGGAATACAGCGAGGCGGAATCCGCGCCGGATTTCGGCCGGTACGTCTTCGTGCGCGGCGCGACGTCGATCACGATGATGACCGACGGAAGCGGCGCCGTCACGGCCATCGCCTACGCGGTGCACTGACACAAACCGGGAGGATCCTTTGGATCCTCCCGGTTTGTGCGTATCACCGGCGGCGCAGGGAGATTTTCTCTGCGGGGACTGACGCCCCCGCACCCGGGGTTATCATGTTCTCTCTTCTCTTTTCACTCTTCATTCTTTTCCCTCCCCCATCCGGCCGCTTCGCGGCCACCTTCCCCCTCGCCTGCGCGAGGGGGAAGGTTTTTAAATAGAGAAATGCGGGGGCTGACGCCCCCGCACCCCCAGGCGGATCAAATATACATTCCAGAACATTGCCGCCCCCCATCCGGTCGCTTCGCGGCCACCTTCCCCCTCGCCTGCGCGAGGGGGAAGGTTTTTTAATAGAGAAATGCGGGGACTGACGCCCCCACACCCCCGGGCGGATCAATTAATCTTTCGTAGCTGACGCCCCGCTGGCGGGTCAAATATCGTTCCCGTCGGCCAGCGGCCGCAGGCAGAACAAAAACACAGGACAGGCGATTTGTACTTGCCTTGTCCTGTGTTTTGCCTCAAAGGTTTTAGAGAGGGGTCTGGGGAGGACCTTTCTCAAAAGGTCCTCCCCAGCGCGTCTCCAGCGCGTCCCCAGCGCGTCCCCAGCGCGTCCCCTACTCGTACCGCAGCTTCCGCACGCGGGCTTCGCCGCCCGTCACACGGAATATGATCTCCTCACCGGACTGCGGCGGGACGGGGACGGTCAGCGGCAGCCCGCCCGCGGCCAGACACGCGCCGCCGACGGAGACGGAGGCCGTGCCGCTGCCCTCCAGTACCAGCCGCGTCGGCTCGTCGGATGCCGTGAAGGTGTACTGCGCCCATTCGCCCGGCGCAAGAACCAGATCGAGCGAATCCCACGCGCCGGACGTACCGGCGGGCGGGATCAGCCGCATGCCGCTGCCGCGGCGATAGGCGGTCGGCACCGGCGCATGGCCTTCGCAGCCGCCCTCGTCAAAATCGGAGGCGAACAGCACCGCACCCGGACGGCGGAACAGACTCGCCGCCACGCCGGGCAGCCGATCGCACGCCGAAAGACGTGCGTTCTCCAGATACCCGTCCATCGCCGCAACCGCCTCGTCCATCGTCGGACGCGCGCCGCCGCGGGCGAAGCGCTGGATCGCCGCCCAGCCCTTCGGCGCTCGGATCGAACAGGGCGAGTTCGTGCACTCCATCTTCTTCCACGGCCAGAAATTGTAGCCGATCCCGAGCGAGAGTGCCAGCGGCAGCATCGCCGCGTACCACTCCGGCCGGTTCTCGCCCGTCTCGCCGAGGAAGACCGGGATCCCCAGCCGCTCGCGCGCGGCGAGGAACGGCACGAACGCCGCCTTCTCCGGCGGGCACCAGTAGCGGTGGAAATGGATCAGATAGTTGTCGTCCCAGCGCTCGGTGAAGATGTCGGGCGTGCTCGCCCAATGGCGTCCCTCCACCTGAATCATGTGCCGCGGATCGATCGCGCGGATCGCCGCGATCGCGTCGCGGTAGAACGAAGCCAGCTCCACGCGGTAGTCCGGCACGCGCGGCCAGCGGCTGTCGCCCTCCGGACGCAGCGGCTCGTTGAGCAGGTCGTAGCCGCCCACGATCCATCGATCGCGGAAGCGGCGCGCGATCGCCTCCCAGAGGCGGATGCCGGCCGCGCGCGTCTCCGGATCGGAGAAGAGCCGCGGACGGCTGTCCCACGAGTTGTCGATGTTGGCGCCGGTCTGGCCGCCGGGCGCGCCGTGCATATCGAGGAATACGTAGAGGCGGTGCGTCTCGCACCAGTCAAGAAAGCGCTCGAGCAGCACGAAGCCTTCCTCGCGCAGCGGGAAGCCCGGCGCGTTCTCCATCAGCACGTGCCACTCGATCGGCACGCGCACGGAGTTGAAGCCCTCGGCGGCGATGGCGGCCACGTCCGCCTCGGTGATGTAGATCTCGCGGAAGCGGCGGATGAAATCCTCGGTGTACGTGTCGCCCGTCAGCTCGCGGAAGAGCGATTCGATCGTGCGCGGGCGGTCGAAGCGGCCCGGCAGCCGCCACATATAGCCCTCCCAGAGCAGCCAGTTGCCGAGGCCGACGCCGACGGGAAGGAATTCCTCGCCCGCGCCGTTGACGATGCGCGTCCCGTCCGTGCGCAGCACGCCGCGCACACGCTCGCGGGACATGGCGGAATACGAAAACATAAGCACCTCCGTGGAATAGAATTCATGATTTTGACGCGGGCGGTGCCCGCGGCCAGGCGCGCGCATAGCTTCAGCCAAACTGCAAGACATCACACGGAATATGCCATAGCGACAGCCTGCATACGCAGTTTGGTCACCAACGATATGGCTGTAATTCCAATGCCGACGGCAGTCTACCCGGACAGATCAAATCTGCTTTTCAGAATTACGCGCTTACGGTGTTTCGTGACATGCCCAAAGGTTTTCGGGGAGGGTTTGGGAGGACCCTTTTTCAAAAGGGTCCTCCCATCGCGTCAGCCCCAGAACGCCGCTTCGACGGCGGCGCAGAGCGCGTGGTAGATCGGCAGGTGGTATTCCTGCACCTGATACGTCTCGCGGGCCGGCACGGCAACCGTCACGTCCGCGAGCGGCGCCAGCCGTCCGCCGCCCTCGCCGGTCATCGCCAGCACCCGCATCCCGGCGGCGCGGGCCGCCGTCGCGGCGAGCACGCAGTTCTCGCTGCTGCCGGAGGTGGACAGCGCCCAGAGCACGTCCCCCGGCCGGCCGAGCGCCGCGACCTGCTGCGCAAAGATCAGCGCCGGATCCGTATCGTTGGCGACCGCCGTCGTCAGCGCCGTGTGCGCCGACAGCGCGACCACCGGCAGTCCGCCCTCCAGACGGCGCGCCAGCCGCGCGCCGTCCTCGCCGTAGCCCTCGCGCAGCCGCGCGGCGTACGATTCGGCGAGCGGCCGCGGCCGCCGGAAGGATTTCATCAGCTCCCCGGCGATGTGTCCGCCGTCGGCTGCGCTGCCGCCGTTGCCGCAGACGAGCAGCTTCCCGCCCGCGCGGAACGAGCCGATCAGCAACGCGGCCGCCGCACGCACGCTCTCCGCGCACGGCGCGAGCGCCGCATAGCGCGACAGATGCTCCCCAAGCACCGCTTCGTATTCCGTCATGACCGTTTTCCTCCGTTTTCTCTTTTCATTTCCGCCGCGCCGGCCGCCACAGCCAGCGCGGCATAGTCGCCGATCGCCTCGCCGAGCGCGGCGGGCACGATCTGCGGCGCCGTGAGCGCCTCCGCGCGCAGCGTTTCCTCCATCGCCGCGCGCAAGAGCGCCTCGCTGCGGGCGAAGATGCTGCCGATCACGATGCGCTCCGGATCGAGCACGTCCGCAAGGATCGCCAGCGTCCGCCCCAGCATCGCGCCGCTTCTCTCATAGACGGCGCGGCAGAAGGGATCGCCCGGCGCCGCCTCCGCGAGGCGGGCGACCGCCGCCGCCGTGATCCTCTCCGGATCGCCGCCGAGGGAGGCGAGCAGCGGCGCCGCGCCGCGCGCGTCCTCCTCGGCCATGCGGCGCGCCAGCCGCGCAATGCCGCCGCCGGAGCACCAGCCCTCGCAGCTGCCGGCCTTGCCGTAGCCGACGGGGCCGTCGGGCGTCAGCCGCACGTGGCCGATCTCGCCGGCGTTCTCCGTCGCGCCGCGATACAGGCGGCCGTCGACGATCAGCCCGGCGCCGAGGCCGGTGCCGAAGGTGAGAAAAATCATGTTCCGCGTGCCGCGGCCGGCGCCCCAGCGCCATTCGGCGACGGCGCAGGCGTTGGCGTCGTTCTCCAGCGCGGCCGGCAGCCCGGTGCGCGCCGTGAGATATTCAACGACGGGCACCGCGTCCCAGCCGGGCAGATTCGGCGGGGAGAGGACGACGCCGCGCGCGGCGGACAGCGGCCCGCCGCAGCTGACGCCGATCGCCTCGGCCTCGCCGAGCGACGCGCCGCGGCGCGCGAGCATCGCCCGCGCGGCCTCCGTCAGCGCGTCGAGCATGGCAAGCGGCGCGCCGGCTGTCGGCAGCCTGATCTTGTCCGCGACGGCGAAGCCGCCGTCCCTCGCCTCGCCGAGCGAGACGGCGCATTTCGTCCCGCCGATATCAAAGCCGATCAGCATGCAAGAATCCTCGTTTTCGTGATGATAGCTTCATTATAACACACCCCGGCGGCAAAAGCAATGCCCGCCGTGCGCGCACGAAAAAAATCACAGGGAAAATCCCTGTGATTTTTTTCGTATGGGGGAAGCAGATTCAGCGGCCCATCAGCTTGTCAAGACCCGGCTTGACGCGGCGCTCGACCTTTTCCAGCGCCGGCTTGACGGCCTTTTCCAGATCCTCGAGGCCCGGCTTGACGCGCGGCGTCTTGCGGCCGGCCTCCTCGACGGCGACCGCCACGGCCACCGTGGCGCCGACCATCGGGTTGTTGCCCATGCCGATCAGACCCATCATCTCCACGTGCGCGGGCACAGAGGAGGAGCCGGCGAACTGGGCGTCGGAGTGCATGCGGCCCATGGTGTCGGTCATGCCGTAGCTGGACGGACCGGCGGCCATGTTGTCCGGATGGAGCGTGCGGCCGGTGCCGCCGCCGGAGGCGACGGAGAAGTAATCAACGCCGTTCTCCACGCACCATTTCTTATAGGTGCCGGCGACCGGATGCTGGAAGCGGGTGGGGTTGGTGGAGTTGCCGGTGATGGAAACGCCGACCTTCTCCAGCTTCATGATGGCGACGCCCTCGGGCACGTTGTCCGCGCCGTAGCAGCGGACGGCGGCTCTCGGGCCGTTCGAGTAGGCGGTCTCACGGACGATCTTCACCTCTTCGGTGTACGGATCGAACTCGGTCTGCACGTAGGTGAAGCCGTTGATGCGGGAGATGATGAAGGCGGCGTCCTTGCCGAGGCCGTTGAGGATCACGCGCAGGGGCTTTGTGCGCACCTTGTTCGCGTTCAGCGCGATCTTGATGGCGCCCTCGGCGGCGGCGAAGGACTCGTGACCGGCGAGGAAGCAGAAGCACTCGGTCTCCTCGGAGAGAAGCATCTTGCCGAGGTTGCCGTGGCCGAGGCCGACCTTGCGGTTTTCGGCGACGGAGCCGGGGATGCAGAAGGACTGCAGGCCGATGCCAATGGCGGCGGCGGCGTCCGCTGCGCGGCGGCAGCCCTTCTTCAGGGCGATGGCGGCGCCGACGGTATAGGCCCAGACGGCGTTGTCGAAGCAGATCGGCTGCGTCTCGCGGACGATCTTCTCGCAGTCGATGCCGGCGTCGAGGGTGATCTGTCTGCACTCCTCGATGGAGGAAATGCCGTATTCGGCGAGGACGGCGTTGATTTTGTCCACGCGGCGTTCATAGTTTTCAAAAAGTGCCATTCTGACTTACCCCCTTACGCCTTTCTCGGATCGATATACTTGGCAGCTTCTTCGAAGCGGCCGTAGTGACCGATGGATTTGTTGTAGGCCGTGGACGGATCGACGCCGTTCTTGATGAAGTCGGTCATTTTGCCGAGGTTGACGAATTCGTAGCCGATGACCTGGTCGTCGTCGTCGAGGGCCATGCGGGTGACGTAGCCCTCCGCCATCTCCAGATAGCGGACGCCCTTCTTCAGCGTGCCGTACATGGTGCCGACCTGGCTGCGGGTTCCCTTGCCGAGGTCCTCGAGGCCGGCGCCGACGTTCAGGCCGTTCTCGGAGAACGCGGACTGGGAGCGGCCGTAGACGATCTGCAGAAACAGCTCGCGCATGGCGGTGTTGATGGCGTCGCAGACGAGGTCGGTATTGAGCGCCTCGAGCACGGTCTTGCCGGGGAGGATCTCCGCGGCCATGGCAGCGGAGTGGGTCATGCCGGAGCAGCCGATCGTCTCGACGAGGGCCTCCTGGATGATGCCGTCCTTGACGTTGAGGGTCAGCTTGCAGGCGCCCTGCTGGGGTGCGCACCAGCCGATGCCGTGGGTCAGGCCGGAGATGTCGGTGACTTCCTTGGCTTTGATCCATTTGCCCTCCTCCGGGATAGGGGCGGGACCGTGATTCGGGCCCTGTTTGACGCAGCACATGTTTTCCACTTCGCTGGTATAGATGAGCTCGCCCATAAAAAGTATACTCCTTTTCTGAAATGGTATCAATCAGACGGGCGATGAGCCCGTACCGATCTATTATACCGCATTTTACGCGGTAAATCAAGAAAAGTGGTAAAAATATAACAGCATGTTCACAACCTCCGGCGGCGGCCAGTGGCCGGCCGGCAGTGCCGGCGGCCAAACGCGCGCAGGCGGCAGTGCCGCCTGCCGACCGCGCGCATAACCTCAGCTGAATTGTGAGACATCACACGGAATTTGCTTTGGCGTAAATCTGCTCACGCAGTTTGGCCATACGCGACGTGGCTGCACTTCTGATGCCGCCAGCCGACCTGTGCTGACAGATCGCAGGATTTTCGCACCAAATGCTCTTGCATTGCGCGCGCGTAGGCGGTATAATACAGTATCCCCACTTTGTGGGAGTCTTGATTTCTGCGAGGTATCCGCCATGGCTGCCAGAATTTCCTTCGATCTCGCCCGCACGGGCGGCCCCGTCAAGCCGATCAACGCCGTCAACAACGGCCCCATCCGCTCCCGCAGCGACCAGTCGAACGGCAACTTCGACCTCTACAGCGCGCTCGGCATCTCCTACGCCCGCACGCACGACGCCTCCTTCTGCGCCGCCTACGGTGGTGAGCATACCGTCGACATCGCCGCCGTCTTCCCCAACTTCGACGCCGACGAGAACGATCCCGCCTCCTATGATTTCCACTATACCGACGAGTACATCGACACCATCCAGTCTGCCGGCACAAAGGTTTTCTACCGCCTCGGCCACAAAATCGAGCACGGCACAAAAAAATACGGCACCCTGCCGCCGAAGGACTTCGCCAAGTGGGCGCGCATCTGCGAGCACCTGATCCGTCATACGACCGAGGGCTGGGCCGACGGCCATCACTGGGACATCGAATACTGGGAGATCTGGAACGAACCGGATCTCGACCCCGACGACAGCCCCAACAAGCGCTGCTGGGGCGGGACGAAAGCCCAGTTCTTCGATCTTTTCGAGATCGCCGCCAAGCATCTGAAGGCCTGCTTCCCCGACAGGAAGATCGGCGGCCCGGCCATCGCCCACAATCTCGCCTGGGCCGAGGATTTCCTCGCCGAAATGCAGCGGCGCGGCACGCCGCTCGACTTCTTCTCCTGGCACCGCTACACCACCGATCCGCATTCCTTCGCCGCAATGGCCGAAAAGGTGCGCGCGCTGCTCGACCGTTATGGCTTCGATCGCGCAGAGAGTATCCTCAACGAATGGAACTACGTGCGCGGCTGGGGCGGCGCGGACTGGATCTACAGCCTGCGGCAGATGGAGGGACTGAAGGGCGCGTCCTTCATCGCCGCGGCGATGGCCGTCGCGCAGACGGCGCCGATCGATATGCTCATGTACTACGACGCGCGGCCGACCGGCATGAACGGCATCTTCGACGATACGATCCTCTGCGATACGCGCAAGGGCTACGAGGTCTACCGCACGGCGCATCTCCTGCGGCAGGCGGGCACGTCGCTCCCCGTCGAGTGCAGCAGTCCGGACGTCTACGGCGTGGCCGCGACGGACGGACGCGCCGCCCGGCTGCTGCTGACGTATTACCGCGAGCAGGACGGCAGCCCGGACGAGCCCGTCACGATCGCCTTTGAGACGCCGCAGCCGGTGACGGTGACGCTGCGCCGCACGGACGCCGCGCTCGATTCCGGCCGCGTATTCGCCAATTCCTTCGCCGCAGGACGCGTCGAGTTCACCCTGTCGCTGAAGCAGTTCGACATTTACGACGTCGAGATCGCGCCCCTCGGCTGACGAACCGCGCCGAGGGGATTCCCTGCCACGGCAAAGGTCCTTCATGCGGAGGGGAAGCGTCGTCTCACGGGAACCCCTCGCCGCTCGCGCAGTAGGGCAGTAGGGAGGAGGGAAAGAACCATCTCACCCCGGAACCCCCACCGCTCGTTGTACTCGCGGCGGGGAACCCTCGGCCCGGCGAAGTTTCTTTCCCTCCTCCCTCTGACGCGCTGTGCGCGTCATTCACCCACCCCCCTATCTCCTTGCCTGGGTTAGAAGCAGACGGACATCACAAATTTTTATAAATAATCCGCCGGGAAGCGCATCCAGGGTATGCGTTTCCCGGCGGGATTTTATGATAGTATCTGTGCACTCAAGAGGCAATGCGTACACGAGACTGCTCAAAGGCACAATCGCATCAGAAGTCGCCGGTGGCGGAGGAATATACTATTGGCAAAAAAATAAAGCCATGCAGAACATGACACGGTCCGGGGTCCAATTCCCCGGGGTTGCGTCATCGATTCCGGACGGCTTTGTACGTAGTATATCACATCCGCTGTCAAAAGTCAAGTCCAGTCTGAAAGATGTAACACAAACGAAACAATTCAAGCGCTGGTTCGGCGATTCAAAGATCGTGAACGAGTACGGGACGCCGAAAATGCGGCTGCGAGAGAATGCCGGAGGGATCGGATTCTTTTACGGGAACAAAAAAAGAATCAGCGATTCTGTAAAAGGTCTCGGGCTCCAATTGCCCGCCATCTTCAGGAATATCGCTGATTCCGATACTATTATACGCGATGTCGGCGAGATTGTCAATAGGCAGATCTCAGATGTAACACAAACGAAACAATTCAAGCGCTGGTTCGGCCACTCGAAGATCGTGAACGAGGACGGTGCGCCGAAGATCGTGTACCATCAGACGGCATCGTGTTTTTATATAGTGAAAGGATCTGCCTCTCTTTAAGAATTCAGGCAAGGAGATTGGGTGGTGGGTGAATGACGCGCACGGCGCGTCAGAGGGAGGAGGGAAAGAAACTTCGCCGGGCCGAGGGTTCCCCGCCGCGAGTACAACGAGCGGTGGGGGTTCCGGGGTGAGATGGTCCTTTCCCTCCTCCCTCCTCCCTACTGCGCGAGCGGCAAGGGGTTCCCGTGAGACGGTTCTTCCCCTCCTTCCTGTCGTGCGCCGAGGAGCGTCCGCGGAATTCTGTCGCCGAATGAAAAAATCACAGGCCGGACGGCCTGTGATTTTTTTCTCAGAATTCGCGGAGGCTTTCTTCCTGCGACTCGGCCTGCTCGGCGAGGAGCTCGCCGGCGCCGGTCTGGGTCTCGACGCCCTCGTCGCGGCCGATGGAGCCGAAGGTGGCGTCGGAATCCTCGCTGATGTCAATACGCACCTCGTCGATCGATTTGGCGCGCACGGGCTTCTCCCGGCGGCGCGGGGTCTGCTCCCCGGCCTCCGGCAGCTCCGCGGCCTGCGCGGCGTCCCGGGCGGGACGGCGGCGGCGCGGACGGCGGCCCTGACCGCCGGAGGCGGACGATTCGGCGGCGCTGCCGCCGCGGCGGCTCTCGCGCGCCGCTTTGTCCGGGCCCTCGTAGGTGATGACGATCTTGCGGTTCTCGTCGCTGCCGACGGAGTGGGTGGAGACATTCTCGATGGCGAGGATCTCCGAGTGGATGATGCGGCGCTCGTAGGGATTCATCGGCTCGAGGACGATGTTGCGCTTGTACTTCAGCGCCTTGGCCGACATGCGGCGCGCCAGCGCGCGCAGCGTTTCCTCGCGCTTCGCGCGGTAGTTCTCGATATCCACGACGATCTTCACGAATTCCCGGCGGCCGGAACGGCGGCTGCCGCAGAGGTTGACGAGATACTGGATCGCGTCGAGCGTCTCGCCGTGGTGGCCGATCAGGATGCCGGTGTCGTCGCCGGCGATGTCGATCTTCGCGTAGACCTTGCCCTCGGGCACCTCGACGTCGGCGGGCGCCTCCACCGCGGAGGCGGTGGAATGCAGGCCCATATTGGAGAGCAGCGTGCGGGTGAAGTCCAGCGCGCACTCCATCTCCTCGGGAGAAACGAACTCGATGCGCGGCGGCTCCGGCTCAACGGGCGTGCGCGCAAGCTCGGGCGTTTCGCTCTCTTCGGCGGTCCCGGCCGTTCCGACGGGAACGAACTCCGTCTCCCCGGCGATCGGCGCGGACGCCGTCTCCTCATCCGTCAGCGCCGCGCGGGGCCTGGCGGCGACGACGTAATTCTCCTTCGCGCTCTCTGCGGCGGGCGCGCCGTGGATATCCATCACGGCGGAGAGCAGATCCTTCTTCTTCTCGGCCTCGCTGCGGCCGTCGGCCGGGCGCGGCTGCTTCTGCTTCGGCTTGGCCTTCTGCGCCTGCGGCTTCGGCTGCGGACGGCGCAGGGCGGCCGGCAGCTCCTCGCCGGCGGGCTGCGGCGCGGGATTCTGCGGCGCCGTGTTCTCCGCCTTCGCCGGCTCCTTTACGGGCTTCGGCTGCTGGGATTTTTGCTGATTCTGCTGCGGCTTCGGCTGCTGGGGCTTTTGCTCCTGCTTCGCGTTCTGCTGCGGCTTCGGCTGCTGGGATTTTTGCTGATTCTGCGGCTTTTGCTGTCTGGGGTTCTGCTGCGGCTTCTGCGGTTTCTCTTCGTCGCCGGAGAGGTCGGTCTGCGTCTTCATCGAGCGGATGGAGGAAACAAGATCGGAAAGATCGATATCCTCGGCGTCGGAGACGGTCACGCGGACGCGGGCGTCGCGCGCGCCGAGCCCGAAGATGCCCTTCTTCGGCATCTCGAGAATCTCAAAGGACAGCTCCTTGTCGGCGTCGCCGTATTTGGCGCGCGCCTGATCCATCGCCTCCTCAACGGTTTTGGCGGTGATGATGAATTCATTATTCTTCATGGCGATTGTCTGTTACCTCGATATTATTTCTCCTTCGGCGAGCCGGAGCCCTCGTCGCGGCGCACGCCGCCGGGGCCGATGCTCCGGTTGTCAGCGGCGCTCTCCTTGAGCGCCGGCGCCGGCTTCTTCTCCGCGCCGTCGCCGGAGGCGGCCTTCTTTTCGCCCTCCTCGGCGGCTTTGGCGGCGTTGACGGCGGCCTCATAGCGCGCCTGGTATTCCTCGTCGTCGATATGATGGAGCGAACGCGGCGGGATCTTGCTCTTCTCGCGCGGCGCGCGGCCGGCCTTCATTTCCTTCTCCGCGGCCTTGTAATCCTCCTCCGTGAACTGCGGAACGGGGATCAGCTTCGAGAGGACGACCTGCTGCACGGTCTGCAGGATGTTGCGGAAGATCCAGTAGATGCCGATGCTGGCGGGGACGGAAAACGCGATCCACACGGAGAGCAGCGGCATGGAATAGTTGAGGATCTTCATGGCCAGCGACTTCTGCTGTTCCTTGACCTCGGGAGACTGGTAGGTGAAGCGGCGGGTGATGGTCTGCATCAGGAGCGCGAACACGAACGTCAGGATCGGGATCAGCAGCAGCCAGTCGAAGGGCTTCAGGGTAAAGGTGGGGATCTGCGAGAGGTCGAGCGGGCCGAGCATCATATCCGGCAGGGGACGCTCGGCGATGTCCGGCACGATGGACACGTACTGGCTGACGTTTTCCCGGATGCGGTTGAGCATCTCGATGTACTGTCCGCGCAGATTGAACGTGAAGCCGAGCGTGTCGGTCATGTAGGTGTTGAGTTCGGAGATCTGGGTGACGGTGAGGCCGGTGATGTAGCGCAGCGGGTTCATGACCACGTTATAGAGCGCGAGCAGGACCGGCATCTGGATCAGCAGCGTGCCGAAGGCGGAAAAGGGGCTGAAGTTCTCTCTCTTGTAGAGCTCCATCGTCTCCTCCTGCATCTTCTGCTGGGTGGCGACGTCGTTTCGTCCGGCGTACTTTTTGCGCAGGGCGGCAAGCTTGGGCGCGAGCTGCGCCTGCCGGACGGAGTTTTTCTGCTGCTTGATCGCCAGCGGCAGAAGGACGATCTGCAGAATGACGGAGAAAAGCAGCAGCGCGAGCAGATAGTTATTCGTCAGCGAATAACACAGGCGCATGATCCATCCCAGGGGGATGTTGATGATGTCAAAAATACTACTCATGTTGGGGTTTCCCTCGATCCGATTTCGTCGGTGGAATTTGGCGGCGTCTCGCTCAGGAGAAGGCCGCATTTCGCAAAGGCCTTGTGCATGTCACGGTAAACGTCCTGCATTTTACAGACAGCGGCGGCTTCCCGCGCGGCTATGACGATGAGGTTTCCGGTTTTTACGCTCTCCTCGCGCTCCAGGCGGCGGAGAGCTTCGCGGATGACCCGTTTCGCGCGGTTGCGCTCGACTGCGCCTCCGATCTTTTTTGAGGCGGATATGCCGATGCGGTTGATGGTCTGCTTGTCCGGCCGCGCGAGGCGGTAGCGGCGGGCCTGCCAATCCCGCAGCACGTAGACCGTGCACGTCCGGCTGACGGCGCGGCGCCCGGTTTTATAGGCCTTGACAAACAGATGATTTTCACGAATGGCGGTAAATTTCATGGCGATCGCGTCCTGTCACGAAGAAACCTCCGATGCGCGTCGGCATCCGAAACGCCGATTTCATCGGAGGTTACAAGCCTCGGCCCGCCGTGGAGCCGAAGCATCCAAAAAAGCGTCCACTCAGTGCGTCAGACGGACTCTACCCTTCGCGCGGCGTCTCTTCAGGACTTTTCTGCCGTCGGCGGTCATCATTCTTTTGCGGAAGCCGTGAATTTTGCTTCTATGGCGCTTCTTCGGCTGGTAAGTTCTCAGCATCTCGTCACTCCTCCTTACTCAAACTGAGAGATTCATCGCATAGCACAGAATATTATACCGGATTTGGGCTTGCATTGTCAAGAGGAAAGCGGATATTTTTCTTGAATTTCTTGAAATTTGATCGCTCTGGATCCGGTGAAGCGGGGGATTGCCTTCCGGGGGCGGGGGCGGCGGATGCGGCACCCCCATCCGGCGGCTGCGCCGCCGCCTTCCCCCTCGCCTGCGCGAGGGGGAAGGTATTTTATTAAGAATCTGCGGGGGCCAGAGGCCCCCGCACCCCCGAGGCGGATCAAATAAACTTTCGGGGGCTTTGCCACAACTGCCGTTCATGGAAAACGACGTGGGGTATCCGGCAATCCGGATGAAGCAGTGAACGGGCTTGGCCCGGCTGCGGCGCCGCCCGCCCCCATCCGGCCGCTGCCGCGGCCACCTTCCCCCGCGCCTGCGCGAGGGGGAAGGTATTTTATTAAGAATCTGCGGGGGCCAGAGGCCCCCGCACCCCCGAGGCGGATCAAATAAACTTTCGGGAGCTTTGCCGCCGCGCCCGGGCGGATCAAATGCATTTTCGGGGGCTCCGCCCCCGCATCCCCCGCGCGCCCCCCTGCCCCCGGGCCAGCGTCCTGTGGTAAGCCGGCCGCCGGCCGGCTTACCACCGCATTTCTCCCTCGCGCCGCAAAAGGCGGCGGCGCGTTTCCCTTCGGGAAACTGGGAGAAAAGCCCCCGCCCCATGGATGGGACATAATGCGCAGCCGGAAAGGTGAAAAACATGGGCGGCGACGTTCGTTCGCAAGAAGCCGGACAGTCAGTTTTATGCCGCAGACAAAACAAAAACCTCAAGACAAGCGATCCGCACTCGCTTTGTCCCGTGTTTTGCCTCAAAGGTTTTCGGGGAGAGCGCGAGAGGACCCTTTTTCAAAAGGGTCCTATCGTTCGTTCCCTTCCCGTCGGCCAACGGCCGCAGACAGAATAAAAAATACAGCACAAGCGATCCGCACTCGCCTTGTCCCGTGTTTTGCCTTAAAGGTTTTCGGGGAGAGCGCGAGAGGACCCTTTTTCAAAAGAGTCCTCTCGTTCCCTTCCCGTCGGCCAACGGCCGCAGACAAAACAAAAAACACAGTTCAAGCGATCCGAACTCACCTTGTCCCGTGTTTTGCCTTAAAGGTTTTCGGGGAGAGCGCGAGAGGACCCTTTTTTCAAAAGGGTCCTCTCGTTCCCTTCCCGTCGGCCAGCGGCCGCAGACAGAATAAAAAACACAGCACAAGCGATCCGCACTCGCCTTGTCCCGTGTTTTGCCTTAAAGGTTTTCGGGGAGAGCGCGAGAGGATCCTTTTTTCAAAAGGGTCCTCTCGTTCCCTTCCCGTCGGCCAACGGCCGCAGACAAAACAAAAAACACAGTTCAAGCGATCCGCACTCGCCTTGTCCCGTGTTTTGCCTTAAAGGTTTTCGGGGAGAGCGCGAGAGAACCCTTTTTCAAAAGGGTCCTCTCGTTCGTTCCCTCTCGTTCGTTCCCTCTCGTTCGTTCCCTCTCGTTCGTTCCCTCTCGTTCGTTCCCTATCGCGTGATGCCTTCGGCGGAGACGCAGCGCGCGCCGTCCAGCGTGAACAGCACGCCGTGCAGCTCGCGCATGCCGGATGCCGGCGTGAACTGCACCGGCGTTTTCACGCGGAATTTATGCAGGATCGGCTCCGTGGCCACGCCGAGCACGCCGGCGTGCGAGCCGCACATGCCGACGTCCGTGATATAGCCCGTGCCGCCGGGGAGCACCTGCGCGTCTGCGGTCGCGACGTGCGTATGCGTACCGAAGACCGCGCTCACGCGGCCGTCGAGATACCGCGCCAGCGCCAGCTTTTCACTCGTCGCCTCCGCATGCACGTCCACCACCGCCGCGTCGTATTTCCCCGCGTAGGCGGCAAGGATCGCGTCCGCCGTATCAAACGGCGAAGCGACCGGCTCCATAAAGACGCAGCCGGCCAGATTCATGACCAGCACCCGCCGCCCGGCCGCTTCGATCAGGCACGCGCCGTGACCGGGCGCCGCGTCGGGATAATTCGCCGGCCGCAGAAGATACCGTTCGTCATCCAGCGTGCGGGCGATGCCACGCTGACGGAAGGAATGGTTGCCGCCGGTGACGACGTCGGCGCCCGCGTCAAAGATCGCAGCGGCCGCGTCCGGCGAGATGCCGTTGTTCGGCGCGGCGTTCTCGCCGTTGACGATCACCAGATCGACCGCCAGCGCATCGCGCATCCGCGACAGCGCCCGTCCGTCGGACAGCGCATGGACGCCCTCGTCGCCGACGACGTCGCCGAGACAAAGTATACGCATCATGCCCTCCCCGGCTGCAGATAGAAATCAATGTCCGCCTCGCCCCAGAGCGCCTCGTAGTCGGCGCCGAGATAGCAGGCGAAGGTGACGGCGCGCGAAAAGCCCAGCCGCCCGTACATCTCCGCGTCGCGCCGGTAGACGCCGGCGCAGGGAACGTACCGCTTCGGCGGCTTCTTCCAGCGCGAAAGCAGCGAATTGTCCAGCCAGTACTCGCACGCCGAGGCGCCCGCCGTGCCGAAGCAGGCGAGCAGCTCCCCGAGCGGCGCCGTCACCGCGCGGTTGGCCTCGCTGTCCGCGTCGTCAAGCGGCCGCGCCCAGTCGCGTTCGATCGGCGCGTATTCGAGGAAAATCCCCGTCTCCGGCCCGACGCGGCGCGGCGCCGCCAGCGTGCCGTGATAGGCAAGGTAGGCCTGCGTACCGAGCGGATCCGCCCGGCGCACGCCGGCGAGGATCGCGTTGTAGATGCGCATCGCCTGATCGGCCTCGCTCAGCGCGCGGCAGGCCGCGCAGCGGCAGCCGCCGCGGCGCACGTCGTCGATCCAGAAATGATAGCGATGGTTCGAGGACGGGAAGAGACGCGCGAGCGTCTCTGCCCGCTCCGCCACAAAGGCAAGCGCGTCGGAATTCGAGGGACAGAGGTTGAAATCGGTCGTCCGCTCGCCGCGCTCATTCATGCGGAACCAGTCCGGATGCGCGGCAAATTCGGAGGCCGGGAGCATCCAGCGCAGCGCGTGCATCTCGTGCTCGATCTCCACGCCGGCGGCGCGGATCGCCGCGAGATGCGGCGCGAGCCGGTTCCAATCGCCGCGCATCGCCTCCAGCGTCGCCTCCGCGCCGAGCCCTCCGGCCGGATGGAGACCGAAGGAGGTGAGCGAGGAGGCGAGGACGCGCGCCTCCCAGCGCGCGTCCAGCTCGCCCGGATGGATGAGGATCCCCCGTTTCAGCTCCACGGATCAGAGCCCCTCCCAGAAGCGGCCCTCGTCGTAGGCGGCGCGCAGCGATTCGTACAGGCCCTCGACGTACACGCCGGTGCCCTTCGCATTCTCGTGCACGACCTCCGCCGGGAAATCATGGATCGGATTCTTCTGCGCCTCGGCGATGACGATCGCGTGCGGCGTGGCGGCCTCGATGCCGCACAGCGGACGGACGCGGCGGTCCTTCACCGCGTCGATGGCGCGGAAGAGCTTGTTCGTCTCGCCGGCGAACGGATCGCCGTAGTCCTTCTCCGTGCCGTCCTCCAGGACGCCGCGGATCGTGCGGCCGCCGTAGGTATTGGCGCCCTCGTCGAAGAGAACGCGGCCCTTTTCAAATTCATAGTCGAAGACGGGATGCAGCGTGCGGTCGATGGCGTGGGAGACGATGAAGAGGCCGCGGCCGCCGCAGTTGAGCTTCAGGTCAAAGCAGCAGGTGTCGTAGTTCTCGATCGCGTTGGCGCGCCACAGCGAGGCGCGGACGCTCAGCGGCGTCGTCGAGGTCTCGACGGTCTGGCCGAGCACATAGAGAATGTTGTGCAGATAGTGCGCGGTGGCGTTGTTGGCCACGCTGTCGAGGATCAGCGAGCCGTCGGCGGCGCGCAGCTTGCCCGCCCAGCCGCTGCCGCGGCCGTAGTAGGTGCGGTCGCGCGGCCAGAGCACGATCGTCTTGAGCAGCACCGGCTTGCCGTAGAGGCCGCTCATGATGTCCTTCTTCAGCGCCTGGATCGCCTCGGAGTGCGACCACTGGTAGCCGATGCCGACGTACTTGTCCGCGCGGTCGCGCGCGTCGCGCATCGAGGGGATGTCGCGGACGTCGCCGCAGAGCGGCTTTTCCAGCATCACGTGGCAGCCGTGGGCCAGCGCCAGCTTCATCTGGCGGGCGTGCAGGTGGATCGGCGTCGTGATGACGGCCAGATCGGCGGTGTGCCCGTCGGCGAAGAAATCCTCCATGTCGGCGTACATCGGCACGCCGAGCGCCTTGACCTCCTCCAGCCGCCGGCAGGCAGTGGGATACGGATCGACGCAGCCGACGATCTCCGCGTCGGGACGCTTGCCGTCAAGCAGCGGGTTGAGATGCGTGGCGGCGTAGCCGCCGATGCCGACAAGAAGAATGCGAACCTTTTCCATAATGAAATCCATCCTTTGTATTTTGGGAATCTGAAATAAGTATAGCACCGCGGGCGGCAAAACGCAAGAGAAAAGCGGATTTTTGCCCGGGAATTTGCTTCGGCCCGCCGCCGGAGCGCGAATTGCGAAAAAATATTGAAAACGGGCGGCGAGTATGGTAGAATGATACAGAATCATCACACAGCCATCCGACATGGCGGGAGGCCGAATTATGGAAACCTATCTGGCAAGACTGTCCCTGAGCTGCGCGTTCGCGCAGAGCCGCCTCGGCGAGCTCGGCGCCTTCTGGCGGCCGGTCGCCGCCGCGCTGCCGGCGTCGTCCTCGCCGGAGATGCTGCGCTGCCGCTTTACCTACGCGGCCTTCCGCCTCGAGGCGGAAAACGCCGCGGCCTGCGAGGACGCCGTGCGCGCGGCCTGGATCGAGACGATGGGCAGCGCGGAGGGACTCGCGGAGATCCACGTCGTGCAGCAGCGCGGCGACGACACGGACGCGCTCATGACCTCGATCCTCTGCTGCTGCTTCGGCGTAGAGGATTATCTGCGCCTGACCGTCTCGCTCGCGGCGCAGATCCCCTATCTGCGCGAGCGCGGCGCGCTCGGCATGCTGATCCGGCAGAATATCATTCTCTCGATCGATCCCGGCTGCGGCTTCACCACGCTGCTCGCCTCCTTCGGCGATTTTCTGCACCGCATGCGCGTCTATCCGGAGGAACAGTACGAGAGCCGCACCCACTACGTGGAGATCGAGATCGGAAAGGAATCCGAGGACGGCCGCCTCAGCGCAGACGACGTGATCGAGCGGCTCGAGGCCTCGCGGGAGGACAACACCTACAACGTCATCGGCTTCGATGTCTCGTATTATCTCGAGGGGAACCGCACGGACGCGCTGCGCCGCTTCCTCGAGCGGCTCCGTCCGTTTGAGGACTGGGTCGTCTTCGTCTTCCGCATCCCGTTCCTCGAAAAGCGGGCCTACGACCGCATCCGCGACGTCTTCGCCGACGTGATGCCCATCCGCCAGGTGCGCGTCCCGCCGCATCCCGACTGTGTGCTGATGGAGTACATCTGGAACCAGCTCACGGACAGCGGCATGTCGCTGGAGGCCGGCGCCATCGACGCCGTCTGCGATATGATCCACGAGGAGAAGCGCGACGCGCGCATCTACGGCTTCCGCAGCGCGGAGAAGATCGCCTGCGAGCTGGTGATGAAAAAGGCCGCCCGCTACGCCGCCGGAACGCGCGGCGGCGGCGATGCCGATCCGGTCCGCGTCGCCGCCGCGGATCTCGCAGGCCCGGGCGCGGCCGACCGCGAACGCGCGACGGGCTACGCGGCGCTCGGGGAGATGATCGGCATGGAGAAGATCGCCGCGCGCATCCGCGAGATCGTGACGCAGATCCGCACGGCGATGGAGAACGAACGGCTTGACCGCCCCTCGATCCACATGCGCTTCACCGGCGCGCCGGGCACCGGCAAAACGACGGTGGCACGCATCCTCGGCCAGATCCTGCGCGAGGAGGGCATTCTCCGCCGCGGCGGATTCTTTGAATACAGCGCCCGCGAGCTGATCGCGGAATACGTGGGGCAGACCGCCGTCAAGACGGCGACCGCCTGCCGGGACGCCTACGGCTCGGTGCTCTTCATCGACGAGGCCTACGCCCTCTGGCAGGGCGGCCGGGACGACGGCGACTACGGCCGGGAGGCGCTGACGACGCTGATCTCCGAGATGGAGAATCACCGCGACGACATGCTCGTCATCATGGCCGGCTACACGGACGAGATGGAGGAGCTGATGAAGGCCAACCCCGGCCTGCGCAGCCGCATGCCGTTCGTGATCGAGTTCCCGAGTTATACCCGCGCGCAGCTTTTTGAGATTTTCATGTCGATGGTGCGCGGTCATTTTGACTATGCGCCGTCGCTGGAGGCGGAGGCGCGGGCGTACTTTGCCGCCCTCTCGGACGAATACGTCGCCTCAAAGGAATTTGCGAACGCGCGCTTCGTGCGCAATCTGTATGAGCGCACCTGGTCGAAGGGCGCGCTGCGCGCCTCGCTTGCCGGCGTGCGGGAGATCATCCTGACGCGCGAGGACTTCCTTGCCGCGAGCAGCGAGAAGGAATTCAGCGAAAAGCTGGAACACAGCAAGACCGTCGGCTTCTGAGAAGCCGCAGCGGAAACAAAGAGAAACGGAGCAGACGGGATGCAGATTCTGATGGTTACGATGAGCCTCGGCATCGGCGGGGCGGAGACGCATATCGTGGAGCTGGCGCGGGGGCTCGTCGCCGCCGGCCACCGCGTGACGGTGGCGGCGAGCGGCGGCCTCTACGTCGAGGCGCTGACGGCGGCCGGCGTGCGCTTTGTGGAAGCGCCGCTGCACTCGAAGCGTCCGGACAAGCTCGCGCGCGCGTACCGGACGCTCTCGCGCCTGGTGCGCGAGGAGCCTTTCGACGTGATCCATGCGCACGCCCGCATCCCGGGCTTTCTCGCCTCCTTTATCGCGCGCCGCGCGGACGTCCCCTTCGTCACCACCTTTCACGGCGTCTTCAATCCGGTCTGGTACTGGCGGATGCTGACGCGCACCGGCGAGCGGACGCTGGCCGTCTCCGACGACGTGCACGACTATCTCCGCCGCTATTACGATACCCCGGAGGAGCAGATCACCGTAACGGTCAACGGCATCGACACCGCCGTCTTCGGCGGTCCGGCGTCCGCCGGACGCGCCGGCGCGCCCTTCGCCGATCCGTCGCGGCCGACGATCCTCTGCGTCTCGCGGCTCGACCGCGAGAGCGCCGCGCATATCTTCCCGATGATCGAGGCCATGCCGGCCGTCGCCGAGGCCGCGCCGGGCGCGCGGCTGGTGATCGTCGGCGGCGGCGACGTGCTGGACGAGGTGCGCGCGGCGGCCGCCCGGATGAACACCGTCCTCGGCGAGGGCGCCGTCACGGTCGCGGGGCCGCGCACCGACGTCGCCGCGATCCTGCCGGCCGCCGACGTCTTCGTCGGCGTCTCGCGGGCGGCCATGGAGGCCATGGCCTGCCGCGTACCGGTCGTGCTCAGCGGCGCGCAGGGGCATCTCGGCGTCTTCGGGCCCGCGCTCGAGGCGGAGGCGAAAGCCACGAACTTCTGCTGCCGCGGCCGCGAAACGGCGGACGCCGGCACGCTGGCCGCCGCCGTCTCCTCCGTGCTCGCGATGCCGCCGGAGGCGAGGCGCGCGCTGGGCGCGTTCGGCCGCGCGCTGATCGAGCGCGACTACTCCGTCGGCCGCATGGTCGGCGACGCGGAGACGCTCTACGCCCGCGCCGTCCGCGGCCACGTTTTCCGCCGCGCCGACGTGATCGTCTCCGGCTACTACGGCTACGGCAACGCCGGCGACGACGCGCTCCTCGGCGCCATCGCCGACGGGCTGCGCGCGCGCGGGATCTACCGTATCGCGGCGCTCTGCCGCAGCGGCCGCGCGCCCGCGCCGGGCGTGCGCGCCATCCGCCGCTTCCGCTTCCTGACGGTGCGGCGCGAGATCCGGCGCGCGAAGCTGCTGCTCAGCGGCGGCGGCAGCCTCCTGCAGGACGCGACGAGCACCAAATCACTCATTTATTATACGTCCGTGATCCGCGCCGCCGAAGCGGCCGGCGTGCCGGTGATGATCTATGCCAACGGCATCGGACCGCTCACGCGGCCGGCCAACGTGCGCCGCGCGGCCCGCGCGGTGCGGGGCGCCGCCGCCGTCAGCGTGCGCGAGCGCGCCTCCGGCGAGGAGCTGGTGAAAATGGGCATTCCCTCAGCGGCCATCCGCGTCAGCGCCGATCCGGTCTTCACCCTGCCCGCGCCGACACCGGCGGCATCGGACGCGCCGTATCTGCTGCTCTCCCTGCGCGAGACGGCGGACGGACGGCGCGGCGCGGCAATGGAGGACGCGGTCTTCGCCGCGGTGCGCGATCTCTGCCGCGCGCACGCGCTCGGCGTCGTGCTGCTGCCGATGCAGCCGGCCTACGACGACGCGGTCTGCGGCCGCGTGGCCGCCCGGCTGCGCGAGGCCGGGCTCGAGGTCACGCTCCTCGCGGGCGCGTCGGTGGACGGCGTGCGCGCGGCCATCGCCGGCGCCCGCGCCGTCGTCGCCATGCGTCTGCACGCGCTGATCTTCGCCTGCGCGGCCGCCGTGCCCGCGCTCGCCCTCTCCTACGATCCGAAGATCGACGCCTTCATGGACTACATGGATCTGTCCGGCTGCGTGCTCGAGGCCTTCTCCGCCGACAGCGAGGCCATCCGCCTCGCCGGCGAGCGTCTGCTCGCCGAGCGGGAGCGCGTCGCCTGCGCGCTGCGGACCCGCCGGGATGAAATGCGCGCGCTCGCGGAGGCTGATCTGGACGCCGCGGCCGCGCTTCTTGCAGGAAAAGACGGCAGGAATTCATAATCCTGCGTTTTTTCCGGAACTTTTTGCAGCTTTTCGCAGGAAATCGCTTGACAGTATGCAAAAAATGTGGTATGCTATAAATACAGAGGAAGCGGGGGAGCGTCTCCCCCGCTTCTCACACCCACACCACAGAAAGGCAGTCGTCATGCCGAAAGACAACAGCACGTTCAGCCATGCGATCTCCAGCGACGTCAAGGTGGAGTTTTCTCCCCAGACGAACCTGATCGAGCAGTCCTCCTACCGCTACTCCCTGCAGGAGCGGCCCACGCCGAATCTGCAGCGGTATTTGTTTGATTACGATTCCGTGCCGAAGGTCTCCTTCAACCACCGCTTCGTGCCGGTGCAGATGCCGGACGAGATCTGGATCACGGACACGACCTTCCGCGACGGTCAGCAGTCCACCTCTCCCTTCACGCCGAAGCAGATCACCGATCTGTACAAGATGATGCACCGGCTCGGCGGCCCGCTCGGCCTGATCCGCCAGAGCGAATTCTTCGTCTACACGGAAAAGGACCGGCAGGCGCTGCAGGCGTGCATGGACCTCGGCTACGAGTTCCCGGAGATCACGACCTGGATCCGCGCCTCGCAGAAGGATTTCGAGTTGGTGAAGTCGCTCGGCATCCGCGAGACGGGCATCCTCGTCTCCTGCTCGGACTATCATATCTACAACAAGATGGGTCTGACGCGCAAGAGCGCGATGGACAAGTATCTCGGCATCGTCAAGGAGGTGCTCGATCTGGGCATCCGTCCGCGCTGCCACTTCGAGGACATCACGCGCGCCGATTTCTACGGCTTCGTCGTGCCGTTCGCGGAAGCGCTGCGGCAGCTGGGCGAATCCTACCGCATCCCGGTGAAGATCCGCGCCTGCGACACGATGGGCTACGGCGTCAACTATCAGGGCGCGGCGCTGCCCCGCAGCGTGCAGGGCATCGTCTACGGTCTGATCCACTACGCCGGTCTCGATCCGGAGCAGCTGGAGTGGCACGGCCACAACGATTTCTACAAGGTCGTGACGAACGCCTCGACGGCGTGGCTGTACGGCGCCTCGGGCGTGAACTGCGCCCTGCTCGGCATCGGCGAGCGAACGGGCAACTGCCCGCTCGAGGCGATGGTGATCGAGTACGCCTCGCTGCGCGGCACGACCGACGGCATGGATCTGCCGGTCATCACGGAGATCGCGGAGTACTTCGAGCACGAGATCGGCTACAAAATCCCGCCGCGGACGCCGTTCGTGGGCGAGAACTTCAACGTGACCCGCGCGGGCATCCACGCCGACGGATTGATGAAGGACGAGGAGATCTACAATATTTTCAATACGGAGAAGCTGCTGAACCGCCCGGCGCGCGTCGCCATCGACGTGCACTCCGGCGCGGCCGGCATCGCCGTCTGGCTGAACACGCGCCTGCGCGAGCGGCACAGCGAGATCCGCCTCGACAAGCACGCCCCGCTCGTCGCACAGCTGAAGGAGCTGGTGGACGCACAGTACGCGGACGGCCGCACGACCAGCATGGGCGACGACGAGCTCGTCGCGCTGCTGGAAACGCTCGACCCGGCACTCGCCGCCGCCGCGCGCTGAGGACGCGGGAGGGCGCGGGAGGGCGCGGAAGGACGCGCTGGGAGGCCCCTTTTGAAAAAGGGGCCTCCCAGACCCTCCCCGAAAACCTTGAAACAAAACACAGGACAAGGTACAGCGAAAGCTGTTTGTCCTGTGTTTTTCGGTATAGCGCAGGCAATTTTGCGCGGAAAGCCCGAAAAGGAATATACCGAAAAACACAGGTCAAACGATCTGCACTTGCTTTGACCTGTGCCATGCCCCAAAGGTTTTCGGAGAGAGCGCGAGAGGACCCTTTTTCAAAAGGGTCCTCTCGTTCGTTCCTCCCTCGCGCCCTCTCAGAGCGTCTCGGCAAAGGCTTCGGCGATCACGCGTGAGCCGGCCTCCGAGGGATGGGAGCCGTCCGTCTCGTACACCGGCTCGCCGCGGCGATAGGCCTCGTGCAGGCGATCGCCGGCATAGACGACGCGCAGGCCGTGCGCGGATGCGCCGCGCACATAGGCGCTGCGCGTGCGCGACTGCATTTCCTCGTGCGTCCAGCCGTGACGCGCGAGCACCTCATTGCCGTCGGCGCGGCCCCACGTCTCGTACAGCACCGGCTCCGCGCCAGCGGAGCGGATCATCGGCACGAGCAGCGAGAGCGAGGCGAGAAAGGTCTCCGGCGCCTCGGACGGCCGCAGGCTCTGCTCCTGCAGTACGACGATATCCCAGCCCAGCGCCAGCTTCTCCCGGAAGAGGCGCCCGTATTCGTTCTCCTCCGAGGCGTAGTGCGCAAGGCTGTAACCACCCTTCGTCACCGAATCGACCTCGGCGCCGCGCAGGGCGGCGAAGGTCTGCGGCATGTCGTGAAAATAGGTATAGCTGTTGCCGACAAATAAAACGCGCATGATAAGCTCTCCTGTCTTGTCTCGATTTTCCGTATTCGGGCCGCCGGCCGCGGCGCGGCAGCCGTCTTGACATTCGCTGAAAAGTGTGGTATACTGATGCAAATTTTTTCTTTTTTCCGAGGTGCCCCTATGTCTTCCGCCGTCCGCTCCCGCGTCAACGTCCGCCAGATGGTCATGACCGCCATGTTCGTCGCGCTCATCGCCGTCTGCGCATGGATCACGATCCCCATGACCGTCCCCTTCACCATGCAGACCTTCGCCGTCTTTGCCGCCGCGCTCCTTCTCGGACGGCGCTGGGGCACGGCCGCCGTCGCCGTCTATCTCATGCTCGGCGCCCTCGGCGCGCCGGTCTTTTCCGGCTTCGGCGGCGGCGTGGGCACGCTGCTCGGCGCCACCGGCGGCTATCTGATCGGCTTTCTGCCCGCCGTCTGGATCGCCGGCGCGCTCGGCGAGTGCGGCGCGCCGCTGTGGCGGCGGATCCTCGGCTGCGTCCTCGGTCTCCTGGTCTGCTACGCCTTCGGCACCGCCTGGTTCGTCGTCGTCTTTCTGCGCGGCGGCCGCGAGATGACCGTGCTGCTCGCGCTCTCGAAGTGCGTCTTCCCCTTCATCCTGCCCGACGCGATGAAGATCGCGCTCGCGCTGCTGCTTCCGCAGCGCATCCTCTCCGCCGCGCGTCCGCGCCCCTGAGAGCAGTCCCCGGCGATCCGGCCTTGGCCGGATCGCCTTTTTTCATTTTCTCACGCCCGCACCGCGCGGGCCGCGTATTCCTTCAGCATTTCCACATAAACGCGATAGCGCGAAAGCGGGCAGTCCGGCGGCGTCTGATGATCGACCGAGGGAATAAAGCCGCCCGTGCGCATCACCGGATAGAGCCGCTCGAACTCGCCGCGCATCGCCGCCTCGCTCACGCGCATCGTCATCTTGTCAAAGGCTCCGATGAAGAGAAAATCGGGAAACGCCGCGCGCAGCGCGGGCAGATCGACGCCCGCCTGCCGCTCCAGCGGCAATACGCCCTCGATGCCGGCGCGGCGCAGCCACGGGATCATCCGCGTCACGTCGCCGTCCGTATCCACGATCACGTGCGTGCCGTGCGCGCGGATATAGGGCACGATCTTCCGATAATACGGCGCAAGGAATTCGTCAAAGCAGGCTTCGGAGATCATCGGGCCGTTGTTGTAGCTCATGTCCTCGGCGATCGTCATGAAGTCCGGCGTGAGGATCGCGTAGATCCGCTCCATCTGCGCGATCTGATACTCGGCGAGATCGTCGAGGATGCGGTGGTAGAGCGCCGGATAATCGTAGAACGAATAGAGGTGCCCCTCGATGCCGAAGAGCGTGCGCGGGAACCAGAAGCCGCCGTCGAGCGTGAACCAGATCGGGAAATCGCCCGCGTCGTGCCGCGCCTTCAGGCGCTGCATCGACGCCAGCTGCCCGTCCGGCCCGTGGGCCGGATACAGCTTCGGCAGAAGCCGCTCGTAATCCTCTTCGTTTTCGATCAGCGGCCCGCCGCTGCGGTCCGCGCGCGGGCAGTCCGGGCCGCGGTGCGGCAGCCAGAACTGCACGTGCTCGTCAAGTCCCAGATACGCGGCGAGTCCGCCCGGCTTCAGCTCCGCCGGCAGCCCCTGCTTCCGCCAGGCCGCGAGCGTCTCATTCCACCAGCTCGCCCATTCGATCACCGGCAGCCGGTCGTCCGGCAGCCCGCCGGACAGCACCGCGCCGAAGCGCTCCCGATTCGTCATGTTTCCTTCCTCCGTCTCCGTTTTTTTATGATTATAACACGCCGCGTCGGCGATTGCAAGAGGCCGGGCGCATCCCGCCGCCGGACGGCGGAAAAACAATCGATTTTACACGGATTTAACACCGGCGTGATTTTGGATTTAACGCGCGCGGGCTATACTGTTAAGCGGTTGAATCTGTGAAATCGCGCAAAGGAAGCTCATATGACAATTTTTGATTTTCTCAGCATGATCGGCGGGCTGGTGCTCTTCCTGTTCGGCATGAACGTGATGGGCAACGCGCTTGAAAAGCGCGCCGGCAACCGCCTCAAGGCCATCCTCGGCAGCATGACGTCGAACGTCTTCCGCGGCTTTCTGCTCGGTCTCGGCGTCACCGCCATCATCCAGTCCTCCTCCGCGACGACCGTCATGGTCGTGGGCTTCGTCAACTCCGGGCTCATGACGCTGCGGCAGGCCACCGGCGTCATCATGGGCGCCAACCTCGGCAGCTCGATGACCTCGTGGCTCATCAGCCTTACGGCCATCGAGGGCGACAGCCTCTTTATCCAGCTGCTCAAGCCGTCGTCGTTCACGCCGGTGCTCGCCTTCATCGGCTTGATCCTCTATATGTTCCAGAAGAACGCCAAGCGCAAGGACACCGGGCTCATCCTCATCGGCTTCGCCGTGCTGATGTTCGGCATGGAAATGATGTCCTCCTCCGTCTCCGGGCTGCAGGAGGTGCCGCAGTTCCGCCAGGCGCTGATCCTCTTCTCCAATCCGATCGTCGGCGTGCTGGTCGGCACGGTCTTCACGGCCATGATCCAGTCCTCCGCCGCCTCGGTCGGCGTGCTGCAGGCGCTGACGGCCACGGGCTTCGTCACCTACGCGACGGTCGTCCCGGTCGTGATGGGCCAGAACATCGGCACCTGCGTCAGCGCGATGATCTCCTCGATCGGCGCCTCCCGGAACGCGAAGCGCGCCGCCGTCGTCCACCTGCTCTTCAATCTGCTGGCGACGATGATCCTTTTGCCCGTTTACTATATCGCGGATTCGTTCCTGCACTTCCCGTTCGCGGACGCCGCGGCGAATCCGGTCGGCATCGCCGCCGTGCACACGATCTTCAAGCTGCTGGCGCTGGCGATCCTGATGCCGCTCTCCGGCCTGCTCGAGAAGCTGGCCTGCCGCATCGTGCCGGACGCGAAGCAGGACGAGGAGACGCAGCTGCTCGACGAGCGTCTGCTCGCCGCGCCGGCCGTGGCGATCGAGCGCTGCCGCGAGGTCGCCGTGGCGATGGCCCAGCTGTCGCTTTCGTCGCTCAAGGATTCGCTGACGCTGCTCGGCGGCTACGACGCGAAGACGGCGGAAACGCTGCGCGCGGCGGAGGACAAGGTGGACATGTACGAGGACAAGCTCGGCACGTATCTGGTGAAACTGTCCTCGCATCCGATGGCGGAGGCCGACAGCGCCGAGGCGAGCAAGCTGCTCCATCTGATCGGCGATTTCGAGCGCATCTCCGACCACTCGGTGAACATCGTGGAGTCGGTGGAGGAAATGCAGGACAAGCAGATCACGTTCTCAGCCGACGCGCAGCACGAGATCTCCGTGATGGTCGCCGCGGTGAACGAGATCCTGGATCTGGCGCTGACGGCGTTCTGCAAGAACGATCTCGACGCGGCGATGATGGTGGAGCCGCTGGAGCAGGTGGTGGATTCGCTCCGCGACGCGATCAAGCGGCATCACATCAACCGGCTGCAGAAGCAGGAATGCACGATCGAGATGGGATTCGTGCTGACGGATCTTCTGACGAATCTGGAGCGCGTTTCGGATCACTGCTCGAACATTGCCGGCTGCATGCTGGAGATGCAGCACGACAGTCTGGACATGCACCAGTATCTGCGCAGCGTGAAGGAAAACGGCGAGAACGAATACAAGAATTACTTCAATTACTTCAATATGAAGTACTCCGTGGAATGAGGCTGTCCCCGCACCGCTTCAGCTGGACAGTGCGGCAGCACACGGAATATGCTGTGGCGTGAATCTGCTCACGCAGTTTGTTGCAAAGCAAATTCCGTGTGATATCTCCCAGCTCAGCTGAAGTTCTGCGCGCGCCTGGCCGCGGCCACTGCCCGCCCGCCCGCATTTTGCACGGATTTTCAAAAAAGTGGTTGACACACGCGCGGGATTATGGTATAGTGACAGAGTACACAGCCACCCGCTCACCCATATGACGAAAAGGAGATCCTCTATGCCTCTGAACATTCCCGATTATCACAAGACGCACAAAACCCTGCACGTCGGCTGCGAGAAGCCGCGCGCCTATTTCGTCCCATTCGACGCCGCCGACGCCGACCGCGCGCGCCGCGCGCCGCGCGCCGCCAGCCGCCGCTTCCTCTCCCTCTGCGGAGACTGGCGCTTCCGGTGGTTCGCCTCCCCCGCCGACGTCGTCGACTTCACCGCCCCCGGCTTCACGGCCGACGGCATGGAGCGCCTCACCGTGCCGATGAACTGGCAGGTCGCCCTCGGCCGCGGCTACGACGTCCCCAATTACACCAACGTCAATTATCCCTATCCGGTCGATCCGCCGCATACGCCCGATCAGAACCCCTGCGGTCTCTACGTGCGCGAGTTCACGCTGCCGAAGGCCGCCGAGGGCCGCGAGGCCTACCTCAACTTCGAAGGCGTCGATTCCTGCTTCTACGTCTGGGTCAACGACACCTTCGCCGCCTACAGCCAGGTCAGCCATATGACGAGCGAGATCAACGTCACCCCCTTCCTCCGCGAGGGAAAGAACACGCTGAAGGTGCTCGTCCTCAAGTGGTGCGACGGCTCCTATCTTGAGGATCAGGACATGTGGCGTTTCTCCGGCATCTTCCGCGAGGTCTACCTCCTCTTCCGCGACAAGGCGCACCTGCGCGACGTCTTCATCCGTCCGCGTCTGGCCGACGACTTCGCCTCCGGCGCCTTCGCCGTCGAATACGAGACGGCCGGCCGCCCGGCCGTGTCCTACGCCCTCTACGATCCCGACGGCGCGCTCCTCTCCGAGGGCAAGGCCAAAAGCGGCATGGAGATCCCGGTCGCGGACGCCGCGCTCTGGAGCGACGAGGATCCCGCGCTCTATACGCTCGTGCTCACGACCGCCGGCGAGGCCGTCGTCTTCCCGGTTGGCCTGCGCCGCATCGAGGTGCGGAACAAGGTCGTCTACATCAACGGCCGCAAGGTGAAGGCCAAGGGCGTCAACCGCCACGACAGCCATCCGCTGCTCGGCCACGCCACGCCCGTCGAGCACATCCTGAACGATCTCTATACGATGAAGCGGCACAACGTCAACATGATCCGCACCAGCCACTACCCGAACGATCCGCGCGTCACGGAGCTCTGCGACCGGCTGGGCATCTACGTCTGCGACGAGGCGGACATCGAGACGCACGGCTTCGCGCCGGCCGGCTACTGGGATCAGCTGACCGACAGCCCCGAGTGGACGGACGCCTATCTCGACCGCGCCGAGCGGATGCTGGAGCGGGACAAGAATCACCCCTCCGTCATCCTCTGGTCGGTCGGCAACGAATCCGGCGTCGGACAGAACCACCGCGCCATGGCCGATTATTTCCATAAGCGGGACGGCTCCCGCCTCGTGCACAGCGAGGACGCCACCCGCCGCATCTCCGGCAACCTCCGCGCGGAGGACAGGGAAGCGAGAAAGAACGTCGTCGTCGATTACATCGACGTGGACAGCCGCATGTATCCGACGCCGGAGGCGTGCCTGAACGATTACATCAGGAACCCGAACGTCCGGCACCCGCTCTTCCTCTGTGAGTACTCGCACGCGATGGGCAACGGCCCCGGCGATCTGAAGGACTACTGGGATCTGATCTACGCGCACGACGAGTTCTTCGGCGGCTGCGTGTGGGAATTCATCGACCACTCCGTGGCCATCCCCGCGCCCGGCGGCGTCAACAAATACCTCAACCCCGCCTACACCTATGGCGGCGACTTCGGCGACTATCCGAACGACGGCAACTTCTGCGTGGACGGCCTCGTCTGGCCGGATCGCCGCCCGCATACCGGCCTGAAGGAGCTGAAGCAGGCGATCAAGCCCTTCGCCGTCACCGCCGGCGCCGCCGAGGGACAGATCGTCATCAAAAACCTCCGCTACTTCACCGATCTGTCCGATCTGCTCTTCCGCTGGCAGCTGGAGGAGGACGGCGAGCCCGTCGATTCCGGCTACTTCACGGCGCCGGTCGCGCCGCAGAAGACGCGCCGCGTCACGCTCTATGACGCGCCCGCCGAGGTAAGCGGCATCCGCACGCTGACCGTAACGGCGGTCACGGCCTTCCCGGAGGCGTGGGCGCCCGCCGGGCATGAGGTCGGCTTTGTGCAGCTGCTGCTCGATTCCGCGGAAGAGACGCATCCGGCGCCCGCGCCGGAGGCCGTCTCCCTCACGGACGACGGCCGGGAGATTACCGTCGCCGCCGGCGAGACGGTCTACACGATCTGCCGCACCTGCGGCCTTGTCACCTCGATCTGCGACAACGGCACGGAGATGATCACCGAGCCGATCCGCCCGACGATCTGGCGCGCGCCGACGGACAACGACCGCAACATCAAAAACGACTGGTTCCGCCATCAGTTCCACCGCGCCGACGTCAAGTGCTACGGCGTGGAGATCCTCGAAAACGACGGCGCGAAGGCCGTCGTCGCCGCCGACTTCTCGCTCGGCGCGGCGCCGGTGCGTCCGCTGCTGACGGGCCGCGTAACCTATACGATCACGGCGGCGGGCGGCCTCGCCTTCCGCTACGAGATGAAGGTGCGCGAGAAGCTGCCGCCGCTGCCGCGCTTCGGCATCCGTCTGACGATGCCGGAGGGAGCGGAGCAGCTCTCGTACTTCGGCCTCGGTCCGAACGAGAGCTACGCCGACAAGCGGCTGGCGTCGCGGCTGGGCCTCTTCTCCGGCACGGTGAAGGACAACTTTGAGCCCTACGTCCGTCCGCAGGAGAATTCCGCGCACGCGGACTGCCGCTTCGCGCGCGTGTCCTTTGTGGCCGGCCACGGGCTGTACTTCTTCGGCCGCAGCTTCAGCTTCAGCGCCTCGCACTTCACGCCGGAGCAGCTGACGGAGACGGCGCACGACTACGAGCTCGTGCCGCAGGCGCAGACGACGGTCATCGCCGATTACAAGCAGACCGGCATCGGCTCGAACTCCTGCGGCCCGGCGCTGGCCGAGCGCTTCCGCTTCGCGGAGACGGAGTTTGTGTATGAGATCCGCGTGAAGGCGGCGTTCGACGCCGACGTTATGCCGTTCGAGGAGCTGCGCACCGCGTATTGATCGCCGCCCGCGTTGGCGCGGCAGCCGCGCATCCTCCCTGCCGTGCTGCGGGCACTTCTCTCCGCATTACGCGAGCGGCGGGGAACCCCTACAACGGAAACCCCTGCCGCTCGTGCTGCAGGGAGGCGGGAAAGAACCATCTCAGTCGGCGAAGTTTCTTTCCCTCCGCACCACCCCATCTCCTTGCCTGACGATAATTGGTAGGGATCGTCCGTCTCTTTATAAAAAACACGCCGGGAAGCGCATCCATGGATGCACTTCCCGGCGGAATTATTTATAAAAATGTGTGACGTCCGTCTAATCCTAACCAAGGCAAGGAGATTGGGTGGTGGGTGAATGGGCCGCGCAGCGGACCAGAGGGAGGCGGGAAAGAAACTTCGCCGACTGAGATGGTTCTTTCCCGCCTCCCTGCAGC